>LXNJ01000382.1_pt1 | contig 31840 bp, 25 predicted proteins | sample 809081 | NCBI WGS metagenome assembly LXNJ01 (sample SAMN04870510, study PRJNA318959) | sponge metagenome | biome: sponge; feature: marine sponge reef; material: water | host: Petrosia ficiformis | place: Greece: Milos, Mediterranean Sea | collected 2013-05-29 | depth 5-7 m | reverse complement strand
CTGCTGGTTCTGGGTGCAATGCGGTATGAAAGCGTTATGCACGAGTTGCCCGAAGACCATGTGGCACACTTTGGCGGACGAGACCGTCCTGTCGTGCTTGGCGGTCGCGTGGCTGAGGAACCGGAATGGATGGCAGACGGGTTGCGTCTTCGGATGGCCGCGGAGAGGGTCACCGTTGGCGATACGGTGTTTTCCGTTCAGGGATCGGTTCTCTTGCGGTTCCGCAAGTTTCGTCCGGACGTGGATTATGGAGACCGTCTGACGGCGCGGCTGCACCTTCGCCGGCCGCATCCGCCCAGGAATCCGGGCGCGTTCGATTACCGCGCCTTCCTGAAACGGAAGGGAATCCATGCCATGGGCTCCGTGTCGAGAAGGGAGCAGGTCCTCGAGACCCGCCCGGGCAGGGGAGGCTGGCTGTGGACGTACGTGGTGCTGCCCGTGCGCAGGGGCGTGCGGGCCGGGGTGGCGTACAACCTGTCCGGAGGTCCGGCAGGGCTGCTGAACGGGATCCTGCTGGGCGAAAAACGCGGGGTTCCCGACCCCGTCCGTACCGCGTTTACCCGGGCCGGTGTCAACCATGTACTGGCCGTCTCGGGATTGCACGTGGGCCTGATTGCCGCGGTGGTTTTTTTTGGGTTCGGTGCGGTCGGATGCGGGAGGAAAACGACTGCCTGGGCTACCGTTTGCGCCGTGCTGCTCTATGCGCTGGTCACGGGCCTGCCGCCGTCGGTTGTCAGGGCCTCCATGATGTGCGCGATCACCATCTGGGGTCGCCTGGGCAAAACGCAGGGCGAAGGACTCAATTCACTCGGCCTGGCTGCCCTCGTCATCCTGATTTTCAGGCCTCAGGACCTGTTCGACGTCGGCTTTCAGCTCTCTTTTTCCGCCACCGGGGGAATCCTGATATTCTATCGGCCGATCCGTGGCTGTCTTCCCGGCGGCGGCGCGGGCGGCATCGGCCATTGGGTATGGGCGCCGCTTGCTGTGTCGGTGGCCGCGCAGGTGGGCACGCTTCCCTTTGTGCTGACCTATTTCGGGCTCCTCTCAGTCGTCTCGATCCTTGCCAATCTGGTTGTGGTGCCCCTGATGGCGGCCGCCGTCGCCCTGGGGTTGCTTGGCGTCATCGTCTATCACGTGTCGTCGCCGGTCGCTGCGTTGTTGAACGGCGCGAACTGGGTTGTTCTGAAGGGCGCCATTCAGGCCGCTGGCTGGTTCGCGGCGCCGTCGTGGGCCGCCGTGGAAATACAGAGTCCCGGATGGACCGTCACGGGGCTGTATCTCTGTGCCGCGCTTCTGATCCTGCCGGAGACGCGGTCCGGACCATGGGGCCGCCGGCTCGTGCTTGCCGGCCTGTCTCTTGCGAATCTGTGGGTCTGGTCGGGCCTCTGGCAGCGCCCCGCCGACCTCAGGATTCTGATACTGGACGTGGGCCAGGGCGACGGGATATTTCTGAGGTTCCCGAACGGGAGAACGTTGCTGGTAGACAGTGGCTTGCGCGCGCCAAACATCGACATGGGTGAACGGGTTCTGATCCCGTTTCTCAAGGCTGCGGGAGTCAACCGGATCGACGCCGTGGTCGCGTCTCACCCGCACAGCGACCACATTGGTGGATTCGTCACACTTCTGGAAAGGATGGAAATCGGCTGGTACCTCGACGCCGGACAATTCTACGATTCATGGACGGCCCGCCGGATCCGAGCACTGATCAGCGAGAAGGGCATACGGTATGCGGCGATTGAGGCCGGCGACCGGCTTGGAGGACTGGGCGGCGTGGATGCTGTCGTGCTGCATCCGACGCCGGATTACGTTTCGCGGCATGGCCCTGCGCCGCTGGGCCTGAACAACGGTTCCGTGGTTATCCGACTGGCGTATGGGGGCTCGGCTGTACTGCTGACGGGCGATATTGAGCATGAAACGGACCCCGATCTCCTGCGGTGGGGGGACCGGCTCCGCGCACAGGTGCTGAAGGCGGCGCACCACGGATCCGGAACTTCGTCCACCGCTGCATTTCTCGGCGCCGTACGCCCCGATCTGGTGGCGATCTCTTGCGGAGTCCGAAACAGATTCCGCCATCCGTCCCGCGCGGTGATCCAGCGATACAAGGCAATGGGGATTTCTGTCTACAGGACCGATGAGATGGGCGCGGTAGAGATACGAATCGACGGGAAGGGAATTGACGCGCGTGGATGGCTTGAAGCGCCGTGAGGAGGGAACGGAACCGTTACCGGCACGCGTTGTGTGGAGGGCTGGATGCGGATGAGGCGTGCGGGACCGCAATGCAGACGTTGTGCATGTAGCACGTGCGAAACCCGCTACCTGAAACGGCCGGTGACCGGGCCGCGTATCCGCTTACGACGCTAAAATGGGCGGATAGCCGTACAGGAACACGGAATCAGCACAGAGCCAAGATGCATAAGAAGAAAAGCAGCAGTTCTGAATGATAGGTATCGCCGGCAGTATTATCTCCCCCAATAAGACTGCCGCCAACCAAAGATCCGATGCTTTCAACTTCCCCCAGGCTGGATCACGTGCTGAAGCGAACCCCGGTAACGGCCATGCCGCCCATTCACACACAGCGTGAAAACGAAGTACGGAAGATGCGCAATTTCAAACAGAATAAACCGGAATGATGCGGGTTCGGGCCCAACATCAAAATGAACCGTGGCAATCCCCCGGTTCCTTCTCGAATCCGTGCGTTTTTGCCAGGAAGGTTCTATGGCAAAGGCACACGGATTTATTGACGTAACTTGCTTCGAGACAACGCCTTACGAGTAAGCGGTCTTTCGGCTGGTCACGATTGAAATATATAATCCGATTGCGGAATCGTCAAGGGGTAATATGAGAAAAATACGGTACCGAATCGGCAACGTTCGCATAAGATATTGAAACGCAATTGGCTGTACGTTGAATTTTATTTTTGTGGACGCAGACGGCTTCAGTGGTGTCTCTTTCACCGGAAAAAATCCCCACATCCGGTTGAATTACTGAACCCTTCACGTAAACAGCAAGTTAGTGTAATCCCGTGAATGGAGGACGTCATATCGAAAAAAAAATGGGCAACCTGTGGCCCATTTTTTGCTTATTCCGACGTGTTCCATTGGTGCAGATCGTATGCCAGGGCAGCGTGTACCGATCACTCGTCCCAGACGCCCATTCGACCGAATTTGTCGACCCGCTCGCGGACGAGTTCCCCCGGCTGTTTGCGCAGCAGATTCTGAAGTTCGTCCGATAAGATTCGCTTCAGGTTCCGACCGGCCGTCTCCGGATCCCGGTGGGCGCCGCCAAAAGGTTCAGGTACGATTCGATCGACGATACCGAGAGGGACGAGGTCCTGCGCCGTTATCTTCAACGCCTCCGCGGCCTCTTCTTTCTTATCGCGGTTCCGCCAGAGGATGAGAGAGCAGGATTGGGGGTTGATCACGGAGTACCAGGCGTTTTCGAGCATCAGGATTCGGTCGCCGACACCAATGCCGAGCGCGCCGCCGCTTGCGCCTTCGCCGATAATGACGACGATGACGGGGACCGGAAGACGCGAGATTTCAAAGAGATTCCTGGCGATGGCTTCCGAAACGCTGCGCTCCTCCGATCCGATGCCCGGGTATGCACCGGGCGTATCGATCAGACAGAGGACAGGGCGATTGAATTTGGCGGCGAGTCTCATCACGCGGAGTGCCTTCCGATACCCTTCCGGATGGGCCATGCCGAAGTTTCGATGGATATTCTCCGTCGTGTTGCGTCCCTTTTGCGTACCCACGACCAGAAGCGGCTGTCCGTCGAGACGGGCGAAGCCGCAGATGACAGCCGGATCGTCCCGATAGTTCCGGTCACCGTGAAGTTCCATAAAGTCGGTGAGCATCAGTCGTATATAGTCGAGCGTGTGAGGGCGCTCGGGATGCCCCGCCACCTGGTAAATCTGCCACCGGCTCATATCCGAATAGATTTCCCTTTCCACCTTCTGCAGACGATTCTTCAGGTTGGACAGTTCGGCCGTCGCGTCGGTATTCTCCGATTCTGCGCGTGCCTCGAGGTCTTCGATTTTCCTGTCAAGCGCAGCAATGGGACGCTCAAAGTCCAGGTAGATCTTCTTCTTGCCGTTCATGCTCAGGTGTCCTTTCCGGCAGGTTCCGGGTGCTTACATCCTATTGAGGGCGTCCTCGATGCGGTCCATCGCCTCGCGAATCATTGGCAGAGACGCGGCATATGAAAAACGCAGGTGATCTCCGGAACCGAAGCCGCTGCCGGGAACGCATCCCGTCTCGGCCTCTTCCAGCAGGTAATTTGCGAGCTCGACGTCGTTCCTGACACGATCGCCGTATAGATCCGACACGTTTGGAAAGGCGTAAAAAGCGCCCTGAGGAAGGCGGCACGTGACGCCCGGCATGCGGTTCAAGCGTGCAACGATCAGATCACGGCGTACCTGAAATGCGTTCCGCATGGTTTCCACGCTCTCCTGGGTTCCGTTGAGCGCTTCGATGGCCGCATACTGCGAAATCGTGCAGGTGTTGGTGGTTTCCTGGCTTTGTACTCTGGCGATCAGCCGCATCAGTTCGGGTGGACCCGCGCCATAGCCAACCCGCCATCCGGTCATCGCATAGGCTTTGGAAAAGCCGTTGACAAGCAGGGTCCTGCTGCCGACCCCGGGGTGTACGGCGGCGATGGAGTGGTGCTCGGCGGGGTCATAGATGATTTTTTCGTATATCTCGTCGGAGATCACAAAGATGCCGGCGTCCGCGATAACGTCCGCCAGGGCGCCCAGTGCGTCGTGCGTGTAGACTTCACCGGTCGGGTTGCAAGGGCTGTTCAGAAGAATGAACTTGGTACGCGGCGTGATCGCATCCGCAAGGGCACGAGGAGTCATCCGGAATCCCGTCTCTTCGGACGTCTTCAGGATGACCGGCCGTCCGCCCATCAGTCTGACCTGGTCGGCATAGCTGACCCAGTACGGAGCGGAAATAATGGCCTCGTCGCCGGGGTTGATCAGCGCGACCACCGCGTCGAATATGACCTGCTTGGCGCCGCAGGTAACGACAATCTGGGACGGTTCGTAGTCCAGATTGTTCTCTCGCTTCAGTTTTTGTGCAATTGCCTGCCTGAGTTCGGGCAGGCCCGATGCGGGCGCTGTGTACTTCGTGCAGCCTTTGGCAATTGCCTGAATCGCGGCGTCCTTGACGTTACCCGGGGTATCGAAATCGGGTTCGCCTGCGACCAGTGAAATGAGGTCCGCACCACGGCGTTTCAATTCGCCCATTCTGGCAAAGGTGGCTACCGTGAGCGATTCATCGACGTTGAGTACGCGGTTGGAAAACGGCGGGACGGTCTTGTTCATCGTCTGGATTGACATGGATGTTTGCAGGTATCGGGAAATCTCGGACAATGTCCGTGCGAACCGCCGTGCGGCTGCAGTTTGGAAATCTCGCCCCGTGTCCTGTCAGGTCGTGTATTCGGCGTTGATGCGAACGTAGTCGTACGTCAGGTCGCAGGTGTATACCGTGGCGGACCGGTCTCCCTGGCCGAGTTCTATTTCGATAGCAACGTCATCCGCCGACAATGCCCGTATGGCGTCGTCGGTATCGAAAGGCAGACCGCGTCCCAGCCCGTAAATCGGAATGCCGGCCATCGACACGGAGATTTCGTCCGGGTCTACCGGAACGCCCGCGTATCCGATTGCGCAGAGAATGCGGCCCCAATTTGGATCCCTGCCGAAGACGGCGGTTTTGACGAGCATTGAATTGCCCACGGAAAGCCCGACGGTCCGGGCGTCATCGGTGGACTCGGCGCCGGTGACCCGGATGGTGATGAGCTTCGTTGCGCCCTCGCCGTCACGGGCGATCTGCCTGGCCAGGCTGCCGCAGACGGCGTTCAAACCTGTCTGAAAGGACGCGATTTCGCCGGGGGAAAGCGGGCGTTCGCATGCGGCGCCGTTGGCCAGCAGGATAACCGTGTCGTTCGTGCTCGTGTCGCCGTCCACCGTAATGCAGTTGAAAGACCGGTCTGTGGCCTCGCGAAGGCATGTTTCCAACCGTTCCGGTTTTACCCCGGCGTCCGTGGCGACAAACCCGAGCATGGTGGCCATATCCGGAGCGATCATGCCCGCCCCCTTCGCGATGCCGCAGACGGTGACGATGCGTCCGTCCAGCCGGATCTGGACCGAAGCCATCTTCGGCACCGTATCGGTGGTCATAATGGCAGCCGACGCGTCCGCCCAGCCATCATCGCGAAGTTCGCTGACCGCCGCGGGGATGCCCGACCGGATCTTGTCCATCGGAAGCGGCACGCCGATGACACCGGTTGAATTGACCAGCACGTTTTCCGGCGCGACCTCCAGTTCGCGCGCCACCTCGCGCGCCGTCTGCCGGGCATCGGCCAGTCCGCGTTCTCCCGTGCAGGCATTGGCGTTCTTGCTGTTGATGACAATGGCCTGCGCGGTCCCGTCGGTCAGGTGTTCCCTGTTAACCTGGATTGGCGCCGCCTGTACCCGGTTGGTGGTAAACACACCTGCCGCTGCCGCCGGCCTGTCGGACGCGATGAGGGCCAGATCCCTGCCCTCCGGTTTCAGCCCGCAGGCCACGCCGGATGCGAGAAACCCTTCGGGGCGGATGCAGCGGTCTTCGGTGACTCTCAATGCCGATCCTCTCAGAAGAATGCCCGCTTGATATTTCTTACGGCCTGTCGGATACGGTGCTCGTTTTCGATGAGGGAAATACGCACGTAACCCTCGCCCATGTCGCCAAAGCCGATACCGGGCGAGACGGCGACTTCGGCTTCCTCCATCATTTTGAGCGCAAATCTCATCGAGCCCAGATAGCGGTATTTTTCGGGAATCTGCGCCCAGATGAACATGGAGGCTTTGGGCTTGAAGACGGGCCAGCCGATCCTGTTAAGCCCCTCCACGAGCACATCGCGCCTGGATCGGTAAATCTCGGCAGCCTGAACAACACAGTCCTGAGGACCGTCCAGAGCGGCGATGGCGGCGACCTGGATGGGCGTAAAGATGCCGTAGTCGTAGTAGTGTTTGATGGTTTTCAATGCTTCGATGACTTCCGGATTGCCCAGGCAGAAACCGACCCGCCAACCCGCCATGTTGTAGGTCTTGGACATCGTGTAGAATTCCACGCCCACTTCCTTTGCCCCTTTGACCTGAAGCAGGCTGGGCGCCTCGTAGCCGTCGAAGACGATGTCCGAATACGCCATGTCGTGGATGATTATGATTTCCTGCCGCCTGGCGAAGTCCACGATTTCTTCGAAGAAAGCGGGGTCCACCGTTGCGGTTGTTGGGTTGTTGGGGAAGTTGAAGATCATCATCTTCGGTTTTGGCCATAGCTCTCTCGCCACCATCCGGATCTCCGGAATGAACTCTTTTTCCGGCCGCAGAGGCAGGCTCAGCACATTGCCGTTTGCAATGGCGACGCCGTACAGATGCAGTGGATACGCGGGATTTGGCACGATCGCGAGATCGCCGGGGTCCAGGAGTGCCAGGCAGATGTGGGCGAGCCCCTCCTTCGAACCAATGGTGGCAAGGGCTTCCGTATCGGGATCCAGGTCGACGCCGAAGCGACGTCTGTAATGCCGGCAGATGGCCGCGCGCAACGCGGCGATGCCCTGCGAGGGCCCATAGCGGTGGGACTTCGGATCACCGGCGACTTCCACCAGTTTTTCTACGATATGCGCAGGGGTAGGCTGGTCCGGGTTTCCCATACCCAGATCTATAATGTCCGCGCCCTGCCGGCGCAGGCGCATCTTGTGCGCGTTGACGTCGGCAAACACATACGGCGGAAGGCGTTCGATTCTGCGTGACGTGATTTTCATTTTCGAAACCTGAAAAGGGGCCGATCGTGATCGGCCCCGGTGGGACGGACGATTATGCGAGCGCTTCCTGCACGATCGGTTCGTCGGCGGTGAGATAGCCCTCCCTGAGCAGTTTGTACGTGAGGCCGTCCACAAGTGCGATCCAGCTGGCTTCAATGATATTCTCGGAGACGCCGATCGTATTCCAGACCCGGTGGCTGTCGGATGACTCGATGAGCACGCGTACCCTCGCGGCGGTGCCGTCCCGGGCGGACAGGACGCGCACCTTGTAGTCTTCAAGATGGACTTCCTTGAGGATCGGGTACACGGTTTCCAGACCCTGCCGGAGCGCCGCGTCAAGAGCATTGACCGGGCCGTCGCCTTCGGCCACTGTGTGATAGACCCGGCCGTCCACCTCGACCTTGACGATCGCTTCGACTTCGGTCCCTTCCGCCGATTTCCGGTTGATTGTTCGAAATCCGATCAAGCGGAACGGGTCGGAGATGGCGCCGAGCGCTTTTCTGGCCAGAATCTCGAAGGATGCTTCCGCGGCTTCAAAGACGTATCCCTCGTGTTCGAGTTGTTTGATCCGTCGAAGAAGGCGCTGGAGCGCAGGATGTTTTTTGTCCAGTCCAGGAAGGAGATGGTTCAGCTTGGCGACGATGGTGGCGCCTCCGGACTGCTCGGACAGCAGAAAGCGTCGCTCGTTGCCCACCTTTTCGGGCCGGCAGTGTTCGTACGTGGCGGGCTGTTTGACCATGGCATCGATATGTACGCCGCCCTTGTGCGCAAACGCGCTTTCCCCCACGTAAGGCTGGCGGTGATCGTGATGGACGTTCGCGATTTCGCTGAGAAAACGGGAGAAGTCCATGAGTCCCGCGAGTTTATCCGGACCAATACTGGATCTGTCGAGTTTCAGTTCGAGGCTCGGGATAATGGAGCAGAGATTCGCGTTGCCGCAGCGCTCTCCGTATCCGTTGAACGTACCCTGTACCTGAATGGCGCCCATTTCAACGGCCTCAAGCGCATTCGCAACGCCGACGCCGGCGTCGTTGTGGGTGTGGATCCCGAAAGGCGCCGTGATCTCTGCTTTCACGTCTTCGATGGTCTCCCGGAGTTCCGATGTAAGGGTACCGCCGTTTGTGTCGCACAGGACCAGAATGCCGGCGCCGCCTTCCTGTGCGGCCAGGAGTGTGGCGATGGCGTATTGAGGATCGGCCCTGTACCCGTCGAAGAAATGTTCCGCATCGTAGACGACCTCCCGTCCGTTCGATGCGATATACGCGACCGAGTCCCGGATGAGTTCCAGGTTCTTGTCGCGAGTGGTTCGCAGGACGTGGGTGACGTGCAGTTCCCAGGACTTGCCGAAGAGCGTCACGACGCCGGTGCCGGCCTGCAGCAGTGTATTGAGGATGGGGTCGTCCTCCGGATGATTGTTCGCCCGGCGCGTGCTGCCGAAGGCGGTAACCCTCGCATTCTCCAGCGGGAGTTCGCGGATGCGACTGAAGAACTCCATGTCCTTTGGATTGGTGGGATTCGGCCATCCGCCCTCGATGTAGTGGACGCCGAGGGCGTCCAGGCGCTGCGCGATCGTGAGCTTGTCATCCAGCGAGAACGCTATCCCTTCGGCCTGCGCGCCGTCTCGGAGGGTGGAATCGTATATCTGTACGCGGTTGGACACTTAAGTCTCCTTTGCATTGGATCGGCGTTTCGGTGAATACGGAACAGACGCGCCCGGTCGGCTCGACGGCCGCGTCCACGCGTTCAGCAGACCGCCGTTCCAATGCGGCCCGGGCGGTCGCAGCCGCCCGGGCGATTCCACTTCCCTTCTGCAGGATCCAGGTGTTTCATCCGGTGTTTCCCGTGTTATGCGCGCGCAACCTCGTTGGCGATGAGGTCGCCTACTTCGGAGGTGTTGTACCCCATTTTACCGGCGCCCATCCCCTTGAGTTTCGTGCCGACGACCTGGATGATGGCGTTTTCCAGGATCGCGGCGCTTTCGGTCTCGCCCAGGACGTCGAGCATCATTTGTGCCGCGGCGATGCCGGCGACGGGATTGATAACGCCCATGCCGGTATACTTGGGAGCCGAGCCGCCGATGGGTTCGAACATGGAAACGCCCTCGGGGTTGATGTTGCCGCCCGCCGCAACACCCATGCCGCCCTGAATCATGGCGCCCAGGTCGGTGATGATGTCGCCGAACATGTTATCGGTGACAATGACGTCGAACCACTCAGGGTTCTTTACCATCCACATGGTAATGGCGTCAACATGGGCGTAGTCCCGTTTGACGTCGCCATACTCTGCGTCTCCGATTTCGTTGAACGTACGCTCCCACAGGTCGAAGGCATAGGTGAGCACGTTGGTCTTGCCGCAAAGGGTGAGGGTGTTGTCTCGTTTGCGCCTTCGCGTGTATTCAAAGGCATATCTGAGGCAGCGCTCCACACCCTTTCGGGTATTGATGGATTCCTGGACGGCGACTTCGTCGGGGGTGCCCTTCTTGAGGAATCCGCCCGCACCGGAATAGAGGCCCTCGGTGTTTTCGCGTACGACGACAAAGTCGACGTCGGCGGGCCCCTTGTCCTTCAATGGGCACTCCACGTTGGGGTAGAGTTTGACCGGACGCAGGTTGATGTACTGATCCAGCTCAAAGCGGGTTCTGAGAAGAATGCCCTTCTCCAGGATCCCGGGCCGAACGTCCGGATGGCCGATGGCGCCAAGATAAATGGCGTCGAAGCCGCGCAGCTCTTCAAGGGCGGAGTCCGGCAGGACTTCGCCGGTTTTAAGGTATCGTTCGCCGCCGAAGTCGAAGGTCGCGGTTTCAAAGGCGAAACCGCATTTCCGGGCGGCGGCGTTGATGCATTTCAGCCCTTCCACCACAACTTCCGGACCCGTGCCGTCACCGGGAATGACTGCGATCTTGTAGGACAAAGGCTTCCTCCAATGAGTTAGAATCCAGAGATATAGGGGAGATTGCGTGAGACGGAACGAACGGTTTCACGACCCTCCAGAAGCATCCCGGTGGCGTCCCATGTCCCTTCCAGGAGTTGAATGCGGTCGCCGTCGGGGATGCGGACGTCGAACGTGAGATCGCCGCACGACAGGGTCCTTTCTTCCAGGTTTACGGTCATCTCCGTCTCCGGGTGGGATTCGACGGCATCCATCAGTGCCCGAATGCTCCCGGCCGGCGCGGTGACGCAGGGCAGGCCCATTGCCGTGCAATTTCCCTGGAATATTTCCGCGAACGATTCGCCGACGATGGCCCCGATGCCCCACCGCATAATCGCCTGGGGTGCGTGCTCCCGGGAAGAACCGCATCCGAAGTTGGCGTTGACCAGCAGAATCGAAGCGCCGTGGTACCGTTCGTCGTCGAAGGGATGGTCCGTGGATTTCCGGTCGTCTTCGAAGGCGAATTCCCCAAGGCCCTCGAAAGTGATGTTTCTGAGGTACCTCGCGGGAATGATTCGGTCGGTATCGATGTCGTTGCCCCGCAACGGAATAGCGCGGCCAGCCGCGCGGGTCACTGAGGATGTTGCACCGTTCATCAACAGGTCCTTTCACGTCAACATGGCGCGCACGTCGGTCACTTCACCTGAAACGGCAGCCGCCGCGACCATCGCGGGACTCATCAGAAGGGTTCGGCCGGTCGGGCTGCCCTGGCGGCCCTTGAAATTCCGGTTGCTGGAGGAAGCGCATATCTGGCGGTGCTGCAGCTTGTCCGGGTTCATGGCCAGGCACATGGAACAGCCGGCGTCTCTCCACTCAAACCCGGCTTCGCAGAAGATTTCATGCAGGCCTTCCGCTTCGGCGTTCCTGCGTACCGCCGCGGAACCGGGTACCACCAGCGCCTTGACGTTGCCGGACACCCGGTTACCCTTCACGATGCCGGCGGCCTCCCGGAGGTCGGAAATCCGGCCGTTGGTGCAGGAACCGATGAACGCGACGTCGATTGGGGTGCCCGCAATGGGGCTTCCGGCGTCGAAATCCATGTATTCGTAGGCTTCGGCGGCAACGTCCCGTTCGTCTTCGCGGAGATCCCGCAGGGCGGGGATTTTTTCGGACACGTAAACGCCCTGGCCGGGGGTGATGCCCCACGTGACGGTTGGCTCGAGCGCCGACCCGTCCAGTTCGAAAACGTCGTCGTAGTGGGCGTCGGTATCCGAGGCCATGGACTTCCACCAGTCCACGGCGCGTTCGAACCCGCCATTGGAGGGCGAGTACGCCCGGCCCCTGAGATAGTCGAACGTGGTCTTGTCCGGGTTGACGTATCCCGCGCGCGCTCCGCCCTCGATGGACATATTGCAGATGGACATGCGTTCTTCCATACTCAATCCGTCGACAACCGGGCCGGCGTATTCATAAGCGTAACCAACGCCGCCCTTGACGCCCAGACGACGGATGACGTTGAGTATGACGTCTTTCGCGAAGACACCTCTGGAGAGGCTGCCGGTCACCTCGATGCGCCGGACCTTGAGCGGGTGCAAGGCCAGGCACTGCGTGGCCAGAACGTCGCGCACCTGTGACGTTCCAATGCCGAAGGCAATGGCGCCGAACGCCCCGTGCGTGGACGTGTGGCTGTCGCCGCAGGCGATGGTCATGCCCGGCTGTGTGAGCCCGAGTTCCGGTCCGATGATGTGGACGATGCCCTGACGGTCGTCGTGAAGGTTGAAGAGCGGGATATCGAACTCTCGCGTGTTTTCCTCGATCGCGCCAAGCATCTCCTCCGCCATGGCGTCCATCAGTGGACGGGTGCGAATATCGGTGGGGACAATATGGTCTACCGTGGCATAGGTGCGCTCGGGATATGCGACTTTGAGGCCGCGTTCACGCATCATCTGAAACGCCTGGGGGCTGGTCACCTCGTGAATCAGATGCAGGCCGATAAAGAGTTGGGTCTGCCCCGAAGGAAGCTCGCGAACGGCGTGGGCGTCCCACACCTTGTAAAACAGACTCTTGCCCATGCGTGGTGTTGTCCTCCGTGAATTGCATTTCAGACGACGGAATCGGCGTCGGTTCGTCCAAATGCGGGATTCTATACCGCTTCTGTTCGATGACGCCGTACGCCTGCGCGCAGGGCCAGATGGTTCAGGGCATCGATGTACGCCTTTGCACTGGCCTGGATGATGTCCGTGGATGCGCCCCTTCCCGTGGCGCCGTCACCCTGATGACTGACTTTAACCGTCACTTCACCCATTGCTTCGGCGCCGTGCGTGACCGAGCGGATGTGGCATTCGTCCACCTGGACGTTCGTCGAGGTGGCTTCCGCGATGGCTTTGTAGGTGGCGTCGACCGGGCCATCGCCCCACGCGGACTCCTGGATTTCGCTTTCGCCGTCGACGCTGATTCGTACGGTGGCCGATGGAATGGTACCGGTGCCGCTGGTGGTGTGCATGTACAACAGTTGGAATTTCTCCGGAATGTCCCGGATCTCGTCCTCGACAATGGCCATCAGGTCTTCGTCGTACACTTCTTTTTTCTTGTCTGCCACTTTCAGGAATCGCTCGTACGCCTTGTTCAGGTCGTTCTGATCCAGGTGGTATCCCAGTTCTTCCAGCCGATGCCGAAGGGCGTGCCGACCCGATCTTGCCGTGAGCACGATGCTCGTGGCTTCCAGACCCACGTCTTTCGGGTCGATGATTTCAAAATTCGCCCGGTTCTTCAGGACGCCGTCCTGGTGTATCCCCGAACTGTGGGCGAAGGCGTTGGCGCCTACAATCGCCTTGTTCGGAGCGACGGGTATTCCCATCAGCCGGCTGACGAGCCGGCTTGTCGGGCAGATCTCCCTCGAATCTATATTCGTGTACAGTTCGTAATAGTCGCCCCGGGTGCGGATTGCCATCACGATCTCCTCGAGCGAGGCGTTTCCGGCGCGTTCGCCCAGACCGTTAACGGTACATTCCGCCTGCCGTGCACCGTTGAGGATGGCTGTCAGGCTGTTGATGACCGCCATGCCGAGGTCGTCGTGACAATGAACGCTGATAACGGCCTGGCTGATATTCGGGACGTTTTCGCGGATATTGCGAATCAGGGCGCCGAACTGTTCGGGCACGGCATAGCCCACGGTATCTGGAATATTGACCGTTGAGGCGCCGGCCCCGATTGCAGCCTCGATGACGGCATAGAGGAAATCGGGCTCGGTCCGGGCGGCGTCCATGGGAGAGAATTCAACGTCATCCACATAAACCCGGGCCCTGCTGACGGCATCCACGGCCATTCCAAGCACTTCGCCGGCGGATTTTCCGATCATGGTGATGTGGTGCGGCGAGGTACCGATGAAGGTGTGGATTCTGGGTCCGGCGGCGCCGCTGAGCGCCTCGCCGGCCCGGTCGATATCCTTCATTACGGCTCTGGCGAGACCACAAACGGTGGGACCGTCAACTTCCTGTCCGATTCGCCGAACCGCTTCGAAGTCCTCGTCCGACGAGATGGGGAAGCCGGCTTCGATGACGTCGACTTTCAGCTTGCCGAGTTGGTGGGCGATTTCGACCTTCTCCCGAACGGAAAGTTTCGCGCCGGGCGTCTGTTCGGCGTCGCGCAACGTGGTGTCGAATATGACGACACGGTCTCGATTATCCATGGGGTGATGTCGCCTCCTTCGTCCGAAGCAGGCAACCGCGGGCTGAAGAAACCCGCCGTCCCCGCGCATGCGCCGCAGATGCCGGGCGGGGATCGGTCCTGTCCGAATCGAGATGAAGGGGAATTCGTTCCGGCGTATCGTATTTTAAAACGCCGGCCGTCCGGCCGTGAGCCGTGCTAGGTGCCATCCCCGGCATCCTGTTTCATCTGGGAGTCGCGCAGAAGAGCAACCGTGCCGGTTCTGGCGATTTCATTGATTCCGTAATCCCGAAGCATATTGATCATCGCCGCGATCTTGTCCTCTTTTCCGGTGACTTCAATGGTCACTGAGCTGGTACTGACGTCCACGACGCCCGCCCTGAATATCTCCGCAATCTGAATGATCTCGGAACGGGTATCGATGCGGGTTTTCACGTTTATGAGCGCCAGTTCGCGCTCGACGAATTCACCCTGCGTGAGGTCGATGACGCGGATGACGTCCACCAGCCGGTTGAGTTGCTTGACCACCTGCTCCAGTACGCGGTCGTCGCCCTCCACGACAATGGTCATGCGCGAAATGGTAGGATCTTCGGTTTCTCCGACGGAGAGGCTGTCGATGTTGAACCCACGGCTGGAAAACAGGCCCGAGATGCGGCAGAGAACGCCGAAGTGGTTCTCCACCAGCGCGGATATGGTGTGTCTTATCGGCATTGTTGGGTCCTCATGGCACGCCTATGACAGGGCAGGAACCTGGCGATTGCCCGAGAGGCTCGTTCCGGGATCGGCGTTTTGCGGTTTTTCAGGGGATTCGACGTGGAAGAGAGCCTCTTGAGCGTTCAATTGTCCGGAAGGATGGCGGACAGTAAGAGGCTTGAGGATGCGGGGAGAATGAGAATTCGCGTACGTGCGACGGTGAGCGCCGTGGAGAGACGCGGTACCGGGAAGGGGCAGGCGCCTGAAGAGACCGGCGCGTAGGGTGAAGCGTAAGGCGTCATCGTCGCATTCTCCAATTCGGATCCGACCATCCTGATCTTAAAATACGAATATTACAGGATTTGTACAGGCATGTCAAGAAAAATCAAGCGAATGCATCAATTCATCGTCACGCTTTCGGTGTTCGGCCCGTAGCGAAGACTGTGTGACGGGCGTTCCACGCAAGGGGCGGGTGGACCCGCACGGGGCGTTTTTTTCTTTTAGGGGACTTGACACGATTCGCTTTTTTTTTTTAATTTTCCGGTCGAATTCTAGTGCGCCAGATGTTTTCCGGTACCGAGGGTTGAAGGAGGACCGTGCATGATCCGGGTGGAGAACCTAGTCAAGAACTACGGTGACGTCCGTGCCGTTCGGGACATCAGCTTCAAGGTCAACGATGGCGAGATTCTGGGGTTTCTGGGTGAAAACGGGGCTGGCAAGTCAACCACGCTGAAGGTGATGACGGGGTATCTGTCGGCAACCGCAGGCAACGTTTTCGTGGACGACATGAACATCGTGGACGATTCGCTGGAGATCCGCAGGCGGGTGGGGTACCTGCCCGAATTGAATCCGCTCTATGGTGAGATGATCGTCTACGACCTGCTTTCGTTTATTGCGAAGATCAGGCGGATGGAGGGGCGGGCGTTCCGGCAGGCGCTGGAGCGGGTCGTCGAGCAATGCGGGCTTGCGGGCGTTGTTCACAGGGCCGTGCAGGAATGTTCCAAGGGGTACAAGCAACGGATCGGCCTGGCAACGGCGATGCTGCACGATCCTGATATCCTGATACTGGACGAACCCGTGACCGGGCTGGACCCCAACCAGATAGTGGAAATCCGAGAGTTGATCCGTTCGCTCGGGCGCGAGAAGACGCTGATCATGTCAAGCCATATCCTGCAGGAAATCGAAGCGACCGTGGACCGTATCATCATCATTCACAACGGGGAAATCGTGGCGGACGGTCTTCGGGAGGAACTGATGTCCAGCTTCAGGGGACAGACGCAGTTGACGCTTGAGGTTAAAGAGGCCGAAGAGGAAAGCGTGCAGGGGCTGCCTGAACAGCTGCAGGGGGTCTCGCTTTCAGACGTGGCCGGGAACAATGGATCTACAACGCTCGTCCTGGAATACGACCGCAACACGGATCCCAGGGAACGTATTTTCCATTATGCCAGGGACAATGGATGGGTGATTCTGGAAATGAGCCAGGCTCGAGTTCAGCTGGAGGACGTATTCAGGAATCTCACGGGGGAGGGGGCGTCCAATGCGTAATACGAAAGCGATCTATCTGAAGGAAATCCGCTCCTATTTCAACAGCCCCATGGCATACATTTTTCTGGTTATTTTCGCGGTGTTGAGCGGGTACTTTTTCACGAGCACCTTCTTCCTTATCGGACAGTCCGATATGCGCGCGCTCTTCAACATCGTACCGCTGGTCTTTCTGTTCTTCGTGCCAGCCATCTCCATGGGCCTGATCGCGAGAGAAAAGAACCTGGGCACAATGGAAGTTCTGTCAACCATGCCAATCCAGGACGTTGAATTCGTCACGGGCAAATACCTGGCTGCGGTGAGCCTGATCGTTGTGGGGCTGCTGTTTACGCTGGTGCATTTTCTTACGCTCCTGGCCGTTGGCACGCACGTCGACGTGGGCGCGGTGATTACCGGATACATAGGCCTTGTCCTCGTGGGCGCATTTTACGCGGCAGTGGGTACGTTTGCAAGCAGTCTTGCGGAAAACCAGGTGGTTTCGCTGATTATCGCGCTTGCGATTATTATGGTGTTTTTCCTGCTGGACAAGCTGCTGCTGTTCATACCTGCCGGGCTGGCCACGATTGCGCAATATATCAGTGTGGATTACCATCTGTCGAATATCGCACGGGGCGTCGTGGATTCCAGGAATCTCGTCTATTTTGCGGGGATGATCTGGTTGTTTCTGGCGCTCACCCTGCGGGTTCTGGAAATGAGAAAGTGGAGGTAGTTGATGTTTGCCGTTCACAATAGACGTTCGTTCACCATCTATCTGCTCCTGGCGGTCGTCATTGTGGCGGCCCTGAACTTCGTGTCCAGAGATCTGTTCTTTCGGCTGGACCTGACTGCGAACGGAATTTATTCGCTTTCCGATTCCAGCAAACGGGTGGTGGCGCAGGTGGAAGATCTGTTGACCATGAAGGTCTACTTTACGGACAACCTTCCCGCTCAGTACGGCAACAACCGGCGTTACCTGCAGGACATACTGGAGGAATACGAAGCGTTCGGCGGGGGCCGTGTGCGTTTCGAGTTTTTCCGGCCCGAAGACGACCAGGCGCTGGCCGACGAAGCACGGAAATACGGGATTCAACCGGTTCAGCTCCAGGTGGTTGAGAACGACAAGCTGGAAGTGAAACGGGTCTACATGGGGATGGTGTTTCTCTACGGGGACGGACGCGAGGTCATCCCGGTGATTGAAAGCACAACCGGCCTGGAATACGAAATCACCACGCAGATCAAGAAGCTGATCGATACGGAAAAACAGGCGCTGGCATTTGCGATCATCGGCGCCGGGCCGCCCCGGGTCCGGAATATTTCCGCCGTACTCCAGCAGTCGTATCTCGTTCGGAACGTCAGACTGGCCTCTCCAGTGCCCGATGACATCGGCCTGCTGATGATCAGCGGGGTGACGGATTCGTTGAGCGAGGATGAACTCAGGAACCTGAAGGCGTTCGCGGATCGCGGGGGCAATCTGTTCATCGGTCAGGGGCGGGTCACCGGCGACCTGAACGGTCAACGCGGCACGCCTGTAAAGTCAAATCTGTTCGACTTTCTTGAGTCTGTGGGCCTGCAGGTGAAGGAAAACCTGGTGCTGGACCAGCGGTGCAGCGCGATCACGATCAGCCAGCGCCACGGATTTCTTCAAATGAGTTCGCAGATACAGTATCCGTTCTTCCCGGTGGTACACCGCTTCGGCGAGCATCTGACGGTGGACGGGCTTGAACAGGTGCGCCTGCTCTTCAGCAGCGAGATTGCGCTTGCCGATTCGGCAGCGGGCGCCGCGCGGACGACGCCGTTGATGTATACATCAGACCGGTCCGGCGTGATGACAGGATTCTTCAATCTGCGGCCTCTGGAGAATCCGTTCTTCAACACGTTGAATCAATCGGGAAAGGTGGTGGGCGCGCTGGCGCATCGGGTAGGCCCGGGGGGAATGAGCCAGGTCGTGCTGGTGGGTGATTCCGGTCTGTTCGAAGACGAATCGGGGGGCACATTTCAGGAGAATTTCATATTTATTGCGAATGTCGCGGATTTTCTGATGGGGGACAGCGACCTGGTGGCGCTCCGCTCCCGGGAGATCACGACCCGTCCTCTCGCGGAACTCGGCGACGCCGAAAAGGCGCGTTGGAAATGGCTGAATGTATTGCTGCCGCCGGTTCTGATCGTTGCGTACGGGCTGCTGAGGTGGCGACGGGAAGCCGGGCGCGCAAGGATGTTGGAGGAGCAATATGGCTAAACGGGCAAGGCTGTGGCTGATTCTGATCCTGGCGCTGGCGGCCGGCGTCGCCTACGTTCAGTTTTCCAAGACGAGGCATACGGCTTCCGGCGTGCCGATATTTGAGGGAAGCCGGGACGACATTCAGCAGGTCGTGATCGAGCGCGGGGGAGAGCGCGTTGAACTGCGGCTCGACGGCGACGTTTGGCGGCTTGTGGACCACGATTCCCTGGAGGTGCGGGAGGCTCCGATCGACAATCTGTTCGACCGGGTACTGAAGGTCGAGCGAACCACCCTGATGACCCGGAGCGCGGACCGGTGGAACGTATATTCAGTGGACGATTCAGCCGGGATCCGGTTGTCCGTGAGGAACGCGGGAGGTGCGGAACTGGCGGCGTTCGTTTTCGGCCAGTCCAGGCAGGATTGGAGCAAGAATTATGTGCGTCTCGGGTCGGACAGGCCGGTATATCTGACCAATAACAATATCACCTACTATCTCAATGCGACGCCTGACTTCTGGGGCCGGAAGCCGGAGCCGGCTGTGGCGGACACGACGGGGCCCGATATCGACGTGGGCGCGCCCGCCCCTTCCGCAACACCGCCGGCGTCTCCGGTTCTGATCGATACGAAGCGGGATACGTCGGGTCCGCTGGAGCTGGATCTGAATATCGAGGCGGATACGGCAAAAACGCAAGAGTAAGCGCGTACAACCTGATTCCGCCTGCATCGTCGGCGCAGCAATCGAAGAATTTCAAACTCGAACGGGCGCGGGAACTCGATTCCCGCGCTTTTTTGTGTCCAGAATCCGGTTGCATTGCCCCCCCAGGATATTATCTTGCGGTCGGCTGGCGCACGAAATGGTTCGGGACGGGAGATACGGAGAGCCGGACCGGGGGCTGCACCGGGATCTGGAAGAAAGGGACTTCAGCATGCCCATCCTGGCCGCCAGGAATTCGTCCAACGGGTTCACGCTGGTTTTCCTTTGCGACCCCGTCTACACCACCTACCTGACCGGACAGTACCACGGCTGGGATACCGCGCACGACTGGTGCTTTGGCGGGGACCTGACTGCGGGCGCGGAAATGGTAACGCAAACGAGAATGGTTTATCGCTGTTTTCCGGATGCACGGGCGATGGGCAAGGGAATCGAATCATTGTGGACGGCGTTTGCCGGCTCCACTTCACGATAGACTACAGGAGGCAGGAGTATGCTGGCGATCGATGGCGGCGAGAAGGTCCGCAAAGCGCCCATGCCCGCGCGGCGTCTCTTCGGAGAGGAAGAGAAGCAGGCCGTGATGGCGCTCTTCGACGAAAGTATCCGGTCCGGGAACGCGTTCGGGTACGATGGACCCGAGGAACGCGCGTACGAACGGGACTTTGCGGATTTCATGGGCGGCGGGTACGCCGACCTTGTGAATTCGGGCACAACGTCTCTCTACTCGGCGCTTGGCGCCCTCGAGCTGGAGGTCCCGGGTGAGGTGGTGGTGCCGCCGATCACCGATCCGGGAGGGGTGATGCCCGTTGCGCTCCTGAACCTGGTACCGGTGGTGGCGGACGCGGACCCCGGCACGTTCAACGCCGGGGCGGAACAGATCGAAGCCGTGCTGACCGAACATTCGCGTGCGATCATTGTTGCGCACATCGCCGGGGAACCGGCGGACATGGACCCGATTCTGGAGCTGGCGGATTCCCGCGGGTTGCCGGTGATCGAAGATTGCGCGCAGGCGCACGGCGCCATGTACAGGGGTCGGCTCGTGGGCAGTATGGGGGCGATGGGGACGTTTTCGACGATGAGCGGCAAGCATCACGCCACGGGCTCCCAGGGCGGCGTGGTCTTTGCGAAAGATCACGATCTCTATTGGCGGGTGAAACGATTCTCCGATCGGGGCAAGCCCTTGAATCTCGAAGGAAGCGGTCTCTCCAACGTGAGGGCGAGCCTGAATATGAACGGGAGCGACCTGGCCGCGGCCATCGGCAGGGTCCAGCTGCGCCGCCTGGGGGAGATCGCGGACAACCGTAGACGGGCCGGAGACGCGATACGTGACGGCATTGACCATCTGGAGGCCGTATCCATGGGCAGGCAAGTGGCGGGTACTGAATGTGTATACTGGTTCATGCGCATTCACCTGGATTCGTCAAAACTGAGCGTGGACAAGGCAGGCTTCGTCAAAGCGCTGGCGGCCGAAGGCCTTTCGGCGTCCGTATCCTACCGGCATATCCCTTCCGAGTCGGCGTGGTTCAGGGAACGCCGGGTTTTCGGGAACAGCGACTATCCCTGGGGACTCCCCGACTATCGGGGCGACCGCAACGCCACCTTCCCGTGTCCCAACGCGGTGGAGGCCGCCGAGAGCCATTTTACAATGCCAATTCACGAGAACTACGGAGAGCAGGAGGTGTCCGACATTATTGCCGCACTTGAAAAGGTGGAGACGGCCTATCTGAAATAGGCGTTCATCGTCTGCGGCACTTAAGGAGATGCGCACACCGGAAACACACCGGTAACGGAAATGGCTGAAGAGGACTACAGACCGATACAAACGCTTTTCACCGCACAAGAGATCTACCGCACGGCCGACGTCGCCGATCTCTGGATGGAAAAAAACGATTCCGGTATCCGACTTTTCAGGGGTTCGGTGGTCGAGAACGACAGCCCGGGCGCCGGACGGTCGGACGACCTGGACGTGGACCCGTTTCTGGAAATATCCGGCGGCCTGGCGCTGAAAAAATCCCTGACGTTGCGGCAAAATCCCGCCGGGCCGGCGCAGGTGGCCTTTATCGCACGGGAGCGGAGAGGTCATTCGGCCACGCTGCGAATCAACGTCAACGGGCGGGAAGTACTGCGATCGCCCTCCCCGCTGGCGACCCCCGACGCGAGGCAGTATTGGGAGTTGGCCCCCGACGAGGGCGCCTGGAGCTGGAGCCGATGGTATTACGTGGAACTGCCCGATGGTTGCCTTCGCCAGGGCGAAAACCAGCTGGTGTTCGATGTCGCCGATGGAGGGGTGGGGTGGAGCCTGATGGTGGCGGACTATCGGGATTTCGTGAAGGGTATGGCGGACCCTGTCGTGCTGCCGGCTTCGAGTCATGCCCGTCGAAACGGCGAATGGGCATCCGAACGCGGCGAATACGTGATCCGGCTGGTCCTGGATGGCTACCGCGAAAGCGGGTATGCCGTGTCGCCGGTCATCGATGCCGCGGGTGAAGGGGAGGTTAAGCGGGGGCACGCCATCCGTGGACTGCGTCTGGATTGGGACGTCGAACTGCCCGCCGGTACCGTCGCCCCGTGTGACGTGAGGACCGGACCCGATCCCCTGGTGAATGGTCCGGGCTGGAGCGACTGGCAGTCGTGTGAACACGGCACGACGGTAACGCGCATCTCGGGACGTTACCTCCAGTGGCGGATGCGGTTACAGACGTCGGACCCGTCGCGCACGCCCGTCTTGAAGTCGATGCATGTCCTGGCCGAAGCACGCCCGGACGGAGACGCGCCGCCCCGGGTTGTCAGCGCGGAGAATGCGTCCATCCGGCGGTCTTCGTACTGGATCGCGGACGAAGACTACAGGCACGTCAACCTGAGAGAACTGCGCGAGCGATTCGAACTGGATGCGGTTGTCGCCGGGGCGCAGACGGAATTCGAAGCGATCGAGCGCCTGATGGCGTGGGCGTATGCCGTTCCGCTGGGTGCGTGCCTGCACTTTCCCTGGGACGTGCTGGAATGGCTGATCCTCGATCGGGATCCATCCGGCGCGATTGTAATGAACCGGTACCCGGAACGGCGGCGCGACAAGATGTGCCTTTATCCCAACGTGGCGCTCGTGGCCGCCTGTCTGAGTTTCGGATTTCCCGCACGGCACGTGAACTTCCACAGCGAAGGCATGACCGGGCACGAGATCGCGGAGGTCTGGTCCAACGATTACGGCAAGTGGGTCCACCTGGACGCGACGCGGGATTTCTTCTGGTACGATCCCAAAACGCGTGTGCCGCTGAACACGCTCGAGGTGCACGAGGTCCTGAAGGACAGGCTCGAGGAAGTTGAACGCTGGGACCGTCCGTATCTGTTCCGGCAGGACCTTGAATCTCTCGTTCAGGATCTGCCGATTGCGATTCGGGAAGGAGGTCACGAGTTCTCCACAACGGAGGGGGCGCACTTTCTGTTCCGGTCGTTCTGTCATTTCCGCATGATTCCCCGAAGCAACGTGTTCAGCCGGCCGCGTCCGCTGCCGGTGAGTCAGGGCACGGAGGTCTGGGCGTGGGACGGGTATCTCAACTGGGCCGACGACAAGGTGCCGCCACTGCCTCACTTCACGCGTCACACAAACCGGCGATCGGATTTCTATCCATCGATGAACCAGACCCGGTACACCGCGGTGGGGAATGAAGACGGGACCGCATTGAGGGTCAACCTGGAGACGCAGACGCCTTGTTTCTCGAGTTATCTGTCCAGCCTGGACTTTGGGGAGAAGTGGAAACCGTGTCCGGAGGCGTTTGACTGGCATCTGCACCGCGGGCTGAACACAATGCGGGTACGTTCCGTCAACAGCGCGGGCGTGAAGGGCCCCGTCAGCAGTCTCACGGTCGCGTTGTAACCATATTCCTTTCGTATTTTGCGAATACGTCGCCGGCCGCCGCCCCTATCGGGGTGGCTTTTTTTGTGACGGCATGTGCCCCGACACCGATTTTTTTTACTTGCACAGGATACTTTCCGGTTGGAAGCGCATCTGTATTCATGTCACACGCGCGGTGATTTGACCCTTCCTGGAGGCGATTTTTGGAGACGCTCGGGGATCGGGACCTGGTCCGGCTTGCGGTTTCGGGAGATTCATGGGCGTTCGGCCGCCTGGTGGAGCGCTACGGCGGACGAATTTTCACGAGGGTTCGCTGTCTGGTCAGACAGCCGGACGATGCCGAAGACCTTGTCCAGGAGGTGTTTCTGCTGGCGTATCGACGCCTGGATCAACTCCGCGATGGCAGCCGGTTTTCCCCGTGGCTCTCGACAATCGCGGAAAACACCGCCCGAAGATGGTACCGGCGGCGGATGGTCCAGGTCCGTTTCGAGGCGTCATTGTCCAGGGAGTGGGCCGAGCCCGCCGTAGACGAATCCGAGGCGGAGCGGGAAGCCCGCATGATGGTCAGGCAGGCAATTCGCCGGCTTTCAGGCGCGCATCGGGACGTGATCGAACATCACTATTTCAAGCGCAATTCCTATGCGGAAACCGCGCATCAACTGGGGCTGGAAATGAACACCGTCCGCAGCCGCCTGCAGAAGGCGAGGCGACGGATCAAAAAGGAGATGAGCGAGATGACCAGAGTTGGAAACACATACGATCTCACGGCGCAGGACCTTCGGGCCCTCTATTGGGCGACCCGGTTTGTAAGCACGGACGAGTCCCGCCTCAGACTCTGCGGGGTGTGCCTGGATACGGGGGGACGTGTTGTCGCAACGGACGGCGCAAGGTTGTTGCTGCGCACGCTCGAGGGCACTGAGGACCTGGAGAAGCAGGTGATCTTCGGACCCGGCCTCGAGGTGCCGTCGCCATATCCCGAGCGGGCTACGCTGATGATCGGGGAGGAGCAGGCCTTTCTCAACCCCGGGGGAGAAGGCGAACTCGAAATACCGATTCTGGACGAACCGTATGTTAATTATGGGGCAGTCATTCCGGAAACGGGAGGTAGTCTCATCAGGGTATCGTCGGATGAACTGCGAAATGCTGTGAACCTGATTGCAGAGCATCTGGAGCCGCGACACCCGGCTACCGAGGTCTGGACCTATACGCCGAAAGTAGAGATCGAGGTTTCTGAGGCTCGGCAGACGCTCAGGCTGATCACGTCCAGAGACATGGGCTATGGTGTGGCCAGGGAAAAAGCCGATGCGCCCGTGTCACACGACGATGCCCCCTGGGCCGGTGTCCCGTACTGGCGGTTTACAACCTCACTGGAAGGCCAGGCCAACCTGGAAGACAGTCCCGAACCATTCAGGATCCATGTAAATCACGACTTACTGTGCGACGTAATATCCGGGATCGAAGCCGAAGGGCCGGTGGACATGTTTTTCTCCGATCCGCGGAAGGCGCTCCTGTTCGTTTCACAGGACCATCCGGACCGGAAGTCAATTCTGATGCCGATGCGAATGGAGTAGGCGTCAGTGGGAAAACCGGTGCAAACGCATAGCAATCAACGAAGCAAAACCGGGCGCTCCTGTGAGGGGGCGCCCGGTTCGACTTGTCGAAGGGACATCGACCGCAATTATCGGGCGGTCGCCCTCCACGTCGCAATCACCTTCATGATTCGCCTCCTTTCTTTCGCAGACCGGTCACGCGCCATGACCTGTCCGGGTTCTGTTGACGCATCAACAGGACGTATTCTGTACGGTCCGCATATTTACACGCCGGTGGATGCACGCGCCCCCGCCCCAGGTGCGGGCCGTTGATTGTGTTTCCATCCGCTACGGGTAAATATTTCGGGTAGCCGCACAAACTTCCGTCAGCACGGCGTTCACCGGCTCAAGGGTCGATTCCGGCGCGAGGACGACATCGTACGCGGAATGATATTCCCGGAGGTGGTCGGAGTCGGCGGGGAAGGCGAAGCTGAGCAGGCGGGTGTGGCTGATGTGTTCAGCCATCCTCGTATCTTCAAGCGTGTCGCCCAGGAGCAGCAGGTTGTGGCGTCCGGCAAACTCCCGGGCATTCGCTTCGTTCCGTGCGTTTTTATTCAGGCTGTGGATGATCGGCGTCTTGTACGCCACCGCAATGCCGCTGGGGTCGAAAGAAAGCGTGTTGGCGACAATGGCAAAATGGTTTGCGGATACGCCTTCTTCCGCAAGTCGGGCTACTATGATTTCCCTGATGCCTGCGGACAGAATGATCAGGGGAATTCGGCGTTCGCGGAGGGTCTCAAAAAAAAGGCGCGCACCGTCTCGAAGGTGCGGCCGATTTTCACGGACAATCCGGCGGATCGTCCGTGTGCTGAATTTGTAATCCAGCAGCAGATCGAACTGAAGGGACCACCAGCGGCGCAGGTGACGCGACTTGCTGTTTTCCGATAGTTCGGGCGCGCGTTCGATCTTACGGTAGCGGTCAAACAGTTCCCGGTAACGCCGGGAGAACGCCGGCCCGAGAAGCCCGCTGTTCGCGATGACCGAACACGTGGACTGATCGCTGCCGTCCTCCGCAGTGGCCCGGGTCAGCGTTCTGTCCCAGTCGCTGACAACCACGAGCGTTTCAGGTCCGTCTTCCTGAAACTGCTTCCGCTTGTAACGCCATCCCATAGGGCATTTCGGCGTTCAGAAACGAAGGTCTATTCCGACGACTCGGATTCAAGGGACCGGGACAGCACTTTTTTCAGAATCTTACCGGGTTTGAACATGACTTTGCGGCGGGCGGGCACGTAAACCGTATCGCCGGTGCTGGGATTGCGCGCCTGGGTCTTTTCCTTTGTTTCCTTGACTTCCCAGGAGCCAAAGCCGCGTATCTCGATCCGTTTGCCATTGCAGATGGAGGACGTCATGGCTTCGAAAAGGACGTCAACGGCTTCCAAGGCTTTGGTTTTGGGGTGGCCGATGTTGTCTGAAAGGTACCGCGCCAGAGAAGCCTTGGTGATCGTTGCCATGCGTTTTCCTTGATTGAGGCCGTTTCGCGGGAATTGCGACCCGGGAACGATAACTTAGATTTTTTCCGATGTCAACAGAAAAACAAGATCCCGAAATGACCGTGTTACGATCCCTTCGGACGAAGACGGGAAAAGAGAATGCGGGCGGAATATCCCGTTGCCTTACAAAAGAATTCTTGCCCCCCTTTTGCGCCGGGTTTATATTGAATTCTGACACCCCGGCGCGCGGTCGGCACGCCCGCGCTTGCGGGTTCCGCATGGGATTTCCACAAGGAGACCGCATCTATGAAGCCCATTCTGCTGGGTCTGATTACAATCTGCGTTTTTGTCGCCTGCGGCGGTGATGGCGACGACGAAAACCCCGTGAGTTCCGAGTCGCTGGCCGGGTCCTACGATCTTCTCAGGCTGACCCCATCGGGGGGTTCCGCAATTTCACCACCCAACGCTACCGGGATCATGACGTTAACGGAAAACCGGTATTCGATTGTGGCCTCCTACGTTACCGCGGGTTCGGAGGACGTAATCCGGGTGGCGCAGACCGGGGGGTACGAATGGTCCGGCGCCGGTCTGCGTCTCACGGCCGACGGCGGCGGCGCTCAATCGGGTCAGGTGGCAGGCGGGGGGAGTTCGATTACGGTACTGATTTCCGTGCAGGCGGGCGGACAGGCGCAGACGTTGACGCTGGTCTTTTCCAGGTCTGGCCAGTAGGCGCGATGCGGACTCCCGGCAGCAGTTGTGGATCGGCTATGGGCGCCTGGCTGGAGACCAACGCAATGGCGCGGGCTGGAATCTTCGCGGTTCTTCTGGCTGGGGCCTGCGGCGGAGACGAGGGTCCGATGTCGGACGTACCATTACGATGAGGTTTACGGAACGGTTCGGAGAGGATCGTGTGGTGTCAGTCGTATTCTACAAGGCGGATTTGTAGCGCAATCTCTGGTTCGAAAATTGGTGTCTGTATGGCGTTTCGTATTCTGAGCGGTCTGGTTCTGATGGCGTTATTATTGTCTGCGGCGTGTAAACCGTCAGAGGACACGGATCTCATCGCCCTGGTCAAAAAAGGGGATGAAGAGGGCGTAAAGACGCTACTGGACGAAGGCGCCGACGCCAACGAAGAGGGCACAGCGGGTACGACCCCGCTGATCGAGGCCGCAAAAAAGGGTGTGCCCGAGGTCTTGCAACTCCTGCTCGACGCCGGCGCGGAAGTCAACAACGACCTCTACACCCGGACCGCGTTGATGGAGGCGGCGATCAAGAAGGATTCTACGATCACCGAGATTCTGTTGGAGGCGGGCGCCGTTGTGGATGCCAGAGATCTGAACCACCGGACCCCGCTGATGTTCGCGTCCGACGCCGGTCTGACGGGTGTGGTCCACGTGCTGCTGGCTGCAGGGGCGGATGTCAACGCCGTCGCCCGGTCCGGGTGGACGCCACTCATCTACGCGGCCTACGGGGGTCACAAAGAGGTGGTGAGCCGATTGCTGGACGAGGGCGCGGAGGTCAACGCCGTCACCAGAAACGGGAAGACCGCGGCCTGGCTGGCGGATTACCGTGACAAGCCCGAGGTCGTCGAGGTTCTGCGGGAAGCAGGCGCGAGTGACAGGTAACTCCCCGGCATACCGGGTCTGATTACACTCCTCAAGGCGCTCTTCGAGTGCCTTTTTCTCTTGAACGGATGCCTTTGCTGAGGCGCCGGGGCGACCTTCTTTCTTATCCCCGGGGGACTTGACGGAATCATTGCAGGATCTGTGCGTTGCGACACAGCCTGTTTCGCACCGTTATCTTTTGGCCCTTTTTTAGCCGATTTAACGGTTATCTTTTTTCGAATTGAGATTACATCGATTCGGCACGGAAACGGGAGCATTTGTCCCGCTCCCGGCTTCTTTCCTGCATTGGGTTCTGATCCTGCTTCTGGTTTCCAATCCTGTTTATCCTGTCTATCCCTGTAAGATCGTGTTTTTAAATAAAGGGGGCTGAGTGGCAATCCTGAATGCAGCGGTCATTGGACTCGGCGGCCGATCGAGGGCGCATCTCTCCGTACTGCCGGTCCTCTCCGACAGGTACAGATTGGCCGGCGTGTGCGATATCGACGCGGAAAGGGCGCAAGCGGTTGCCGGTCAGACGGGTGCGGCGGCCCATACAGACCTTCAGTCAATGCTGGATTCGGAGTCGCTCGACGTCGCACTGATCACGGCTCAGCCGGAGTTGCATCACCCGATCGCGCGTATGCTGGCTGAAAACAAGGTCCACATTCTCTCTGAGACACCGATCGCCCACACGCTGCCCTGCGCCGACATGATGATTCGCGCCGCGGACGATAACGGCGTTTTTCTGGAAGTCTCCGAGAACGCGCGCAGATGGCCCCGTGAAAGGTTGAAACAGAAAATCGTAAACGAAGGGCTTATCGGAAACGTCGAGCAATTCTACGTCTCCTATACGTCGGGCTCATATCACGGAATCAGCGCAATCAGGTCGATTCTCGGAACGGAACCCAGGGCGGTATCAGGTACTCTCCCAGACGTTCAGGAAGTGAGGGAACGGGGCGTCATACGCTGGTCGGACTCGGTCCGCGGGTTGTACGAACACAACGTGCAGCGGAAGAATTACTGGGAGGTCATTGGTTCGGACGGGGCCATACGTGGAATGGAACTGAACCTTTACAGGGGGGACCGAAAGCTGGCGATTGTCAGCGGATCATCCGGCGATGGGCAGAAAGGCATGATACACCGATCCAGCGTGGCAACGCAGCCGGAGGTTGTCTGGGAGAGTCCTCTCCGGCCTTATGCGCTTCCCGATGAAGACAGCATTGCCATTGCCGAGGCATGGTGCAGCCTGCACGATGCCGTGATCCGGGGCAGCGATCTGGAATACGGCGCGCACAACGCCAGGAAGGATATCGAATTGCTCATGGCCGTCCGCGAATCGGCCGGCAAGGGTGGGATATGGGTGGACCTGCCTATGGAGGGTATGACCGATCATGAAAAAAGGATTCACTCAGTTTTTGAAGAGATATATGGCGTTGATCTCCTCGATCTGACGCCACGACATCCGGCACAGCGGGGATCGCTCCCCCCGCGGTTGGGCGAACTGTTGTATTGAGTCGGGCAGGCCGCGCAAGCACCAATCCTGATATCGCAATGCGGACGGAATCATGATCCTCGAAACCACAGGAGAACGAAATGATCAACAATATTCACAAAATCGCCATCGTGAGCGACGATATCGAAGGCGCCGTAGGCTTTTATACGGAGACGCTGGGCCTGACCGAACTCGAACGCTTCCCGAATGAAGACGATGAGGATTTCGTCTTTCTCAAGGCAGGCAATATCATACTTGAACTGATGCCCCGGAAGACCATGAATGCGGACGTGGGTTTTCACCACATCTCATTCAAGGTTGGCAACGTTGACGAAAGCGCGAACGAGCTCAATGGAGCCGGTGTGGACATCGCCGTGGAGCCGTTCGACGCGGAGGGAACGGATATCCGACTGAGCTTCTTCAACGGCCCGAACGACGTTCTCCTTCAGCTCTTTCAACGTGATTCCGATCCTGCCTGAATATCTCTGCTGATTTGAAGCACGAACCCGGTTAAAAAAGAAGCCGTACGCCACGTGGCGTGCGGCTTCACTGCAACGGGTCCACCGGAAACCGGTTCAGGGTTCGGCAAGCGTTCATGACCTCGGATCCATCACGCGCCCCACAAACAGGACGGCGCCCGTGGCGTTGTCCCGGATAAGAAAGATGAACGGCCGGTCGGCCGTGAACGCCGGCGGCATCGAGGTGACGCCGATCGTGCCGCCCGTGGCTGCGCCGGCTTCGGTACCCCGTTCGTCCACCTTGACGAACGCCTTGTGAACGACGGCCGAGCAGTAGAGATCTTTCGTTCCGGTCATTCCTGAAAAATCCGCTGACTCGGGATCGAAGGCGTTGGCCATCCCCAGCCCGGCCAGGGTTTCGCCCAACCTGAATTCAGACCTGATCTCGAAGGAGGGTATGGAAAGCCTGAGGCGCATGGGTCTCATGCGCTTCGAAATCTCACTGACGAGTTCCGCACTTAACGCGTTTTCGAACTGATCGTATTTGCCACTTGCCGGGAGGAAGATGATCAACGACGCCTCCTCTCCCGCATAGAGCAATTCAACTGACTGGGTTTGGTGTATCTCGTCCAGCGCGTAGTTGAAGGTTTCCGTCTGGTGCATCATCGGCACGTCCACGCGATCGCCGCCTGCCAGGTGGAACGGATCACTCGTGGTCCGGTTTTCGTCGAACGGGAAGTGCCAGGCCGCGTTGAAATAGATGGCATTTGTCAGTACCAACCGCGTCAGACGATTGATGAGACCCTGCGGTATCAGGTCCCGGATCCTGTCTTCGGTCCGTTCCGCCACCCAGTCGTTGATGGCCGTACGCGACGCCTCGGGGTTGTCTGTGAAATCCACCGCCTGCATCCCGGCGCCATAGTTCTCGGCCAGCCTGTCCAGGAAGTCCGGCAGGAACGCATACCCCTTCTGTCCCCAGATGGCATTGGCAATGTTCAACCTGAATTTGGCGTCATCCTGACTGTCGCTGTTTTCGCCGCGGGATGAAAGCGCGAGGTCAAGGACGTTGAACGCGGGATGCAGCTGATCCGGAGGAAGCCGGAAACGCAGGACCTCCTCCATCTGTCGTGCCGTCTCGCCCCTCGCGCCGGCGTACATCATGGCCAGCGCCACGGAGATGCTGTGCGGCGAATAGAACCGGTTCCCGTCCTGCCCCCGCAAGGCACCGTAAAGGTCGAACGCGAACGCGCTGTTTCCCCGTATCAGATCGTCCAGTTTCACGTCCGATGCGGACAGAGAGGTCTTTCGCGCCTTTTCGGACCGCAGCACTTCGGTCGACGGGTCTTCAACCTCATTCGCCGTCTCGTCAACCGGCGTTTTCCCGCCGCATCCCGGGTGTGCGGCAATGAGGACTGCAAATACGGCAACGGGAATCCAACTGCCTGGCATTGAACAGACCCTCGTTCGAGTCGATCTTCGGCTTCCGGGTTTCGTCACAATCTCGTCGGCCTCGTGAGGAAAGATGTGCACGAATGAACCCTCTGTGCCTATATTAATGGGACAATTATCCCTGGCCGGGAGGGAACATCACGCCCTTGTCTTGGACGCCTGATGACGCGGGGAGTTGCCCGTTATCAGAATGACGGCGTGAGAAGAGACGATGAGATCCGATAGTCTGGCCGGTCGTCCATGGTCACGTCCACCGGGACGCGTCGCGAACGAATATCCCAACCGCAGAGTATCAGGCGGTGATGGCGAAGGATGACCGGGGTCCGCTTACGTTTGCGTACGAGCGGCTCAACCGGCCACGGGGAAATTGCCTCGATTGGACAGCTGCAACGTGATTGAGCGTCTCGAAAGTGAGAGGTAGATGGCGGAAAGAAGACCTGGTCTTCCATACATCTGGGTGACGTGGCTGACGAAGCTGCTTACC
>LXNJ01000381.1_pt1 | contig 31852 bp, 25 predicted proteins | sample 809081 | NCBI WGS metagenome assembly LXNJ01 (sample SAMN04870510, study PRJNA318959) | sponge metagenome | biome: sponge; feature: marine sponge reef; material: water | host: Petrosia ficiformis | place: Greece: Milos, Mediterranean Sea | collected 2013-05-29 | depth 5-7 m | reverse complement strand
AAGAAAAACCGCCAATGAAGCGGCGGTGAAAGCAGCCGAAGAGAACTTCAGGCTTCAGGACCAGCGTTACAACCTGGGCGGCGGCACTTTTCTGGAACGTCAACTGGCGCAGTTCCAACTCTTTGGGGCCCGCAACCAGTTGGTACAGGACAGATTCCAGTATCAGATCGAACTGGCTCAATTGGAGCAGCACGTAGGGGGGCCGCTTGTTCAATCCGACGAATGAAACGATTCAGGAGTAATGCGCCTTACGAATTCCGGAGGACCTATGCACAGCCGAAAACGCGCCTTCGCGCTCGCCGTCGCCTGCATCACGATTTTTGTCTCAGCGATTCCCGCACAGGCGCAGAAGAAGACGAAGGACTTTCTCTATTCCAAAAAGTTCTATGGTGCGCTTTCGCTGGGTGCGAGCATCTGGTTCTTCACGGAGGCGCACGCGTCCAGGAATGACGCAAACGACACGTTCGAACAGTACAGAACGACGACCTCCTCCCAGACCGCGGGAGACCTTTACAAAGAGAGCAAGTCCAGCGACACCAGGGCCGCCATCATGCTCGGCCTCGGCCTTGGCACGCTGGCGTACTCGGTCCATCTCTTCCTGTCCGATGAAGGCGAGGAACTCCCGCCCCCTGAAAAGAAAGCCAACCTGGTCGAAGTGAAGGGCATAGGCCTGGCTGTCAATGGCGACCTCAAGTCCAGAGGCGTTCGACTGAACCTCAACAGGGCATTTTAGTCGCGAAACTCGCTGGACCGAGTCCCTGTCAATCCCCCGTGCAGACGGGAACGGCGTGGACGGTCGGCAATTCCGGCGTATGCGAACCACACAGCGGAAAGCCGATATCTTCGGATGTCGGCTTTCGCATTTGCCGTATCCTGACGGTCCCGCCGTGATGCTGATCTGTACTATTGACCGTTAGTCATCGAATTCTTAAGATTCCGACAGGTATCGAAAGGCTTCCCCCCTTTCCACGAACGCAGAGTGCGGACGGGACGGGAGAAAGCGGGGACGGGGTATCCAATGCGCCTGCTTGCTCGTACCCTTCAACTTGCCGGTCTGATTTACATGGGGTACGGTCTGTTTGTCGGCCTGTACGAAGAAGACATTGGCCGGGAGCTGCGTCTGGCCATCATCGGCGGTCTGATTTTTCTGGCCGGCTGGCTGCTGCAAAGACGTGCATAGACGCAAGCCTGCGGTCCGGCCGCCACGCCACTTTCCTGAAAATGGAATCTTCCCTTCGGGCGGCGCCCGCGTGTTAAATCTCTTGACAAAGCCGGGTCTGGAACCTAACCTCAAGGGAGTGCCGCCGTGAGGTCGGGATAGGACGAAATTCGGAAACCCGGCTTTGTGTCGCCTCCCGGGGCATCCGGAGGATGCAGGGCCTTACGCCCTCGGCCTGTCGCACAGTGGGATGCGAAACCATCTGAAATGGAGACGAATTGCGTGGCCAGGCAACGACGCAGGCAGATGTCGGTCCTGTTTGTCCCGGATGACGGTTCGCGTACAGTCGTATTGAAACTCGGCTACTGGCCGCTGAGGGTGGTGGCCGGCGCGTTTCTCCTGCTTCTCATCATGCTGGTCGTGGAATTCGTCTTCATCTGGAAGATTCAGGAATGGAGACAGACTGCACACACGCTCAAGGGAGAAAACAGAAGGCTGAATGCGGAAGTCGCCCGTGTCGAAGAACTGGCGCTCACCCTGAAGCGAATCCAGGGAACCGATCAGAAGCTGCGTCAGATGTTGATGCCTGATTCCGAATTGGCGCCGGCCGCAGACGCGAAAACCGGGTCATCGGGGCGCCCGGCCGGGAATGGAAAGGAAAGCGCGCCAGTCGCAAGCGCAGTCAAGCGCTCGTCAACGTCAACTCGTGACTCCGTAGATTCCCGATGAATTCAGCATTACGACAAAGATATCACCGGATCGTCAGCCGCCCGCCAGTTCGGAAATTCAACAGCGCAGCGCAAAACCGGCTTTAAGTACAACGGAAACACGCTCAAGCGGATATTGAAATGTTAGGGTTCAAACAGAAGCTGGAAAGGGAAGCAATCAAGACGGTGATCGGCAAAGGCACGGTTATGGAGGGTTCTGTAAAAACCGAAGAAAGTATCCGTCTGGACGGGACGCTCAAAGGCGAGTTACATGCCTCCGGCACCCTCGTCATCGGGCCTTCCGGCAAAGTGGAAGCCGAAATCGTTCGGGTAAGAGACGCGGTAATAGGCGGGGAAATTTCGGGAAATCTTGAAGCCGAAGGCAGCGTCAAGCTGGAAGGCAGCGCGGTTTTTTCCGGAGATATCGCCGCGCGTTCGATCGTCGTCGAAGAAGGGGCCATCATTAAGGGCAAGTGTACCGCCGGGGACAACAACAATCTGTCACCGGCAGCCGAGACGCAGGACGTCGAAGCTGTCGAAGCAGTTGAGGCATCCGCCTGAGCATCACCCGCATCCGAAGAACAGATAACAGGCGTTTGCGGTTACTTACCGCAAACGCCTCTTTTTTGCGCGTTTCGATTTTCAGTGCCGCATTCCGGCGGTGAAGCCGGAATTTTCCCGTTCCAATTGAATTTCAGCTCACCGTTTGATCCGGAACCGTCCACCAGGCAGGAGCCGCCTGGTATTCTGTCGGCTCAGTTTTACCTCCAGCAACACGTCGTTTCCTTCATAGGCTGTATTCAGTATTTCGCCCACCCGGTACAGTTCGGAAAGGAGCTTTCCTTCCGCCTGCGGAATGCACAGATTCATCACCGTACGCTGGCCCTCGAGCCGGTCGTAAATCGCCCATCGCAGGTCGTCCATGCCCCGGGCTTCCTGTGCAGAGATCCAGATACCATCGGGAAACCGGGCCCGCAGGCGACGCTGCATCCCCGGGTCGTCAAACCGGTCGATCTTGTTGAAAGCCACCAACGTGGGATACTCCGCAATGCCCAGATCCTGAAGCGTTTGATACACGGAAGCAATCTGGTCCTCGCACCTGGGATGACTGACGTCGACGACATGCAGTAAGAGATCCGCGTCCACCGCCTCCTCGAGGGTGCTCCTGAACGATGCGACAAGGTGATGAGGAAGCTTGCGTATGAAGCCGACCGTATCGGTCAGCAAGACCTCACGATTATACCCCAGATATACCCGTCGGGTCGTGGAATCCAGCGTTGCGAACAAGCGGTCTTCCACCAGAACGTCGGCGCCGGAAAGTGCGCGCATCAATGTTGACTTTCCGGCATTTGTATAGCCCACCAGGGAGACACGAAACGTATCCGTACGCTGTTTACGCCCGAGTACGCGGCGCCGGGAGATTCTGTTAAGCGCTCTGGTCAGTACCCCGATTCGACTCCGCAGCGCCCGCCGGTCCACCTCCAGCTGGGTCTCCCCCGGCCCCCGTGTCCCGATGCCGCCCGTAGTACCGCCGTGGCCGGCCTGGCGTGAAAGATGCGTCCACTGACGGGTCAGACGCGGCAACAGATAATTGAGCTGCGCCAACTCCACCTGTGTCTGTGCTTCGCGTGTCTTCGCGCGACCGGCGAAAATGTCCAGAATCAGCCGGCTTCTGTCGATGACGCTGACACCCGCGAGTTCTTCCAGATTCTTGAACTGGGCCGGCGAGAGGTCATCGTCGAAAATCACCAGTTGCGCTTTGAGTTTCTTTACGCGGTGCGCAAGTTCCTCAGCCTTGCCCCGGCCAATAAAAAAAGCCGGATCGATGCTCTCTCGCGCCTGCACGATCCGGTCCACAACCTGCGCACCCGCCGTATCCGCGAGCAACGCAAGTTCGTTCAACGTGTCGTCTGCATCCCAGGACGCATCGCCCGCAAGCGCCATCCCCACCAGAATCGCGCGTTCCGGCTCCCTCCTGGTGATTATTTCATGCACTGCCAATCGCAGGATCTCCTCCCGGACATTCAGAACCGCGCCAGGCGCCTGACTCTATTTCCGGGTTCCGGGCTGTCGGCCTGCCCCGGGGGAAAGCGCCTGGAGCTGATCCCGGAGCTGTGCGGCCCGTTCGAAATCTTCTATGGCAACGGCCTCGCTGAGTTGTTCCTTAAGGTCTTGAAAAAGGGGCCTTGGCCGATCCTTTCGGATTTCTTCCGCCCATTCCTTTAAGAATACGACCTCTTCGCTGTCCTCCACCAGATCGGGCCGGTCGTGTTCTTTAAAGAAGCCCTGGATCTCCTCAATGCCGTTGTTGATTTCCAGAAGCGCCCGATCGAAATTTTCAGCCTCCAGCTCCTGCAGTACCACTGCACGCACACGATGCCCGATCACAAAGGGTCTGTACTGCTCGAGAACCATGCTGTCTTCTTCTTCACGCGCGAATTTTTTGACGAAGTCGAACATGTCGAGGTTTCGCTGAGCATCGGCTTCGGCAAGTCGGTATTCACCGAGTTCCAGAAAGCTGATCCGCCGGTGGTAATACTGGAGTCCTTCAACCTGTAGCGTAAGGCAGACATCGGGATCGAGATTAAACGACTTCGAGTCCCCCGGCGCCGTTCCCGCTTTTTCCTTGTAGTAGTGGAGCAATGACTCATATCCGTGAGGACGCTGCCCGTCCGGGCGTCCGGCGACCTCCATCTGCAGGATCCCCATCTCCACCCGGAGCTGGATTTTCTCCTTGCCATCCCTCCCCGTGATTCTCCTGACACAGAGCTTGTCGGGCTCGTACGGCCAGCTATCCAGAAGTGGCTGAATGTCATCCATCCCCATATACACTTTCCTCCAGATTCCCGCCTGAGCTTGGAATATTACGGGTAGGGGCCCTTTGTGATTTTACCATAACGCCCCAACATTGTCAAGGCCTTTGACCGCGCAGATACGGTATGCAAAACGCCGCCTGACAGCCCGTTGAAAAAGTCCATCCGGGCTACCTGCCTGTGCGGTGCACGCAGACAGGCGGCCGGCCCTTGCGGTCGAAATACTGCGTTGCTCGGCCTCGCCTGCAGAGCGACTTTATCAACGGACTGCTAAAGTTCCGCGACAACCGACCGGACTGCCGCACGTACCAGTTTCAATTCCGCGTCGCCATGCGTCAGACCCACGTACCAGCGGCCATCGGGCAACAGCTGAATACCCTCCTCCAGCATCCCGGACCGGAAGCGGTTGTAAAGCGCCATATCCGTTGCTTTCAGTTCCCGATAGTGCGTCGGCGGAGACTGAACGCCAAAATGAACGTTGAATACGGTACCTGCTCCCGAGATACACACCGGTATTCCCCGGGAAGCCGCCGCCGCTTCAATCGCCTGCCGGATTGCGTATCCGTGCCCATGCATCTGCTGGAAAGCCAGCGGATTGGCGCTCAGAATACTGAGCGTCGCAAGCCCGGCGGCAAGATTGACCGTGCTCCCGTTATACGTTCCCGCGTGGATCGTCGCGCCGTCCCTGAGCACGTCGAACATCCTCCGCGATCCGGCCACGGCCGAAAGTGTGAAGCCACCGGCCAGGGCCTTTGCGTAGACCGAAAGATCGGGGATGACGTCGAAGTATTCCCGCGCGCCGCCAAGGGCAAGACGAAAACCCGTTATAACCTCGTCGAATATCGAAACCGCGCCATAGTTCCGGCACAGGTCGACCATCCCCTTCAGGAATCCCTCCGCGGGCATGATGGATCCGGAGTTGGCCAGCACCGGCTCGGTAATCACCGCTGCGATCTCCCCGCCTCGTTTGACGAACAGGTCTTCCAGCAGGTCCAGACGGTTCCAGGGAAGCGTTATGGTTTCCGCGTACTCGGCAGCCGGCTGGCCGCCGCATGCGGCCACAACCCTGGGAGCCTCCGGAGCGCCAAGCGCGTCGTCGGATTCGTGGTAACTCACCAGGATATTGTTCAACCAGCCGTGGTAGTGCCCCTCGAATTTAACGAATTTTGTCCGTCCGGTGGCCGCGCGGGCAAGCCGCAGCGCCGCCTGCACGGCTTCGGAACCCGTATTGGAAAAAATCACCTGGTCCACGCCCGCAAGCGTTTCCACCAGCAGTTGCGCAAACGCGACCTCGCCAGGATGCTGTGCGCCCAGCGTGTATGAATTCCGGACCGCAGCCGTCACCGCCGCGTTCAGTTCCGGGTGGTTCGACCCCAGGATCAACGGTCCCCACGCCAGTGTGTAGTCCAGCAGTTGATTCCCGTCCACGTCGTAGTAATAAGGCCCCTCCGCCCGCTCGAAGAACAGCGGCGGCGAGGTTACGGCGCGCCTCATCCCGGAAGACACACCCATCGCGAGGTAGCGGGAACTCGAATCAAAAAGCGCTCTGGAGCGCGCCGTGTTCATCGCGGAAAATCCTCTCCAGGTATCGAAATGTTTTCCTAACGCGCCACGATTGAGGGCTTGATGTCACACGTTGGACAAACGCGGCGGAGATGGTCCCGCCGCGCCTCCCAGACCTCTATTGCCGGCACGAAGATCGAATCGGCCCTACCCACTCTTCCGCGGCGCTGCCTGCCCCTTCGGTCCAGCGCCCTGTTCAGTTTTCCCGGCGGCACCGGACACAGCGCGGATCTGAATGCCAGACCCCTGACCCGGCGTACGTTGCCGTCGGCAGGCACGACGCGATAGGTATTCCCAAACGGGTCGATGCAGCCGCAGGGCACCGATAGCTCCGCCACATGGTATGCGGTAGTGGCGTTGTGGTCGACACCGATCAGTACGATGTGCCCGTTTCCATGCACGAGTTGGCCGATCGGGCTGTCCGGCGTCCAGAGTCCCTTTTTGCCGTGGTCCCTGCAAAAAGCTTCCGCCCGCGGTCCCACGGCTGCCACGGCGTGCGTGGGATGGTCGCTTCTGACCGCGTCCGGGCGCCGCCAGAACGCATCCGGGATCGCGCCGTTGGTCGTGGGCGTCGTCATTGGATTGTAAACCTGTGCGGAACGGTGATTAAACGACGGCATCATCAGCGTGCCGCGCTTTCCGATCACCGCCAGCAGCGCCTCAATCACGGCATCCGCGCCGCCCACCACGTGTCCGATCGACGACAGGGAACTATGCACCATGACGTCCATGCCCCGGACGAGGCCCAGCGCGCCGAGGTCCTTCACAAGGCCCTCGCGCGTCACCCGTTGCGATGCCTCGACAAGCTCTACATATCCCAGTTCAGCGTGGGCTTCGAAGTATTCGATTGTGCGCTCCGTCTTGACCGCGTTCCCGGTCTCGCACGCTACGGCCTGCGAAATCTCGTGGAGCGTCCGGTTGCCGTCCGCCCAGAACAGCGCCCAGGGCGAGAGCCCTGTCCCGCTGATCCGCCTGGCGATCTCCGGCGGCGTATTCTCACCGATGGGGGACAGCACACGGGTGCGCCTCGGTATCCGGTCCCCGCCTTCAACGCGTTTGCGGCGCGTTCTTCTCCTGCCCATTGACACGGTCCGGGCGGTTTCCCGCACCTCCCGCTCGTGGCAGGCGAACCGCGCCAGGACGTCCGACCGTTTCCCGCCCCACATCCAGCGTTCAAGTTGCTCCAGGATGACCCTGTGCTGCTCGCATTCGTATTCGACCTGGTCAACCGTCGGGCTTCCCGTTCTCAAACGCCCGACCGTACGTGCGGTTTCCCCGGCGGCAACGTGGACAATCTCCTCGGTACCCGCGTCCGCCAGCCAGTAGAGATAACCCGCCATGGCCGTCGCGCATGCGGCCAGCCCCCTTGTACTCAACAGACCCGGCGTGTCTGCGGACGAATGGTAGGCGTCGAATCCCCGCCCGGGCTTGTGGTGATGGGTGGTGAGCCAGGGACACGGAAACCCATACCTCGGATCGCCGATCAGCGTATCCGAAGTGGGTTGAAACGGCTCCATAGACAGGCGGTAACCGGGATTTTGCAGGCGGAGCGTTTCGGACAGAATCGTCTCGCCCAACCGGTCCACGAAACCGGCCGACATCGGAATCGTGGCATGCCATTCAATCCGGCCGCCGCAAACAGACGGTTTGCTTCCCACCGAATCGATCACGACCCCCGCGAGAGGGGTCTGCAGACGCTGCGTGTCCTCCAGGTACTTGAAAAACCCGTGACACTCGTAGGCACACATCAGGCGGATCGTGCGCCGGGGCCGTTCCAGCTTGCCGGCTGCGATCAGCGCCTCGAGCACGCGTGCGATCTCCAGGCACAACGCCACGCCGGAAGCGTTGTCGATCGCACCCGGCTCCGCGCTGTGCGCAAGTGCCCATACTTCATCCTGAGGGTCCGCCGCTCCCGTTACAACCCCGCTCACCTGATCGTGAGTACCGGCATAATGCCGAATATCCACGTCTGTCCGTACCGTCAGTGAGCCGTGCCTGCAAAGCAGCCGGCGAAGCCGTTTGCCCTGGTTTTCCGACAGCACCAGGCCCACCATCTGCACAGCCGCGTCCTGGATCGGCACGCCGCCCCACCCGAATTTCGTCCAGGCGGTCGCGTTGGGCAGATTCGGTACCGGATGATCCGTAACCACTGCCGCCGCGCCGGCTTCCGCGAAAGACCGCAACATTCCGCGCGGGTCCATTCGCGTGAGCACCACCTTTCCGCCCAGCCCGCCCCGGGGGACTCGACTCAGGGCCTCCTTTGAATCCACGACAACCAGTTCGTTTTCCATCCCTCCCGGCGGCGTGGCGTCGCTCCACTGAATCACGTGCCAGGGATTCTCTTTGTAATCCAGTATACGCTTCTTTACCGGACGAATCACATCCATCGTCGCCGAGCGCACGTCCGCGGCTTTATGGATGATCCATCGCCCCGATCCGATGGACCCGCCCGTGCGCATGGTATGCACCTGGGCCGTCGCGCCTGATTCCTCGAATCGGTTCACCAGATATCGGGTGGTTTCTCTGAACCGGTCGAACGAATTCCATCGGTCCGTTGCCACTACGGCGCGCACATCCTCCAGAACCCGTTTGCCGTCCGTTCCCGCGTGCAGCAGCGGCAACACCGTTTTACAGAAATTGACGACCGAATCCGGCCGATCAGACATATGGAATCTCCATCGTTTTATTTATGCCACGGCGCCCGATTCCGATACCGCCACGCCAAGTTCTTCGGCCACGGAACGGATTTCCGACCACGTCGCCTCCTCCAGGGACACGCCCTCCAACTCCCGCCTCTTTCGGGTCTCGGTCTCAATCTCACCCGGTACGTAGATCCGTTCCACGCCCGGCATCTTCGGCGACGTTTTCACCCAGTCGATCAGTTTCCGCACTTCCGACGTGAAGTCGTCCACGTTGGCGAAACTCTCGATCTTGATCGCAAGAGCCAGATATCCGCTCCCTCCCCGCGTGGGTGCTTCCGTGCTGCACCCGGCCCAGGAAAGACCGCCCGCGATGGCGTCGATCATCATCGCCAGGCCGTATCCCTTGTGGCCGGCAGCACCGCCAAGAGGCAGCATTGCCGCGTTTCCGGCATAGAATTCCTCGGGGTCGGTCACAGCATTTCCGTCCCGGTCCACCATCCAGCCCTCGGGCAATGCCTGTTTCCGCACACGGCACATGTCGACCTTGCCGCCGGCCGCGACGCTGGTCGTAATATCGAGCGTCATCGGAAGCCCGTCGCCCGTGGGGACGCCGATTGCAATCGGGTTGGGAGGCAGCCGCCTGCCCGTACCGCCGAACGGCGCCGCAAAACGCCCGCCTCCGTTCAGCATTAATATGCCGATACAGTCCCGCTTTGCAGCGATCGAGGGGAAATCGCCCAGCCGGCCGATATGGCCTGAACGATGGACAGCCACCGCCCCGATTGTGTGCTCGAGGGCCCGGTCGACCGCCATACGCATCGCAAGACTCGCCACGACGATGCCAATCCCGCCCCCCGCGTCTATCGTCATTGAAACAGGCGTCTCCCGGACGACCTTGTGGCCTCCGGCAGGCTTGATCGTACCCTCCCTGACGCCGCGGGCATAGCCGGGCATGCGCATGATCCCGTGGGAATCGTGTCCCACCAGGTTCGCATCCACAAGATGGTCCGTTACGATCCGCGCCTGATCCTCCGGCAGTCCCGCGGCCTTGAATATCGCGTATCCGCACTGTCTGAGAGTGAGATGTGAAATGATCGGCATCGACGTACCCCGAATCGTGTTGTCTGCGTCCGTTTAGTTGATATATCGCTCGCGCAGGAACCGTGCGATCTCGCGAACGGTTGCCTCCGTGCCTTGAATCGCGTCGTGGACCCGATAATGCCACGGCTCGGGCCCAAGCGCCTCCCGCCAGTGCCGGATCGCGGCGATGTTCGCCTCACCGGCGGCCTCGAGCGACTCGAGCGCCGATTTAAGCTCCGTCTGAACGTCGGGGTCGGCAAGGTCGCACGTCGCCACCGTTTCCGCAACGTGATAAATGCGCCGTGCAAGGTCCACGTAGGTCATGACGACGCGAGTCTCATTGACGCATTCGGGGCTCTCGATTCCGGAAGCGATCTGAATTGCCTGGCGGCACGCGTCGATCTTTTCCTCGAAGGAGGCTTCATTATCGTAATACCTGAACATGCCCTCGCCAAGATACGGACGCTGTTTCCGCCGAATCATCTCAACTGCCTTCCCCCACGAATAACAGACCGGAAAATCGGAATCGTAGACATCGAATGCAACCGGCCCCGTCAGTTCCGACCAGTCCGCGAACGCCTCGACGTCGGCGTACCCTTCCCTCGTAGCCCACGCGATGGCGAACTCCCGCTCGCTGCGTCCGTTCAGGTTCCAGGAATACTCCGACAGGGCCGCGACGTTGTATCCGCACGTCTCCCTGCCCCTGGTCGCCCACGCCATCATTCCGAAGGCTCCACTGTATTGCCGTCGAATCAGATGGCCCACATAGTCCCGGATCCGGTGAGGTGAGGACTGCGGCACCTTGAATTCGGGGGTTTCCACCCGCCCGTTTGCGTTGATCGGCACGTCGTAGCTCGCGATCCATCGACCCTGCGAAGCGTGGTAGTCCAGAAGGGGATTGGCCGTCAGGTCTCTGGGCAGGTGCAGTACGCGTTCCATTTCGGTAGCGCACGCGCGCCCGACTTTCACCTCGGGAGGCAACTCCGCCAGGACCCGGTAATCCCGTTCCGACGTCGTCGTGGACAGAAAAATACGAAGGTCGAAGTCGGGAAACCGCGGGCGAATCCGCATCCAGGCGGTCACAAACGCCCGGGCTTCGAGCACAAACTGCCCGACGGCCGTGCAGTCGTCACACTCGCACTGGGCGGGTCGCTCGGTCAGCCAGCAGCCCACCTCGGATGCGCCCTGGGAGGCGATATCCGCCATCCACGCTTCCAGAATATCCACCAGCAGGGGATTTGACGCGCACGGCGCCCGATGCTGATTGCCTTCCTTGTGGGCGAAATACCGCCCGGCCAGCGCACCGTCACCCTTTCCGGCGAGTTCGGGATAGGCGCGGTACAGGCCATAATCATGGAGAAAATTCAGGTGGGTGATGAGCGGCACATAGTTGAATCCGAGCAGACGCGCCTTTTCCAGGAGCGCACGATCGATCCGGGCGCGGCCGGGTTTCCCCCGCACCACCGGCGACAGTTCCGTGGAGTTCATCTTGCCGTAGTTCAACTTCATCGATGCCATCCATGGGATCCATTCTTCCGGGGAGGGGAAGTTCCACATGCCCCGTTCGTCCAGATCCGGCCAATCGGTCACGGAGACAAGCGGAATTCGGATGCTGCCGGGTGACAAACCCGGTTCAAGGAGCTGCCGAAGGGTCCGGGCCGCATACGTGATCCCGCGTCCGGACAGCGCGGCCAGCACCAGGCGCCGCCGTTCCGGACGGATGGTATATGCCTGTTCGCAATTCGGCAATCTTCTCAGCCTGTCGGCATCCGGGCCGCGATCCACCAGCCCGATTGCGATATCAAAATCACCGGCGGCGGGTATGTCGCTTGCCCAGGCGGAACAAAGCGCTTCCAGCATCGCTGCCGCATTTTTCTCGGCCGGTTCCGCTCCCGGTCTCACCGCTACCGAAACCGCCTCGGGGCGGCATTCAACCTCCCCCTCGAACGTGATTTCATGCGGAAGCGGCAGCAGATGACGTATCAATTGCTCGAAACGACCTTCCATCACTCATCCACCCTTCGGAATGCGTCTCAACGTCGGCGACACTGCATATTGCGGAGACCCGTACCGCCCGTATGAGTCATATGCCAACCTCCTGCCGACCTCATCGGCCGGGCCGCCGCCATCGGAACGCCTCCTGCCTGACTTTGAACGTTGGGGTTGTGCCTTCTTTCTGCTTCAAACCGAAGCTGATAAACGCCGTCTATGATTGCACGGGGGTACGGGAAAGTCAAGCCATAACGGCAGACCGTATCGACGGATTTCCGCGACAATTTCAGGAAAACTGTTGACAGAAATCGAGCCGATGGTTAATATGGTCTCATCGATAAACCTGCCCCGAAAGGAAGCGCGACGCTGGGCGAACACGCAAAGAGAATCCGGATCAGAAGAGTGGACCCGTCGCTCCCTCTGCCGCGCCATCAGACACCGGGCTCGGTCGGGTTCGATCTGCTGTGCAGGAAGGACGTCGTCGTCCCACCGGGCGAAATCCGTCTTGTCCCTGCCAATCTCATCGTTGCCGTTCCTCCGGGATACATGCTCCTGCTTGCCGCCCGAAGCAGCCTGCCGCACAAAAAGGGCCTCACGGTACCGAACGGCGTAGGTATTGTCGATCAGGACTACCGCGGACCCAATGATGAGATTCACATCCAGGTTTACAACTTTACTGACGGTCCGGTGAACGTCCGGCGCCGTGAACGGCTCGCGCAGGGGATATTCGTCCGCATCGTCCAGGCGGACTGGGATGAAACCGAACACCTCGGCGCACCCGACCGGGGCGGGTTCGGAAGCACCGGACAGGAGTGAAAAGCATCGGCCACGGCGATTAATCCCAATTGAAAAAAACAACTCAGTGACACGATGAGAACCCCTGAAACGGGGCGCAGCGGTCGTCAAAAAGGACGTTTTTTCAGTTCACGTACAGTGACCTGGTGTATCCTGGTAATCAGCCGTCAAATTGCCTTTATCCACTTGCATAGATGTGGTTTTACTTCCCCGAAGAATTCCGAATCAAGGATAAGTTTCCAGCGAATTTTAACAGAACTTCTCACCAACCATGGCACGCAAATTCGACATACCTGAATTCTACAAGAGTCCCGTTATTTCGCGCGTGAAGGCATACAGGCAAATGCAGGACATGCGCAAACGGGATCTTTCGCCCTCGGTGCTCGATTTCGGCCCGGTCCGGTTTCTGCTGGCCCGTCATTTCGGGTTCTGTTTCGGGGTGGAAAATGCCATCGAAATCGCATACCGGACGCTTGAGGAACACCCGGACCGGCGCATCTATTTCCTGAACGAAATGATCCACAACCCCAATGTCAACAACGACCTGAAGGACAGGGGCGTGGAGTTTATATTCGACCCGTACGGAATGCAGCTCATCCCGTGGAATTACCTCGCACCGGAAGATATCGTCGTGGTTCCCGCGTTCGGTACCACGGTTGAAATCCAGGAAGCCCTTGCGTCTCGCGGCATTGATGCCTACACCTACAACACAACCTGCCCCTTTGTGGAACGTGTCTGGAACCGAAGCGCCAAACTGGGTGAGTCGGGATTCACCGTGGTCGTACACGGCAACGATACCCACCAGGAGACACGCGCCACTTTCTCTCATAGCGTACGAAACGCGCCTACTGTCGTCGTGCTGGACATGGAAGAGGCGCACTTACTTGCAGACGTCATCAGGGGCAAGGCGGAACGCCGGATCTTTTACGAACGCTTTGCCCACAAGTGCTCGGAAGGCTTCGACCCGGACCGACACCTCCATCGCATCGGAATCGTCAATCAGACGACCATGCTGGCTACCGAAACGCGGCACATCGCAAAGGTCCTTCGGGACGCACTGGCGGACCGTTACGGTGAGGAAAACATCCGGAAACACTACGCCGACACCTCGGATACGCTGTGCTACGCAACCAATGAAAACCAGAACGCGACGTATGTCCTCATCGAGCAGGATGCGGACCTGGCGCTCGTCGTGGGTGGGTACAACTCGTCCAACACGTCTCATATTGTCGAACTCTGTCTCGAGCAGATGCCCACCTATTTCATCAAGGGCGCGGATGAAATCCGTTCGGAATCCCTCATCCGCCACTTCAGCCTGGAAACAAAAAAAGCCGCCCTTACGACGGACTGGCTGCCGGACAAACGTCCCCTGATCGTGGCGCTGACGTCCGGCGCTTCCTGCCCCGACGCCATAGTAGATGCCGTGTTGCTGCGCGTGCTTTCCTTTTTCGAACCCACCCGATCCCTGGACGACGTCCTCGCCTGCTACGCCTGAGCGCCCGGACCTGGCATCCAGACACGGGGCCTCGGAAGCCGGCTTCTCCGTCGACACAGACCTGCCGGGGGCACGCCACTGCCACCGGATGGGCGGCGCCCAACCTCAACTCCGCCAGTCAGATGGACGTCAGCGGCCCAAGCGCCACCACCGCCGGGTCGCGATCGAGAGGGTAACGCTCCAGGTATTCGGCGACCCGATCCGGAGTCACGGCGTCGATCTCGGCCAACTCCTCTTCCAGCGTTTTCAACGGCGTATCCGTACTCAGGCTTCCCACGATCTGTGAGAAGCGCCGTAGCCCGTGTTCGCCGCCGACCACGAGCGCTGTCGCCTGTCTGGTCCTGGACCTTGCGAGGGCTTCTTCGTCCACGCCCCCCTTCAGACCGTCGATTTCTCTCCGGACAATCTCCAGCACCTGCGGAACGTTTTGCGGATCGACGGAGACATACACGTAGAACAGACCGGTATCGCTGAAACCGTAGAAATCGGCCGAAGCCTCGTCAGCCAGCCCCATCTGGACTACCGACCAGAACAGCCGGCTGTTGCTGGCGGCGCCAAGGTAGTGGGCGAGCAGGTCCGCGGTCGTCGCCCAGTCATCCGAGTCGCATGGCGCGGGAAACGCCATGGTGATATGCTCGCGGATCACGTTCGGGCGCTCCAGCACGCGTTTGGCCGGGTGGAACGCAGGCTTCACCTGCTGTCGAATCGCCTTTCGCGGTTCCCACCCGCCGCAATGCGTTTCAGCCGCGCGAATCATTGAGTCCCGATCGAATCTGCCGGTGATGACGAGCGTCATATTGTCCGGTGCATATCGCTTATTGAAATAATCCGCCATCTGCTCCCGGGAGACGGATCCGATCGTGTCTTCGGTTCCCAGTACGCTCTGGCCGAGCGGATGCCCCGCGAATGCCTCCTGAATCAGTTCGTCGATAATCAGCGCATCCGGCCGGTCACGATACATCGCGATCTCTTCCAGGATGACCTTCTTCTCCATATCGAACTGGTCTTGCGGAAGCGTGGACCGCATCATGTCCGCAAGAATCTCGGCCGAACTTCCCGCCCGTTCGCTCTGCACCCAGTGAAAATAGGCCGTGCCCTCCCACCACGTATACGCGTTCCACATCGCGCCGAGATCGTCCACGTCGAGACTCAGTTGGCGCCAGTCACGGCTGGCCGTGCCCTTGAAACACATATGCTCGAGGAAGTGTGACACGCCGGCAAGTTCCGCCGGCTCGTCGCGTGAGCCGGTGTGCACATAGAATCCGAGCGCCGCGGAGTTGATCCTGGGAATCGACTCGAAAACCAGTTGAAGCCCATTGTCCAGCGTATGCGTGGAAAACGGTGACTGCATGCGAATCTCCTGTGAAACTGCTCCAGCGCCGTTATGCTTCCAGAGGTCTGGGTCCCAGGGTCACGATCGTCGACGGGGACGGCGGAAAAGCTTCAAGGCTGGCTGGTATCAGGTCCAATGTCACGCCGTCTATCCCGGCCGCAAGCTGCTGTATGGAACGCGGACGCCCATCGATAAACAGTCCGTCCATCATACTGCCCACCCGACCCTCCGGCAAATCACCGGTTGTGAACAACTGTCCCTTCAGGACGGTCTTTGCCCTGTCGAGTTCCGCCTGCGTCACATCCTCCGCGACTCGCCCCACCTCCCGCCGGCACACGGAAAGGGTTTCGTCGGCACGGTCAGCCGTGGTACCGGCATACAGCGCAATCAGACCGCCGCCCCTGCGGGCCCGATAGGAGGCTGAGACGCTGTACGCCAGCCCCCGCTTCTCCCTGACCTCGGTGAACAGCCTGCTGGACCCGCTCCCGGATAGTACCGCAACCGCGAGTTGGGTCGGGTAATAGAGCGCGTGCCCCCGTGGTGCGGCGCTGAAGAGCAGACAAATATGTGCCTGTTCGGACTGTTTGGTATGATGTACCGTCCGGTCCGCCACGGAAATCGGCAGTGGATCCCGGGGCGGCGGTCCGGACCTCTCCCAGCTGCCGAACGCCTCGTCCACCGCACGGAACATTGCTTCCGTCCCAAGGCCGCCGGCCATTGAGATCAGAAGACGCTGCGGGCTGCAGAACCGCCGCCAGAACTCGCGAACGTCGGCAGGTCCGATCGCTGCAATCGTCGGGGCCTCTCCCAGCGGATTGCGCCCCATCGGATCCCCCAATCCGGCCTGATAGGTCATATAGAGAACCTGGTGGGTCGGATTGTCTTCGAGGCGCTTGAGTTCTTCCAGCGCAAGTGTTTTCGCCACGGCAACCTGCTGGTCGGGAAAGGATGCGCCGCGAAACACCTCGGCGTAGAGTCGCAAGCCCTCCGGAAAATGCCTGGGCAGGATCTGGGCCTGGAACTCCGTGAACTCGACGGCCGTTGCCGAGCCGCGTCGTGCGCCCAGGGAATCGAATGCGTCGTAAATCGAGCGCGCGTCGCGATTCGGCGTTCCCTTGAGAAGCGTCTCTTCCGCAATACAGGCCAACCCGAGGCGATCGGCAGGATCGTCCCGCGCCCCGAAGCCGAACCGGAACGCAACCACAACGGATTGGGCGCCGGGCATGGACTCGGCGACGACTTCAATCCCATTCTTCAATGTGTGTCGCTGCGGTTCAAGGGAATGCATAATCACCCTTCCATGGAAAATGCGGATTGAAGAGCCCGTTCCCACGTGACGGAACGCCGAAAAACGGACCACGGAATATAGGATACGAACGGTGTAAACCAAAGCAAAACATGGCGTCGGATTGCATATTTCCCGCTTTCCGGGGTTCCACGTCCTTCGAGGCCTGCCCTCGTGAAACCGCAGATTCCATCTTTCCACTTGACACAGGCCACCCCTTTGTCTAATTTGTTTTCGTTCAGAAAGGCAAGGGTAGAGGCGCAGGTTTTCAAGAGTACCCGGTGGACGCGAGGCGTTATCTACACATCGGCGAAAGGGAAAGCCTGCCGAAGTCCTGAATCTGCTCCGCCGCGGATAGGGGCTGGTCCACCCGGATAAGATCCGCTGGACTGTCACGGAACATTCCGTGGAGTGCTCTCTTGCGCCATCCATGCTGGAACTTGCACGGCCGGCCTTGCCTCCATCCCCATTCGGGAACCGGCTGTTTTTTTTGCTAAATCCCGACGGGTAATCCGGTTCACACTTTCTCAAACCGGAGGTGAACCCATGTTATTCAGCGGATGTTACACGGCCCTCATCACACCCCTGGACCCCGCCCGAGCCGTGGATGAACCCGGACTGGAAAAACTCGTCCAATTCCAGGTTTCACAGGGAGTAAGCGGTGTTCTCGCAGTGGGCACCACGGGCGAGAGTCCAACCCTCAACAGTGGAGAACACAACAGCGTCACGGAACGGGTCTGCACGCTGGCCCGGGGGGAATGCCGGGCTATCGCCGGCACGGGCGGTAATTCCACCGAGGAGACCCTGCGCGCAACCGAACACGCCGCACACGCCGGTGCGGATACGGCCCTTCTGGTAGATCCATATTACAACGGCCCCAGTTCGCTTGAAATCCGCCGGGAATACGTCGCGCCCGTCGCCGAAGCCTTTCCGGAAATCCAGATGGTTTCCTATGTCATTCCCGGCCGCTCGGGAACGAAACTGCTCCCGGAAGACCTGGCCATCCTGCACCGCGATTACCGAAACGTCAACACCGTCAAGGAAGCCACGGGCGATCTGGAAAATATGGCAAGGACGCGTGAAGTCTGCGGGGACGATTTTTACATACTCTCCGGAGACGACGACGTCACGTACGCCATGATGACCGACGCCCGCATTGGCGCAGCCGGCGTAATTTCCGTCATGTCCAACGTGGTTCCGGGTCCCATACAGCGATTCACGCAAGCGATTCTCAACGGCGATATGCCTGAAGCAGATCGTCTGGCGGATGCGCTCGAACCTCTTTTCGGCATGGTCACGGTCCTGTCGGACGAAGAAACGCCCTATGGGACCACACAGGTCAAGGCCCGTAACCCCGTGCCCATAAAGACATTGATGAATATACTGGGCATGCCTGCCGGCCCATGCCGGCGACCGCTGGGTCGAATGAACCGGGGCGGTTTGAAACAGGTGCTTGAAATCGCGCAAACGGTACAGCGCAATAACCCGGAATTGTTCGCGCCCATCGAACAATTCTTCAACGTGGACATCTCAAGTCGTATCGCGGACGCCTCCGTTATCGAAGATCTGGCGTACGTGGATTAATCCCGGAAGGAGTCGAATGAGAAACACAAGAACCACAAACCGCAAACTACTGGACTGGGTCAACGAAGCGGCGAAACTATGCCAACCTGAAGACGTCTACTGGTGCAACGGTTCAAGCGACGAGTACGACCGGCTTGCCGACCTGCTGTGCCGTGCCGGGACCTTTACCCGCCTGAATCCGGACCTTCGCCCCAACAGCTTTCTCGCCCGCTCGGACGCGGGCGACGTCGCTCGCGTGGAAGACCGCACGTACATCTGTACATCTGACGAAGAGGACGTGGGCCCCACCAACAACTGGCGCGAGCCGGTCGAGATGAAGGGTGTTCTGAAGGGTCTGTTCTCCGGTTCCATGCGCGGGCGGAGGATGTACGTCATCCCGTTTTCGATGGGCCCCGTCGGTTCGCCGACGTCCAGGATCGGCGTTGAAATTTCGGACTCGCCATATGTCGTGTGCAGCATGCACATCATGACCCGTACGGGCGACGCCGTGCTGGACGCCCTGGGAGACGGTGACTTCCTGCCGTGCCTGCATTCGGTGGGCGCGCCGCTCGAGCCGGGACAGAAAGACGTCTCGTGGCCCTGCGACGCGGAACAGAAATACATCGTACACTTTCCCGACGAGCCCTCCATCTGGTCCTACGGATCGGGCTACGGCGGCAATGCGCTGCTCGGCAAGAAGTGTTTCGCCCTTCGAATCGCGTCGACAATGGCGCGGGACGAAGGATGGATGGCCGAGCATATGCTCATCCTGGGTCTCACGTCCCCCGGTAACAGGAAACATTACATCGGCGCCGCTTTTCCTTCCGCGTGCGGAAAAACGAACCTGGCCATGCTGCAGCCAACGGTTCCAGGCTGGCAGGCTCATTGCGTTGGCGACGACATCGCATGGATGCGCCAGGGTCCGGACGGCACGCTCCGGGCCATCAACCCCGAATCCGGATTCTTCGGCGTGGCGCCGGGCACCAGCCTGAAATCCAACGGCCACGCCATGGCGGCCCTCGAAAAAAACAGCCTCTTCACCAACACGGCGCTCACCCGGGAAGGCGACGTCTGGTGGGAAGAAATGACGGACGACCCGCCGGCCCGGGCGGAAGACTGGCTCGGGCGCACCTGGACGCCTGAGTCGGATGGCAACGCGTCCAATCCGAACGCCAGGTACACCGCCCCCGCCGCACAGTGCCCCGTCATCGATCCGGAATGGGAAAATCCGGACGGGGTGCCCATGTCCGCATTCATTTTTGGCGGCCGCCGTTCAACGGTCGTTCCTCTTGTGTTCGAAGCGTTGAACTGGCGGCATGGTGTCTTCCTGGGCTCCATCATGGCGTCCGAAACCACGGCCGCCGCCGCCGGGGCCGTGGGCAAGCTGCGAAGAGATCCCTTTGCGATGCTTCCCTTCTGCGGCTATAATATGGGCGACTATTTCAGGCACTGGTTCTCAATGGGCGTCAAACTCGGCGACAGGGCGCCCAGAATCTTCTATGTGAACTGGTTTCGCAAAGACCCAGAGGGGAACTGGCTCTGGCCCGGATTCGGCGAGAACAGCCGCGTACTCAAGTGGATCTGCGAGCGGATCGACGGCGACGCCGACGCGATTGAAACCCCGATCGGCTATGTGCCCACCCCCGATGCCCTCGATCTGAACGGCATGGACATACCGGAAGCCGACGTTGAAACGCTGCTTTCCGTGGACCCGGACGCCTGGCGCGCCGAACTGCCCGATATCCGCGACTTCTACGCGGGATTTGGAAGTCGGCTACCCGGGGAACTGCTGACCGAACTCAACGCCCTCGAGGAACGGCTGAGCGCATAGAGAACCGCAAGACGCCTGTCCACCGTGTCCAAAGGCCCGGTGAATCGATTGGGCCGACACGGTATGCCTTTCGATTGCGTCTCTCCCAACCAGGCAATTCCGGCGGAGAATTCATATGACAAACCTGGTTATCTGCGGCATCGCGGGCCGCATGTGCGGCCGCATCGCCCACCTGGCTATGGAATCTGGTGAACTGAGCATTGCCGGCGGCGTGGAAGCGCCCGGCAACCCGGCCATCGGGCGAGATATCGGCGAGATCCTGGGTACGGAGCACATGGGCCGTCCCGTTGTCGACAACCTGGAATCCGTCATCGAATCCGCGGACGTGGTCGTCGCCTTCACAGCACCCCCGGACGGGACGCTGGACGCCGCACGTATCGCCGGGAAAGCGGGCAGGCCGATGGTCGTGGGCACGACGGGCATGTCGGCACGGCAACTTGACGAATTCGAAACGGCGCTTAAGGACGTCGCCTGCGTCTTTGCCCCCAGCTTCAGCATTGGCGTGACCGTACTGACCAGGCTGGTCGAAGACGCCGCACGCATGATGGGCAGCGGGTACGACGTGGAAATTGTCGAGGCCCACCACCACTTCAAGACCGACGCGCCAAGCGGCACCGCCCTCGCGCTTGCGAATGCCGCGGCAACGGGTCTGGGTCGAAACCTTGACGACGTGGCCCTCTACGGCCGCCACGGGGAGGTGGGCGCGCGCACGGGGGATGAAATCGGTATCCACGCAATCCGCGCCGGAGACCTGGCCGGGGAGCATACGGTGATCTTTGGCGGCACCGGTGAAGTCTTCCAGCTGGCGCACCGTGCCCAGAGCCGGGATTCTTACGCCGTGGGGGTAATTCAGGCGATCCGCTATGTTGTGAATTCGCCCGCGGGAATGTTTACCATGAAAGACGTGCTGGGCATCGAATGAATCCTGTCCGGCGGAACGCGAAACACAGGTCGCCGGCGCCTCAGCCGGCGGGCGGTGTGCAGCAGCGTTTCAAGTCCGGTACGATGTGAAGGGAGGCCCCAGAATGGCAATCGACATCTCCGCTGTCGTGGAAGCGATCGGAAACGGACAGACGCTCGCTGCAGCGGACCAGGTTCTCATCGACCCGCAGCCCGGCGCCCTGGCCGCCCGCGTGGAAGAATTCCTTTCGGCTGTACAGAACGAGGATTGCCCGGCCGCGGAGGTGTGCCGGACGCTGATCCGGCTCGGTATGAACTTCGTCGGTCGAGACGCGGAAATCGTGGGTTATGGCGCAAACGAATCCGACCGTGCGCTCGATCAGGTACTGACGGTCATCGACGATCTCGAAGGGGCCGTCATGGCGGACGTGGTGGCTGAATTCCTGGCCGATATGAAGTCTGTCAATCTGAGCGACAGCCTCCCGGGCCTTTTGGCCGAACGCATCGAGGCGGACCTGAATAATGCAAGCCCCGGCCGTTCGTTTCTGACGCTGCTCAAACGTCAGATGCGCGGCGGCGTCTACTGGAGGATGGTCGGCGAAGACTACTGCAAATTCGGCAACGACTTTGCGCGCGGCCTTGAATACCTGCGGCACTATGGATTCTGCCAGGTATCAACCAACCCCGTACTGGCGGCCAAGGCCTTCGACGAAGACGGTTCACTTACCGAACAACTCAAATGCGAAATCGAAAAACACGACGAATGGAAACGAGACCCGGAGGGGAACGCGGATGACATTGCCATGGCCGCCACGCTGATCGCCCTCTGGCCCAACCTGTCCATCTTCCGGCCGCTCGCGGTGCACACGGACCTCAAGGACTACATGGTCAGCTTCCAGCTGAATCCCAACATCGCCGACCGGGCGGATGAGAGTATCGAAGATGCGCGAAATGCTTACCGGCTGGCCGCCGACTTCCTCGAGGGATACGACCGCCTCCTGGGCCTGGGAGACCGCTCCGGCAGGGTCAATCCGAACATCGTCTTCAAGGTCGCCGCCAGCCACGAGGCCGCGCGTAAAATTACCACGACGCTCAACAGCAATGCGATCGGCTCCAACAACACCGTGGTCTATACCGTAGCCCAGGAAGTCCAGCTGATACTGGACGCGTTCGAGGGCAAGGCCCGCGCCGCGAGGGCGGGCGAACAGGTCGTGCGCACTTACGAAACCAACATGGGCGGACGGTTCGTGAGTCACCTCCGGGAAGTCGAAGCCGAGAAGATCTTTCTCGCCGCCGCGGCAAGGGCCGGTGACGGCAGGGCGAGCGAACTCCTTGGCGCCCTGGCCGCCGACCTGGGCGCGGAAGATTCGGCCGACGGATCTCTGGCCGACAGGGCCCGGGCAGTCTGCGCGTACGCGCATCTCAAGTCCCTGGACCACCCGATCGTCCTGGAGGCCGCCGAAGCCGCGGGCCAGTCCGTTGACGCCATCCTGCTCCTGGAAGAAGACCTGAAAAAAGCAGGCACGCTGGTGGCCCGCCGCGTCTACCGGGTCTTCTTCAGCCCCGAAAACCGGCCGAAATGGGTCGCCCATCTTCGAAAGACGTACGGCGTTTCGGACGATCAGGCGCGGTGGATCGTGGATTCCATGGACGTGCTGCCGGCCTCCAAGCGCATTCCCGAAGACTCCTTCCACACGCTGGGCGCGTCCAACATGTGCAACACCGAGTTTCCGAACCACGCGAGAGCCGTTCAGATGGCTTCCGAAGCCGAGGGGTTCAACCTCGAAGCCTTCAGGGACGCGGTACTGGACACCTACGAACCCGGCGTGGACCAGCGCCTGCGCGAACTTCCGGACTTCTGTCGCGGGTACGACCTGACGCCCTCCCTCAAAGATTTCCTGGAGAACGTGGTGGGCATCGACGTCGCCGGCTGGCAGACCCTGGGCCTGGAACCCGGCGACTGGCCGGATTTCGGCTCCGTGCAGAAAACAAGCGACGAGTTCCGCGCCGCCTACGACACCTTCGCCGCCAGGTGCGTGGCCATCGCCAAAGAGGTCGCGGGTTAGCATCCCCGCGAATCGGGAACAGGAAGCGCGCTCCCCGGTCGCCTGCATCGGCGACGGGATCCGGCGCCGGGAAACCGTGTCAATGCGCCCGAGAGTGGACGGCGTGTATGAAGTCTCCCGCTTAGCAGTCCGTTGAAAAAGTCCATCAGGGCTGCTAAAGGAAAACGGGGCAGGCGCGAAGCCTGTCCCTTCATCATTTCCGCGGTCCTGTTCGGGCACAAGGCACAGGCCCCGCTGCGCGAACGCGACGCACGCAATCACGGATGTACTTTGGCGATCAGGCCCAACGCCTTTTCGATATTCTTCTCAGTCACTTTCTTCATGAACACATCGTCATTGTCAGATCAGAACGAATGGATCCGTGAACTCGACCGGACCGTCGATGCATTTCAGGACCGCATGGTGCGGACCCGGAGGCATCTCCATGCGCATCCCGAGGTAAGCGGCGAGGAAACGGAGACCACCCGGTACCTGGAAGAACTGTTGGCGTCGAACGGCTTCAGTGTCCGCACCGGGGCCGCCGGCCGGGGGGTGATCGCCGAATCCGCCGGAAACGGTTCCGGGCCCAGAATCGCCATGAGGGCCGACCTCGACGCGCTGCCCATCCAGGACGCCAAATCCGTAGCCTACCGCAGCAGCGTGCGCGGGGTGATGCACGCCTGCGGCCACGATGCCCATGCGGCGGCCGTGCTCGGGGCCGCCCTGGGGCTGGACGCCGCCGGAAAATCCGGAATACTGCCCTGGCCCGTTGCCTGGCGGGCTGTTTTTCAGCCCGCGGAAGAGACCAACCAGGGCGCGCTGGAGATGATCGAGGCAGGCGTGCTTGAAGGCGTGGCCGCAATGCTGGCGCTGCATGTGGATCCCTCCAGGCCGGCCGGAACCATCGGGCATCGATCGGGCGTCCTTACGGCGCATTGCGACGAGGTCCACGTCCTCATCCGGGGCAGCGGCGGGCACGCGGCCAGGCCGTACGAGTCCCGGGATCCCATTGCCGCGGCGGCCCAGTTGATCAACGCTTTTTACGTGGCGGTGCCGAGGTCGCTCGATCCCCGGCACACCGTGGTCCTGACGTTCGGCTCGATAACCGCGGGAAAACGGTACAATGCGATTCCCGATCGTGCGGTGCTGAAGGGCACCGTACGCAGCCTCGACGGAGATGCGCGCCTCCGGGCCATGGAACGCGTGCGGGAGGTCGCGGAGGGCGTCGCCCGGGCATCGGGAACGGAAATCGAAATGACGTTCAAATCGGGCCCTCCCTCGGTCCTGAACGATCCGGATCTTACCGATCTGATCCGGCAGTGCGCGGTCGATCTGCTCGGGGCCGACCGGGTCCAGCACATCGAAGAGCCGAGCATGGGGGGCGATGATTTCGCCCATTATCTAGACCGCGTTCCCGGCAGTCTGTTTCGCCTGGGATGCTCACCTCCCGGGGCGACGGCAATGGGCCTCCATACGCCCGATTTCGACGTCGACGAACGTGCGCTGGGCATCGGCGCGAAGATTCTCGCTCGCGCGGTCGTACGCTGGTCGGAACCGAAAGCACGTGGAAGCGAGGCCAATCAATGAGCCGGATGGTGTTCAATCCCAGCCGGGAACCCACGGTGGGCGTGGAAATCGAACTGGCACTGGTGGACAGCCGGACGATGGCGCTGTGCAGCGCCAGCCAGAGGCTTCTGGACCGCGTGCCGCCGCAGCTGGAAGGAACGATCAAGCCGGAACTGATGCAGTGTTACGTGGAAATCAATTCGGACGTCTGCATGACGCTTCCGGAAGTCGAGGCCGACCTCCGGGAGAAGCTGTGTGCGCTGGAGGCCATCGCCGATCGGGAGGGCGTGCGGCTCTACTGGTCGGCAACCCATCCGTTTTCAACATGGCAGGACCAGGAAATCACGCCAAACGAACGTTACTCGGGCCTGGTCGACCTGCTTCAGGACACGGCTCGTCAACTGGTCACGTTCGGTCTGCACGTACACGTGGGCGTGGACAGCGGCGACAAGGCGGTGATGATCTGCGAGTTTATATTGCGCTACATGCCGCTCCTGCTGGCGTTGAGCTGCAACAGCCCGTTCTGGGAAGGCCGCGACACGGGCGTCTGCTCGTGGCGGTCCAAGATCATGGACGGCCTGCCCACCGCCGGTCTGCCCCCGCTGATGCGAAACTGGAGCGAATACGTCTGGCTGGTGAATCACCTTGTGGAAACGGGCTACATCGAGACCATAAGGGAAATCTGGTGGGACGTTCGCCCCCACAACAGATTCGGTACGGTCGAGATCCGCATCTGCGATATTCCCGGCAACTTTCACGACACACTCGGCCTCGTCGCGCTGATGCAGTCCCTCGTCAAATACCTCTCCGACCACATCGACCAGGGTATCTACCAGCACGACTGCCACCCCATGCTCATTCGCCAGAACAAGTGGCGCGCGGCCCGATACGGACTCGACGCCGAGTTGGTCGACGCCGACACCTATCAGTTACAACCGGCGCGAAAACTTGTCAGGCGCCTTGTCGATTACCTTAAGCCGACGGCCACGGAACTGGACTGCGTGACCTACCTGGAACGGACTCTGGACCTGGCGTCCAGGCCGACCTGGGCGCAACGGCAGGTGGATATCCTGAAGAAAACGGGCGATGCCCGCTCTGTCGTACGGGAGTTGACCGACGCCTCCCGCCTCACGTCCCCAGCCTGACGCAAACACCCGATCGCTTTCATAACAAGAGGCGCATACCATTCGGCATGCGCCTTTCTCGAATGCGGCCCGTTTCTATATTATCCCGCCGCGAGGGCCTGCTTGTAGGCCTCCAGCCTTGCCTTGACCTCCGGATCCGTCTGTGCGACGATCTGCGCGGCCAGCACGGCGGCGTTTCGCGCGTTGTCGATCCCCACGCAGCCCACGGGGACACCGGGCGGCATCTGCACGATCGCATATAGCGAATCGATGCCGTTCAGCGCGCCGGAGGCAATCGGCACGCCGATAACCGGCAACGTGGTGTGCGCCGCCATCACCCCCGGAAGCGCCGCCGCCAGCCCCGCCCCCGCGATAATCACTTTCAGTCCGCGCGCCTCGGCGGTGCGCCCGTACTCGCCCGTCCGATCGGGATTCCGATGCGCGGACGATACGGTCATCTCGTATGCAATCCCCAGTTCTTCCAGAACCGGGACTGCTTTCTGCATGATCGGTTCATCTGACTTGCTGCCCATAATTATGCCAACCACGATCCTCTTCCTCCTTTGGTATGATTGAACGACTCGCCACAGCGTAAACGGCAAAATCACCTTAACGGAATCGCCTCAGATCCCCAAACGCTCCAGCGCGCGGTGTCCGATGTCTCTCCGGAAATACGCGTTTTCGAATTGAATCTTCCCGATCGCCTCGTAAGCCCGATTGACGGAAGCCCGTATGGTGTCACCGATGGCCGTTACCCCAAGGACCCGTCCGCCGTCCGAAACCGTCGTTCCTCCCCGCGTCGCCGTACCCGCATGAAGCACCAGCACGTCGCCAATAGCTTCCGCTTCATCCAGCCCCGAAATCGCGGCGCCCGTTTCGTACGCCCCCGGATACCCGCCTGAGGCCAATACCACGCAGGTCGCGGCCCGGTCGTCCAATTCGATTTTCAGGTCTTTCAGGGTGCCTTCGGACACGGCTTCCATGATGTCTACAAGATCGGTCTTCAGCAGCGGCAGCACCACCTGTGCCTCCGGGTCGCCCAGACGGCAGTTGAATTCGATGACCCGGGGCCCGCTTTCGGTTATGATCAAGCCGCCGTACAGAATCCCCTTGTAGGGCCGCCCTTCAGCGGCGAGCGCCTTCACCGTGGGCAGCATCACGCGTTCCAGAATGGCCTTCTGCATCTGCGGCGTCACCACGGGGGCAGGTGCGTAGGCGCCCATGCCGCCGGTATTGGGGCCGGTATCGCCCTCGCCGATGGTTTTATGGTCCTGGGACGGGACAATGCACACCACGTGTTCCCCATCGGTAAACCCCGTAATCGACGCTTCCTCACCCTCCAGATACTCCATCAACACCAGCTTCTCTCCAGCGGCCCCGAACTCCCGGTCCACGAGCACGCGGTCCACGCCCCGCAACGCTTCATCCATCTTATGGCACACCAGCGCACCCTTGCCGGCAGCCAGCCCGGCGGCCTTCAACACCACCGGCGCTCCCCAGTCCCGCACGAACCCACGCGCGTCGCCCGGGTCCGTAAACGTCCGATAAAGGCCCGTGGGAATACCATATTTGTGCATGATGCGGAGCGCGAAATCCTTATCGGCCTCAATCCGGGCCGCTTTCTGCGAGGGTCCGAACACACGAAGGCCCACAGCCTCGAACCGATCCGCAAGCCCGTTTGCCAGCGGGTCCTCGGGCCCGACCACCGTTAGATCGATGCGTTCACGCTGTGCGAAATCCACCAGGCCGTCGAGATCGTCCACGCCAATATCCACGCACGTGGCATGCCTGGCCATTCCCGGGTTTCCCGGAGCGGCAAAGATGCGGCTCACTCTCGGACTCCGGGAGATCTTCCACGCAATCGCGTGCTCGCGGCCTCCCTTTCCTACGATCAATACTCTCATCTGTACGGAACTCCCGAATTGACGTCTTGCGGCATGTACCTACAAGAGCTCGTCGTCGGAACCGTGGGCGATCACCGTGCCCAGGTCCTCGCCCTCCAGAATCCGCCGCATGGTCCCCCGTTTGTCAAAATCGAAGACATGGATGGGAAGCCGGTTGTCCCGGGCGAGAATGACCGCGGACTGGTCCAGCGCGCCCAGGTTTTCCCGCACGACGGTGTCGTAGCCGACGCTGCGATACAATCGCGCATCGGAACTCCTGTTCGGGTCGTCGGTATAGACGCCGGCGGTTTTGTGTTTCGCGAAAAGAATGGCATCGGCCCGGATTTCAAGGGCCCGCTGGACGCCGGGATAGTCCGTTGTGACGTAGGGGTTGCCGATGCCGCCGGCGAAGATAACGACATAACCCTTCTCGATATGATGGATGGCGCGCAGCCGGATGAAGGGTTCGGCGACCGCGTTGATGGGAATCGCCGTCATCACCCGTACTTCGGCGTCGCTCCGGGCGGTCAACACGCCGCGTAACATCAGGCTGTTGACGATGGTTCCGAGCATTCCGATGTTGTGGGCTTCGGACTCTTCGATACCCCACTGTGCCCCAAGCATCCCTCTGAAGATGTTTCCGCCGCCGATAACGACACCCACGCCGACGCCCAGCCTGTGGACGGCCAGGATTTCATCCGCAATGTACTCCAGTGCAACCGGGTCGAAACCGAATTCCCGGTCACCCGCGACGGCCGCACCGCTCAACTTAAGCACAATTCTCCTGTATCTCATTATCCTGGTATACTCCGGCGTGCAAGATGGGAAGAAGAGTAAGGGGCGAAAACCGGGGGAGGAAGTGTCTCGGAAACGCGGGCTGACGGGGATATCGGGAGCATGGGACCCGAAACGCTGCGGGAAGCCACCGCCCTGCAAGCCGTACCTGTAAAATACAGACGCGCGGCGCATTGTGTCAACGAAATTCAGTCCCTCCCGGAATGCACCGGCCGATGCGCAGGCATCGCGTACGCCACGCCGTGTCGCCCGGCCGGTTTTCCCCTGGCGTGATGGACGAAACCACAGGGTTCACGCTGTCTTCATCAGGCCAATCCGCGAGGCGGGCAGTTGCGTTTTCACTTTCCTGATTCACACGCTTGCGTTAACTTGACTCGCCATTCAACGCGGATAGGCGGGGACTGCCTGATGTTCCCCGTTTTCCCGGTATATATTTACAAATCGTTATTATGTATCGCTTTATTGAGCGATTCCAGACAATCGATCCGTCCAGGTCCTATGGCGGACACATCCCTCGATGGAGGTGACATGCCCCCCCGAAAGGTTCTCGTCACCGGCGTCTACGGTCTGATTCCCGGGGCCATTTACGAGCATCTGGCCCAGTCGCCCGACGTTTACGATACCTACGCACTCGCGCGCAGGCGCTATCCTTCGGACCGGGCGCCCGACGGGCGCGTGCTCAATATCCCGGACGACAAATTCCACCTTGCGGATCTGGCTGACTTGCAAGCCATGCAGAACGCCATTGACGGTATGGACACCGTGGTCCAGATGGCCGCGGACCCGCGGCCGGAAGCAGGCTGGGACAACATACTGAACAGCAACGTGATCGGCGCCTATAACGTCTTCGAAGCCTGCCGTCTCGCGGGCGTCAGGCGGATCATCTACGCCAGTTCCATCATGACCAACTGGGGCTATCAGTCCGAGGAACCTTACAAGGCCATCAAGGAATGCCGGTTTGACGACATTCCCGATCCCATACCCATCGTCACGCACAGACACCCAACCTGGCCCACGGAACCTTATTCGGCCAGCAAGGTCTGGGGCGAAGCCCTGTGCCGATTCTACTCGGACGCACACGGGCTCTCGTGCATCTCTCTGCGTATCGGGGCGGTAAACGCCGAAGATCGCCCGGCCAGCCCGGAACTCTCCGCGGTCTGGTGCAGCCAGCGCGACGTCGTGAAGATCACCGAAGACTGTATCAATGCATCTGACGATCTTCGTTTCGATATCTTTTACAGCATCTCCAACAACAAGTATTGCTGGGTGGACATGGACCACGCCAGGGAGGTCCTCGGTTTTCTTCCCCGGGACCGCGCGGAAGACTACATTTCATAATCGCACCGATGGCGTTTTCGCTATTCCGCCGACACACGACAAATGACCCACGAGTCGCTTGCGTTCACCGGTCAATCCGGTACCTGCCTGAAAACGTAAAACCGCGCGCAAGTTGCGGAAAACTCAAGGAATTTTCCCATGTCCACGCTGCGTCTGGCCGTTGCCGGTGTCGGCGTCGAGGCCGGTTCCCGCGCCAGAGGCTACCTCGCCACGATCAAAAAGCTTGCGCATCTGTACGACCTCTGCGCCATCTGCGACGCCGGCGAACAGGCCCTGCACGCGGCGGGCGAGTTGTTCGACGTTCCGGCGCGCTATACGTGTATCGAGTCACTGCTTACGGAACAGAAGCCGGACGTGTTCTTTGTCCTGCTCCCCACCGACGGACAGACGGTTGCCGCGCTTGCGGGCATTGAACACGGTTGTCACATCATTAGCGAAATCCCCTACGCGCTCACCCTAGACATGGGTGATGCAATCGCCCGTGCGGCCGGCGAGAAGGGTCTGAAGTGGGAAGTCGCGGAAAACGTCTGGCTCTGGCCAAACGAGCAACTCAAACAGAAAATCGCGCGTGCCGGTGTCCTGGGCAGGCTCACCCACGCGCGTCTCCGGTATCCGGCGGGCAGTTACCACGGGCTGAACGCCGTCCGCACGATTCTGGACGCCAGGCCCCGGCGCGCGATGGGCTACGCGCAGGCCGTCGAGGTTCCCGCTTACAGGAACTACGGCGGGGGAGCCGAATCAACCCGATGGTGGGAAAGCGGTGTGATTGAATTCGAGAACGACGTGGCGTGCATCTACGAAATGCCCACCACCCCCGGTGCGGCATCCGGCATGAATTGGGACATCGAAGGCGTCAACGGTTACCTGTCCGGCGGAGAACTTGTCCTCTACAGTTCCGGAGGGCACAACACCCACCCCATCCGCGAAATTCACGAGGAAGTCGATGCAGAACGGGTCCTGGCCAGGGTACAGGTGGACACGGACCCGCCGATCGCCTGGGAAAACCCCTACAGGCAATACAGGATTTCCAGCCACGATGACGTGGCCAAAGCCGCCATTCTGGAAAGCCTTCACACGGCCGTCACGCGCAATACCAGCCCGCGATACGGCGCCGAGGGCGGACGCCTGGACTATGAAACGTGGGTGGCGCTGCGCGAGAGCGCCGAAACCGGAGGCGGTTGGGTTAACCTCCCGCTGAACGCATCCACGGGCCTGGAAGAACGCATCCGGGCCGAATTCAATCGATACTACGGCGGCGACCCCGTGGCTGACGCCAATGCACTGCTCAACGCGTCCTTCGGCCGCCTCAGCGCCATGTGGACCGTTGCGGGATGGCTGTAAACCGTGGACGGACGGACGAGGAACGAGGGAGACGTATTGCCCACCGTACTCCTCTCGCGTCTGCCCATCCTGAACCGATTACCTCAAATCGAAAAAAGAAAACCGCAAAATTGGCCACAAAAAGCACATAGGGCACAGAAGGTATGGGTGCGAAGAGGCGGCGGATATTCCATTGAACGTCCTCGAAACATGACGCATCAAGGTTAATCCATGGACAGATCGGGCACGCTGGCTTTCGTCACCGGGGCCGCCAGCGGCATCGGCAAAGCCATCGCAACGAGGTTTTCCGCCGAGGGGCATCGGGTCCTCGCCCTGGACCGATCCGAGCGCGCGCTGAAGCAACTGGCCGGATGTGTTCCCAACACCGTCCCGTGCGTCTTCGACCTGAACGACCTCAAGGCCATTCCGGACCTGGTGGCGAGGCTGGTCGACGCGAACGGCAACATCGACGTGCTCGTCAACAATGCCGGCGCCTGGTGTTACGAACCCCTGGTCGACGTCTCCCTGGACCGATGGGAGGAAATTTACCGGATCAATACCACGGCCCCATTCGTCCTTATACGTGAGGTCGCGCCCGGGATGATCGAACGCGGCGACGGCGT
>LXNJ01000380.1_pt1 | contig 31900 bp, 28 predicted proteins | sample 809081 | NCBI WGS metagenome assembly LXNJ01 (sample SAMN04870510, study PRJNA318959) | sponge metagenome | biome: sponge; feature: marine sponge reef; material: water | host: Petrosia ficiformis | place: Greece: Milos, Mediterranean Sea | collected 2013-05-29 | depth 5-7 m | reverse complement strand
GGGCGAAGCCACCGCCACCACCGCCGTCACGGTGTGCAGGCGCGACGCCGCCAGGATCGCCGCCGCCCCGCCGAGGCTGTGACCGACCAACACGCAGGGCCCGGAACCGCGCCGGATCAGCGCCACCGCGGCCTGCGTGAGGTCACCCACGTTGGTCGTCACGGTCGTCTCGGCCAGCTCGCCACCGCTCTCCCCGAGACCCGTGAAGTCGAAGGCCAGGGTGAGGTAGCCGCCGCCCGCCAGCCCCCGGGCGATGCGCGTGGTCGTGAACAGGTCCTTCGAGCACGTGAAGCAGTGCGCCAGCAGCGCCGCGCCCACCGGTGTCGTGCCGGCATCGGGGCGGTGCAGGTTCCCGGCGAGCTGCGCGCCGGCACCTCCGGTGAACTCGAGGCGCTCGACGGTCACGTCAGACGGGGTTGCCCATCTGCCGGGTGAACTCTCGGGCGAGTGCCCGGTTGATGTCGTCGGGTACGGGCTGTGCGCCGTGGGGAAGCGACGCATGATCCCGAGCCACTCGCTCGAGCGACCGTGCCTGCATGGCGAAGCCCATGTCCATGGACTCGATGCTGTTGCCCTTGGGTTGGCTTCCGGCGAGGTTGAACATCCTTCCGTCTGCGATCAGGTCGACGGTCCTGCCGTCGGTCAGAACGTGACGGGCCAGCACATCGCCGAGAGGCATCCGCTCGGTGGTCTGCGCGTTGAGCGCGGGAACGTCGATCTCCCTGTCGAAGTGGCCGGTGTTCGCCAGCAGGATGCCGTCGGGTGCCAGCTCGAGCTCGTCGGCTCCGATTACCCCATCGACACCCGTGGCGGTGATGGCGACATCCGCATCGACGATCAGGGTGGCCACGTCGGAAACCCGGAAGCCGTCGAGCGCCGCTTCGAGCGCCTTGATCTCGTCGATCTCGGCGACGGTCACCTCGGCCCCGTTGGCCCTCAGGTAGTGCGCGATGCCGCGCCCGCACCAGCCGTAGCCGACGATCATGAACCGCTTGCCCTGCGGCATGAGGTTGGTGATCCGGCAGAAGGACTCGTAGGTGGACTGGCCCACCGCGTGCTTGTTCTCGACGAGCGCCTTGAGCGGGGAGTCGTTGATCACGATGACGGGGAAGCTCACGTGTGGCGCCAGTTCGCCGACCAGGAGGTTGTACCCCGACGTCGTCTCCTCGGTGCCGCCCAGGACCTCCAAGCCGCGATCGACGACCCGGCGTGCCAGATCGGCGCCGTTGTCCAGCAGGATGTCGGGGTTCGAATCCAGGACCTCCTCCACATGGCCGAGGTGGCGCTCGAGGGAGTCCGACTTGCTGCCACGGGCGTCGATGCCCTGGGTGTTGAGGTAGGCGACCACGTCGTCCTGGGAGGTGCCGTAGTTGCCCGTGGCGACGATGTCGGCACCCCCGGCCTTGAGGGCCAGCAGCAGGACCGCCGTCTTCACCTCCAGGTGCAGCGACACGCCGATACGTCGCCCGGCAAACGGCCGCGTGGTCTCGAACTCGGCGGCGATCCGCCCCAGCAGCGCCATGTGCGACGACGTCCAGAGAATGCGCTGCGCAACTTCGTCGGCCATGTGGCAACCCTTCCGATCTCTTCCCGCAGCGATCCTAGGAGAGGGCCGCGGAAACGGCAGCCGGACCGGGCGGACCTGGATTCCGGCCTCCGCCGGAATGACGCAGGAACGCGCCGGAAGGACGAGGGAGGGTGCCGGGCCGGCGAGGGAACGCGCCGGGTCGACGAACGATGGGTTCGTGGGTGGGGCCGGTCGACGGCCCCACCCACAAGTCCGTTACGAGGTGACTAGCCCTCGAACTGGTACGCCACCTGGTTGAGGATCTCGAGGTGACGCTCGGAATCCACGGCGACCTCATCGGCGATCTCGCCGTCGGGGCCGAAGACCCGGACCACGGGAACGACCGCGTTGATGCCGCCAGGGCTGAAGGTGCCCGGACCGGTCACACCCTCGTAGTCCACGTCGGTGCCCGCACGGATCAGCGCCAGGCAGTTGGCGTACGTGTAGCACTTCGTGCCCGGCGCGGACGACACCTTGAACATGGCCGGAGCCCAGTCCGAGCCGTTCACCGAGCCGCCCTCCTCGATCGCCAGAGCCGTGATGATCAGCAGGTCGTAGGTGGTGAAGGAGTAAGGATCATCGGCAGAGGTGTGCTGGGTGTAGTCGGGGTTGTTGTCCCAGAGCGGCTGGTAGAAGTCCCAGGCCGCGTTCCGCTGGTAGCCGAACGCCGGATAGGCAACCACCTGGTGCGACGCCAAGGCTTCGACGGTCGCCGTGGGGGCGAACTCTGGCTCGGACCAGCCGACCTCACCGACGATGATTCCGGACCAGCCCGCTTCGGCGAGGTTCTTCACCATGATGGCGCCCTCGGTGGCCTGGCCGTAGATGATCACGGCGTCGGGTCCCGCGTCCACGGCCCGCTGCACCTCGGTGCGGTAGGAGGCCTGCTCGCCGGGCGCGTCGATGCGATCCAGCATTTCGAGGCCGATCATGTCCAGCGCCTTCTCAAGAGCATCGGCGGTGAGCTGGTACCCCGCGGTGGGTGTGGTCATGATGACCACCGACTCCGCACCCAGAGCCTCAACGTAGAGCGCGTTGGTGACGCCCTGGCCCTCGTCGCTGCCCTGTGCCCGGAAGATCGGCTCGCCGGGGCGTCCACCAATGTTCACGGGGATGACGCCGCCGTGCACCGTCGGCATGAGTGGCCCGTCGTTGGCCTCCTGCCAGTCCAGCATGAAGTCGCGGTACGTGAAGTACTCGTGAGCGGAGCTCAACACGATGTCGACCCCGTCCTGCTCCAGCAGCTTGCGGACCGCCTGCGCCTCGCCGACCGTGCCGATGTCCTCATGGATGATCTCGATCGGTCGCCCGAGCGGCGGATCCAGGTTGATGACCTCGTTGACCGGGAAGTCCGCCTGGGCTGCTAGCAGGGCTCCGATCGAGGCGAAGTCGCCGGTCCAGACGGCCAGGTCGCCCAGCACGATCGGCTCAACCGCTTCGGCAGCCGGCTCCGGCGGCGGTGGCGGTTCGGGTGCGGGATCCGGCGATGGTGCTGGCGCGGGGGCGGGGTCCGGCGCCGCGGCGCCGTCCTCATCGTCGCCGCAGGCGGCCGCCACGAGGCTGACCGCCAGCAGAACTGCGCCCGCTCGCCACACCCAGCTGCGCGAGCGCTTGGCACCCGCTGTCTTTCGGATCGATTTTGTCATATCTTGTATCCTTTCCTCAGCTGGTCGGTTGTGAGGTCTTCGGCGTCGGTGATCGCCATCGCCTCGCCGAGGCTGAGCACCATCGCCCGATCGGCCACTTCGAGGGCCGTCGTTGCGCTCTGCTCGGTGATGATGATCGCCACGTTCTTGGTCTCGTGGATCCGGGAGCACCATCGCCGCCCGGAACCCGGTGGCTCTATGAGGGGTGTGGGTGGGGCCGGTGGACGGCCCCACCCACGGAGTTGCTCGCGGGGGCGTCAGCCCCCTAGGTGACTAGCCCTCGAACTTGAATGCCACCTGGTCGAGGATCTCGAGGTGACGCTCGGAGTCCACGGCGACCTGATCGGCGATCTCGCCGTCGGGACCGAAGATCTGGACCACAGGGATGACCGCGTTGATGCCGCCGGGGCTGAAGGTAGCCGGACCGGTTATGCCCTCGTAGTCCACGTCGGTGCCCGCCCGGATCAGAGCCAGACAGTTGCTGTACGTGTAGCACTTCGTGCCCGGCGCGGACGACACCTTGAACATGGCCGGCGCCCAGTCCGAGCCGTTCACCGAGCCGCCCTCCTCGATCGCCAGCGCGGTGACGATCAGCAGGTCGTAGGTGGTGAACGAGTAGGGGTCGTCAGCATTCGTGTGCTGGGTGTAGTCGGGGTTGCCGTCCCAGAGCGGCTGGTAGAAGTCCCAGGCCGGGTTCTCCTGGCGGTGGAACGACGGGTAGGCCACCACCTCGTGCGCCGCCAAGGCCTCGGCAGTCGCTGTGGCGGCGAACTCGGGCTCGGACCAGCCGACCTCACCGATGATGGTTCCGGCCCAGCCCGCCTCGGCGAACTGCTTCACCATGATGGCGCCCTCGGTGGCCTGGCCGAAAATGATCACGGCGTCGGGCGCCGCGTCCACGGCCCGCTGCACCTCGGTCCGGTAGGAGGACTGCTCCCCAGGGGCGTCGATGCGCTCCAGCAATTCGATGCCGATGACGTCCAGCGCCTTCTCGGCAGCGTCGGCGGTGAGCTGGTATCCCGCTGTGGGTGTGGTCATGATGACCACCCCCTCGGCGCCCAGAGCCTCGGCGTACAGAACGTTGGTGACGCCCTGGCCCTCGTCGCTGCCCTGTGCCCGGAAGATGGGCTCGCCGCCCTGTCCACCAACGTTCACGGGGATCACGCCGCCGTGCACCGTCGGCATGAGCGGCCCATCGTTGTCCGCCTGCCAGTCCAGCATGAAGTCCCGGTACGTGAAGTACTCGTGGGCGGAGCTCAACACGATGTCGACCCCGTCCTGCTCGAGCAGCTTGCGGACCGCCTGGGCCTCGCCGACCGTGCCGATGTCCTCGTGGATCACCTCGATGGGTCGCCCGAGCGGCGGATCCAGGTTGATGACCTCGTTGACCGGGAAGTCCACCTGCGACGCCAGCAGGTCGCCGATCGAGGCGAAGTCGCCGGTGAAGTAGGCGAGGTCGCCCAGCAGGATCGGCTCTGCCTCCGGCTCGGGTGCCGGCTCCGGCGGCGGTGGCGGTTCGGGTGCGGGATCCGGCGATGGTGCCGGCGCGGGAGCGGGGTCCGGCGCCGCGGCACCGTCGTCATCGTCGCCGCAGGAGGCCGCCACGAGGCTGACCGCCAGCAGTACCGCGCCCGCTCGCCACACCCAACTGCGCGAGCGCTTGGCGCTCGCTGTCTGTCGGTGTGCTTTTCTCATATCTTGTATCCTTTCCTCAATTGGTCGGTGGTGAGGTCTTTGGCGTCGGTGATGGTCATCGCCTCGCCGAGGCTGAGGACCATCGCCCGGTCGGCCACTTCGAGGGCCTTCGTGGCGTTCTGCTCGGTGATGATGATGGCCACCTTCTTGGTCTCGTGGATCTGGCGGATCCTGTCGAAGAAGTTCTCGACGTAGAGCGGGGAGAGACCTGCCGTCGGCTCGTCCATGAGCAGGAGTCTTGCGTCCTGCATCAGGGCCCTGCCCGCTGCCACCATCTTGGTCTCGCCACCGCTGAGGGTGCCGGCCTTCTGGTTGCGCAGATCGGCCAGAGCGGGGAACAGCTCCATGATCTCATCGATGCGGTCACCGCGTGCCTGCTTGGCGACCAGACCCCCGACGCGCAGGTTGTCAAGCACGGTGAGGTCGGGAAACACACCCCGCTCCTGGGGGACCAGGCCGAGGCCCATGGCGGCGATGCGCCAGGGCGGCAGTCCCGAGATCGTCTCGCCGCCGAAGCGGATCGAACCGGCGGTCAGCGGCAACAGCCCCGCGATGGCCGAGAGCAGCGTCGTCTTCCCGGCGCCGTTCGCGCCCAGGATGGCGAACACCTCCTCGCCGACGGTGAAGTCCAGGCCCTTGATGACGTCGATGTCCGCCTCGTAGCCGGTCCAGATGCCGCTGGCCTCAAACATGGCCGCTCCCGAGGTATTTCTCCACCACGGTGCTGTGCGCACGGATGTAGGCGGGGTCGCCCTCCAGGATCACGTCCCCCTCGGCCATGAAGTGCACGACGTCGCTGAAGCCCCAGATGACGTCCAGGTCGTGCTCCACGATGACCACCGACATGCCCTCGGCCACCTTGGTGCGCAGCATGGCGATGACCTGCTCGGTGACGTCGTCGGGCAGGCCCGCGGTGGGCTCGTCCAGCAGCAGGATCTTGGGTTTCAACAGCAGGCAGCGGATCACGTCCAGCAGCTTCTTCTCGCCGGTGGAATGGGCGAACCCCTCCGGCTCGGAGAACTCGAAGAGGTCGAGGTAGCTCTGGATCTCCTCGCCGTGGGACTCCCGGACGTGGCGCTCCCGGTAGATCCGGTGCGGCCGCTCGTCGTGGCGCTGCGCCACAGCCAGCAGCAGCGAGTCCCAGATGGTCAGGCCGGCGAAGTCCTGGGTCACCTGGTTGGTCTTCACGACACCCAGGGAGGCGATCCGGTGTGGTGGCAGCTTCGAGAGCACCACCTCCGACGAGCCGTCCTCAAGGGTCACCGTGCCGGTGTCGGCCTTCGTGGAGCGCATGATGAGGCGCATCAGGGTCGTCTTCCCCGCGCCGTTGGGGCCGATCAGGCCCTCCACGGGCTTGGCGCCCAACACCAACTCGTCGATGTTCACGACGGTTTGATCACCAAAGCTCTTGGTTAGACCGCTGATGCGGATCGTGGCGCGGCCGCCCGGGGTGTTGCCGTTGCCCTCAGACACGGGACAGCCCCTTCACGTGCTGCTCCCGGCGCATGCGGCCCAGGATCCCCAGCGGGCGGAACAGCAACACGAAGATCAGCAGCGCCCCGAAGATGATCTGCTTGGTGACCGGGAAGGCGTGCTCCAGCAGATCCTTCGGCAACGGCACGTACAGCTTGATCACGATGTCGAAGAGTCCCACGGTGAGCAACGCCCCCACGAAGGCGCCGAGAGGCCGCTGCTGGCCCCCCAGCACCAGGGCGGTGATCACCGACACGGTGATCGCCACGGTCAGCTGCGTGGGGAACAGGAAGTGCACGATCGGGCCGTAGAGACCGCCCAGGGCGCCCATGCCGGCCGAGGTGAGCGCCATGACCCCGACCTTGGTGCGCTTGACGGGCTTGCGGAGACTGCGCGCCAGGGGCTCGTTGGTGCCGGTGGCGATCAGCAGGCGCCCGTACGGGGACCGGTGCACCCGCCGCGCGTACCAGAGGAGCACGACTACCACGCCGAAGAGGATGGCCAGCCAGACCAGGTCGGTTCGTTTCCCCACATCGAACGGGAAATCAATGGTGCCCAGGCCCACCCGGCCACCGGTGATGTCCTTCTCGCTATCGATGGCCAGGTACACGATGGTCGCCACCGCCAGGGTGGCGGCCAGCACGCCGTCGTCGTCGAGGTCGGCGATGACCCATCCCGTGATGAGGCCGAGCACGCCGCCCGCCGCGGTCGCCACCAGCAGGGCCAGCCAGAACCCCACGTCGTAAGTCACCTGCATGATCCCGAAGGCGTAGAGACCCGCTCCCCAGAATCCGGCCACACCGAAGTTGCCGATCCCGGTGACACCCAACTGCAGATGCAGCAGGATCCCGAGTCCCACGATCATCATCAGCGTGTAGGTCCCGAAGATCAGGAACGCCGGCGATCCGAAGAGGTAGTCCCAGACGGCACTCATCGCTCAGACCTTGGCCAGCTCACGGAAGCGGTTGCCGCGAAGTTTCAGCACCAGGATGAAGGCCACCAGCAGCACGATCTCGGCCCGCAACGGGGCGATCTCCAGCTTCAGAGCCGACAACAGCACGCCGGTGCCCATGCCGGCCAGGATCACGCCGCGCAGGCCCCGGGCCCCGCCCACCAGCACCACAAGCAGCGTCAGCAGGAAGCGGTCCCAGCCCAGTCCCGGCTTGGCCGAGGAGCCGACGCCCCAGAAAGCCCCCGCCAGGCCGCCGGCGGCGCCCGCCAGGAACCACATCACCAGCGTCGTCAGCAGCGGATTGATGCCGCTCACCTTGGCCAGGTCGGCGTCGCTGGCCAGTGCCCGCACCTGGCGTCCCCAGACGGTCTTCTGCACGAACAGGTAGAAGAGCAGAGCCAGGGCGACGACCAGGATGAAAGCCGTGAGCTGGAAGGACGTGAACCCCACGCCGAACAGCTTCATGAAGCGCGGTGGCGGTGTCTCGAAGAAGCGGGCCTCGTAACCGAACACGAACTGCAGGGCGTAGCGCAGCAGCACCGAGAGCCCCAGCGAGATGATGATCACCTCCACCGGGCCCACGCCCCGCCGCTCGGCGGTGCGGAACACCACGAGGTAGGTGACACAACTCAACACGCCGGCCAGGACCCCGGAGACGGCCAGGCTCAGGTAGAAGCTGGCCCCGAAGGCGACGTTGACCCACTGCGCGAAGTAGGCGCCCAGCGTGATGGTCTCGGCGAAGGCCACGTTGATGACCTTGCTGAGGTTGTAGATGAGCGCCATGCCCATGGCCGCCAATACCAGCGGCGCCTGCTCGGTCAGACCGATGATGACGGCTTTGGCGACGAAGTCCATGATCGAGACTCAGCAGTCCGCGGCCGCAGCCTTCAAGGTGCCGTCGTTTGGCGCCACCGGCCGGTCACATTCCCGCCATGGCGGGATCCTTGTGCCACTTCCCGTCCTTCATGATCCCGACCAGTTTGTCGTGGTCCTGGAGGACACGGATGTCGCTGGACGGATCCCCGTTCACCAGCAGCAGGTCGGCCTGGTAGCCCGGCGCCACCCGGCCCAGGTCGTCGGGGCGCCCGAAGATCTCGCCCCCGAGGACGGTGGCGGACCGGATCGTCTCCATGGGCGTGAAGTCCAGCAGTTCCACGAAGTGCTGCAGGTCGCGGGCGTTGGTGCCGTGGGGGGTCCAGGCGAAGCCGTAGTCGCCGCCGGGCAGCACGCGCACGCCTCGCTTGTGGATCTCCTTCAGCCCGATGATCGAGTGCTCGAGCTCGTCCTTGTATCCCACGGCTTCGGCCGCCTCCTGCGGGTAGCCGAAGTCGGCCGCCTCGTAGAGGGTCGCATACAGCCAGTGCAGGCCCGGTGCCACGAAAATGTCGTCGCGGCGCTCCTCCATCATGTCCGCCGCCTCGTCGTCGATGTAGCTGGCGTGGTAGATGATGTCGACGCCCTGGCGCAGGCACTGCTTGATGGAGTCGGTGCTGCGGGCGTGGGCCGCCACCTTCTTGCCGACGCGGTGGGCCTCTACGACAGCGGCGCGCACCTCCTCGTCGGTCATGTAGGTGTCCTTGGCCCAGACCCGCTCGGTGATGGACTCGCCCGAGAGGATCAGCTTAATGTTGTCGACCCCCTGACCGCACATCTCCCGCACGGCGCGCGTCATCTCGGTGGGGCCGGAGACCTCGCGGGTAATGCCGTAGACCAGCACGCCGGCGGGGGTGGCGAGTTCCTGACCGCAAGCCAGGTAGCGCGGCCCGGGGACCATGCCGGCGTTGATGGCATCGCGGGCGGCGATGTCGATGCGCTCCTTGGCGGAGGCTGCGCCGACGCACATCGTGTAGCCGGAGTCGATGAGGATGCGCGCCGACTCCACGGCCACGATGGTGTGGTCCTCCACAGGCATGCCTGCCAAGGCGTCGAGGCTGCCGCCGCTGTTCCAGGTGAAGTGGGTGTGGGCATCGCACAGCCCCGACATGAGCGTCATGCCGTTGCCGTCGATCACCCGGTGGCCCTCGCGAGGCAGTGTCCCGCCGTTGGTGGCGATGTCGGCGATCCGGCCGTCGGCGACTCTCACCTCGCCGGCCACGGGCCCCTCGGCGTTGCCGTCCAGGATGTTGACGTTCGTGAACAGGGTGTCACCCATGATTCCTCCCTTGTGTTGGTTTGATGCCGGCTGCTCGACGGCCGGCGCTCAGGCCGTCTTCAGGAAGTCCACCAGCAGATCGTTCACCTCGGGCGGGGCCTCCAGCGTGGTCCAGTGCCCGATGTCGTCGATGACCACGACGCTGGCGTCGGCGAAATCCCCGGCGATGGTGTGCGCCCCCTCCGGCGGGCAGACCATGTCCTCGGTGCCGGTTATGGCCAGTACCGGGCAGGTGACCTGCGAGACGTCCGGCGGACTCGAGCCGCCCAGCGCTTCGCAGGCGGCCGCGTAGCCCTCGGCGGACTGGCGCTGCAGCAACTCCTTGATCATCGCCGAGACCACCGGGCGGTCGGAACGGGTCTTCGCCGAGACCGCGCCCTGGGAGATGCCACCGGCCACCGCCGCCATGCCCTGGGACCGCACCAGCGCGGCGCGATCGGCCTGGGCGCTGCGGGCGGCGTCGGGCAGGTTGCGCACCGGGCCCAGCAAGGCGGACGCCCGGATGCGCTCGCCGGCGATGGACATCACCTGCTGCGCCACCAGCGTGCCCATGGAGTGCGAGACCAGGGCGACTTCCGCCAACTCCAGATCGTCCATGAGGGCGACCACGTCGTCGGCCCAGTTCTCTATCGAGATGGGGCCGACCATGGGGCTCATGCCGTGCCCGTTGAGGTCGAAGGTCACAAAGCGGTGGGCGCCCCCCAGGGCGGCGATCTGCGGCCCGTAGATGTTGCACGTGCCGCCCAGGCCATGAATGCCCACCACCGCGGGCCCTTCGCCGGTCTCCTCGACCCAGACGTGCTTGTTTCCGAGGGCGCGAAAGCCTGTGGCCATGGTTCAACCAATCCTGTTCGTGAGTGTTCCGATGGGTTCGATGGTCGCCGCCACCTCATCGCCGGAGCGCAGGAAGCGCGGCGGGTCGAAGCCGATGCCCACACCGGCGGGGGTTCCCGTGGCGATCACGTCGCCGGGCACGAGGGTGATCCCGGCGGAAAGGTCGCGGATGAGCGTCGGCACGTCGAAGATGAGGTCGGAGACCGGGGCCTTCTGGCGCAGTTCGCCGTTGACGCGGCATTCCACCACGGTGCTGGCGAGGTCGACCTCCTCGGCTGTGACCACCGCTGGCCCCATGGGGCAGAACGTGTCCATTCCCTTGCCCAGCAGCCACTGGCGGTGATGCCGCTGGCGATCCCTTGCCGTCACGTCGTTGACGATGGTGTAGCCGAAGATGTGGTCGAGGGCATCGGCGAGGGCGATGTCCCGCCCGCCGCGGCCGATGACAACCGCCAACTCGGCCTCGTAGTCCAGCATGGACGTGAGATGCGGGTGCGGATCGATGAGGTCGCCCGGGCCGATGACCGAGGTGAAGGGCTTCGAGAACACGATCGGCGCGGTGGGAATGAGGTCTTCCGCGGCAGTACCGGAGGAGTCGAACCCGCTCGTGGTGAACTCCAGCGCGTGCTCCCGGTAGTTCTTGCCGATGCAGAAGATGTTGCGCGGGAACGAGCCGATCGGCGCCAGCAACTCGGCGTCGGCGAGTGCGATCGGCGCACCGAAGGTCACGTCGGCGACGCTCAACTCTCCCCTGATGAACGGGTGCAGGTCAGCGACAAAGTGGCCGCCGGCGCGCGCCGGCTGCAGGTGACCGTTGTGCCGGGCTGCCACGACAGGGCCGGCTTCAGCGAGCATCCGGCACCAAGCGGTCATCGGGAATTCGGCTCCTTCGTGAGAAGAGTGGCAGGGATCCGTTCCGGTGTCACTGTTCCAGCCGTTCGCGCGGCAGGATTGATCCCCGGCGGATGGGCAGATTCCCCGACCAGCATGCAGCCTATGACAGCGACTACTCCAGAGTAATCGAGAATCGTCGGCGCATTCCGAGGGCCGTCGTCAACTCAGTCCGCTGCCGGGCCAGTCCAGGCGGCGCGGGGGAGCCGCTTCTCCTTGTCGACGAACGGGAGGGTGTCCACGGTCGCCTCGTGCGGCGTTCCCGCGCGGTCGACCAACGAGACCGTCTTGTGCAGCCAATCGTCACCGGCCAGCGGCCGGTCGAATCGCACATAGCCGACTCCGGCCTCCAGGGTGGGTGACCACGTTCCGATCGTCACATGCCCGACCGGACCGTTCCCGAAGTGGACCTGCAGGTTGGCCTCGGGCGTCGCGGTCGGACAGACCAGACCGAACAGAAGCTGGCTGCGATCGGCGGTCTCGAGCGCGGCCCGGCCGATGAAGTCCTCCTTGTCGAGCCTGACGAACTGTCCGAGGCCGGCACCGAAGGGCGTCAGGTCCGCCTCGATGTCGGTGCCGTTGTCCAGAATCCCGGATTCGATGCGCCGGATGCCCATCGACGAAGAGGAGCTGAACTCCATGCCGAACGGCTCACCGCAGGCCAACAGATCGTCCCAGAGGGCACCGTGATCGGTGGGTTCGGGGCCGCTGTTGCAGTAGATCTCGATCCCCATCTCCCCTGTCCAGCCGGTGCGGGAGACCCACAACGTCTGGCCGCAGACGTCGAAGAAGCTGGCGCGGAAGTACTTGAAGTCAGTCGGCAAGCCGCCGCCGATCGCCGCGTCCAGAACGTCCAGAGACCTGGGCCCCTGGATCTGCAGCACCCGCGAGCCGGGATCGGAGACCGCCACGTCGAGGCCGAGACCGTTCGCCTTCAGCCAGCTCTCGAACTCGCCGTTCGCCTTGACGTACCAGAAGCGATCCTCCTCCAGGCGCATGACCACACCGTCCATCAGCACGGTGCCGTCGGAGTTGCAGGCGATGCCGTAGCGGCAGCGGCCGACGCCGAGCGTCTCGACCCGGCACGCCAGGACCCTATCGAGCAGCCTCGTGGCGTCGGGGCCGATGATCTCCAGCGGCTTCTCGGGCACGTCGTACAGCAGCACGCCCCGGCGCAGCTTCCAGTACTTGAGGAGCGGCTCCTCGTCGGGCGCCATCTTGACGGGGTACAGGCGATCGCAGTACAGGCAGAAGATCGTCTCGTCGGTGACGTAGCGGTCGGCAAAGGGCGACTGCTCGATCCGGAACGAACTCAGCGCCACGGTGTCGAACGACTCGATGTAGAAGTGCTTGTCCCGCGTCACGAACACCTCGACTCCCCGGTGAGCAGCGGGCTCAGAGTAGCGGGGCGCTCCGCGGGACAAGCCGCGGACCCGGCGTCGTCGCCGCTAGCTCCGGGACCCGGCCCGGGCGAGTGGCTGCGTGGCCAGGACTCGGGCTATGGCGGACACGATCAGTTCGTGCTCGGCCTGTTGGATCCGCCGGCGCAGCGCCTCGAGCGTGTCGCCGGCCCCGATGGGAACCTCCACCGATGCGATCGCTGGGCCGTCGTCGACACCCTCGTCGGGCACGTAGTGGACCATGGCGCCGGTCCGGCTGATCCGTCCGGCACCGAACGCCTCCCAGGCGTCGGCGATGGCGTCGGAGCCGGGGAATTGGCCCGGCAGAGCCGGATGCAGGTTGATGACCAGGTCGGGAAACCGCTCCAGGAACGATGACGAGAGCAGGTGCATCCAGCCTGCCAGAACCACGAGGTCGGGTTCTTCACCGGCGACCAACTCGGCCAGGTCGGCGTCGTAGCGGCGCCGGTCGGCGGTCGGGCCCCAAGGGCGTTCTCCGGAGGTCATGGATCCGTTCCCGGCCGAGCGCTGAGCCTGTGCACGGTAGGGCGCCAGCGGCCGGTAGTGGACCGGAACGCCGGCCCGCTCGGCTTGCAGGCGGGCCGCGGCACCCCGGCGGTTGATGATCACAGCGGCGACCTCAGCGTCGAGGCGCCCCTCGGCGATGGCATCCAGGATGGCGCCCAGGTTCGTGCCGGCCCCGGAGGCCATCACGACCAGCCGGCCCGTCACCGCCAGGCTCCGTGGAGCAGGACCCGGCCCGAGTCAGCGCCTGCGCCATCGCCGACGTGGATGATCGATCCGATCACGCGGTGGCCCATACCCGCCAGAGCCTCCGCTCCCGTCTCGTCGATGACCGCCACGAGGCCGATCCCCATGTTCCAGACCCTGAACGCCTCGGAGTCGGCCAGCCCGCCCCACTCCACCAGGGTGGCGAACAAGTCGGGCACCCGCCAGGCACCCAGATCCACCCGGGCGCCGAGATGGGCGGGCAGCACCCGCGGCAGGTTGTCGAAGAAGCCGCCGCCGGTGATGTGAGCCAGAGCCTTCGGCTCGATCCCGGCCGCTGCGAAAGCCTCGACGGTGGGCAGGTAGCTGCGGTGGGGTGCCAGCAGGGCATCGATCAGGCCGGCATCGCCGGCGGAGTCCGGCCGGGCATCCAGCAGGCGCCGGATGAGCGAGTAGCCGTTGGTGTGCGGCCCCGAACTGGCGATCCCCACCAGGACGTCGCCGGCCTGCACGGTCTCCGGACGGGGCCAGAGCCGGTCCTTCCGGGCCGCTCCCACGATGGTCCCGACCACGTCGGTTGCCCCCGGGACGTAGACGCCGGGCATCTCCGCCGTCTCCCCGCCCAGCAGGGCGCAGCCGGCCTCGCGGCAGGCGTCGGCCACGCCGGCCACGATCTCGGCCACCACCTCGGGCACGAGCCGAGCCATGGCGATGTAGTCCAGGAAGAACAGCGGCCGGGCACCGTGCACGGCGATGTCGCCGATGCAGTGGTTCACCAGGTCGATGCCGATCCCGCGCCAGCGCCCGTGGCGGCCGGCCAGTTCGGCCTTGGTGCCGACGCCGTCTGTGGAGGCCACCAGCACGTGCTCCGCATCGAGTCCTGCGGCGGAGAACATCCCGCCGAAGCCGCCCGGCGGCGAGAGCACCTCCGGCGTGCGGGTCGAGGCCACGGACTCGGCCAGCAGCGCCACCGCCCGGTTGCCGGCGACGATGTCCACACCGGCGGCCCGGTAGCTCGTCGCCGGCGGCGGAGGTTGCGTCGCGCACGCCGGCGCGCCGCGGGGCACCAGGGTGCGGCTCACGCCGGGACCCCGGCTCGTGAGAGCCCGATGTCGGCGCGGTGCTGCGCGCCCGCGAAGCCGATGGCGGCTACCCCTCGGTATGCCCGGCCGGCGGCGGCGGCGACGTCGGGCCCGGTCGCCGTCACGGTCAGAACCCGCCCGCCGGTTGCGTGTATCGCCCCGTCGATGATCCCGGTGCCGGCATGGAAGACCACGCAGCCCGCCTCCGCGGCGGCGTCGAGGCCGAAGATCCGGACAGGCTCGCCAGCGGCGGTCGGATAGCGGGCCGAGGCCATCACGATCCCCACCGACGCCACCGGAGCCCACTCGACGGAAACGTCGCTGAGCGATCCGGTGGCGCAGGCCGCCATGATCTCGAACAGGTCGCTGCGCAACAGCAGTAGCACCGCCTGGGTCTCGGGGTCACCGAAGCGGCAGTTGAACTCGATCACCTTGGGGCCGACTTCGGTGACCATGAGACCCGCGTAGAGCAGCCCCCGGTAGGGGGTTCCCGACGCTCGCAGCGCAGCCAGAGTCGGGCTGATGATCTCCCTGCCGATCTGCTCGATCAACCGGTCGTCCATGACGGGTGAGGGAGTGAAGGCCCCCATCCCCCCGGTGTTGGGCCCCTCGTCGCCCACCAGCAGCCGCTTGTGATCCTGGGCGGGAGGCAGCACGGCGAACCGCTCGCCATCACAGAAGGCCAGCACGGAGACCTCGCGGCCGAACAATCGCTCCTCGAGCAGGATCTGCTCGCCCGCGGACCCGAACCGCCGCTCCACCAGCATGTCTCTGATGGCGGCAGCCGCCTCTTCCCTGGTGTCCGGGACGATCACGCCCTTGCCCGCCGCCAGGCCGGAGGCCTTGACCACCGGCACGTCGGGCCGCGCCGCGAGGTGCGCCGAGGCGGCATCGGGGTCACCGAACACCTCGGCGGCGGCCGTCGGTATCCGGTTGTCGATGAGGAACTGCTTGCAGTGGGCCTTGGAGGCCTCGAGCCGGGCGCAGGCGGCACCGGGGCCGAAGGCGGCGACCCCGGCGGCTGCGAGTGCGTCCACGATGCCCGCGGCCAGTGGATCCTCCGGGCCGATGACCGCCAGGGCGACCGACTCGCGACGGCACAGCGCCACCAACCCTGCGATGTCGCCGGCGGAGATGGCCACGTTCTCGGCCCCGTCGCACGTTGCGGTACCCGGATTGCCGGGCGCCACCAGCAGCCGGTCGATGTGCCGGGAGCGGCTCAGCGCCCAGGCGAGTGCGTGCTCGCGCCCGCCGCCTCCCACGACCAGGACGCAACTCACGGCGACACGTCAGTCGCCCCAGACCGAGGCGAACTGGTTCTTGGATCCGAGTTCGAGCTGCACGAAACTCTCCCGCTCGAACGGGTAGACGCCGGTGAAGCAGGCATTGCAGTACCCGTCGGCGGCTCCCAGAGCCTGCATCATCCCGTCGAGCGACAGGAACGCCAGCGAGTCGGCGCCGATGTGGTCGCAGATCTCCGGAATTGACCGTTCCGAGGCGATGAGTTCCTGCTTCGCAGCCATGTCGACCCCCATGTAGCAGGGGTCGGTGATGGGCGGGCAGGCCACCCGCACGTGAACCTCAACCGCCCCGGCCTCGCGCAGCATCCGCACGAGTGGGCCCGAGGTCGTTCCCCGCACGATGGAGTCATCCACCAGCACCACCCGCTTGCCCGCCACGTTGTCACCCAGCGGGTTGAACTTCATGGCCACACCCGCCTCGCGCAGCTCCTGAGTGGGTTCGATGAACGTGCGGCCCACATAGCGGTTCTTGATGAGGCCGTCGGTGTAGGGCAGACCCGACTGCTGGGCGTACCCCACCGCCTGCGGGTTTCCCGAGTCGGGCACGGGTACCACCAGGTCGGCGTCGACGGGGGCCTCGACGGCGAGCCGGCGTCCGAGGCGCTGCCGCAAGGCGTGGACCAGCAAGCCACCGTGGTGCGTGTCGGGCCGCGAGAAGTAGATCTGCTCGAACGTGCAGAACGCCGGCTGCAGGGGGTGCACCCCCTGCTCGAGCGTGATGCCGTCGCCGTCGATCCGCACGATCTGCCCCGGCGCCACCTCGCCGGCGAAGCTGGCGCCGACGACCGACAGGGCGCAGCTCTCCGAGGCCAGCACCCAGCCGTCCTCGAGCCTGCCCTTCACCAGCGGGCGGAACCCCCGCGGGTCCCGCACCCCGTAGACGGCCTCGCGGGTCAGGATGGTGAGGGCGTAGGCACCCTCCAGCCGAGACATCAGCGCCCGGATCCGGGTGGGCCAGTCACCGGCGCCCACGACCAGCAACTGCACGATCAGTTCGGTGTCCGAGGAGGTCTGCAGCCCGACGCCGCTCTCCAGCAGTTCCCTGCGGAGCTGCGGCGCGTTGACCAGGTTGCCGTTGTGGGCCACGGCCAGCGGCCCGTCGATGGTCTCGATCACCTGCGGCTGGATGTTGCGCAGCGACGAGCCGCCCGTGGTGCTGTAGCGGTTGTGGCCGATGGCGGCCTCGCCCGCGAGGGTCGAGAGGTTGTCCTCGTTGAACACCGATGCAACGAGGCCCTGACCCCGGTGCAGGTGAGTCGTTCCCCGGTCGCAGCTGGCGATCCCGGTTGCCTCCTGGCCGCGGTGCTGCAGGGTGTGCAGGCAGAAGAAGGCGATCCGGGCGGCGTGTCGGCCGGTGGCGTACACGCCGACCACCCCGCATTCCTCCCGGAGCCCGTCGCCGGCGTGGCCGATCACGATGACAGCCGGTCCCGGGCCGCAAAGACCCGCTTCAACGCCAGCTCCGGCGTTGCGTCGACACACGTGAGATGGCCCATCTTGCGTCCCGGCCGCGGCTCGCGCTTGCCGTAGAGATGCAGGTGGATCCCGGGGTCGGTCAGGGCCTCGGACCACGCCGGTTCGCCGTCCGCCCAGAGGTGGCCCAGCAGTTGCGCCATGGCGGCCGGCCGGCAGGTCCCGTCGCCCAGCGGTAAGCCGCAGACGGCCCGGAGTTGCTGCTCGAACTGGCTGGTTGCGGCGGCCTCGATCGTGCAGTGACCGCTGTTGTGCGGGCGCGGGGCGATCTCGTTGACGACGAGTTCGGAGCCGACCACGAACATCTCCACGCACAGCACGCCGACGATGTCGAGATGACGGGCAAGCTGGCCTGCGATACCGAGCGCGGCGGCGGTCACCTCCTCGGGCAGCCGCGCCGGGACCGTCGTCGTATCGAGGATCCCGTCGACGTGCGCGTTCTCCATCACCCCGTGATCGGCGATCGCACCGGTCTCGGTGCGGGCAATCACGACCGATACCTCCCGGTCGAACGGCACCTCCCGCTCCACGATCAGCCGGACCGAACCCAGGCGCCGGAACACCTCGGTGAGCGCCTCCGCTCGCACCGGCTCGGTCCCGGTAGCAGGGAGGCGGACCTGGCCCTTGCCGTCATAGCCGCCGCGGGCCGTCTTGAGCATGACCGGCCCGTCGAGTGCCGCGACCGCGGCGGCCAGCTCGGACGGGTCGCCGGCCTCGCGGTACGGCGCCACCGGCACCCCTGCGGCGATCAGGGCTCTCTTCTCGGCGGCACGGTCGGCTGCGGCGGCCAACGCCTGCGGCCGAGGCCGGACGGGAATCCCGGCGTCGGCAGCGGCGTCGGCCACGCCCAGGTCCACGTCCTCCAGCTCCCAGGTGATGACGTCGGCGCAGGCCACGAGGCGGCGGGTGGCCGCGGCGTCATAGAACGGCGCCGCGATCTCGATGTCGGCCACCGAGCCGGCCGGGCTCCGCTCGCCGCCGCCGGTGAGTACGGCGGTCCGGTACCCGTGACGCTGTGCCACCTGTGCCAGCATCCGGCCCAGTTGCCCGCCACCCACGATGCCGATCACCGCGGGCGGCACGAGCACGCTCACGAGATCCTCCCGCACGTCATCGCCGGCGCCGCCTACCCGCCGAGTTCGGTGGCACGGACCTGTTCGGCCCGGGCAGCCCGGTAGGCGGTCAACCGCCCGGCGAGTTCGGGGTCGCGCCGGGCCAGCATGGCGACGGCCAGGAGCGCGGCATTGGAAGCGCCCGCCTCGCCGATGGCCATGGTGGCAACCGGCACGCCGGAGGGCATCTGCACGATCGACAGCAGCGAGTCGATCCCGTTCAGGGCCCGGCTGAGGATTGGCACGCCGATGACCGGCACGATCGTGTGTGAGGCAAGCATCCCGGGCAGATGGGCCGCGCCACCGGCACCGGCGACGATCACCTGGAGGCCTCGACTCTCGGCGCTGCGGGCGTACTCGGTGAGCAGCTCAGGGGTGCGATGCGCGGAAACGACCCGGCACTCGTGGGCGACGCCGAAGTCTGCGAGCACTTCGGAGCAGCGGCGCATCGTGGCCCAGTCCGAGTCACTGCCCATGACCACCCCGACCAGCACCGAGCCGGCGCCCTGCCCAGCGCTCGGGTCGGCGCTCGCGGCGCCCTTCGGCGGGTCAGGCTCGGAGCCTGGATCGCTGCCTGCAGCCATCGACGCGGGCATCATCGCGCACCGTTGCCGGCCCGGCGCGCATGGGGCATGGCCCGCAGGGCGGCCTCGATCCGGGTCTCGGCCGGGTAGGCCGCCGGTTGCAGCGGTGCTCCGGTCAGCGCCTCGAAGGCCTGCCGGTAGGCACCGGTGGTCTCGGCGGCAAGCGCGGGCGTGAGCGGCTCGGGCGAGCCCTCACCCCGGTAACCGCCGGCGGCATAGGCGAGGCGCACGATCTCCTTGTCGAGGCTCTCCGGCTCCAGCCCGCCACGCCGGCGCGACTCCACGGTGGCGAGCCGCCACAGTCGCGACGAGTCGGGCGTGTGCACCTCGTCGATCAGCGTGAGGCGACCGCCGGGCCCGATCCCGAACTCGTACTTGGTGTCGACCAGGACCAGGCCGGCGTCGCCGGCAACCCGCGTGCCCCGCTCGAACAACGCCAGCGCCACGCTGCGGACCTCCCCCCAGCGCTCAGCGCCCACCCAGCCGCCCGAGACGACCGCCGCCTCGCTGAGCGGCTGGTCGTGGCCGGTGTGAGCCTTTGTCGTCGGGGTGATGACGGGTCGGGGCAGCGGATCGTTCTTGGCCATCCCGTCGGGGAAGTCGATCCCGTAGATGCGGCGCTCGCCGGCTTCGTACATCGTCCACAGCGACGTGGACGTGCTGCCGGTCAGCCGGCTCCGCACCACCACCTCCACGGGCAGCGGCCGGCACTTCCGGACGATGGCTACGTTGGGATCGGGCACGGCCACGACGTGCGACGGAACGATGTCGCCGAGCAGCTCGAACCACCAGGCGGAGAGCTGGTTGAGGATCTGGCCGCGGAACGGCACCAGACCCAGCACGCGGTCGAAGGCCGACAACCGGTCGGTGGCCACGAGTGCCAGGCGATCATCCAGGTCGATCACGTCGCGCACCTTGCCCCGGCGCAGCGGTCCCAGCTCGGCGGCCAACTCGTCGGAGATGCCCGCGAAGGCACGGTCCTGCGATGCGGCGACCGTCATCGGGCCGCGTCCACGAAGGCCTCGAAGAGAGCCGAACCGCGCGCCCCGGGGGGACCGGAGGGCCTCTGCCAGTCCACGATGTGATCCTCGGGATGGGGCATGAGCCCGACCACGGCGCCGGTCGGGTCGCACATCCCGGCGATGTCGTGGACCGAGCCGTTGGGGTTGGCCGGGTAGGCACCCGCCGCGGCGGCCGCCGCACCGCCCGCCGATCCCGAGGCCAGGTACCGGAAGGCGACGCACCCCGACTGCTCCAGTCCGGTCGCCGCCGGGGGATCGGCCACCGCCACCCGTCCCTCGCCGTGAGCCACGGGGCAACGGATGAGCGACCCTCCCAGCGGCACCAGCCAGCCCGACCGGCACTCCGGCTCGACGCGGAGGGTCACCCAGCGGCACTCGAAACGGCCGCCGGCGTTGGCGGCCAGCGTGATGGAACGCCCTCCGAGCAGCCCCGACTTCACGAGGGCCTGAAAGCCGTTGCAGATACCCAGGATCGGCCGTCCCGACCGTGCCAGGTCGCGCAGTTCGGCCCCGAACCAGGCCCGGAGCTCCAGGGCCAAGCGGCCCCCGGCCCCCAAGGCGTCGCCGTAGGAGAACCCGCCCGGCAGCAACACCGCGGCGCAGTCGGAGAAGGCCGCCGGCCGCCGTCTCAGGTCGGACACGGCCACGATCCGGGGATCACCGCCCGCGGCCGCCACCGCCAAGGCCGCCTCGGTGTCACGGTTCGTGCCGGGAGCGTGGGGAATGAGGACGGGGGGCCTGTTCATGGCGACGGCGGGTGGCACCCGAAGGCGCCCCTGGCGGCCGAGAGGGTCACCGTGACGGGAGTCGGACCGCCGATCGGGGTCGCAGAGTCGTCGCCAGGATCGGCGGCGACGCGGATCTCGATCTCGCCGCTGCCGGTCACCGTGCCGATGCGCCGGCCGAGAGTGCCCAGCCGCGCCACGACCGCGGCCCGCTGCTCGACCGGGGTCTCCAGCACCAGCCGACCCGGCGCCTCGTTTGCCAGTGCGGCAACCGTCCCGAGCCGGCCGCCGGACGGCGCCGAGCCGTTGCCGCCGGACCTCACCGGGGCGCCGCGGGAGGCGCCCGGAGAGGGGGCGTCCCGCGGGATCATCGCCCTCAGGCCGAGTTGGCCACCGATGGCCATCTCCGCAAGGGCGACCGCGATCCCGCCGTCGCTCACGTCGTGGGCCGCGCTCACCGCGCCGGCGGCGATGAGATCGTGCACGGCCCGGTAGCGGGGCAGTGGATCGCCCACCGGCGGCGGTACCCGGGTGTCGTCGAGCCCCAGCAGGTCGGCCACGAGCGACCCACCCAGGTGGTCCGAGCCGCGGCCCACCAGCCACAGGTCGCCGCCGCAGGTGGTCAGGGCGCTCGTCGCCACCCGGTGCAGGTCCGGCACGATCCCGACGGCGGAGATCAGCAGCGTGCCGAGCACAGCCCGGCCGTCGAACTCGTTGTAGAGGCTGTCCTTGCCGGAGACGAACGGGGCCCCGTAGCGGCGCACCCCTTCGACGCAGCCCTGCACGGCCCGAACCAGCGAGCCCAGCCTGTCGGGACGCGTGGGATCCCCCCAGCTGAAGTTGTCCAGCAGGGCCACCCGGTCGGGGTCGGCACCGACGGCGATGAGGTTGCGGAACGCCTCGTCGATGGCATGCAGTGCCATCGCCCACGGATCCAGCGGGGTGAGGCGCGGGTTGAGGCCGACGGCCAGGGCCACCGCCCTGTCGTGGTGCCAGGTGCCCAGAGGCTTGAGCACGGCCGCGTCGGTCGGACCGTCGGCGCCGGGGCCGGCGAAGGGACGCACCACGGTGCCTCCCCTGACCTCGTGGTCGTAGCTGCGGACGATCGACTCGCGGGAGGCCACGTTGGGATGGCCCAGCAGGTCCAGGAGCAGCCGGCTGCCGTCTATTGCCGGAGACGACGGCTCGCCCGGGCCGACCGATGCGACGGGATCGCTGTGGGTCGCAATCAGGCTTCGTCGCGGCAGGCCGTCGTGCAGAAACGCCATGGGCAGGTCGATCACCTCGCAGTCGCCGTGGCGCACGACCAGTCGCCGGGTGGTCGTGAACGAGCCGATGTCGCTCAGCTCCACGTCCCAGCTCCGGCACAGCTCCCGCAACGGCGCGACGTTGTCCTCGGGCACGGCCAGCACCATGCGCTCCTGGGCCTCCGACAGCCAGATCTCCCAGGGTTGGAGGCCGGGGTACTTCAGTGGCACGGTTGCAAGATCCACGTCCGCCCCCAGCCCAGCGCCCATCTCCCCCACCGCCGAGGACAGCCCACCCGCGCCGCAGTCGGTGATGGCGTTGTAGAGGCCCCTGTCCCGGGCCCGCTCGATCACCTCGATGCAGCCCTTCTCGACGATGGGGTCGCCGATCTGCACGGCGGAGCCGGCGCGGCTCACGACGGTGGCGTCCAGCCCGGCCGAGGAGAACGTGGCGCCACCGATGCCGTCGCGCCCGGTCCGGCCGCCGATGACGATGATCCGGTCGCCGGCCCGGGGCTCGGTGGGGTGCGAGCCGGAGGGCAGCAGTCCCACCGCCCCGCAGAACACCAGCGGGTTGCCCACGTAGCCGGGGTCGTACAGGACGGCGCCGTTGACGGTGGGCAGGCCCAGCTTGTTGCCGTAATCGCCGATGCCGGCCACGACCCCGTCCCGGATGCGACGGGGATGCAGCACCCCTGCCGGGAGTTCGGCATCTCCAAGGTCCTCGGGACCGAAACACAGCACGTTCGTGCAGGCGATGGGCCGGGCCGAGACCCCCAGGATGTCGCGCACCACGCCGCCGACGCCGGTGTTGGCCCCGCCGAAGGGTTCCAGGGCCGAGGGGTGGTTGTGCGTCTCCACCTTGACCGCCAGATCCAACTCGTCGTCGAAGGCGACGATGCCGGCGTTGTCGACGAAGACCGACCGCAGCCAGTCCGCATCCAGTTCGGCGGTCGCCCGCCGCAAGTCGTCGAGCAGGCCGCCGTGGTGCGACACCTCGAGGTGCCCGTCGGCGCGGGTGTGGCTGAGGCGGATCTGCGCCTTGAAGGTCTTGTGGACGCAGTGCTCCGACCAGGCCTGTGCCAGCGTCTCGAGTTCGGCGTCGGTGGGATCGCGACCGCACGACGCGAAGTGGGCCTGGATTGCTCGCATCTCGGGCACGTCGAGCGACAGCATCCGCCGGCGGCTCAGCTCGGCCAGCTGCTCGTCGTCCAGGCCGATCAGCCGCACCGCTGGTGCCGCCGGCGCCGCCTCCCAGGTGGGCGCGAACGACGGCTCCAGCTCGCCGCTGCCGCTGCGTTCGATCGTGGGGTTGGCCAGTACCCGTCGGGTGAGCACGGCGAGGTCGGCCTCGTCGAGGTCGCCGCTCAACTCGTAGCGGCGGGCGGTGGCCACTCTCAGCGGCGGGAGGCCCAGCACGGCCGCCGCCCGCTCCAACTCCCGCGCCGCACCGTCGGTCACGCCCGCGATGGGCGCCACCTCCACCACCCGGGCGGTGACGTCGGGTGTGCCGACGACAACCTCGTCGGTGACCGGGTCAACGAGAGCCTCAGCGCAGAGCCGGGCCACGTCGGCGTCGCTGAGCAGCCCCTCCAGGTGGTACACCGTCCAGAAGCGACAGCCAATGAGACCCGTCACCCCGAGTTGGGCGGCCGCGGCCGGAATGCGCCGCTCTTCGGGATGGCCGGAATTGCGCACCTGAATCCGCGTCGCGATGCGAGCCGCGTCCGTGCGGTCCGGTTCCACGAGAGCCAACGCTCCCCGACCGTCAGTGCCGCGGACCTTGACCGCGTGGCTCAAACCGCCACCCCCTGTCCGGCCCAGTGCCGGGACCGCTCCGCGGAGCACGTCCCGATGGCAGTTCGCGCCACCGCCGTAGCATCGTCGGCGCGCGTGCTCTCGTGGTGGATGCCGCGCAGGCTGCAGTTGACCGCGCTTCGCGGCGGCGAAGCGGCGGCCTCCGGCTAGGCCAGTGCGGCGATCTCGGCCCGCTGGTCGGAAGTCATCGACCAGCCGGCGGCGGCCACGTTGGCGGCCACCTGGGAGGGCTTGGTGGCGCCGGCGATGACCGAGGCCACCGCCGGATTCGAAACGAGCCATCCCATGGCCAGCTCCAGGATGCTGCGATCCCGCTCGGCGGCGTAGCCCGTGAGCCGATCAACTGCGGCGAGGTTCGCCTCGCTCAAGAAGCGGTCCCAGGTGCCGCCCTTCATCGTGGTGAGACGGGCGCCGTCGGGTTGCGCAGCCCCGGAGTACTTGCCGGTCAGCAGCCCCGACTCCAGGGGGAAGAACGGAACCACGGCCATGCCGGTGCGATCGCAGGCGGCGAGAACGCCCTCCTCCTCCACGTCGCGGGTCAGCACCGAGTAGTGGTTCTGGACGCTGGCGTAGTTGCCCACCCCGGCATCGGCCGCGGCCTGGGCGCTGGCATCGACCAACTCCGCGCTGAAGTTCGAGCAGCCGATCTCCCGGACCTTGCCCTCTTCCACGAGTTCACCGAGGGCACCGAGGGTCTCGGTGTGGGGGGTGTGCGGGTCCGGCGTGTGGATCATGTAGTGGTCGATGCAGTCGGTGCCCAGGCGCCGCAGGCTCGCTTCGATGCATCGGCGGACCCAGGCCGGATCGCCACCCCGCTGGCCCTCCGGCAGGAACTTGGCGTGGCCGAACTTGCTGGCGATGACCACCCGGTCACGACGTCCGGCCAGTGCGGCACCCAGGAACTCCTCCGACTTGCCCCCGCCATAGATGTCGGCGGTGTCGAAGTAGTTGATCCCGGCATCGATGGCGGCGTCGACCACGTCCCGTGAGGCATCGGCGTCGATGGTCATACCGAAGTTGTTGCACCCCAGCCCCACAACCGACACCGGCAAGGCACCAACGTTTCGCTTCTCCATGCCGGTGACCCTATAGCGGCTCCGTCACCCTCACGTGTTCCCGCCAAGGGGAGAGCCCCGAGTCACACCACCGTCGCCGGCGCCGGCCTGATCACTACAGTGAGGACGCGGCACGCGTTCACCCGACCCGGAGTTGGTGCCATGACCGCCGTCACTCCCGATTCTGCAACCACCCCCGGCCCTGCGGCCAAGCCACCGCCGGCGACCGAGGGGGACCCGCACAACCCCATCCACAACGTCTTCTGGAAGCGGCATCGCAACGAAGTGGAAGAGGACCTGCGGTTGCTACGCGGCCATCCGCTGACGTTCTTCCCCGGCTTCAAGTTCTACGGCGAGCTGGAGAGCATCCGGGTCCCCGGCGCCTGGGTCGTCTCCCGGCAGGCGCCCATCCTGGAGGCGTCGCGCAACCCGCAGGTCTACTCCTCGGCGTCCGGCGTCACCATCAACGACTTCCCGCCGGAGTTCAACGAGTACTTCAACTCGATCATCGCCATGGACGACCCCCGCCACGCCCGGCTGCGGCGGCTGGTGGCGGCGGGCTTCACGCCCCGGATGCTGGCCCGCCTGGAGGACTCCGTGCAGGATCAGGCCAGGCTGATCACCGACGAGGTGTGCGAGCGGGGCGAATGCGACTTCGTCACCGACGTGGCGGCCCGGCTGCCGCTGCGCATCGTGTGCGACCTCATGGGGATCCCCCCCTCCCAGCACGACTTCGTGTTCGACCAGTCCAACGTCATCCTGGGCGGGGGCGACCCCGAGTACGTGCCCGAGCTCGGGGACCTCATCACCGCGATCCTCACCGCCGGCGAGGCGCTGAGCCAGCTGATGGACGACGTGGCGGATTCCAAGGTGGGAGTGGACAGCGGCGACCTCACCAGCATCCTCGTCAACGCCGAGGTCGACGGCGAGCGGCTCACCCGCGCCGAGTTGGCCAGCTTCTTCATCCTGCTGGTGGTGGCCGGCAACGAGACCACCCGCAACGCCATCAGCTGGGGCCTGGTGTACCTCACCGACCATCCCGACCAGCGCCGCATCTGGACCGAGGACTTCGACGGCGTGGCCCACAGCGCCATCGAGGAGATCGTCCGCATCGCCAGCCCGGTCACCTACATGCGCCGCACCGCCCTGTGCGACGCCGAGCTGGACGGCCAGAGGATCGACGAGGGCGACCAGATCGTGCTCCACTACCTCTGCGCCAACCGGGACGAGTCGCTCTTCGATGACCCGCTGGCCTTCGACGTGTTGCGTGACCCGAACCCCCACATCGGCTACGGCGGACCCGGGCCGCACTTCTGTCTCGGCGCCCACCTGGCCCGGCGGGAGATCAAGGTGATGTTCCGCGAGCTGTTCAGCCGCATCGGCGACATCCGCGCCACCGGCGAGCCGGACCTGCTGGCATCGTCCTTCATACACGGCATCAAGCACCTGCCCGCCGAGTTCACCCCCGCGAGGCCGGCGGGAGCGGCCACCTAGGCCTACCCCTCAGCGCCCGATCGCCGGAGGGGCTGCCGGCTTCAGCCTGACCGCCGAGCCTGTACCGCCTGGACGTCCTCGGGCCACCAACTCTTGATGAAGGCCAGGACAGCCCAGATCTCGTCGTCGTCGAGCTTGTCGGCGAATCCCGGCATGTTGGTCGGATAGCCGCCGCCGACGACCGCGGCCGTCCCCCACTTGGTCATCTCGAAGAGCTGCGCGTCACTGTGATGCCAGGTGTGGCCGGAGACGTCGTGGGGAGGCGCCGGAAGCGTGCCATCGACCCTGCGGACGGTCCAGTTCGGCTCTCCCTGCAGGTTCGCCCCGTGGCATGACGCGCAGTGCCGGGAGTAGACGTCCGATCCCCACGCGACCAGCTCGGGATTGGATGCGTCCGCCCCGGTAACGGGCGAGACCCTCGCAGGGGAATCCGTGACCGGGGATGCTTGCTGGTCTCGTCCGGCGACGACCAGCCACGCCGCGACCGCGACGGCGACAGCGACGATGAGGGCGAGGGCGGCGACCGTCTTGGGAGATCGCGGGCTCTTCATCTACCGACAACTCTCGCAGACCTGAGGCACCATCGTCCTCACCGCTGGTGTATGAACCTCCTCGGGCCACACGCGGGCTGCATGTATCCGGGTCGGCCAGGTGCATGCAGGTAGGGTCGTCGCCATGGACCGGGTACTCCTGTTCCCCGGTGGAATGGTGCCGGCCAGCACGGTTGTGTGGCGCTTCGATCCCTCTGGGGGTCCCGGAGGGCAGCACGCCAACCGCTCCAGCACCCGGGTCGAAGCCGTGGTTGATCTCACAGCAGCCGGCGACGTCGAACTCGAGGTACGGGAGCGGCTCGTTGCGAGGTTCGGTGCCGAGTTGCGAGTGGTCGTCGACGACACCCGATCGCAGGCCCGCAACCGTGAGATCGCGCTCGATCGTCTGGAAGCACGGCTGCGCGCCGGGCTAACGGTTGCCAAACCGCGGAAGCCGACCCGGCCGTCGCGTGCGGCCAGGGCCCGGCGGATGCAAGCCAAGCGCCGTCGCTCCGAGACCAAGCGCGGCCGCGGCCGCATCGACCCGGCCGGCCACGACGCCTAGAGGTTCAATTGACCGCGCGGCCCGCGGACAGACCAGTTCTCGTAGCTGCTCAGAGACGCTTGATCTGCTCGCTCAACTCGCGTAACTGTGCCTTGATCTCATCGTTCTCGGCCCGCTGCTCGTCCAGCTTGTGCAACAGTTGTTCGTGCTCCCTGTCGTCCTCGGCGTCGACGATGCGCGCCGCCTCCGCCACCGACACCTCGCCGCGCAGCACCGACAACACCACCTGCAGCTTGCGCTCAGGGCTTCTCTTCGCTGGCTTGGGCATCAGGATCTCCTCTCATCAGACCCAACCTAGACCTGAGCAAGATTTCCTGACACTCATACTGGGTGGGGTTGGGGCGGGAGCGGGTTGCCCGGAACCAAACATGCGCGGTGATCGTCAAATTAGCGTGAACGCTGTGAAGGTCGGGCTGGGGATGCTCTGTGTGGTAGTGCTGGGCTTGGTGGGATGCGGTCAGGACGTGCCGATTGATCTGGCCGACCGCGGCGCTTGGGTACGGCTGCCCGATCCGCCGCTGAGCGGCCGCAACGAGGCGAACATCGTCGGTGTCGGTGTTGACGTGATCGTGTTCGGCGGCACCGACTTCCTGTGCCCACCGGGCGCCGATTGCGACGTCGGCGACTCGGTCGCGTTTGGCGACGGGGCGGCCTTCGATCGTTCGTTGAACGAGTGGCGGCCGATCGCGGACCTGCCGGTGCCGACGATCCTGGCCGACACCGCCGTGGTTGGCGACGAGGTGTTCGCCCTCACTCGAGGCCTCGGCGCGGTGCACCGCGAACTCATCGCGTACGACGTGAGCGACGACGCCTGGGTACGGATCGATCTGCCGGACGACATTGCCCCATTGGGGAGGAACTCCATTGTCGCCACCGACGACGCCATCGTCCTCTATAGGACCACGGATGAGAACGGCCCCGCGCCGGACTGGCTCTTCGACCCCGCGGAGCAGTCGTGGAGCGAATTGCCCGACGATCCCCTCGGCGCCGGTTTCGGTCGTTCGATGGTCTGGAACGGCGATGCGCTGTTCCTGTTCGACAAGGCGCTCGTCGAATCGCCCGGCGGCGCCGGCGGGCCGTCGTATACCCGAGCCGCCCGCTACCAAGACGGCGCCTGGACCGCCCTGGGGACCGCCGACACCATTGGCCCGGCCCCGGCGCTGGTCGACCGGCATCGGTTGATCGCGCCGGTGCTCGGCTGCGCCGACGGCGGCAAGAACCACGGCTACGGCCGCTGCATTCCCCGTGGTGCTGTGTTCGACACGACCGCCAACGAGTGGGGCGACCTCCCGAACGCGCCGGGCAAGGGCCGCAAAGACGTCTCGTCCTACGGCGGCGTCTCGGGCTCCGACCTCGTCGCCGGAAGCACGCGCGGCCCGTTCCTCGATGCCACCACCGAGGAGTGGTTCGACCTCCCGCCGCTCGACCCCGAGACCGACCCGAGTTCCAGCGACATCGAGAATCGGACCTTCGTGACGCGCCGGGCCGCGTCAGTCGGTGACGCGATCGTGGTCGTCGGCGGCGACAAGTTCGGACCCGACGGCAGTGCCCTGCTCGCCGACGCGTACATGTGGACACCCTGACCGCGCGACAGATCCACCGTGGGGTCGTCGCCACCACACCTGACCTGCCGATGCTCGGGCTTGGTTGGAGCGCGCCACATTTCGGACAGGGGGTCTGCACATTCTGCACGGCCGACCACCGGCTATCCGAGCGACACCGGCCTTGCCGACATCCACTGAACGCGCAGCCAATCTGGACTCCACGGCCGTCGCCGGTGGTTCGGCGGGCGCCACGGGACCGACCGCCCGCGCATGCCGCCTACGCGAGATCCTCGCCGATGTCGTGAACGAGTGGACCGCGCTCGGTCTCGCTCCACAAGATCAGCCAGTCGCCTTCTGCATCACGAGAGGTCACGACAACACCCCACACGGGAGGCTGCTGGTAACGTCGCCTCCGGAGCCGAGGGTTGCCGGGATCGTCCTCGATGAGGTCGAGGACGTCGTTGACGTGGTTGTACAGCTCACGGCGCCCCGCGTCTGCCGCGAGCGCCATGAGACGCCGATCCGCGTCGACGCTGAATTGCAATGACGCCATGTGGGGTATTGTACCTATTGGGTGCCAGGGCAACCCGGCTATCGCCGTTCAGGGTATTGCCCAATTTTCGTCTAGGGGTTACACTACGGAGTACGACATGGCACGCGGGAGCATGGAAAGGCTAGGTAGCACTGCCGCCGCATCGCCCAAGGGAACGAATCATGCAGCACCTCGTAGAACTCGATTCGCGACGACGCATCACGTTGGGGCGCCTCGGCAAGCCCGAACACGACCGCTACCTCGTACACGAGGAACCTGATGGAACCCTCGTTCTTACCCCGGCGGTCGTGATGTCGGCCCATGAAGCAGCTCTCTTGCGTCACCCTGAACTGGTCGAGCAGATCAAAGCCGACCTAGCAGATCCGTCGGCGGCCCTCTCCTCATCGGCTGGCCGGCGCGAGCGCTGACTAGCCCCGAATCGCCACGTGGCCGCCCGGCGAACGCGCGTCCGTCGCTGGTAGAGGCGAGACGCAGACCCCTCCACGCCCCCCTAACAGCAGCGCACGTCGGATGTCAAGTTCCGGTATGTCAAGTCCCGGTACCCGTGTTACAGGTTGGCTTCGGTTGCTGTGTTACAGGCCGGGGGAGGTTTCAGGCGGCGTTGGTGCGTGAGGGTCGGCCGCCGGCGTTGGCGAACGCGCCGTGTTCGCGGCTGGGGTCGTGCTTGATGCGGTGGGTTCGCAGCACCTCGCCGCCGGCGGCGATCTCCACCGAATCGCCGACGATCGCGACTTGGACTTGGCGTCCCCGGTGGGGGTTGCCGACCCGGTAGCTGGCCCCGGCGAAGGACACGTTTCCTCCCGAGGTGACCTTGCGGGTCACGACCTGGCCGACCGTCGGCTGATGTGGTCTCGGGCCGCGTTGGATTCTGGGTTTGCGGCGCAGCGCCCCGAGTTCTTTGGCGGGGCTGTGGCGCTGGGCGTGCGTGGCCACCACCACGCCGCGGTGGCTGACCGTGACCAGCCCTGCGTCGACTGTGACCTCCACGGTCTCGCCGGCGAGCCACACGGCGACGGGATAGGGCTGGGGCGCGAAGCTGATCTTGCCCTTGGCGCAGACCTTGCGCGTCGCTGACGGCGCCATGGCGGGATCCTCGGGCGTCGCCGCCTCGGGCTCGGCGGGGCGGTGTTCTGCGGCGAGACCGAACCGCTGCCAGGGCACCACGTCGCCGATGCCTTGGTGGCGCCGCTGGTAGTTGTAGTGGCCCACCCACGCATCCACCTGGGCCTGCGCATCGTCGATGCTGGCGAAGACCTTGCCGGTCAAGAACTCCCGGCGCAGCGTCTTGTGGAAGCGCTCCACCTTGCCGGTCGTCGTCGGCGACCGCGGAGCGGTCAACAGGTGGCGGATCCCGTTCTCCCGACAGATCCGGTCGAACAGCACCTCAGTGCCGGCGCTGGGCCCGAACCGGCCCGTGAACACCTTCGCGTTATCGGTCAAGACCGCCTCGGGCGCCCCCCAGGCGCGCATCGCTCCCCCCAGCGCGTCACACGTCGGGCGCGACGTGGCCCGCGCCACCACATGTGCCGAGATCACGAACCGCGAATGATCATCGATCCCCGTGACGATCGACGCCTGCGAGCCGTCGGTGAGCATCACGCCGCCCATCACGTCCATCTGCCACAACTCCATCGCCCGGGCGCGCTCCCAACGCTTGTAATCGGACCGCCTCCGGCGTCGCCGCTGCGGCTCGATGAGCCCATGGCGCACCAGGCACCGATACACCGAGGACCGCCCCGGCAACGGCTCCACACCCCGATCCTCCAACTCGAACAGCAGCGTGCGCGGCCCCCACGCCGGGTTCTCCTCCCGCAGCTGAACGACCAGCGCCTCCACCTGCGCCGGCATCTGATGCGGACACGAATCAGGCCGCGGCGACCCGTCCACCAACCCCACCAGGCCACGCGCCGCATAACGGCGCAGCCAGCGGTGAACCGTCTGACGCGTTACCCCATACCGCAGAGCCACCTCAGTGACCGCCACGCCCTCATTGAGGACCTCCAACACCGCCGCATGCCGCTGCTCCACCAGACCCAGCTCCACCAACACGACGACCCCCTCCCATGTGACGACCCGGCCGCCACAAGTGAAGAAGGCTCAGCACCGCCAACCGCGGACCACCCCCCTGTAACACAGGAACCGGAACCACTGTCGCCCAGCAACCGGAACCCGTCCGAGAACTGTCACACACCTACCGGAGCCAACCCGTCAAGCATCACCCGGAACAACACATTCCCGCGGGCCACGGCTGATCCCCGGCCGGCCCCGCCAGAACGGCGAATCCCAGGCCAGAGCAACACTCTGACCTGGGATTTCTCAGTGGCGGGGGGGACTGTCAGAAACTTTGTGTAAGCGGTCGTGATGGTTGTCATCGGATGTGGTCGGCGATGCGGTCGCCGTAGTGGACGGTCAGGGTGTTCAAGATGGCCTTCCAGCCGTTGGTCTTGCCGGTGAGG
>LXNJ01000379.1_pt1 | contig 31900 bp, 18 predicted proteins | sample 809081 | NCBI WGS metagenome assembly LXNJ01 (sample SAMN04870510, study PRJNA318959) | sponge metagenome | biome: sponge; feature: marine sponge reef; material: water | host: Petrosia ficiformis | place: Greece: Milos, Mediterranean Sea | collected 2013-05-29 | depth 5-7 m | reverse complement strand
ACGGGGTTCGAGCACGACCCGGATGTTGCCGACTGCGGGGAGCACGTTCGCGGCACCATTGGATCCCGCGCCCGTGTCGTCATCGGATCCGCCCGCCGCGACCGCCCCCAGCGTCTCGCCCACATCCAGAATGTGGAAGGCCGGAAGCGGCACGACCGAGTCTCCGGGAAGCGCGTAGGGCTGGGAATAGTGCACGGTCCGCTGCGGCGTGTACGACACGTAGTGATGATGTTCGACGCCACGCTGGTCCATCCGCTGCACCAGCAGCTTGCGGGAGTCCGGCGACCAGTACACGTCCGGGCGGCGCACCCGCTTGTTGCGGATGTCGTTCGGGCGCGGGTAGGCGAGGCCGTAGCCGTTGAACTCCTCGCCGTCGGTGGTGAGCTGGATGGTGTCGCCCCCGCCGACGGGACGCACGAAGAGGTTGTGATCGGTGACGAACGCCTCCCAGCGCTCGTCGGGGGACTGGACGAAGGGCGTGTCGTCGGGAAGCGTGTCCCCCACCTGGCACATGTACGCGCCCAGGTCGCACTCGAAGTGCTTCGCCCTGGCCTCGAACTCGATCCGCGTCTCGTCGCCATCCACGAACTCGAAGTCCTCGAAGGGCAGCTTTTCGGGTACGAAGCTGGTATCGGCGGCCATTGAGAGCGCCGCCGCAAGGCGGTAGTGGTCGAAGAGCGGCCGCTTCACGTTCGCCGCCGGGTCCACGAAGGTGAATTCGTGTCCGGCGCCCGTGTTGTTGCGGTACCAGAAGCGGTCCGAGTCGTTGATCCAGTTGGGAGCGACCGGGCCGCCCGCGATGAGCGGCGAGGTGTGCCAGTTGAGCAGCAGCTCCGCCCGGTGGTAGTCGACCTCCTGGGCGACGGCGGGGGTGGGCGACGCTGCCGCGGCGAAGGTGCACAGCGCAACGGTGAAGGCGGTGGCCGCGGCGGGAGCGCAACGCGGCGTGGCAAACGGCAAAACGGACCGGATCGGGCGCATGCTTCCTACTCCGAGTTCACTGGAGACGAATCGCCCGGAGCAGGTCGCAAGGTTCCTGTATCGCGACGGGTTTCCGCGCCGGCTGCCGGGCCGTCGGCAAGGCTTCATCTTGCGGGCGGGCGGCGACACAGGCAAATCGGATGTTCCCGCTGGGCTGCCGAATCCGCGATTGGAGACCACGATGCGCCGAATGCCGTTTATCCTTTGCGCGGCCGCTGCCGCTTCCTGCGCCGGACTCCATGCCCAGGACCGCGCCTCGGTCCTTCGCTACCCGAGTCTGCTGGGCAACATACGCGGTGAACTGCACATGCTACCGCCCGTGAGCACGGGGCCCATGAGCCCTTCGTGGTCGCCCGACGGCGGCTGGATCGCGTTCGCGATGGCGGGCGACATCTGGCGGATCCCCGCGCGCGGCGGTACGGCGGAGCAGTTGACGCAGGGACCGTGGTATCACTTCGAGCCCGACTGGAGCCCCGACGGGTCGCGCATCGCGATGACGGTGGAGACGGGCGATGGTCTGGACATCGCGCTCCTGGACGTGGACGGCGGCGAGGTCGCCCTGCTTGTGGAGGGCGCCGGGGTGGATGTCCAGCCGTCGTGGAGCCCGGACGAGCGCTACGTGTACTTCGCCACGGCCGGACGGGGCATGGACGTTCACCGGATCGACGTGGCGACGGGCGAGCGCGAGCCGGTGGCAGCGGGGCCGGGCAGCCAGTATCAGCCGCGCGTGTCGCCCGGGGGAGTGCTGGCCTACATGGCGCCGACCCCCGGGGTGACCGGAAGCGGGGGGATCTGGAAACGGGCGCGTCCCGACGGGGCGCCCACCCTCGTGCGGGCCGAAGAAACCGCCTACCGGGCGCGTCCCGACTGGCTGCCCGACGGTAGCGCCATGGTCTACGTCTCGGACGAGGCTGGCTCGAACGACCTGGTGCTGATCGCAGCGGACGGAGGCAACCCGCTCCGTCTGACCGGCGGGACCAGCCATGAACTCACGCCGCGGATCAGTCCCGACGGCACCGAAGTCGCCTTCGTGTCGAACGAGCGCGGGCCGACGGAACTGCATGTCATGAGTGTCGCGGGCGGTGCGCGCGGATCGTGGCGGACACTCGACGTGAGCGAACGCCGGCACCTGGTCCCGACCGGACGGGTGTACGGGCAGATCCTGGGCGCAAGTGGCCAGGACACGCCGGCCAGGGTGTCGGTCACGGCGTCCGACGGTCGCGCATACGCGCCCCGGGACGGCTTTCACCGGGTCCTCACCCCCACCGAAACCCACTACTTCCGCACGACAGGCACCTTCGAGGTGGAGGTGCCGGCCGGACCCGTGACCATCCAGGCCCGCAAGGGACTCGAGTTTCGCCCGGTCTCGAGGGCTGTCGAGGTGCCCGCTGGCGGCCGCGTCGAAGCCGTGTTGCAACTGGATCGGCTCATCGACGCCCGGGATGCGGGCTGGCATTCGGGCGACACGCACGTCCACGACCTGCACCAGGGACGCTACGGACTTACCCACGCGGACTTCTTCAACGACCTCGCCAGCGAGGACCTGCGGGTCTCGTTCGCCCTGATCCACATGGACGGAACGCGGCTCATGGGCCGATGGGACGACCTCACCGGCCAGCCCCACCCCCTCTCCACCAGCGAACACATCCTGCAATACGCGCAGGAGTTCCGCGGTTCGTTCGGCCACGTCGGCCTCGCGGGAGTCAAGGAGTTCATCACGCCACTGGTGGGAGGCGCGGGCAACACTCCGTTCGCCGCAGACGTCCTCAACGCCGACTACCTCCTGGCGGCGCGGGAACAGGGCGCCACGGGCGGCTTCATGCATCCCTTCAGCGGACCCGTGGCCACGCCTGAGGACGTCGGCGCCACCGAGATCCCCGTGGACGCCGCGCTGGGCGTGGGCGACTTCTACGACGTCATCTGCTTCTGGTACGACGAACTCGACAACGCCGAGATCTACTACCGGCTGCTGAACGCGGGATTCCGCCTCGCCGCGACCGGGGGCACGGACAACTTCTCGGACGTGTGGCGCGATCCGGGGCCGGGAGCGAGCCGCACCTACGCCCGGCTCGACGGCGACCTCTCGGTGGACGCGTGGCTGGAAGCCGTGCGGGAGAGGCGCACGTTCGCGACGAACGGTCCCCTGCTCTTCCTCACGGTCGACGGCGTGGAGCCCGGCGGCGAGATCCGCGTGCCGGGTGGTGGTGGCGGAGAGCGGGCGGTGGTGGTCGAGGTCGCTTCCACCACGCCGCTCCACTCGGTCGAGATCGTGGTCAACGGCGCCGTGGCCGAGGTCCATGAGGTGGCCGGGATGGGTGAGCGCTTCCAGGTCGATAGCCGGGTGCGGCTCGACGGCAGCGGATGGATCGCGGCGCGGGCGCTGGGCCCCGCGTCCCCCCTCGTCGCGGACGGCTACGCCTTTGCCCAGACCAGCCCGGTGTGGATCGTGGCCGGAGGCAACGAGTACCGGTCTGCCGAAGACATCCGTTTCCTGCTGGCGGCCGTCGAGGCGTTTCGTGCCCGCGTGGTGGCGCGCGACCGCTGGGTCACCCCGGCGGATCGCGAACGATTCCTGGCTCGCGTCGACTCGGCGGCCGCGGTGTACCGCGAACTGCTGCGCGGAGCCGGGATGCGGTAGCGTCGCCCGCCCGCCGTGTAGTTCGCCCGCCGCCCGCCACGTGCAGCGCTCCGCCGCCCGCCAGGTGCAGCGCCCCGCCGCACGCCCGCGCGGCACCTACTTTTCGGCCAGGAGCCCCTTCGACAGCAACGACGCGTCCCGCAGCACGGACGCGCCGCGGCGGTGGCTGATCATCACGAGCGGACAGCTGGTCGCGCGGGCGATCCTCAGCATCAGGCTGCTGAACACGGCGCGTCGGCGGCCTCGCCGGTGAAATCCCAGGATGAGGAGATCGGTTTCTTCCGCGCGCCTCGCCACCTCGGCAACCACATCGTCGCCGACAACCAGTTCCGCGTGCGCCGATTCCCCCACCTCGTCCCACGCCAGCCGCTCCAGATCGCGCGTGGCCCGCTTGTGCGCGCCGCTCCCGACGTTGGCGGTCGCCACCCCCATGTACGCGACATCCCGCGACGCGGTCCGCACCAGATTGCCCAGCAGGCGCGCACGCACGGGACTCTGATCACGTCCGCCCCGGGACGGCACCAGGATTCGATGCGCCTGCTCCGGCCTCCAGTCCTGCGGAGCCCGCATGATCACCACATCCGCGTCGACCGCGCCGATGAGGCGGGCCAGCGGACCCGTCATGAGGGAATCGTCAAGGTGCCCGACCCCGAGGAGCAGGCTCTCGCAACGGGTCGCCTCGGCGACGCGGGCAATCTCTCCCCATGGATCCTTGTGCAGCGTAATGAGCGCCTCGGGGCGCAACTGCACTTCGACGGCTGTACTCAGGGCCCCACCGAGCACCGCCTGGGCATCGCGGATTCCCCTGCCAAGGCCGTCGTCCGGCACCTGCCCGGGGGGGCCGACGACAGAAAGCAGCTGGACACGGGAAATATCCGGCGGAGCAAGCGCCTTGGCCATCGTCACGAGCATCTCGGCGCTGGCAGGGTTGGCGATCGGTGCGAGGACCACGGGGCGGCGCCCGCGCAACCTCATCATCTGGGGGTCGCGCCCCTCCGACGATGCGTCCACGACACGCGCCCGCGGGGCGAGGTGCAGCGCGTAGAAGATGGCCCCGACGCTGAGCCACAGAGCCGCCAGCACGCCCGCCTGCGGCACCGCAACGGCCTGGTAAAGGGCGATCGCCACGCACGCGGTGCCACCCACGACGGGGATCGCCGGAAACCACGGTGTCCGGAAGGCCAGAGGTCGCCCGGCGCGCTTGCGGGCCAGGTATCCGATCAGGTGCGCAAGGGCGAAGCAGGCCAGGAAGATCAGGCTGGCAACGGCGCCCGCCACCGCGACGTTCGGCACCGCGACCAGGAGAAAGGCGACCACCACGGCGGACAGCCGGATCGCGGCCGTGGGGGTTCCGGTGCCGGGCGCGAGGCGCGCGTAGCGCTGCGGCAGCGTCCGATCCGACCCCATCGTGCGGGCGAAGCGAGACGCCGCCAGCAGGTTCGCCTGCAGTGCGGACAGCATCGACAGGAGGCCCGCCACCACGACCAGCCAGTAGCCCGCCGAGCCCATGAAGTTGCGGGCCGCGACGGCCACGAGGATCTCGGGATTCTCCGCGGCCACCTCTGCCACGGGCCTGCCCGCAGCGCCCACCGCAACGATGAGGAAGAGAAGCGGGAGGTAGATTACGAGCGCCGTCCCGAGCGACAGGAACATCGCGCGGGGCAGGTTGCGCCTCGGTCTCTTCACCTCGCCGCCCACGGCCGCGATCAGGTCGAAACCCTGCAGGGCGATGAAGGTATAGCCCATCGCCTGGGCGAGCCCGCTGAAGCCTTCCAGGAAGAACGGGCGAAAGCGCGCCGCCAGCTCGCCGGGGGCCGGCGCTTCGGTGGCGAGCGCCAGGAACCCGGCCAGAATGATCACGCCGAAGACCACGACCTTGCCGACCGTCTCCCACTGCCGTCCTCCGGAAGCCGACCGCGTCAGGCGCCAGACGTACCACGCGACGGCGGCGAGCGCGTAGGAGACCAGCGCTCCCCGGCCACCCAGCCACACCGGAGCCTCTCCGTTGACCAGGATCGCGATTTGCTCCAGCAGGGGAACGAGGAAGACCGCGAACCCCATGGCGTACAGCACGGCCGCGACGACCGAGGCGAACCAGACGATCCACCCCACGGCAAAGGCCGCCTCGACGGCCAGGACTTTCCGCGCGTAGGTGTAGGTGCCCCCCGAATGCGGGAACCGGGCGGCCAGCTCCGCGAACGAGAACACGGTGATGAAGGCGATGACCCCATTGAGCGCAAAGGCCACGATCGCACCGGGACCGGTGGTCTGGAACGCGACGCCCGCGAGGGCAAGGATGCCGCCGCCGACAATCGCGCCGACGCCAATGCCCGTCGCACCGAGAAGGCCGAGGTGGCGGTGGGGTTTGGGGGACCCGGTCATCGGGATATGATAGGGCTTGCGCGCATGTGCGGGAAATCGCCCACGCCCGCGCCCGCTACTCCCGCATGAAGTACGGCCTCGTCGCCGGCCGCGGATTCGGCCACACGCGCGAAGCGTCCTCGCCGCCGTAGAGCACGCCGCCCTTCATCACGTACCGGATCCGGGCGACGTTGCCGATGTCCTCGAGCGGGTTGCCGTCGAGAACGACCAGGTCCGCCAGCTTCCCGACCTCCACCGAGCCGATCTGGGCATCCAGACCGTGCTGCTCCGCGCCGCGGATCGTGGCGATCTCCAGGATTTGCGACGGTGGAAAGTCACCCCCGGCGAAAAGCTCCAGCTCCCAGTGCGTGCCCAGTCCCATCATCTGGCCGTGCGCGCCCAGCTGCAGCGAGGTGCCCGCGTTGTAGAGCTTGCGCAGCTCGCGGGCCATCTCCCAGGCGTACATGTCGTCGGGCCAGAGGTGCGTGTTGCGCCGCACGCGCATGAGCGACATGGGATCGATGAAGTTGGTGAGCTTCGGGTCCTCCCACAGCTTGTCGGCCTGGTGGAACCAGCCCTCGCCGAAGGGACCGTTGTAGACGACGAGCAGCGTCGGCGTCATCCCCGCGTCGGTGCCCGTCCAGAAGCGCACGATGTCGTCGTGGAACGGCGCCAGACCCATCGAGTGCTCGATCCCCGTCACCCCGTCCAGGATCTGGGTGAGGTTCATCTGCGGGTCCGCCGAGGACTCCGAGAGCACGTTCAGCCCCAGTTCCCGGGCCGCGGTCGCGACCAGGTGCCGCCGCTTGCGCGTCGCCTGCGAGTAGTCCTTGACCGCGATGGCGCCGTGGTCGCGGTTCCAGCGCAGCTGTTCGCGCGCGTCGTCGAGCGTCTCGATCGGGCGGAACATGCGCAGCCGGCCGCCGTGTCTCCTGCCGTAGATGACCGAGCCCGTGGTGAGGAAGCGTGGGCCCGTCATCCGGCCGGACCGAATCATGTCCGTCAGCCAGCCGTCCCGGTACTCGTTGCCGTAGACCTCGATCATGGTGGTCACGCCGTACGCGACCGGACCGCGCAGATACGCGGGAGCCTGCTCGATCACGTGCAGCGAGGAATGGTCGATGTGGGGATGGCCGTGGGCGTCGATCAGGCCCGGGATGATCGTGCTGCCGCGCACATCGAAGACGCGGGCACCCCGGGGGACCTCCACATCCGGGCCGACCGCCGCGATCCGCCCGCCGTCAACCACCACCGTGGCGCCGTCCATGACCGTGCGGGCCGTATCCATGGTAATGACGCGCGCGTTGGTCAGCGCCACGACGCCCGCAAGGCGGTCCACCTCGTACTCGATGGCCAGTTCCGTGCGGCGGGCGGTGGACCCCGGCACCCGCGCGCCCGCCCACTCGGCCGGCCCGGCGCCGGCCACCCCGGCGTCGGCCGCAGCACCCGCAACGCCCCAGTCTCGCCCCGCCCCCGCCACGATCTCGTCCACGGTCTTCTCGTAGAAGCCGGTGCCGCGGGTCCAGCCCAGCGTCTCGCCGTCCTCGGACCAGACCATGTAGCCGCCGTCCTCCGGGTCCACGCGGTAGGCGCGTCCCCGGCCCTCGTACGGCGACGCGGTGACCGGTTCATCCGCAGGCTCGAAGGGCACGATGAAGCTGCGGTGGTATTCCCGCACCGCCATCCACTCCAGGTCGGGCGAAGGCACCGCGTCCACCGCGTGCGGGAAGACAAACAGCGTCCGCTCACCCGAGCCGTCCGTCGCGATCCGCTTCAGGACCAGCACCCCGTCCTCGAACTCTGTGAAATGGACCACATCCCCGCCCGGACCGAACACCACCGCCGGCGGGATCTTCCCCGCGATGTTGGCGTACTCCAGCGGCTGCCCCTCCACCCCCGTGAGGCGGCGTTCACCGTCCGGGCCGCGCAAGACCAGTTCGAACTGCGTCTGGTTCGACAGCCACCGCCCCCGGTGCAGCGCGCCGGTCCCGCGAACGAACGCCAGCTCCGTCCCGTCCGGCGAGAGGGCCAGGCTCCCGTACTGGGAGGCGACCGCCGTCAGCTGCAGCGCGTCGTCGCCCGATCCGCCGCCCGCCGGGTCCATCCGCCGCACCGAACCCAGCGCCTCATCCGTCCACGACGCGAAGTAGATCGCCCCCGACTCAGGGTCCACGACAGGGCTCGTCTCGTGCGCGTCGGAGCGCGTCAGGTTGCTCGCCCCCGCCTCGCCGTGCAGCCAGAGGTCGCCGAGCGCCTCCGAGATGACCCCGCCGGCCACGCGCCGGCCCCAGCGATGCGTCCGCGTGCGCGCACGGTCCCCGGGCAGCCGCGTCGGGAAGCGGATCGTTTCGGACATTTCCCGCCGCACCGGCGCGCTGAACGGAATCCGCCACACCGTCCCGGTGACCACGTCCACCGACGCCAGACCACCCTCGTAGCCGAGGACCACACCGCTTCCGTCCTCGTACCACGCCAGGTTCGGGTGGGGGCCGTACGCCTGGCGCGTGTCCTGGCGGTCCCGGTCGAGACCCGTCAGCAGGACGCGTTCCTCCCGCGTTTCGAGGTTGAGCAGCATCAGCACTGTGCCCTCCAGACCCCTGTGCACATACGCCAGAGCATTGCCGCTCGGTGAAAGCGTGGGCTGAAACGCGCCACCCGGGCGCTCGACGACCACTTCGCTCGTCCCCGTCGCCTCGTCGAACAACTCGATCCGGGAGCCGCCCACCGGAACCACGTACGGATTGAAGCCGAACGGGTACGTGGCCTCCGCGTGGTGCTCGTACAGGAAGCCCCCGCCACCGGGCAGCGGCTGGGCCCCGTTTACCGGCCCCCGACCCGTGATCAGCGACTCCCGCCCGCCGCCGCCGTCCACCCCGAAGGCCACCAGCTGGCTGGCGATCCCGTCACCCGACACCCCCGCGTACAGCCGCCCGCCGTCGGCGGACCAGGACGGCCGGTAGATGTTGGCGTCCAGCCAGTCGGAGACCTGCCGCACCGCTCCGGACTCGCGGTCCAGCACCCAGACCTGGTGGCTGCCGGTCCGGTCGGACGAGAACGCGATCCGCTGACCGTCGGGACTGTACCGGGGTGACAGATTCCAGGAGCGCCCGGAGGTGAGCGCGATGGCGTCCCCCCCGAGGATCGGCATCTCGTAGATGGTGCCGAGGAGGTCGAAGACGATGTGGCCGCCATCCGGCGAGACGTCCACGCTGATCCACGTGCCCTCGGTGGCTTCGAACGCGAGCTCGCGGACCGGGCCGGTGTGGGCCTCGACGGTCCAGCCGGGCTGCTGGGCGTCGGCGGGGTTGCCCATCAGCATTGCCAGCATGGTCGAAGACAAGGCGACCGGCAGCGGGAAGCGGGGGAGAGTCCTTCGTCGGGGTTCCATTGAGCCTTCCTCCTTGTGGCGGCTCTTCCTGCCTGACCGGCTGATGCGACCAGGACGTGCGTGGCGTGTCCCCGAAAGTATTACGATACCACCATGGCCACGAACGACGACGGATACCCCCCTACTCGAAGAACACCTCCCGCACCTCCCGCGGCGCCGGCTCCGTCGCCAGGCTCACCGTCACGAGCAGCACCAGCGACACCGCCGGGCCGATCAGCGCCGGCCACAGCCCCGCGATCCAGTTGTCGAAGGTGCCGTGCTCCAGGTAGCCGAGCACGTACCACAGCACGCACGTCGCCGCCCCGCCGATCATCGCGACCAGGCCGCCCGTGCGGGTCGCCCGCGGCCACCACATGCCGAGCAGCAGCGGGAAGGTGAACGCCGACGCCAGCAAACTGAACGACATGGTGACGATGAACAGAATCGTTGCGGGCGGATCGATCGCGACCGTCAATGCAAGCGCCCCGATCCCCAGCGTCGTCCAGCGCGCGAGGGTAACGCCCCGCTCCTGGGATACTTCGTCTCTTGCCAACGGCACATACAGGTTTTCCACCACCAGCGAGCTCGCCAGCAGCAGTACCGAATCGATCGTGGACATCGTCGCGCCCAGCACCGCCGCGACCAGGATCCCGCCGAACAGCGGATGCAGGAGCAGCTGGACCAGCGTCGGCAGGGCCAGGTCGGTCTGCTCCAGATCCGGCAGCAGCACCCCGGACGCAATCGCGATCAGCGTCGAGCCGATGAAGATGAACGACGAGAAGCCGATCGAGTAGACGAGCGCGCGCCGCAGCGTGCCGCGGTCCTCGGGGATGAGGAAGCGGGTGACGGCCGCGGGAGCCCCGCCGATCTGGAAGAACCCCCAGACCAGGAACGACGACACCACCCACATCGCGGGCATGTCGCCCAGAAACGAGATTCCGCCGGGGTTGAACTCGGCGTAGCGCAGGTGCATCTCCCCGAAGCCGCCCGCCGCGCCCACCGCAACCGGCGCCAGCACCGCGAATCCGACGATCATGATCGAGCCCTGGATCAGGTCGGTCCACGCCACCGCGTGCATCCCCCCGACCACCGTGTACAGGATCACGATCCCGCCGAACACGAAGAGCCCGAGCAGGTACGGCATCCCGATCAGCACCTCGAAGAGGTTGCCCGCCGCCTTCAGCTGCGCCGCGATCAGCGGGATGAACGCCACCAGCATGAGCCCGGTCGCGGTCATTGCCACCGCCCGCCCCGGATAGCGCGCCTGGAACACGTCCACGATCGTCGTGCACCGGATCCGCGACGCCAGCCGCCGCAGCCGCTCGCCCAGCAGGATGTAGGTGAACCACGCCGCCGCCGCCGAGGACACGCCCGCCGGCGCGAAGTTGTACCCCAGTTCGCGCTCCGTGCCCACCGCGCCCATGTACGAGCTGCCGCTCATCTGCGTGGCCGAGTACGAGAAGCCGAGCGTGGCCGGCCCCAGGTCGCCCCGCGCCAGAAAGAACTCCTGCCGTGAGCGGTTGCGTCGGTTGAACCAGAAGCCGAGCCCCATGAGGGCAGAGAAGTAGAGGATGAGAATGACGGTGTACAGGGTCGCCGTGGTCATCTCCGCGCGCCTCGTCTACCACCCGGTGCGGGCGTGAAGGATGGCCGCCCCGATCACAAACCCATATCCCCCATACAGTATGACCCATACTCCCCAGTCGAGATTGTACGGGCCAGCTGGCCAGTCCACCAGCAGCCCGATGCTCCCGCCCACCAGGAAGATCGCCATCAGGATCATGGAGACGATCGGGGGGCGGGTCCTGCGCCCGCTCACTGCCACGCCTCCTCCAGCACGCGGATGATATTCTCGCCCATCACCTTCGCGATGTCCCCGTCGCTGTAGCCCTCCTTCACGAGCCAGCGCAGGATGTTCTTCGACCCCTCGGTCGGGTTCTCGATGCCGCGCACGTAGTCGACGGGGATGTGCTCGGGGGCATCGCTCGCGCCGGCCCGGGCCCCCGCTCCGGCCCCGTCCTCCCCCGCCCCGCCGGTCTGCGTCTCCTCGATCGAGAGCGCCGCGGCGTACACCTTGTGCAGCCCGACGTGGTCCCCGTACAGCGTGTCGGGCCCGAACGCCACGTGGTCGATGCCGACCAGGTCCTTCACGTACTCGAAGTGGTCCATGAAGGACTCGATCCCGTGGCGCCGGTGCCGCGGCGAAACCGTGGTGTGAGGCGCGGCCTCGATCCCGATCACGCCCCCCTTGTCGGCCACCGCGCGGATCACGTTGTCGGGCGCGAGGCGCTTGATGTTCCAGAGCCCCCGGGCGCCGGTGTGGGTGAGGAAGATCGGGTGCCGGCTCACCTCGACCGTGTCGAGCGTGGTCTGGTCGCTGGCGTGCGCGCAGTCGATCGCGAGGCCCACCTCGTTCATCCTCCGCACCGCCTTGCGCCCGAACGACGTCAGCCCGCCGTCACGAGTCTCCTTGAGCCCGGTGCCCAGCGCGTTCGACTCGCTGTAGGTGATGCCCAGGACGCGCAGGCCGATCCCGTAGAGGATCTCGATCCGGTCGAGCTCGTTCTCGATCATGGCCGCGCCCTCCTGGGCCGCCACCAGGGCGATACGCTTCTCGCGGTGGGCGCGGTGGATGTCGTCCACCCGCTCGCACTTGACGATCAAGTCCTGGTGCGCCAGGTCGCAGAAGCGCATCCCCATGTCGTAGATGATGTCGTCCCACTTCCACCCGCTCTTCGACGTGATGCACGCCGCGCCGTCGAGGAAGTTGTCGAAGACGCAGTCCCACCAGGAGTCGGCCAGCGCCTCGTAGGCGGTGTGCACGCGGCCCTCCGAGTCGTAGGCGCGGATCTGGTCGGCCTTCGCGGGGAAGAGGTGCGGGTGCTCGTGGAGCGAGATCATGAGGGTGCGCTCGACGAGGTCCAGGACGCGGGCCTCCTGGGCGGGCGTGAGCGGCACGAGGTACGCCTCGAAGAGCGACTCGCCCTCGATGAGGTCGTATTCGGTGAAGTCGCGGTGGGTCTTTACGTACTGGTAGGACCTGTAGCCCGAGTAGTTGTGGGTGAGTGGCAAGGGGTGCTCCGGCTGGCGTGGGCTGGCTGCGGGCTGCGGGGCCGATTGACCCGCCCAATAGACGGGGTGGGGGCGCGCGCCACAACGGGGGGCGCCCAAGGTCGTCGCGATGCGCGGCCCGGCTTACCTTACCGTCCATGGCCACCCACGTCTCAATGCCACCGCAACCGCGATGACCGAGTCCGTCTTCACCCTCAAGCCCATCCTGGCCGCCGCCGCCCTGGGCGCCATGTGGCTCGTCGAGGGGCTCATCCCCATGTTCGAGGGTCGCCGGGAGCGGATTCGGCACGATGTATCGAACGTCGCTCTGGGCGTCTTCAACGCGGTCGTCGCATCGCTCGTTTTCGCCGGGGCCACCCTGGTCGCGACCGAGTGGGCCCGCGCCAACGGCTTCGGGCTGCTGCACTGGCTCGGCCTGGAGGGCGCGTGGGCCTTCGCGCTCGGCTTCGTGGTCTTCGACATGTGGCAGTACTTCTGGCACCGCCTCAACCACCGCGTTCCCTTCCTCTGGCGCTTCCACGCGGTGCATCACGCGGACCGCGAACTCAGCGCCAGCTCGGGACTGCGCTTCCACACCGGCGAGATCGTGCTCTCGTCGGTCGCGCGGCTGGCCGTGCTGCCCCTGCTGGGCATGACGGTGGGACAGGTGTTGCTGTACGAGGCCGTGCTCCTGCCGGTCATCCTCTTCCATCACGGCAACGTGGGCGTGCCCGCGGGCGCGGACCGGTGGCTGCGCTGGCTGATCGTCACCCCCTGGATGCACTGGGTGCACCACTCCGACTACCAGCCCGAGACCGACTCCAACTATTCCAGCGTATTCTCGTTCTGGGACCGGATCTTCGGCAGCTTTCGCCTGGTCGCGGATCCGCGCGCGCTGACGCTCGGGCTCGAGGACGTGGAGCGGCGGGACTGGGCCACGCTGCCGGGCATGGTGGCGATGCCGTTCAGGAAGCGGCAGGGGCAGCGGCGGCAGGAGCGGCGGCGCCAGGAGCGGCCCGGGCGCTGACATGTCCAAACCGGCCCGGCTCCCCCGCAAGGTCCGCGTCTTCGCCCCCGCGTCCGTGTCCAACCTGGGTTGCGGCTTCGACATCTTCGGCATGGCGCTGGAGCGTCCGGGAGACGAGGTGGTGGTGGTGCGGGCCGCGGAGGGCAAGGGAATCGTCTCGGTCTCGGTGACGGGAGACGGGGGGCGCGTGCCGACGGATCCGGCCCGCAACGCTGCCGGGCTGGCCGTGGACGGCGTGCTGGACCGGCTGGGCTCCGCGGCGGGCATCGCGATCGAGGTCCGAAAGGGGATCCCGCTGGCTTCGGGACTGGGTGGCAGCGCGGCCAGTGCGGTGGCGGGGGCCGTGGCGGCCGACGCGCTTCTGGGCGGAGGCCTCGACCGGACCGCACTGCTCGAATGCGCCATGATCGGCGAACGCAAGGGCTCGGGCGCCGACCACGCGGACAATGCGGCGCCTTCGCTGATCGGGGGGTTCGTGCTCGTGCTGCCGGGCCACCCTCCGAAAATGGTTCAGCTGCCGACCCCGGACGATCTCATGGTGGCCGTGGCGCACCCGGCGATGGAAGTCGAGACGCGCCGTGCGAGGACGATCCTGGGCGACACGATCCCGCTCTCGGCGGGCGTTCAGCAATGGGGGAACGCGGCGGGGATGGTCGCCGGGCTGCTCCGAGGCGACTGGGAGCTGATCGCGCGGTGCATGCGCGATGCGGTGGCCGAGCCCAGGCGGGCGCAACTCGTCCCCGGCTTCGAGATCGTGAAGGCGAGCGCGATCGACGCGGGAGCCGTCGCGGCCGGGCTCTCGGGCTCGGGCCCGTCGGTCCTCGCGCTCTGCCGGGGGCGAACGGCCGCGGACAGCGCCGCCACGGCCATGGCGGAGGCTTTCCGCGAGGCCGCCGGCGTCTCGTCGGACCTCGTGGTCTCCCACGCGAACGCCGAGGGGGCGCGGGTCGTGGAGATGGGTTGAACGCGCCCTCCGGATCGAGCGTGCACTTCCGCTACCGCGGCAACTCCAGCGACACCGCGACCACCGGCTGTTCCGCAGACAGGATCACGTCCTCCGACACGCGCGCACGACCGGACCCCGCAGTCACCCTGATCGACCGGTAGTCCGCCGGAACGCCACACAGAAGGAACTCGCCGGCCGGGCCGGTTGCCGTGTGTTCCGAGCCGTACCGGACTCGCAGCCGCGGAGGGATGTCCAACCCCGCCGTCCACTGCGCGACAACGGGGATCCCGGACGCGACCCGTGACTCCGCATCGGCGACATGCCCGAGAATTACTCCCGTGTCCAGATCCCATGTCTCCACATCGGCGCTACACGCCCTCGCCATGACCTGACCGGGTTGCGGAGTCCGGACGCGAACCTCCGTCGTGTCGCCCCTCGCGACTCGGACGTCCGTCACCGCGTAGTCCCGGTCCAGGCCCATCAATGCGGGGTGCAGATAGGCCAGCTGGTAGTTCCCCTCCGGCAATCCGCGAATCGTGAACCGGCCAAGCTCGTCCACTCCGGCCTCCACACCCGTGCCCACCACCGCGATCCGGCCCCCCGGCCGATCGGCTTCCCCGGCGACCACCCCGCCCGTCTCGGCGTAGGCCACGCGGCGCGTTCCAGTGCCAAGCGCCTCCACGACCCGCCCTCCCTCCTCCGCGATCCCGATCAGCCTCGTCCTGCGCAGTCCGAAGACGCCGTCGCGCTCCAGGACCATCAGCGGCATGCGGATGTGCCACCTCGACACGATCCAGCTCCCGTTTGGCAGTCCGCGGAAGTCCACGCGACCGCCGATCTGGTCGCTCCCGTGCTCATCCAGCAGGCCGGGAAGGTCGCGGTACCTGAAGTCGAGCCACTCGATCCCGCCCGTTTCGCGCGACAGCCACAGGACCCCCTCGATGTCCGGCCCGCTCGACCCCTCGCCCAGGGGGCGGAATTCCAGGCCAAGCAGGTCGGGGCGCGATGCGGGGCCCGCCCGCAGCTTCAGGCAGTGCGTGGCGAGGAAGTCGTCGGACAGCAAGACGTCGGCGTCAGGCGCGAAATAGCGGTTGCCCGCCGGTTCCTCCAGGACCCATCCTCCGCCGACGAGGAGCTCCACGGGCCGGCTCTCGAAGGGCTGCCGGGTCATGGTCCGCTTGTGCGCCCGTGTCTCGCGGCGGACCCTGAGCGAACCGGGCTCAAGCTCCCGCGTGTGCTTTTCCAGCTGGTAGTCGTACAGGCCCTCCGAGTCCGTGAAGCTCGCCGCGTTCAGCACCTTGCGGGCCTCTTCCCAGGCGCGGTGCGTGGCCGCGCCGAGGTCGGTGCTCAGCTCGCAGCGCCGGCTCCCGGTCGCACGAATGCCCTCGATGGCAATCGGCCGCTGCGCCAGGGGAATCCGGACAGTCACGGTGTCCTCCGGTCCAACGCCGAGGGCGGGCAGCGTCCGGGTCGCCAACCCGAGCCGCTCCGCGCGCAGCGAGTAACGTCCGGGGCGTGGAACGACGAACCGGAAAAACCCGTCGGCGTCCACAAGGAACCGCCGCAGGTTGCGGTTGTCGGCATCCGAGAGCGAAACGAGCACCGCGGTGACGGGCGCCAGTGTGGCGGAATCGACCACAACGCCCTCGATGACCTGAGCCCGGGCGGGTCCACCGGCTGTCGGGATCATTGCCGCCACGGCCACGGCAACCGGAATCCACGGGATCCTGAGAGTCATTGGAGGTCTCCCTTGAGCAGGGTCGGACAGGGTCCCATGGCTGCCGGAATCGGGCCGGCGGGTGACGGCCCTCCATATGTTGCACCCAACCGTCGCATATGTTCCACACAGACACGATCGCCCAAATCCCGCACCCTCCCCCGAGCGGCGCGCCCCGCCCCGCCAGCCAATGCAACTGATCAGCACCCGCGGCACCCCTGCCCGACGCACCCCCGGACCCACCTGGACCTTCCGCGAGGCCCTCTTCCTCGGCCAGGCTCCCGACGGCGGACTCTTCGTCCCGGCGTCGGTCCCGCCCCTGCCGGACGAGGACCGCGCCGCCCTGGTCGACCTGACGTTCCCCGAGCGGGCTTTCGTGGTGGCGCGCCATCTGCTGGGGCGTGAGGTCGCGGACGACATCCTCCGCCAGGCCGTGCACGGCGCGCTCGACTTCCCCGTGCCCCTGCGCGAAGTCGAGCCCGGCATCCACATGCTCGAGCTCTTCCACGGCCCCACACACGCCTTCAAGGACATCGGCGCGCGCTTCATGGCCCGCATGATGTCGGCGCTTCGCGACAGGGACGCGGCCCCGCTCACCATCCTCGCGGCGACCTCCGGCGACACCGGCGGAGCCGTGGCCCACGCGTTCCACAACCTCCCCGGCATCCGCGTCGTGATCCTCTATCCGCTCGGCAAGGTCAGCCCCCGGCAAGAGGCCCAGTTCACCACGCTTGGCGGCAACGTCACGGCCGTGGCGGTCCGGGGCGCCTTCGACGACTGCCAGCGCCTCGCCCGGGACGCGTTCGCCGACCAGGAGCTCAATGCCCACGCCAACCTCACCTCCGCCAACTCGATCAACATCGGCCGCCTGCTGCCCCAAATGTTCTATTACGTGCACGCGTGGGCGGAGCTGGCGCGGACGGCTCCGGGTTCGGAGCTGGTCTTCTCAGTGCCTTCGGGGAACTTTGGCAACCTCACGGCGGGGCTGATCGCGCGTCGCGCGCTCGGAATGTCCCTCGCGCGCTTCGTCGCCGCGACCAACAGCAACTCGGTCGTGCCGGACTACCTCGCCGGGCGCGGCTTCAACCCCCGTCCTTCCCTCGCGACCATCTCCAGCGCTATGGACGTGGGCGATCCCAGCAACTTCCGGCGCATCCGGCACATGTTCGGCGACGCCCGTCCGTTGTCCGGCGACGCCCTTCCCCTGGCTGGCTCCTCCTGGACGGACGGCGACACCCGCGACTGCATCCGCGACCTGTGGCGGCGCCGCGGCATCGCGATCGATCCGCACACGGCGGTTGGCCTGCTCGGCCTGCGCCACGAACTGGGGCAGCGGCCGGACGCGCGCGGCGTCGTGCTGGCAACCGCCCACCCGGCCAAGTTCGCGGAGACGGTGGAGCCGTTGATCGGGCAGCCCATCCCGGTTCCGCCAGGCATTGCCCGGGTGCTGGAACGGCCGCGCCGCTCCGTTGAGATCGCGCCGGAGCCTGGGGCGTTGCGCAAGGTGCTGGCCAGCATCGGCTGACCGGCCCACCGTCGCCAACAGCACGACGGGCGGGCAGACAGGCGCATCGTACGCGCTGCGGAGCTCGACGGTTGTCTTGCGGCCCGCAACCACGCAGTACCACGTTGCGGCACCCGCGCCCCGAGCGACGCGGTCACCCGCCGAGTTGGAGCCAGCCATGCCGTACCGATGCCCTCGCCCCGCCCATCCCTTCCTCGCCGTCGCCGCCCTGCTGGCCGGGGCTGCCTGCTCCCCCTACCCGGCACCGCCGGACACCGCGCGCGACCCGGTCGTCGACACGCTCCACGGCGTCGCCATCACCGACGACTATCGGTGGCTGGAGGACCAGGACAGCCCCGAGACCCGAGCCTGGATCGCCGGGCAGAACGCCTACGCCGAGCGGATCGTGGGCGACACGCCGCTGCGGCGTGGACTGGAGAGCCGGCTGCGGGAACTCATGAACGTCCCCGGGGCGCTTTTCCCGCGCCGGGCCGGTGACTACGAGTACTTCAGCTTCCGCGCGCCGGATCGCGAGGTGGGCGCGATCTACCGACGCCCCGCGCCCGAGGAGCCCCAGCGGGACCCGATCGACCCGAACGGCGACTTCGAGCTCGTTCTCGACCCGCTCGACATCCATCCCGACGGCACGACCAGCGTGAGCATCCGCGACTTCTCGCCGGACGGCGACCTCATGATGTACGCGATCCGGGACGGGGGGCAGGACGAGGTGCAGATCCGCGTCCGCGACATCACGACCGGCGAGGACCTGCCGGACCGCCTGCCCAACTTCCTGTACGGATCGACCTTCTTCGACCCGGAGGGCGCCGGCTTCTACTACACGTGGAGGTCGCGCGAGGCGGGTCCCAGGGTACGTCACCATGCGCTCGGCACCGATGTCGCCGACGACACCGAATTGTTCGGCGCGGGATACGGCCCCGAGACGTTCATCAACGCGACGCAGGGCGGCGACGGCCGCTACATGGTCTACACGGTCCAGCACGGGTGGGCCCGCAGCGACGTGTACCTGCACGACCTGGAGGACGACGCCGGGCCGCGGCCGATCAGCGTGGGCGCGCCTGCACGCTTCCGCGCCCGCTTCATGGACGACGAGATCTTCCTGCTCACGAACCTCGATGCGCCGAAGAACCGGGTGGTGGCGGTGGATCTGCGCGACCCCGACCCCGATCCGGCCAACTGGCGGGAGGTGATCGCCGAGACCGACGATTTGCTGACCGGCTACCAGGTCATCGGCGGCGCGATCTACGCGGACTATCTCCACAACGTGAGCAGCAGGATCGTGCGCTACGACATGGACGGGACGCGGACGGGGGATATCCCCGTTCCCGAACACCACGTGGCGACGTTGCGCCCGTGGGGTGAAGGCGCGGGTCTGCTCACCCTCACATCCCTCGTCACACCCACCCATATCGTCAGGCTCGATCTGGAGACGAACGAGAGCGCGCCGTGGATGCCTTCGGCCGTGCCCTTCGACGGCGCGGAGTACGAGGTGAGCCAGGTCTGGTACACATCCGCGGACGGGACCGAGGCGCCAATGTACGTCGCGCACCGGCGGGGCTACGAGCCCGACGGGGACACGCCGACGCTCCTCTACGGGTACGGCGGCTTCAACTCGAACAACCTGCCCCGGTTCAGCACGAGCGCCGCGGCGTGGATGGAACAGGGGGGCGTCTATGCGATGGCGACGCTCCGCGGCGGCGGCGAGTTCGGCGAGACCTGGCACAGAGCCGGCATGCTGGAGAACAAGCCGAATGTGTTCGACGACTTCATTGCGGCCGCCGAGTGGCTCATTGCGAACGGCTACACGAATCCGGACCGCCTCGCGATCCGCGGTGTCAGCAACGGCGGACTGCTCGTCGGCTCGGCGCTGACCAAGCGGCCCGACCTCTATCGGGCGGTCTTCTGCGGCCTGCCCGATCTGGACATGGTGCGCTTCTACCAGTTCACCGACTCGAACAACATGCCCGCGCTGCTGGAATACGGGAACGCGGCGGTCAAGGAGGAGTTCGAGGTGCTGCGGACGTTTTCGCCGTACCAGAACGTGCGCGACGGCGTGGCGTACCCGGCGGTGATGCTGACCCAGGGCGACCTGGACACGCGCGTGCCGCCGCTGCAGGCGCGGAAGATGGCGGCGCGGTTGCAGGCGGCGACAAGTTCGGGGCTGCCCGTGATCCTGGACTACGATCCGCGGATGGGACACGCCGGCGGGCGGACGTTCAGCCGGAGCGTGCGGAACAGCGCGATGGAGCTGGCGTTTCTGCTGGGCCAGCTGGGGGTTGAAGGGGAGGTGGACCAATGACCCGCGCGAATCGCCGTGCGGCCGGTCGGTGGCCATGCCTCGCCGTCTTCGCGGCCCTGGCGTTCACGCTCACGCTGGCCCCTCCGCTCACCGCCCAGTGCGACGACTGCGTCTTTCCCGGCGACACGTGGGAGGTGCTGCGCGGCTCGCAACTCGCCGAACACGGCTGGGACGCCGACGCGCTTCAGCGAGCCGCCGCCTTCCTGCGGGACAGCGCCAACTCTACCGGGGTGGTGGTGGCGCACAAGGGCCGCGTGGTCTTCAGTTTCGGCGATGTCGAGGAGCTCTCCTACCTCGCGTCGGTGCGAAAGAGCATCCTGGCGATGCTGTACGGGCACTGGGTCGAGAACGGCGTGATCGACCTGGACGCCACGCTGGACGACATGGGCGTCGACGACATCGGCGGCCTCCTGCCGACCGAGCGGCAGGCCACGGTCGACCACCTCGTCACGGCTCGGTCCGGCGTCTACCACCCCGCGTCCAACTCCGGCGACAACCTGGCCGACGCGCCGCCGCGCGGGTCCCAACAGCCGGGCACGTACATGCTCTACAGCAACTGGGACTTCAACGCGGCCGGGGCTGTGTTCGAACAGCTCACCGGGCGCAACATCTACGACGAGGCGCAGGGCCAGCTCGCCATTCCGCTCGGCTTCGAGGACTGGGACCGGTCCGCGCAGCGCAAGAGCGGCAACCTGACCGTCTCGCGGAACCCCGCATACCACTTCTGGCTCTCCACGCGGGACATGGCGCGCATCGGTCACCTCATGCTCAACGAGGGCGCGTGGCGCGGCGAGGAGGTGATCTCACGCGAGTGGGCCCGGCGCATCGTCAGCGTCGTCACCCCACTCGAGGAGATGAACCCGCCCCGCAGGCGCGACGGCTACTTCGGCTACGGCTACATGTGGTGGGTCTTCGACGGCCCGCGCGTCCGTGGCCCGTTCGAGGGGGCGTATACGGGACGCGGCGCGGTCGGCCAGTGGATCAGCGTATTCCCGGCCCTGGACCTGGTGATCGCCCACAAGACCAAGTCCGCCTACGGGCGCACCACAAGCTGGAATTCGTGGCAGCGGCTCGTCGAATTGCTGTTCGAGGCGCACGGCGTCGAGATGCCGGGGCCGTTTCCGTGGGCGGGGGAGGGTGGACGGTAGCTCGTTGCCCCGGACGCGGATTGGGGATGTGAGCCACAGGGTCGAGGCTCAGGATTCGCCCTCCTGCAAGCGCCGGAGCGTCTCTCGATTCAGCCTCAGGGTCTCGAACTGCTTCAAGCGCTCCTTGTACATCTCGTCGAGCAGGAGCTGGTGCTCCACCAGGTCGGAGTACACCTCGTAGTCCGCTCCCTGGGGTAGCCCGACCCGCGTCCTGGGGATCGCATCTGATTGCGCCCTCAACTCGGCCTGCCGCTCCCGCAGGTAGGTCAGTTCGATCTCCAGTCGCCGGAGAGCGCTCGCCATCGCTTCATGTGTGCGCGAAGAGGGCACGCTCCGGTATTGGGCTGTGTCGGAAACCGACGGCAGGAGGTGCCGAACGTCGTCGTCGAATGCCGCAGTTACTCCAGACGAATCGGCGGGTTCGGTCCATCCGACGCACCCGGCCAGGGCCGTCGTCACGAGGAACAGTAGTCCGCCAGCGAGCGCGCTAGGCGTTCGCAACGTCGATGTGGGGCCCGTGTCTGCAAACTGCTTCATGACCTCCAGCCTTTCCTTGATGGTGGGTAATCGCGCTGCCATTCCGGCTGCGACCCCCGTCGTCGGTACTCGCGCCTGATCGTGGGTCCAAACCAGCACGTTCGCGTATCTTTCCGGGCCTGCGACCCCCGCCGCCACGACTTCGGCATCGCACGAGGTCTCGCGACAGCGGTCGATCCCGCGCCGCAACACCCAGGTCAGAGGATGGAAGGCGAAAGCGGCCGACGTGAGGCAGTCGAGCAGAGTCCAGATGTAGTCCTGTCGGCGCACATGGATTAATTCGTGTGCGAGGACTATGCGCAGGGCAGAGAGGTCGCGGAGGAGGCCGCGTGGTACGACAATGGCCGGGTGCCACCAGTGAAAGGTCATGGGTACGCACCCCTCCGGTCCTTCGAGCATGGTCACCGGGCGTTGGACATCGAACTGATCCACCAACTCCCGGAGCGTCCGGTTGGCCGTATCGTCGTCGAGCGTGGTGGCCGCAACGCGGAGTCTGCGAAGTCGGCGCAGGTCGAGGGCAAGTGTCGAGAGTCGAGCAACGGCCAACACAAGGGCGGCGACTGTTACAAGGCCGAGAAGGATGGCTGCGATGTCGACCTGGGCCCCCGTCACTTGTCCTGGCGTAGCCAGCTCCGTGACAGCCGTGCCCAATGGCCCTCCCGGCACCGCGGAAACCATCGGCCGCAGCAGTGCCGGCAAAGGCGTCCACGGAGCGATGAATAGTGACGCGGGCAGTGCCAACAACAAGCCTTGCCGGAGTCGATACCCGGCCAGGGGGTGCAGCCGGCGTGCCAAGCCCAGAGCGAGCAGCATCCCCGCGGCCAGTCCGGTCCACGCGATTACCGGGAGCCAGAGTGCGGCCAGGCTCGCTTTTCCGACGGCGGCCAAGAACTCAAACATCGGATTCCCGCTCTTCCGACAGGCTCATCAACAGTTCCTGGATCTCCGCACGCTCACCCGGCGGGATCTGCTCGCCGCGAACGAGCGTCTGAACAAGCGCGGATGCGGAACCCTGAAAGACCTGTTCCAGAAGGTCCTGCACGAGCTCCTGGCGCACCTGGGCAGGCGCACGCGCGGGAGTATACAGATATCGGGAGCCACTACTGTCACAGTGAAGAAAGCCCTTGCGCGCCAACTTCTTCATTACCGTCATGACCGTCGTGTAGGCGATGGCGCGGCCTTTCAGGATGACCGAATGAACGTCGGCTACCGACGCTTCTCCGAGTGCCCACACGTGGTGGAGCACCTCCATCTCGGTTTCGCCGAGTCGGCTCATCGTCCTTCGTTTCATCTCATGTTCTTCAGTTGGTTCATGGGGAGGCCGCTGAATCGGCTCATGGCATCGCACTTCCCGTACGCGCGAGCGCTTCGAGTTGGAGCGGTATCTCAGAGAGCTCCGAGTAGGCGAACCGCACCCGTCCACTCGCATCGACTACCAGATGGGTGGGCGTGCCACTGATCCCGAACGCGGCGGTCGCTTCCCGGCGCACATCGTAGTAGACGGGATAGGTGATACCGTTGGTCGCGATGAATTCGTCCATTCCTGGGCCGGGCAGATCCTCAATCGCGACAGACAGGACTCTGGCGCCCATCCGACCGACCAATGCGTGCAGTCGGACCAGTTCAGGGATCTCCTGCACGGAGTAGTTGCAGCCTCGTGTCCAGAAGACCAGAACAGCAGGCCGCCCCTCCAGGAGTTCCGATAACAACCGCCGGTTTCCCTCGGCGTCATCTACAAGGCTGGGTTGCGGGGTCCAACCGACGGTATCGGCAAGGACGCGTGGGTGGATCAGGTCCCTTGCTGAATCGAGAAGGTGCTTCCACTCAGCGGTGCCCGGGAGCAACCCGACCTGAACGGCCAGCGAGTCGGCCTCTGCCATGGACGTGCCCGGGTCTGCCGCAACAACAGCATAGTCTCGCGCGGCACCCAAGGTATCGCCCTGCGCCATGCGCAATTCCGCCAGTCTGCGAAATATCCCGGGATTTGCCGAAACCGAAGCCGCCTCTTCCAATGCCTCGAGGGCTTCTTCGATTCGTCCGGCGCCCTCCAGGACCCGGCTGTAGCCCCGCAGAGCGGCAGCATGCGCCCGAACGCGATACCGGGCGTACTCTCGAGTCGTTTGCCCGAGCGGTCTGCCGTCGGCGGCAACAAGGTCCCCCTCAATCCCCTCCAACGATCGGGTCGGGGGTATCACCTCAAGCGCCAGTTCCAGCGAGCGTGCACGACGCTCCGGGAGCCGGCCCAACCGGTTGGCGACGAAGAACTGTCCTCTTCGATCATCCTCGATCATCCGCTCGGTCCAGCGGTCCACTGCTGCGAGATCCGTGGCCTCAATCGCGATTGACAGCGCGAACTCGGCAGCCTGCGTGCCCCGTCCGCGCGCGATCGGCCAGTACTCTTCGAAGGCCGCCAGCGCCGACTCGGCATCGCCGTCTTCGGACCATCCCCGATACGTGGACATCGCCCGGTGCTGCTCGCTCGCATAGGTGCCACGCGCCTCGTCGAAGAGCCGGTTGGTCCAGTACTCCATCTCGGCAGAGTCGGCTACGGTCTTCGCATAGTCCTGAATTGCCGCAATCGATGCGGGGGCGAGCAACCGCTGTTCGGAATAGCGTGCATGGATGGCCGCGAAGTTCTGCCTGTGCCAGCTTGCCAGGCTGTCGGCGGCGGATCCGAGCGCGACCCGCTCGTAAAAGCGAAGCAGACCCCATCCACCGAGGGAATCGGGATAGAGTGTTGTAGCCCTCCGGACCGATGCCAGGCTGGTCGCCCAGTAACGGCCCGCGAAGTCGTATGCACGTTGTACAAGAGCATGGTACAACGGCTTACCGTCGGCACCATTGACCAGGAGTTCGAAGAGCTTGCCCCCGTCCGCGTCGACCCGCCGGCCCTGGCCGTCTTCCACGGCGAAGGCCGCGTAGACCGCCGAGTCGGGAAGGCTGAACTCGGTCGCAAAATCGCCGTTTGATTGCCTGGCCATCGTGGCGATCCGGTGATTGCGAAGACCACCGTTGTAGAGTTCGTGGTCCCGTGTTCGGAAGTGTGCTCGGAGGACCAGCGACGGTTCGCCGGCCAGGGATGTCGCGGGTGAGTAGGTGACTGCTATCCTGGCACCTGCGAATGGTTCAGAAGGCGAGAAACGTAGTTCGCCGGAGGGCTCGGGAGGCCGATCGGAGCTGCATGCAGCGATAGCCACAATTGACCACAATGGTACCCAGGCGGAAGCCAGGGCCCACACGCGGTGCCAAGCGTGAGGTCTGGCCACGTCCCATCGGTGATCGAGTCCTGGTCCCATTCCCGTCTCTGTGTGGACTGAGCGTGGTGTGTGTACTATCATAGTAATACTATTATGATAGTCGATCTGTTTTCAAAAATCAACTTGTCATGCACGCGCGACCGATACTTCGGAAAAGGCGACCCTGCCTACTCGCCCCTATTTCACGAACGCCGCCCTCCCCATCCCAGCGTGCGAGCGAACCATGCGCCCGTCCTGTACTGGACCGTAACCAGCGCCGGTACGACCAGCAGGAGGAGGAAGGTGGCAACGAGGATGCCGAATCCGACCGAAGTTGCCAGCGGCACCAGGTGCCGAGCGTGCGTGCTCGTCTCCAGCACCAGCGGCGCGACGCCGAGGAACGTGGTGAGCGACGTCAGGAGAATGGCGCGAAACCGGATCCTGGACCCGGCCATGATGGCTTCTCGAGGATCCATACCGGAGTCCCTGTAGTCGTTCATGAACTTGACCATTACGAGCGAGTCATTGATGACGACACCGCTCACGCCAACCAGTCCCTGCGTCGACCAGATACTGAGATCGAGGCCCAGCAGCATGTGTCCCACCAGGGCGCCGACCGCCCCGAGGGGTATGGCCGCGAGCACGATGAGCGGCTGAGACCATGACCTGAACGGGATCGCCATTAGCGCGTACATGATGATCAGGGCGAAGAATCCCGTTCGGGCCAGGGCTGAATTGATGGTGTCCTGCTGCTTGCGCTGGCCCCCGAAAGCATAGGCGAAGTCGGGATCCCGGGCTTCGAGAGGGGCGAGGAGATCCCGCTCCAGGCGATCATCCACCAGGCGGCCCGTCGCGTTGATCGCGTCCACGTCCGCCGTGACCGTTACGGCGCGCCGCCCGTCGATCCGATGAATCGTCGACGGAGAGCGGTCGAAGTCCACCGACGCAATCTGTCCCAGAGCAACCTCCCCGCCGCCGGGCATGTGCACCATGTACTTCTCGATATCGATGAGCGAGTTCCGCTCTTCCTCCGGGAGCCGTACGTAGACCCGTACGTCCTCGCGGCCTCGAGGAACCCTGAGCGCCTCCACGCCGAAGAAGCCGGCCCTCATCTGGCGGGCGAAGTCGTCGAGCGTCACCTGGAGCGTGCGCGCGTGCGGCTCCAGTTCCAGCCGGAGTTCGTTGAACCCCTCGTCCAGGTTGTGCCGAACATCGAAGACGCCGTCGATGGCGGCGAGTTCCGCGACGACGTCGTCGGCGATCGAGCGGAGGCGCTCCGGATCGGGATGAGAGAGGTCGTAGTGCACGGGGAGGTCGCCGCCCACAATGCTGGAGGTGATGGAGAACTCCGAAGCCTCGGGAATCACGCCGGCCTCCTCCCGCCACAGCCGCTCGAGCGCAGAGGCGGCGATACCGCGGCCTTCCCAGTCGATCAGCTTGAACTGGACCGTCGCGACGTGGCCGCGCGCGGCCCGGACCAGGTCGCCGATCAGGGGATCGAACAGCTCGGCCGACTGCCCCACCGTGACGGCCACCCCGACCTCCAGCGGCGCATCGTCAGCAGTCAGTCCGTGCTCCGCCGCGACCCGTGCCACCGCGCGGTGTCCCGCCGCCTCCACCCGGCCGGCCACCTCGGTCGTGAGCTCTCCGGGCGTACCGGCCGGGAGCTCCAGATCCGCAGACACGATATCGCCTTCGAGCGGAATGATGAATCGGCTGGGCACGATACCCGAGGCGACGAGGGCAACCGAGAGCACAAGCATTCCGGCCGCGGAAGCGAGTACGACGAACGGTCGCCCGGTCGCCAGACGCAGCCCGTGGTCGAGCGGTCCATCGGCGAGCCACGTCACAAGGGCGTCCACGCGCTTCTGGAGCCTGCCCCAGAGCCTGGCGACCCGGTACCGCGCGCGTTGGCCGGCCGCGGGCAGGTGCGACAGGTGATTCGGCAGAAGCAGCAGCGAATCGAGCAGCGAGACGAAGAGAACGGCGATGACGACGATGGGCACGGCGCGCCCCAGCTTGCCCTGTGCGCCCGGGACGGTCATCAGGGTCGAGAAGGCGACGATCGAAGTGAGGACCGCAAAGATGACGGGACCGCTCACCTGTCTCGTCCCCCGAATTGCCGCCTCCAGCCCCCCGGCGCCCCTTTCGCGCTCATAATGGACGCTCTCGCCGACGACAATCGCATCGTCCACGACGATCCCCAGCGCGAGGATGAGGCCCATCAGTGAGAACATGTTGATGGTCACGCCCAGAAAGCCCATCACAAGGAACGCCCCCGCGAACGAAACGGCGAGCCCCACCGCCACCCACAATGCGAGCCGGAGCTCCAGGAAGAGCGCCATGGTGACGAATACCAGGAGGAGGCCGAGCAGTCCGTTCTTGACCATGAGGCCCAGCCGCCCGCCCACCAGCGCGGAGTCATCGCTCCAGATCGCGACCTCCACGCCGGCGGGCAGGCTCGGCAGCACGCTCGTCTCCAGGTACTCCTGCACCGCCGCGCTGATGCCCAGCAGCTGCTCGTCGGAAGTGCGGTACACATCCACGCGGGCTGCGGGCCGGCCGTTGTAGCGCATCCGGAGATCGCTGTCGGCGAAGCCGTCGCGCACCGTGGCGATGTCGCCCAGCCGGACGGACGTGCCGTCCGTACGGGTCAGGACGACGATGTCCTCGAAGTCGTACTGGTCATAGTTCTGTCCCAGCGTACGGACGAGGATCTCCTCTTCGCTGGCCGAAACCCCGCCGGCCGAGAGTTCCAGCGAACCCTGCCGCACCGCTTGCGCGATCTCTTCCAGAGTCAGGCCGAGAGAGCGAAGGCGCACCCGGGGGACTTCGATCGATATCTCGTGTGGGCGGGTCGCGCCCGTCCGCGCCAGCGACACCTGGGGCAGGGCCGAGATGCCCTCTTCGATCCGGTACGCGAGTTCCTTGAGCGCGCGTTCCGGGACATCGCCGTGGACGACGAGGCGCAGGAAGACCTGCCGGGTGGTGATTTCCCGGACATCGGGCCGCTCCGCCTCGGCTGGGAACGTCGGGATTCGGTCGACCTCCGCCTTCACGTCGTTGAGCGCGCGGCCGATCTCCGTCCCGTTCCTGAACTCGGCCACCACCGATCCGGATCCCCGGGAGGCCGTCGCGATCATCCGCTCGAGTCCCTCCACACCCCGGATCTGCTCCTCGATCCTGCGGACGATCAACTCCTCCACTTCCTCCGGAGAAGCGCCGGGGTACGGCACGAGGATCTGGACGCGGTCCAGAGAGGCGTCGGGGATCACCTCCTGAACAAGGCCGAACGCCGTGTACAGGCCGCCGATCAGCAGGACGAGCATGACGACGTTGACGGCGGTATTGTTCGCCGCCATGTAGGCGATCGGGCCGCGGCCCCCGTCGTTGAAGCCCATGCTCAGCGTGCGACCTCGAACATGGCAGCGACTACGGAATCAGGCCTTCCACGCGCCGCGCCAGACCGGCAAGTACCCAACCGTCCGGCCCGAACACCGCGACCTCGCGCACCGCCTGGTCGAGCAGCCCGCGGATGCGTGCCCGCGCCTCCTGCCGCGAAAGCACATGCAGTATCGAACACTGCCTCGGATCTTCGTCGTGCAGGTCGTCGACGATTTGGAAGGCAAGCCCGTAGGCCCGTCCGAATGCGTCGAGGCTGTCCAGGTGCTCGCCCGACAGCCCCGCGGCCAGGCCGGCGCTCCACGCGGAAAAGCGAAACAGAGCGGCGGTCTTGCGCAGGTGGATGTGCTCAACCTCCTCCAGGCTCGTGCCCGCGGGTGTGGATGCCAGGTCGTCGACCTGTCCGCCGATCATTCCTCGAGAGCCGATCGTGTCGGCCAAGCCCGCTCCTGCCGCAACACACGCGGAGTGGTCGGGGAGCCGCGTGCACTGTGCAAACGCCTCGGCCAGCAGGGCGCTGCCCGCCAGAATGGCGGTGGCGCTGTCGAAGGCTATGTGCGCCGCTGGCTGCCCACGGCGCTCGGCCTTGTCGTCTTGCGCCGGCAGGTCGTCCAGCACGAGCGAACAGGTGTGAACCAGCTCCGCCGCGACGGCAACGGGCATGGCCTGCTCCGGTTCCGCACGTCCCGCCACCGCGGCGCCGAACGCCAGCGTCGGACGCAAGCGCTTGCCACCGGAAAAGACCGCGTAGCGCAGCGCGCGGTGCAGTTCCGCGGGATGCTGCGTCGCGGCGGGCAGACACGCGTCCAGTGCGGCGTTGACCCGCTTGCGGTTCGCTGCGACGAAATCGTCCAGCGCCGCGGGGTCAATGTGCAAGCGCGTCAATGTCGGCGGCGGCAAGGGATGCAGTGTCACGGAACCTCGCAGCGAGCGCATCAAAGTCGTCCGTTCCACAGGCTTGGGCAATCCCGGTCCTGACCTTTGGCGTCGCCGTATCGACCGCAAATTCATCTCCGGCGATGAGCCGCAGCGAACCATGCAGGTCCCGCCAGAGTGCCACCGCTTCGGCCAGTCGCTCCGCGGCATCGGCGGCGATCAACCCGCGCTCGCCCGCCGTGCGGAAGACCGAAGCTGCGTCTTCATCCGGCATGCCCGATTCGTCCTCCCCAAGCGTCAATCGCAGAGCCAGGGACGCGCGCTCGAGGTCCCGAAGGCCCCCACGCATGTCGGTGACCGACCGCAGGTCCGGCTCGACGTCGTTCGCGGCGGTTTCACGCAGCGAGCCCAGCAGCACGCCGCGGGTCGCGCCCCCGTTCATGCCGTCTCGCAACGCCTGACGGAACCGGTCCCAGGTTTCGCCATCGCCGGATGTGAACACGCAGCGCGCTCCGGCAAGCGCCAGAAGTTCGTCGGCCGAACCGGATTTCCCGAGCTGTTCCTCGAACGTTGCGAGGGAAATCAGCCCGCCCATCCCGCGGCGCGGAACCTGCGCCAGCAGCAGGTTGTCGCGCGAGAGCGCACGCAGCGCCTTGCGGAACCGGCGGACCAGTGCTTCGTGGTACCTGGCCGGGCCGCCGTCGTGCACAAACCGGACATCGAGCTCTACACCCGGCATCGCCTTTCCGCTGGCCAGAGGCCCCACAACCGCCACTGCCACCCCACCGCTGGCGCCCGATACACCCCGATCCTCCAGGTCCTCTTCGACCGCGGAAAGCACGGTGGCGATGGAGGCTTCGGCGACGCGTGACAACGCCGTGCCCGCCTCGCTCATCGACAGACTGCCGCGCATCGCATGCACGCCGATCTGGAAGACCTTGCCGTTCGACCACTCCCGCGCCGCATCAACCGCCTCGCCGGCGTCCTGCATATGGATGTCGGCGAGCTGTTCCTTCATCTCGGCGACCCCGAGTTCGTGCGTCCAGTAGAGCCGCGCCAGCCCGCAACGGGCGATCAACTCGAACTCCGGGTCCGGTCCGAATCCCTCCGGCAGCTCCAGGTCGGTGAATTCGCGGTCCCGAAGCCTGTCGAGCAACACCGGGGACTCGTTGATCCACGCGGCCAGACGCGGGGCGGCGGCGTGGATCTCGGCAATGACGTCGAATGCGTCGGGGCGCGCCGCGAATGCCGGGCTGTCGTAGGCGCTCCAGTCGTCGATTTCCGGATAGAACTGGGCTCGCTGACGATCGAGCAGGGGATCGATGGTCTCGAACCACCGCTTCGGGAACAGTGCCATCCCGTTCATCTGGATGTAGCTGCCCGGCAACTGCGGCGAGTCGGCCTCGCCATAGTGCTGCAGGAGCGGATAGCGCCGGTTGGACGTGTGGTGGTCGGCATGGCGCTGCATGTTGTAGTACAGCCAGTTGGTGAACTTGTACGCGGCACTCCAGGCGTGCCGCGGCCTAACCGGCTCGAACCTGCCGTGGGGCATGCGGATGCGCCTGAGCCCGTAGTGCTGCACGTAGTTGCTGATCTTCATGGAGAAGACCACGCTCCCGCACAGGACAACGAACGCCGCCACGGCCCACACCCCGCCAATCCAGTAGATCAGTCCATACCAGATGCCCAATTCGACGATGTAGCGCCAGAACGCGTTCGTGTAGTGCCAGATCGGCAGGTGACGGCGGGCAAGTCGGCGGCGTTCGAAGCGCCACGCGCCCAGAAGGTTGTTCGCCACCTCCCGGGGAAGGTATTGCCAGAAGCTCAGGCCCTTCGGTGCGGACCCGGGATCCAGGGGAGTACACACGCGCGGGTGATGAATGTAGACGTGCTCGGTTGCATAGTGCGGGTAGGAGACGGAAGCCAGCAGGAGCTCGCCGAGCCGACGCTCCCATAGGGCGCGCCGATGAACCAGTTCGTGGCCCACAACGAAGACCGTCTGCGCCACCATCGCCAGCAGGCCCGCCATCAACCCGATTTCCCAGAAGGCCAGGTGGTCGGCAACCAGCATCTGCCACAGCGAGAACACGAAGATCACCGGCCAGAACGCCGCCCACAGCCAGAGCGACAGTTTGTACAGGAACAGCTGGCTCTCGTGGGTCGTTGCCGGATCCATGTTCCGCTCCTCCACGCCGAAGACCCTGTCGAACTGGTCCGCGAGCATGAAGAAGACGAACGGTGCCGCAATCCACCAACCGCCCTGGATGGCGGCCGCGGCCACGAGCGGGAAGATGACGAGGGGAGCGAAGTGCGGGAGCGCGTTCGAGATCGAGGGCTTTACGACTCGTCCGCTCATTGCTGCCGAGACGCTGGAACTACGTGCTTCCATCCTGGAGACCCTCCACCAAGGTGAATCGCCAACGCGGCAACTCGCCGCGCCGAACGCGCCCAATCCCACCTTCGCCCAACCCCAACTTAACGTTGCGACCGCAGGTCAGGCCACCTGTCGCCGCACAAGGTCCTGAAAGGCGCCCGGGGTTGCCGCCAGCTCCTCGAAGGAGCCCTCCTGCACGATCCTCCCCGACTGCATCACGTATATGCGGTCCGCGTGCCGCAGCGTGGAGATACGGTGCGCAATCACAATCCGTGTCGACGTGAGGCTGGCCAGGTTGCCCAGGACCCTGGACTGCGTCTCGTTGTCCAGCCAGTTGGTGGCTTCATCGAGCAGCAGGATGCGGGGATCGCTGATCAGCGCGTGCGCGAGCCGGATGCGCTGGCTTTCGCCTCCCGAT
>LXNJ01000378.1_pt1 | contig 31944 bp, 27 predicted proteins | sample 809081 | NCBI WGS metagenome assembly LXNJ01 (sample SAMN04870510, study PRJNA318959) | sponge metagenome | biome: sponge; feature: marine sponge reef; material: water | host: Petrosia ficiformis | place: Greece: Milos, Mediterranean Sea | collected 2013-05-29 | depth 5-7 m | reverse complement strand
CCATTGGGAAATCTGATTAGGGTGCACTTCGAAGCGTTGTGCCGGTTCGGCCAAAGTCTCCCTTTCTTTAATGGCTTCAATGGCTAGCTGCGCCTTGAACTTGGTGCTGAATTTTCGACGACTTCTTCTCATCGTTTTCGGATTTTAAGGGTTAAAAATATTAACTTAACCGATGGTCCGAAATCTGGGGAGTATTACGTAGGAGCAAAACGCCTTTAGGTGTTTGAGCATGCTTGTCCAATTGCCGTAATTGCCAGGACTGTCTTGTCGTTGGTTTGCCAGCATTTCAATGTATGCCAGAAAGCTGCCTTTCATTTTCTCACTGTCCCTGAATCCATAAACTCCATTTTGGATTTCGATTTGTCGCTGTGCTCGGATAGTCTCTGCCAGTTGCAACGTTTTCTTATTGACTTCCTTTTCTTCTCTGGTCTTGGCTTTAGGGTCAAGGTAGAGTTTAAGGTATTCGGTTTTGCGTTTCCCCTTGTGGTAGTAGTCAAGGTATAAACTTGTCTTGCCTCCCTGATTGCGTTTTCTGAGTGTTACTTTCATGCCTGAAACAGTTTTTCGATTTCTTCTCTCTTGATGATGGTACGGCTACCAATTTTAGCTGCACTGATCTTGCCGTCTTTGATTTGACGGTAAAGGGTCATTCGGCTGGCTCCAAGTAGCTTGCAGGTTTCTGCAATGCTGAGAAACTCTTTGTCTTTGACTTGTCCTTGGTTGTATTCCTTTTTCTGAATTACAGTAGGGGCTACTTCCTGTACTTTTTCTTCTCTCTTGCGTTTTTTGTAAGCACGCTTGGCACAGGTGTCACTGCAGTATTTAGTAACAGTAGTCTTTGCGATAAACTCATTACCGCAGTGCTGACAGATTTTTGGAACTCGAATGTTGCTGCTCATGATGTTTCCTTATTGGGCTTGTTTCTGTATCAGAGTGTATCCCTTTGTATCAGGATGTATCTTTATGTAGCATTATCTCGCCTCTATCTTAAAAATCTGTTGCTAACAACAAATATTGAGTGGTCAGCAACAAATTAGATACGAAAGGCACGAAAATAACAGCAAATTAGCAACAAATAAAGGAAAGAGAAAAGTAGTTAAATAGCTCAAAAAGAAAGGTTTAATCAATAAAAAGAAAGGTTATTACTTCCCAATACAAAACTTCCCAAATATATTTCCAAGTAAATCATCCGTGCTTACCTCACCGGTAATTTCCCCAAGGTCTTGTAAAACCTGACGGATGTCCATGGCCACCAAATCACCGGAAATCCCATCATCCAAGCCTTGATCCACTCGATCAATGCTCTCCTTCGCTTTTCGTAAGGCCTCGGCATGACGCGCATTGGTAACGGTTACATTGCGCTGCTTCACTTCACCCAAGTTCACCCGACTCAACAATTGATCTTTCAATGCATCCAATCCCTTATGTGATAAGGCCGATATCTTCAGTAGGTCCGGAAAGAAGGTAAATTCGTTTTCCAATTCCACCGCATCAGCTGCGTCAATCTTATTGGCTACAATGATCAATTTGTCGCTATCAATATGACCGCTGATCTCACCTATTTCGATATGCGACACTTTGTGGTCCACCGAAGCATCAAAGAGATACAAGACAATTTGAGCATCTTCAATTTTTGACCAGGTGCGCTCGATCCCCATACTCTCCACAATGTCCTTCGTATCGCGTAATCCGGCTGTATCAATGAATCGAAACTTGATTCCTCCAAGAATCAAAATTTCCTCCACCGTATCTCTTGTCGTTCCAGGTATATCACTGACCAAGGCCCGCTCTTCTTGCAGTAGAGCATTTAAGAGCGTAGACTTACCCGCATTGGGCGATCCCACAATAGCTATTGGAATTCCATTTTTAATTGCATTTCCTAATCGGAAGGAGGAAAGGAGGGAAGTGACCTTGGATTCAATACGACTCAATAATTCTTTCAGTTGCGTACGATCGGCAAATTCAACCTCTTCTTCCGAAAAATCCAATTCCAATTCCACCAAAGAAGCAAAATGAATAAGTTCCTCCCGCAGCGCATCAATTTCTTTGGAAAAACCCCCACGCAATTGTTGCATGGCCAATCGATGATCCGAGGCACCCTCACTTTCAATCAAATCGGCCACCGCCTCGGCTTGCGACAGATCCATTTTACCGTTCATGAAGGCACGCATGCTAAACTCACCGGGATCCGCCATTCGGGCCCCATTTTCTAATAAGAGTTCAAGTATGCGTTGCTGAATGTAGACCGAACCATGACAGCTTATCTCAACGCTGTCCTCTCCTGTGAACGATCTCGGATTTCTGAATACCGATACCAAGGCTTCGTCTAGAATGGAGTCATCATCCATTAATTTACCGAAATAGCTCTTGTGCGATTGAATTTCCTGTAAGTCAGCAGGGAAACCTGTAAATAGACGCGCTACCAACTCTATTGATTGAGATCCACTCAATCGGATAAGTGCCAAAGCTCCCATGCCAGGAGCCGTAGAAAGCGCACAAATGGTATCGTTTCGTAGCATGGGTCAAAAATACACTATTGAGGAGTCTTGCGCGATGGCATAAAACAAAAAAGCCGCTCCTTGGAGCGGCCCTTACAATTAAGAAATCAAATCTTAGTTGTTGAGCATTATGGTCACGCCTAAATTGATGGTGGTCAAATTAGCCGTCAACTGAAATGCTGAACTCTTTATGTCGCTTGAGTCACTAAAGCCCTCTAGCGCACTCCACTTAGTTTTTACACTCGTGTATCCAATATATCCGAATTGCAGATCCACGGCTACATTGTCCGTCATGAAGAAGGAGAATCCAGGTACAATTCCAACGGCAAATGCACTAATAGGAATAGGGTCGCTTTTGTCATCGCCAATGGATGTCGTATGTCCTCCGAAACCGATGTCAAAACGAGTGTCAAAATAGAAATATAAAGGCTCATCAATTTCTAAATAGGTCCTCAAGAAAGGAGAAATGGTAAACAGATTTTGTCCTGTATTGATTTCTATGGTTGTGCTGTCAAGAGGAGTTACTATTTCAATTTCACCCGTTTGCCAGGTGTTTTGAAATCTCAGCATTAGTCCAGCACCCAATTCATCGGTGAACATATAGCCTGCTCCAGCAGAGAAGCTTAAGTCATTTTGCTTGGCGTTTGTTATTACTCCTTCTTCAATAGACAACAGTTCTATGGAAGATTCAGAATCCGCTGTTACAAAAGAAAGTCCACCGGTAAAGAAGATGGCTTCATTGTCTACCTGAGCGCTGCTTAATAGCCCAAGCATGACACCCGAAAGGACGAATAAATACTTTTTCATAAGTAGTAATGATTAGTTGGTTATGTCAACAAATATAAAAAAAACCACAAGCCAATCAAAAACTGATGAAAATCAGGTGCGGAAAAATTATTTCGAAAAGGCTAGTCGACCACCTCTATAATTTTTTTGGGCATCATGAATAAGAATAGCGCACTAAGCAGTATCACTCCTAGAAGGATATACATACCCCAGAAGCTTAGCCAATCAATCATGGCTGGAATGTGATCCTTGACCCAGATGTAGTACAGAACACCAACGATCACCCCAATAATACCAGCACTGGTGTAATTTCTGGCCAGAGCAAGATTTGAAGCAAAGCGTTGTAAGAAGCCAGATAATGCAAATGCCACCACAACCACTACAATAAGAGTGGTCATAAAACTTAATCCACTTCCATTCATAGTAGTGTTCCGGGTTAAGGCAAGTACGATTTCAGAAAGAATAATCAATATAAGGGCTACGGCACGCATAGTTTAGGCTTTAGATGTACGAATATACCAAAAGCAAAAAAGCCACTTTCAAATGAAAATGGCTTTTAAGAGAATTGTTGAAATTTCTAACTACATAAAGAACCAGCAAAATCCAATACGAAGGGTTTTCGAATTCAAATTCAATCCCGTATAGTTGGTCGTCACTTTTTCCTCCGTAGACTCTCCCGGATCCATGGTAGCTGAAGATGTGCGGTAGCCTAACCAACCATAATTGAGTTCGAAAGCGACTGTGGGAGAAAAGAAAAAGGTCAGGCCAGGAACAACTGCTAACTCGAAATCGCTGTATTCTGCAATGGTTGTTACCGAAGAACCATCATCAAATCGATCCTTCCCACTTCCGAAATTGGCTTGCAATTCAAAGCTTGAGTACAAACTGCCAGCACATGGAACGAAGTAACGTCCAAAAAGACCGAAATGCGACCAACCATCCTTATAAATCAAGGTGTTATTGTCATCGCTATAGTCCATTTTCTGTTGACCAAAATCCACTCGAATTCCGCCAGCAATATTATTCGTAAAGAGATATACGGCTCCTGCATCGAAGTAGTTAAACGCGTCCTTACTCGTTGTACTTGTCGTACTCCCAGAGGTGGTTTTATTGGTCGTAGACATCAATGAAAATGCACCGAAAGCATAAGCCGATCCTTGCTCAATTTGCCCAAAACTTATACTAGCTATGAAGCAACAAATCGTTGTATATATTATTCGTTTCATAGGTCCAGTATTAATTTAGGAAGTAGCAAAATCCAATACTTAAAGACTTGGAATTGAAGCTTAGCCCTGTTGTATTGGAGGTGTTTTTAACGGTCTCACTATTTACTTCTTGTTCAGTGGTAGTTTGCCTCCACCCCAAGAATCCCCAGGTCATTTCAAAGGCGACTTTTTCAGAGAAGAAGAAATTAAAGCCAGGTACTATTCCAATGCTTGTTGAGCCTATGGAAGTTTCTTGAACTTCGCTGCCATCATCAATTTTGTTTGTTCCACTTCCAAATCCCAAGCGGAGATCAGCAAAGGTATAGAAGGGCGGGGCACAGGGAATATAATAGCGACCATACAATCCAAAATTGAAGAAATTCTGAGTTTAAATTAATGTTGCTACATCGTCAGAATAATCTTGTTTGTCGTTGCTCGTTCCAATCATAACGCCAGCCCCGATATTGTTTGTGATCATATATCCTCCACCCAAGTCTAAGTTGAATCCGTTTAATTTAGGACCATCATAGGAGTTTCCTCCAGATTCTGTTGTTTCACTTGAACTTCCAAAGCCGATTCCCCCCATGGTGTAAATCTTGCCCGCTTCAATTTGACCGTAGGAGATGGCGCAAAAAGAAAGCATAAATGCCATAAGAGTGATTCTTTTCATTGCATGTGATTTTTGGTTAACCCATTCAAGTTATAAAAGTATGGAGCAAAATCCCAGTCCTGAAGTCGGAGTTATTAACATAAGAAGCTTAAAATCAGTCTAAAAGCTCATAAAAAGGATAGAGGACTACAGCTGTTGATGTGCTTGCCTTGGGTTGGAATCTTGTAAAAATATGATTCATAAGACTTGTTATCCGCCTCGCTGTGGATTACTTTTGCCTCAAATTCAAGCGTGCAAAAATGAGTGTACTAGTTAATAAAGAAAGTAAAGTCATTGTTCAAGGTTTTACAGGAAGTGAAGGAACTTTCCATGCCGGACAAATGATTGAATTTGGAACCAATGTGGTTGGTGGTGTAACACCGGGTAAGGGTGGAATGACCCATTTGGACAAGCCTGTCTTCAATACGGTTGAAGAAGCCGTTCAGAAAACGGGAGCGAACGTTTCCATCATTTTTGTGCCACCCGCATTTGCAGCCGATGCCATTATGGAGGCTTCCGATGCGGGCATTGAAGTCATTGTATGCATAACAGAAGGAATTCCTGTTAAGGACATGGTCGTGGCCAAGGAGTACATCTCAAAAAGAAATTGCCGTTTGATTGGACCTAATTGTCCAGGTGTTATTTCGGCTGGTCAAGCGAAGGTTGGGATCATGCCCAGCTTTGTGTTCAAGCCAGGGAAAATAGGTATCGTTTCCAAATCTGGAACATTAACCTATGAGGCGGCTGATCAAATTGTGAAAGCAGGATTGGGTGTAACCACAGCCATCGGAATTGGAGGAGATCCAATTATTGGAACCACAACCAAGGAAGCTGTTGAGCTATTGATGAACGACCCCGACACAGAGGGAATTGTTATGATTGGCGAAATTGGCGGAAACCTCGAAGCCCTTGCCGGTGAATGGATTAAGGAAAATGGAACAAAGCTAGTAGTTGGTTTTATTGCTGGTGAAACGGCCCCTGCTGGTCGTACTATGGGACATGCTGGAGCCATTGTGGGAGGAAAAGATGATACCGCTCAAGCTAAAAAGACTATACTTCGCTCTTGTGGAGTACATGTGGTTGATTCTCCTGCCGACATTGGAAATAAGATGAGTGAGTTGATGGGTGTTACTGCCTAATCGACAAACATAAATAGACCTATAAAGCCTCGATTCTTTCGGAGCTTTTCTTTTATATTTAGGCTCTATGATTTTCCATCAAATTCAAGGTACTAGGATTCTATCGGCCATATTATTGTTGGCCTTCTTTTTTCTCGGATTTGAAAGCGCGGCCCAATCAACAGAGTTCCTGATTAAGAAACACAACTCAACTAAAATTGGCCGCTTTCGTGTAGGAGATCCGATTAAGGTAAAAACCATAGACTACACCATTAAAGGAGCCATAGATGGAATTTTTGAAGAGGCCATGTTCATTAATGGAAAAGAAATAGAGTACGACAGGATCGAAAAAGTCACTTACTACAAGCCTCAAATGCTCTATACCAGTCAGAAATTTATCGCTGCAGGTCTTCTGCTTGCTGGAATTGTAAGTTTTAATAGTCTGATTAACAACGAACGACCGCTATTGGATCAGACATTCGCTATAATAAGTGGGTCAGCTGTTGTATTAGGCACCACCTTGTTTAAATTTGGGATCGTTGAATATAAGATGAACGACAAACGATATTTTGAAGTCATGGACTTCTCCAATTTAGCCGAACCAAAACCAGAATAATGAAATTACTTGAAGGAAAGAATGCAATTATAACGGGTGCTAGCCGAGGTATCGGGAGAGCCATTGCTGAGTGCTTTGCCCAGGAAGGGGCAAACATAGCTGTCACCTATTTATCTTCTGTTGAAAAAGGAGAGGCAATGGCCGCCGCACTAAGTGAGTTTGGAACCAAAGTTAAAGCCTACCGCTCCGATGCCTCAGATTTTGAATCGGCTCAAGAATTAGCAAAGTCTGTATTAGAAGATTTCGGATCTATAGATATTGTCATTAACAATGCTGGTATTACTCGTGACAATCTTCTTATGCGTATGAGCGAGGAAGAATGGGATGAAATTATGCGCGTAAACCTTAAATCCATCTTTAACCTAACCAAAGCCGTACTTCGACCCATGCTAAAGCAGCGAAAAGGAAGTATTGTAAACATGAGCTCAGTGGTTGGTGTAAAGGGAAATGCTGGACAGGCCAATTACGCGGCTTCAAAAGCAGGTATCCTCGGATTTACCAAGAGTGTAGCCTTAGAATTGGGATCGAGAAATATTCGATGCAATGCCATTGCCCCTGGATTCATAGAAACGGAAATGACTGGAGCCTTGGATGAGGCCACAGTTCAAGGATGGAGAGATGCGATTCCTCTCAAAAGAGGTGGGACTCCTGAAGATGTTGCCAACGCCTGTGTTTTCTTAGGCTCAGATCTATCGGCTTACATCACTGGCCAGACTCTAAATGTGGATGGCGGAATGCTTACCTAAAACAATAAACACGATCTATTGCGGTTGTAGGATTGCGAGATATGGAGATCATTTGGGAACATTCGGTTTGGTTGATAGGTCCGGCACTTGGAATTGCTGCAATTCTTAGCCTCTGGATGTACAGAAAAGATAAGCGCCTTGAAGGTGCTTCAAGTCTTCTGTTGCTTGCTCTAAGATTCTTTCGGTTCAGTGCAATTGCCTTTCTTTTAATTCTATTACTTGAACCCTATGTACGACGGGTTTTAGTAGAAAAGGAGAAACCCCTTTTAGCCGTTGTGGTAGATCAAAGTCGGTCCATGATGTTATCCAAGGATTCGAGTCAGGTATTGAATCTAAAGAGCAATCTCGATCAACTAATAAGGGAATTGGACAACGATTTTGATGTTGAATTGGTGGGTTTTGGATCGCAACTATCGAATGAATGGTCTGCTGACTTCAATGAGCGTTCAACCTCATACACGGACCTTTATATTGGATTGGAAGATCGTTACAGAAATAGACCATTGCGTGGGATTGTTTTGGCCAGCGATGGAATTGCTACACGTTCGTATTATCCAGATTTCGAGAATTTATCAGTGCCCATTTTTCCCATAGCCGTTGGAGATACCACCGTTAGAAGGGACGCTTTCATTAATAAATCAAGGAGCAATGCTACGGCCTTTCTCGGCAACAGTTTTCCGCTTGAAGTGAGTGTTCAGGCACATGCCATGAATGGTGAAGAATTGGTGATTGATTTGTTTGAAGATGGCGTATTAATTGAGTCGGCCACTTTTGTATCAAACTCATTTAAGGATAGTGAATCCCTCCGTTTTCAAGTTGAAGCTATAGAAGAAGGAGTTCACTCTTATGTGTTTGAAATCAGAGAGGTAGAAGGTGATATAAGTAGCGAGAACAATCGTAAACAAATACTCGTAACTGTTGTAGACCGCAAGCAGGAAGTTATCATTGTAGGATCAGCTCCGCACCCAGACATGGGAGCCATACGATTGGCACTTGAAGGAAGTGAACAGTTCACGGTATCCTCCTATACCAATGCCGATCCATTACCTATTGGATCCGAGTATGCGCTAATTGTAGCTCATAATTATGGCTCTTTGAATCAGGAATGGAGGAGTTTTATCGATGAATCCCGTAAATCGACTTGGTTTATTAGCGAGCCAAAAGACGATCATCTGCTCTTGAGCACAGCCCAGAATGTGGTTTCAGTAAGTATTGAAGATTCCAAGGGAGATAAAGTTCGTGCGCATGTTGATGAGTCCTTCGTGCTTTTTGAAGTAAGTCCTGAGTTGGAAGGCTTGCTCAAGCAGTTACCTCCCCTGAGTGTTCCTTTTGGCATATATACCAGCTCAAACGGCAGCAATCATCTATTATTTCAAATGCTCGGATCGGTTGAAACCGATCGACCCCTGCTAAGTTTTGGTTCTTCTTCTGCCAGAAAGATTGCCATAATGCCTGCTAGTGGTATTTGGCGCTGGCGATTGGTCGAACATGGGATTAATGGGAATCAGGAATTGATCAATTCCTTGATTCGGAAGATCGCTGTTTATTTGGCGAGCGACAGGAATACCAAACCACTGCAGTTAATCAATGAGTCCATTTTTAATGAAGGAGATCCTATTCGAATTCGTGCCGAGCTATTTAATGAAAGCAATGAAAGGATCACAGGTCCTGAGGTGGAACTAAACCTAAGAGATGAGCAGGGTAGTGAATACAGTTTTGTGATGAGCCGTAAAGGAAATTATTATGAGTTGCGGCAGTCGAATCTTCCCCCAGGTAGCTACGAAATCAATGCGCAAGCCGTGTTGGGAAATAAAACCTTGACAGATGTCTCTGGATTTGAGATTCGTGAAGTTCTAGAGGAAGTGAGAAACCTTAGAGCCAATCATGCAGTGCTGAAATCCTGGGCAGATAATTCGGGAGGAGCTTTAATAAATATTGGTCAGCTGGATGAGTTGTCAAACTTGGTAAAAGAGAATACGGATAGTGCTGCCAGCCTATATGAAGAGTCGAGTTTGGACCCCTTGGTTGAACTTAGATGGCTCTTGCTCATTCCCATTGTACTTCTTGGATTGGAATGGGTAATTAGAAAGTGGGCTGGGACCTATTGAGGATGTCTTCTCATCAAAACCATATCCATCCTTTTTTGTTACAGTAGTAAATGAACTTGAAAGCCTTGTAGCTTTCAAGGGAAAGAGATACCTTCAAAAAAAATATTCTCATGAGAAATCGATTGAATTCGTTGGTTGTATTTATCGGTGCCGGGATGGTGCTTATTTTCATTTTGTGGTCGAGCATTGCTATTACCGTCAAGCCTGGAGAAAAAGGAGTACTCTTTCGTCGCTTTGGAGGTGGATTGGTAATGGATCAAAGCTATGCTCAAGGATTTCATTTGATCGCTCCTTGGAACAAGATGTATGTCTACAACATGAAAATTCAGGAAGCTGTTTCTACGATGTCTGTGCTTTCGAAGAATGGTCTTACGATTAAAACTGAGTTGTCTTACCGTTGGAGACCTGCACAAGAAAACATCCCGGTTTTGCATAACGAAGTAGGAATTGACTACCATGAGACTATTATTATTCCTGAAATTCGTTCAGCAACCAGGGAAGTAATCGGAAAGTATTTACCTGAAGAGCTCTACTCTACAAAAAGAGAGGCCATACAGGATGAAATATTCCAGCGCACAGCTGAAGCCATTTTGGATAAGGAAATCATTCTAGATGCGGTTCTGATTAGAGAGGTGGAATTACCTCAGACACTTCAAGATGCCATTGAACGTAAACTGGAGCAAGAGCAGGCAGCTCTGGAATATGAGTTTAAATTGGAGCGGGCGTCAAAAGAGGCCGATAGGTTGAAAATTGAAGCCGAAGGAAAATCTACTGCCTACAAGATTGTAAACGCTAGTTTGACCGATCGAATTCTGAAAGAAAAAGGAATTGAAGCGACCTTAGAACTGGCGAAGTCACCTAATGCGAAGGTGGTGGTAATTGGCAGTGGAGAAGATGCTTTACCTCTAATCTTAGGCGGAAACTAAGGGAGTAGTTTAAGCCACATAAATAGGGCGCATAAAGCGAATATCAATCCGCTGATCAAGGCCAGATTTACCATAAGCTCTGATCTCTTTTGATTGAGAATACCAGCCATGCTCAAAAGAAAGAGTAGGTAGAAGGTGGTTTTTGACAAGGCGTAAACTGGATTTATTTGTTTTTCTAGGGGTTGGTTTAGTTCACCAATCCATATGGATGGTCGCATATGTAAGATGGGTGTTTCTTCCATCCGCATCAGTTGTCCATTTTCTAAATCACCTGCAAACCTTTGATGTAAGCGGTATTCGTTTTCAGAAGTGGACACCAGATAATAATCAGCGTCGCTGTAGTTTTCAGTTATCGGGTAGAGAAATTCTACATTGGTAATAAACTCAGTTTCTCCTAGGGTCGAGGACAAATCGTCAATAATGAATAAGGTGGCGAATACCAGACCGAGAATAGCAACAATTTGTTTGTAGACTACAAATTTCTGATAGTAGGCCTTATCCTCGTTGAGTTTGACCAAATGGGTTATCCAGGCCTTTTGTTTTATTTCTTCGCTGCTTCTGCGCGTTCGAGGGTCGGCATGTTGGGCATGATTACTGGGTCTGTAATGTCTACTTCCTGAATCTTTCCTACGGTTTCTGAGGTAGTTTAATCCATTATCGTAGTACTTTCTTTTAGTTGGATCCGAAAGCGTGGCATAGGCTTTCTCAATCATTATAAAGCGTTCGTGCGCCTTGTCGCTCTTACTTACATCCGGATGATGTTGTTTGGCCATCTGACGATAGGCACGTTTGATATCAGCTGCATGAGCCGATTCAGGTATTCCTAGGATGTTGTAGTAGGTTTTCAATTATCCCCTTATTACGTGGGAGCAACTAGCTCCATCAATTGTGCACAGAAGATAGCCCCATAGGTGCCAAGGGCATAACCAAGTACTGCCAATAAGACTCCAACTGGTGCTAGTGAAGGGTGGAAAGCTGCTGCTACAACAGGAGCACTTGCCGCCCCACCGATATTTGCTTTCGATCCGACCGCCAAAAAGAAGTAAGGTGCACGAATGATTTTGGCCACGATAAACAAAAGAGTCACATGAAAAGCCATCCATATTAAACCAACAGCCAACAATCCAGGGTTTTCAAAAATCTTGAGTATATCCATCTTCATTCCGATGGTAGCCACCAATACATAAATGAAGACCGAACCAAAACGCGAAGCTCCTGATCCTTCTAAGTTTCGAGCTTTCGTAAAGGATAAAACCAAACCAATGGTTGTAGCGAGGACAACCAACCAGAAAAAGCCGCTATTTAGCACCGATTCTTTCATAGAAGGCATACTGGTCTCTATGAAGTTTGTGATGTTGTACGAACCCCAATGAGCCGCTCCTGTAGCTGCAAATCCAACACCTAATGCAATCATGGAACTGCTCAAGGTTGGCATTTTGGATATGCTTCTTTGAAATTCTTCTACCGTATCCTTTAATCGGTCAATGGCCGATGAATCGGCCTTCAGCCATCGGTCGATGGCTGCATTTTTTCCAACTCCATACAACAAGAAAGCCATCCAGATATTGGCCACAATAATATCAACCAATACCATTGCTCCATATTTCTCTTGATTATACCCATAGATTTCAAGCATTGCCGCCTGATTGGCGCCTCCTCCAATCCAACTTCCTGCTAGCGTTGCCAAACCTTTCCAAACGGCATCCGGACCAACACCTCCAACCGTCTCAGGAGAAATTCCCGACATAATTAGAACGGCCAAAGGTCCGCCGAGCACAATACCTACGGTTGCGGTGAAAAACATGATCAAACTCTTCGGTCCCAGGTTAACAATTCCCTTCAGATCAATACTCAAAGTCATAAGGATAAGAGCAGTTGGCAGGAGGTAATTCTTTGCCATACCATACAATCCGCTCACCTGATCGGAAATCAATCCGGTCGAGTTTAAAAGTGAAGGAATGAGGTAGCACATGAGTAGGGGTGGGAAGAAGGTGTAAAAACGCTTCCACGATTTGTTCTTTAGGCCAGAAGTATAGAATACAAGAGCCAAAGAAGCCATCAATAATCCTAGTACAATTGCGTCGTTTGAAAATAGAGGTTCCTTCATTTTTTCTTTTTGAATTGCGGCTAAAATAAGAATTCTGCAATAGCTATATTTGTTGGCATTCACTCAAATTTCTAGTTAATGAGACGATTACTCCTCCTCTTGTTTTGCCTTCCCATTCTATCATTTGCAAAAGAAGGAATGTGGATTCCACTGCTCTTAGAGCAATTGAATGAGTCTGAGATGCAAGATCTCGGAATGGAAATTACGGCAGACGATATCTACAGCATCAATCATGGAAGTTTAAAGGATGCAATTGTTCATTTTGGAGGGTTTTGTACATCTGAAATCATCTCTGATCAAGGTCTTCTTCTGACCAACCATCATTGTGGATATGGAGCCATACAGTCGCATAGTTCCTTGGAAAATGATTATTTGAAAAATGGATTTTGGGCCATGAGTCAGGAAGAAGAGCTGCCCAACAAAGGATTGACAGCCACTTTAATCAAACGGATTGAGGATGTTTCTGCTCGCGTGCTTTACGGAGTGAAAGAGTCAATGACGGAAGCCGAACGCGATGAAGTAATTGCGAAGAACATTGAAACCGTTTTAGAAGAAGAATTGGTTGATACCCATTATGAAGGAATTATCCGTCCATTTTACATAGGCAATCAGTACTATTTATTTATTACCGAAAAGTTCTTGGACGTACGCATGGTTGGTGCCCCTCCGTCGAGTATAGGGAAATACGGTGCGGATACAGATAACTGGATGTGGCCGAGACATACAGGAGATTTCAGCCTTTTTCGCATATATGCCAACAGCGATAATTTACCCGAAGCATATTCGGAGACCAATGTTCCTTATCAGCCATTGCATCACTTGCCCATCAATATGAGTGGATTGGAAGAAGGTGATTTCACCATGATCTTTGGATTTCCTGGCCGTACCGATGAGTACATTCCTTCCTATGGAGTGGAACAAGTTGTGAAACTTAGAAATTCGGCCAATATTAAGACCAGAAAAATGGCACTGGAAATTATGGATGCCTATATGCGTCATTCAGACAAAATTCGTATTCAGTACGCATCTACCTATGCGAGCATTTCTAACGCTTGGAAAAAATGGATAGGACAGAATATTGGAATTCGTGAAACCCGAGGAATTGAAAAGAAACAAGAGCTAGAGGCCCTATTTATGGAACGCGTATCCAACAGTAGACGTTTCGATAGCTCATATAAGAAACTGTTGCCCAACTTTAAGGAGGCCTATTCTGATCTAGAACCGTATGCCCTGGCAAGGGACTATATGATAGAAACCTGCTACCGTTCTATTAAGTCGGTTAATATGGGTTTTCAAACTAAGAGCTTCATTAAAGCTTATGAAGAGGAAGAACAGGATTGGGAAAAAATTGAGAAGCTTTACGATCAAATGCTGAGTACACTTGAAGGGCACTTCAAAGATTATGACCAGGATGTAGATCGAGATTTGGCCTTGGCATTATTGCCTCATTACTATAATCATGTTCCTGAAATATTGTCTGATGAAATGAAGGAACTTCGTAATTCGAAAGATCCGGAGGCTGCAATTAATAAGGCCTATGACAAGAGTATCTTAAGCAATGAAGACCTTTTCACAGAGGTGAAGGAAAAGGGCATGAAGAAAATGTACAAATGTTTGAAGAAGGATCCTCTTGCTGTCCTTTCAATAGGGATATGGTCTCATTACGAAGATGTCATTCGTCCGGGCTACAATGGGGTTAATGCTCGAATTGATAGCATGATGCGCATCTATATGTCCGCACAAATGGAAGTGATTCCGGAACGCACATATTATCCCGATGCAAATTCCACCTTGCGCGTCTCCTATGGTCAAGTAAAAGGTCTTGAGCCAAGAGATGCCGTTACTTATGATCCATTTACCACTTTGGATGGGGTTATTGCCAAGTATGTTCCCGGGGATTACGAGTTTGATCTTCCCGCTAAGTTGATTGAGTTATGGGAGAAAAAGGACTATGGTGATTACGCCAATTCAAATGGTGCTATTCCTGTCTGCTTCATCGCTTCCAATCACACCACGGGTGGTAATTCTGGAAGTCCGGCTATTGATGGTCAAGGTCGATTAATCGGATTGAATTTTGACCGAATTTGGGAAGGAACCATGTCGGATTTAAATTTTGATGAATCGCGTTGCCGAAACATTATGGTTGATGTTCGATACGTCCTTTTTATCGTTGATAAGTTTGCTGGTGCCACGCATCTCATTGAAGAAATGGACTTAGTCTATGATGTTGCAGAAGAGGAAGAAGAGGTGGTCCCAGAGGAACCATTGCTTGACTAAACCACGGCGGTTGTTTTGAGGAAAGCCATTTGAAGAAGGAGCTTATTTCCGCTCTTTGAGTAATTTTTCAATGGCCAATATTTCATCTCGAAATTTAGCGGCCTGAATGAAATCCAATTCCTTGGCGGCTTTCTCCATTTCTTTACGGGATTTCTCCATGGATTTCTTCAACTGATCGACGTCCATGTACTGAAGTACTGGATCAGCGGCCATAGGACTGTCAAAAGATTGCCCTTCCGTATACTGTTTCCTTGCAACAGAAGTTTGACCCATAATTTGCTCTTTTGACTTAACTAGGGTCTGTGGTGTAATGTTGTTCTCTTCGTTATAACGTATTTGCTTTTCTCTCCTGCGTTCTGTTTCGTCAATGGTCCTTCGCATACTGTCTGTAATCTTGCCCGCATACATGATGACCAAACCCTCCAGATTACGCGCAGCTCTACCTGCCGTCTGTGTCAATGAACGCGCCGATCTCAAGAATCCTTCCTTATCAGCATCTAAAATCGCGACCAAGGATACTTCCGGTAAATCCAGCCCCTCACGAAGAAGGTTAACTCCAACGAGCGCATCGAACTCACCCAAACGGAGATCACGTAAAATTTCAACTCTTTCCAGCGTATCTACGTCGGAATGAATGTATCTACAGCGCACATCGTTTCGAATGAGGTACTTGGTCAATTCCTCTGCCATTCGCTTGGTTAAGGTAGTCACCAATACACGTTCTTCTTTCTCTGCTCTAGTTTGAATTTCCTCCAACAAATCATCCACCTGATTCTCACTAGGACGCACATCAATTGGTGGATCAAGTAGTCCGGTTGGACGAATGACCTGTTCAACCACCACACCTTCTGATTGCTCCAACTCAAAATCGGCCGGCGTGGCGCTAACATAGATCGTTTGCTTCTGCAAATCCTGGAATTCGTCAAATTTCAACGGTCTATTATCCATTGCAGCCGGCAATCGGAAACCGTATTCCACCAGATTCAATTTTCTACTTCGGTCACCACCATACATCGCATGCAATTGAGGTATGGTCACATGGCTTTCGTCAATTACCGTAATAAAATCGTCAGGGAAGTAGTCAATTAAGCAAAAGGGACGCGTTCCTGGATCTCGACCATCCAAATATCGAGAGTAGTTCTCGATACCCGAACAATACCCCAATTCCTTGATCATTTCGAGATCAAAGTTGGTTCGCTCCTCCAAACGCTTGGCTTCTAAATGCTTGCCAACACTTTTGAAATAGTCGACCTGATTAAACAGATCGTCTTGAATGTATCGGATGGCTCGATTCAAGTTATCCTTTGACGTTACAAATATATTAGCGGGAAAAATACAGACCTTTTCAAGCCCTTCATGTTTTTCAGTGGTGTACGGGTCAAATTGCTCGATCTCCTCAATTTCATCGCCCAAAAAATGTATACGAAAAGCATGATCGGCATAAGCCGGGAAAACATCTACCGTATCTCCCTTCACTCGGAAATTCCCACGATGGAATTCCCCCTCCGTACGTGAATACAGGGCGGCAACCAATTGATGTAGAAATCCTTGACGGCTAATGACATCGCCCACTTTTATTTCAATGACGCTTTTGTTGAATTCCTCTGGATTTCCAATTCCATAAATGCAACTAACCGAGCTAATTACAATAATGTCTCTTCGTCCTGATAATAGGGCTGAGGAGGCACTAAGACGTAGTTTTTCAATTTCGTCATTGATGGATAGGTCCTTCTCAATGTAGGTCCCTGTAACGGGAATAAAGGCCTCTGGTTGATAGTAATCGTAGTAGCTAACAAAATACTCTACCGCATTATTTGGAAAGAATTGTTTGAATTCTCCATACAATTGGGCCGCTAGCGTTTTGTTATGTGAGAGGATGAGGGTTGGACGCTGTACCTCCTGGATGACATTGGCAACCGTGAAGGTCTTACCCGAGCCCGTAACACCGAGTAATGTCTGTGCAGTGGCATTGTCCGCCAAACCTGCAACCAATTGTTTTATGGCTTCAGGCTGATCACCTGTTGGTTTAAAATCGGAGATCAGCTCAAACTTCATCTTCTATTCTTCGGTTTTAGATTCTTCCGTATTAGCATCTTCAGAAGGTTCTTGCTTGGCCTCGGTTTCTTCGGCTTTTGCAGCCTTTGCAGTCGAACGAATCAAGGCGAGCTTTTCCTTATGGCCTTCAATTTCCTTCTTGAGTTTCTCAATGTTCTTCTCAACCGACTTTACTAAAGGATTCTCTCGATTCCCAGTTGGGGCAAGTAATTGAATATTCGCCTCAAGCTGTTTCAACTCATTCATGGCTTCATTAATCTTATGTCGCCAATGACGCTGTTCGCCTTCGATCTTCCTTGGATCCGAGCTGGAAGCTAGGATATCCAATTTAGCCGCGAAACGAGCCGTTCCCTTTCCTTTTCCGCTTAGACCCAATTGATCAAACTTGAGATCGACCAACTTATTAAAAGCCCCATCGATGGTCATTTTATCTCGAGGAACACGTCCAACGGCTCTCCATTCTCCCATCACTTGTTTTATCGCCTTTACACCTTCTTTGTGGTCATCGGGCAACTCCAAACTTTCTAGCTTGGCCATCAAGGCCTCTTTCTTTTTGTAGTTCTCTTCGTACTGTGCATCCTGATCCGCAAAATGAGCCTTTCTACGATCAAAGAACCCGTTGCAGGCCGTTCTAAAACGTTCCCATGTTTCTTGGTTTACTTTGTGCGGAACATGACCAGCTTTCTTCCAATCGGCTTGCAAACGTTTCAGTTTATTGGCAGCCTCTTTCCAATCATCTGAATCTTTTAGTGATTCAGCTTCAGCAATAAGGGCGTTTCTGCGATCCAATGCCGATTTGTAGGTGTCTTTGAGTTTTTTGTAGAACTCGTTCTTATTGTGATTAAAAGTCTTCCTACCTACAAGAAATCGTTCCCAAATAGAACTGTTGTGTTCGCCTGGAACGCGGCCCGCTTTTTTGAAGGCCTCGAAGATTTGATTCATCTCCTGAACACCTTTTTGCCAATCTTTATGAGACGAATACTCTCGGCCAATCAGTGCATCTACCTTATCACAAAGAGCTTCTTTCTTCTGTAGATTAGCTAACTGACGTTCCTTTTGAGCCTTTTCCCATTCGTGTCTGCGATCGTGGATGGCCCTGGTAGCCGCACTGAAGGTCTCCCAAACCTGATCTCGAAGTTCTGGACTTACTGGCCCAGTATCTTCTTTCCAAATCTTGTGTAAGCGTTGTAGTTTCCTACTGGCTACATGAATGTCCTTCTCCTCAGCAAGCCTCTCGGCTCGTTTGATAATCTCTTCTTTCTTTTCAAGATTCTTCTTAAAGTGCACCTCGCGTACCTCGCGATTCAACTTTAAATAATCGAAGAAATTTTCAAGGTGATGATGGTAGGTGCGATAGATTACCGATGATTCGGTGCGAGCCACTGGTCCACAAGCCCTCCATTCTTCCTGTATTTTCTTAAAATGATTGAAAGTCGTGGAGAACTGCTCTTCAGAATTCACTAAGGACTTCAGTTGTTCGATAAGCCCTTTCCTGATTTCCAAATTTGCAGCATGTCGAGCATCTAGTTCGTATTGATATTGGGCCCGCTGATCGCGGTACAAGTTCATGAATGACGAAAACTCTTTTCGCAATGGGTGTTCATATTCGAAGGCCATCGGATCTCCACCTGATTCGATAAATGCATCTTGCTTGCTGTGTTGATCTTGCTTTAGCTTGGCGTAAAACTCCTGTGCGATTTTATCGATCGATCGCTTCAGTGTTTGTATGGGCTCCGATTGGAACATGCTTTTTCCTAAGGCGAGCAACTCTTCTGGTGACAATTTCTCAAGATCAGGAAGTTTGATTGCCCGTGCATGTTCGGCCGATTCATGTCCTTCATCATCATCTTCATGATGATCATCATCCTTTTCCTTTTCGCTCGTCTCGGAAGAAGGGATCTCACTCTGAGTTTCATTTTCTATTGGCTCAGCTTCTATAACCTCAACAATCTCAGTTGTGGGTTCTTCCTCGGCTACGACCGCCTCTTCTTTCTCAAGGGGTTCATCCTCTTGAATTTCATCAGTCGATTCCTCCGTTTTTTCTGCAGTTTCGGACTCAACGGACGAATCTGAGCTTTCCTCTTCACTTGAATCAGCCGATTCTTCCGCCTTTTCATCCTCGGCCTCATCCGTTACCAACGCACTTTCAGTGGTTTCATCCTTTACTTCAGCCGCTTTAGATTCTTCCTCCTCAATTTGGGATTTGTCCTTAATCTCAACAGATTCAACCGTTTCTTTAACCTCCGAAGTTTCGTTCACCTCAGATTGAATAGCATCATCAGAAGCCTCCACAGAAGTAAATTCTGCTTTCTTGGTTTCTGGCGTCTCAGGAGTAGACTCCTGATTCACATCTTTGTTTTCTTCCATAATATCGTTCTAGCCCTAAAGGGCTGCATTTTCAAAAGGACGTCAAAAATAACGAAAAAGCCTTGTCTAGAAAGGAAAATAGCTGACAATACTTAGTCGGTGGTCCAAATGGCCCAACTCGCTTCGGCTTGCGAAATCAGCATTTTCATTCCATTGTGAATTCGAGCTCCTCGAGCTCGTGAATATTGAAGCAACTTGGTTTGTTCTGGATTGTAGATAAGATCGAAGACCAAATGCCTTTTGGTCAATGCCTCAAATGGTATTCGGGGGTATTCATCAATGTTTGGATAGGTTCCGAGCGGTGTACAGTTTACAATTAACTTAATATCATTAAGCAAGTCCCTATTAAGCGATTCGTAGACTAAATCGCCACGCTGCTTATCGCGACTTACTGTTTGGTAGGGAATATTATGCTGCTTGAGATAAAACTGAACCGCCTTTGAAGCTCCGCCACTTCCAAGTATCAAGCCCTTATTGCTCTCCGGTAAATACGATTTAAGACAAGTATGTATTCCAACAACATCCGTATTAAAGGCTGTGAGATAGATGTCTTCTCCTTTACGAATGACTTTGATGCAATTCGATGCACCAATGGCTTTCACTTCTTCGGTGCATTCGTCAACCATAGAAAGAATAGCTTCCTTAAACGGAATGGTCACATTGAATCCACGAATGTCATTTTGCTTTACCCATTCACGTACAGATTGGGTATCCTCCATTTCGAAATTACTATACGAGCAATTCCCGATGCCTTCTTTGAAGAATTTTTCTCCAAAATAGGCCTCAGAAAAACTGTGCTTCAATGACTTACCGATTAGACCAAACTTTCTCATACTCGAGATTGTTCAGCTTGTCGCTCTAAGAACCAGATTGAAAACCCTCCCAAAAGCATCACTAGAATAGCTAAGAAGGTGCTCATTTCCAAACTTGGTATGTAGCGTTCATAATCCAAAATGATTTCATTTCCTTCTGGGCTTAGTATTATTTCGGTAGGACGTTGCCAGGGCCATATTATTAATAGACTTCCCAATACAAATCCTGATAAAAGTGCGATTAATTGATCTTTCGCTCTTCTGAGAATCCACACCATAAGATTTGATAGTCCAACCAATCCCATGACAGAACCTACTCCAAATAAAAACAAGAGATTCATATTTAGGTCGGCAATGGAATCAATAAGTAAGAGCTTGTAATTCCCCATGAGAATTAAGAGGAAGGAACCCGACAAACCAGGGAATGTCATTCCGCTAATACTTACTGCCCCACATAAGAGAACATACCAAGTGGAGTCATCTTCTGCCGCCCCTGGAAGGAAGGCCAGTACAATGCTAACAATGGTTCCAAAGGCAAAAAGACTGTGATTTAGTCGGGTCCACTCGCCAACATCTCGACCAATATAATAGACGGAGGCCGCAATAATGCCGAAGAATAAACTCCAGATATACACGGGGTATTCCTGAAACAGATATTGAAAGATATTGGCGATCCCCAGTACGCTCAGCATTATTCCGAGTAAGACAGGTAGAATGAAGGAGAGATTCACATAATCACTAAATAATCCCCATCGTCCTCTGGCCAGCATTAGAAAGGCTCGAAGGTTTAGTCGTTTGAGAGATAAGATAAAATCCTCATAGATGTTGGTGATCAGTGCGATGGTGCCGCCAGAAACGCCTGGAATAACATTGGCCAGTCCCATTAGTATTCCTTTCAGAATAAGAACACCGCTTTTACGCCAGGACCGAACCTTATATTCCATTATACTTCCTTATTTCCGAATCTGTCGAGCAGGAAAATAAGGATAATTCCTATGAATGCCATTCCGCAAGCGATAGCTATTTGCGGATCGCCATCAAAGTAGGAGGGGAGAATCGATTCTTCTAGAAGTGGTACAATTTCTCCATGACGATTCGTTCGTGTCTGAAGCACTCGTTTCCATGGCCATACCTTGTTCAATGATCCTATCATAAAACCGGTAAGTAAGGCAATGGTGATATCGTGGTATTTCTTGAATGCCCAGTTTAAGACATGCGAAAATGAAATTAATCCAATGATGGCACCGAGCATAAATATCCCGATGATGATAAGATTAAAATCGGAGACAGCGCCTAGAACCATTTGGTAGCTTCCCATGAGCAGAAGAATGAAACTACCTGAGATTCCCGGTAGAATCATTGCGCATATGGCAATCATTCCGCTAATAAATACATAGAAAAGTGTATCGGGACCTTGTGAAGGTGTAGCAATGGTAATATAATAGGCGGTAGCTAATCCAATCATCAAGGCAACGGTGATATCGAAATTCCATTTCCCGGTTTTTTTGAGCATAATCCAAATGCTGGCCAAGATTAGCCCAAAGAAAAAGCTCCAGACCATAATGGGCTCGTTCTCCAGTAAGTACTTGAATACCCGAGCCAAGCTAAGAATGCTTATAAATATTCCCGTGAATAATGTGACTAGGAAATTTCCATTGATATGACGGTATGCTTCGCCAATTTTTCCTTTAAGAATAAGTTTTAACACCGATTGATCAATCGATCGAATGGAGCCAATTAACTCTTCATAAATTCCAGTAATAAAGGCGATGGTACCTCCAGAGACACCTGGTACAACATCGGCAGCACCCATGGCCATTCCCTTTAAGAATAGGGCTATTCTTTCATCAAATGACCTCATGCGACGGCCTCTTGAAATCCCTCGTAGCCACCAACTAAGCTGAAGATATTGGTAAAGCCATGGTCTTTGGAAAGTACCCAACACATGGGAGCAGAGCGCTTTCCTGAATTGCAGTAAATCACGACCATACGATCATTTGGAATTTCATCCATTCTAGAAATAAGGTCTTCCATGGGAATATGAGCATCTTCCATATGCCCATCTTCATATTCATAATCCTCTCTTATGTCGATAAGGTAAGGGCGGTCTTCACTATTAATGAGATCTCTGAGTTTTTCAGCTGTTATCTCTTGGATGAGATTTTCCATAGGACTTAAAGCAGTTTTGGATTTCTACCTCGTCCATCAATTCACTGAAATACTTCAAGAACTCAGGCTCGAGATAAGGGTCCAAAGTTAGAGCTTTTGTCAAATCTTCAATAGCCTCTTTCTTATTCAGTGAATACCAATTTGCCGCTCCCATGAACATCAATAACTCGGGGCCATCGGGATACTCCTTTAGTCCCTGACCTAATAGTGCTCTGGCCTCCGCATAGTCATGCTGACGCATGCGTAACCAAGCAAAATTCTTCCAAAGCATGGGTGCTTGGAGACCAAGTTCGGCGGCCGTGGTGAAATGCAATGACGCCTCTTCGAAGAAGTCCATTTCTAAATATGAAATACCGGCTAAATACTGAAAATCAGCATTATTCGGTTGCATGTTCGCGGCCTTCCGAATAAAGTGGATGCCTTCATGAATCTTACCCAAATCTTTAAGAATAAGACCACGTTCCATCCAAGCCTCTTCGAATCCTTCTTCTTCATGCGTTGCTTTAATGGCGTAAATTAAGGCTGCTTTCAGATTGCCTAACTGCTTAAAGCAAAATGAGACACGCAAATACACACTTGCACGGAAGGTGTCCATATCAAGCAACTCCCTGTACACATCAATGGCCCTAACATAATCTCCCATGTCCTCAAGGATATTTCCTTTCTCATGATAAGCAGCATCAAAATGTTCATCAATTAGAATGGCATAGTCAATGGCCAGCAAGGCTTCTCTATATTCTAGGATACCATGATAGGCCAGACCTAAATGATACCATGAAAGCTCCGAATAGGGTTCTTTTTCAATATGTAATCTAAAGAATTCAATCGCACCTTGATAATCGCTAATCGCTTCAAAGCAGAAGGCAATGTTGTATAAACTTATGTCGTCCTCTGGATCGGTCTCTAAGGCCTTTCTATAGTAATTGATGGCTTCCTCGTATTGGGCGGAGGCCTGAAGTTCGTTCGCTATGAGTACCAGTATATCCTCTTGTGGATTTACGCCTTGCTCCATGGCTTCATTAAAGAGCTTAAGAGCCTTCGCGTGATGACCTTGCCTAGAGAATATCATTCCTCTCACAATAAGAAGCTCAGAACTGTTTGGATCTAGAACTTCCGCCTTATCCAATATATCTAGTGCTTCTTCTGGCCGATTGAATGCGGTCAACACTTGAGCACGTTTAATGGGAAGACCGGAGTTCAACGGATGCTGTTCCATTCCAAGAATGGTCGTTTTCAATGCCTTTTTTAGCTGACCTTTCATAAGATAATGATCGGCAATGGCTTCAAACTCATGCACGTCAAAAAATAACGCACGACGATCTTTCATCATGCGTTCGAATCGCTCTATGAGCTCTTGTGTTGCTTCTCCGAATTCTTCGTAATCCATACGTTCTCTTTTGCACCAATCAATCTAGCGAAAGCGGTGGGCGAATTCCGCTTTTACTTTTCAAAGTTCTTAACAGCAGTTGTTTGAAAAGCACCCTCCATTCGACTATCTTTGTTCGCCTTACTATGACATTAATAAAATCTATATCAGGCTTTCGTGGGACCATCGGTGGACGTCCTTCTGATAACCTAACGCCTGTAGATATTGTTCATTTTGCATCAGCCTACGGAATTTGGTTGAAAGAGCAAAATCCAGGCCCAAAAATTGTAATCGGTCGAGACGCTCGCGTAAGCGGCCAGATGGTGCAAGATCTTGTGAGTGCTACCTTGGTAGGATTGGGGATCGATGTGCTCAATGCAGGCCTGTCGACAACTCCTTCTATAGAAATGGCAGTGATTAGTAAAAAGCTCGATGGAGGAATCATTCTTACGGCTTCGCATAATCCGGCCCAATGGAATGCTCTTAAACTATTGAATTCCAAAGGTGAGTTTATTTCTGCGGAAGAAGGAGCTGCTTTGCTCAAGATGGTAGAAAATGCGGATTATACCTTCGCGGAATGGGATGAGCTTGGAAATGTATCTGACTACGAAACGAGCATTGAAGATCATATCGAGGCGATTCTTCAATTGTCGGAAGTGGATGTTGAGGCCATTAAATCGGCAGGATTAAAAGTTGTTTTTGATGGCGTAGCTTCTACCGGAGGGATTTCAGTTCCACCGTTACTGAAACATTTAGGTGTTGAAGTGATTGAACTTCATTGTGAGCCAACAGGAATATTTCCTCATAATCCGGAACCTTTAGAAGAGCATTTGACTGAATTGGCCGATGCCGTGGCTCGCTATGATGCCCACATGGGGATTAGTGTGGATCCGGATGTTGATCGATTGGCATTTATGAGTGAAGATGGGGAGATGTTTGGTGAAGAGTACACCTTGGTTGCGGTGGCGGACCATATGATGAATCTTCATGGTGCGGGTGTGACCGTAAGCAATATGTCCTCTTCGAGAGCCCTACGTGATTTGGTGGAGTCCAAAGGAGGAAGCTATTATTCAAGCCCGGTTGGAGAAGTGAACGTGGTTTTGGAGATGAAGAATAAAGAGGCCTTGATCGGAGGTGAAGGAAATGGTGGTGTCATTCTGCCTAGCCTGCATTATGGTCGAGATGCCTTGGTTGGAATTGCCCTGTTTTTAACCTATTTTATAGGTAAGGGAATGAAGATGAGTGAACTGAAGGCTTCTTATCCACAATATGAAATGAGTAAGAAAAAGATTCAATTGACTCCAGATACCAATGTGGATGCATTGCTTGCTGCGTTTACTGAAAAGAATTCATCGAATTCAGTAGATCAACGCGATGGAGTCAAACTTGATCTGGAAGAAGGTTGGATTCATTTGCGACGGTCCAATACGGAGCCCATTATTCGGGTGTATACCGAAGCCCAGACCAAAGAAAAGGCGGATTCCCTAGCGGATGAAACCATAGATTTTTTAAAAAGTATATCCTGATGAAACGATCGATTTATTTAGATAACGCGGCGACTACAGCCATTGATCCTGAGGTGATTAAAGCAATGGTTCCCGTAATGGAAGCTTGTTATGGAAATCCGTCATCGACCCATCATTTGGGTAGGAAAAGTAAATCTCAATTGGAGATGGCACGCAAGTCCGTGGCTCGGCATCTAAACTGTATTCCCAGGGAAATTTTCTTCACTTCAGGTGGAACGGAGGCGGATAATATGGCCTTGACCTGTGCGGTACGTGATTTAGGTGTTTCACATGTCATTACCACGGAATTGGAACATCATGCCGTTGGTCATACTACCGATCACTTCAAAAAACATAATCTGTCCAAGGTTTCCCACGTCAAAATTGACAACAAGGGAAATGTTGATTTAGAAGATTTGGCCAGACTAATTCAAGAACATGAAGGTAAATCAATGGTTTCGCTTATGCATGCGAACAATGAGATTGGAACTCTTTTACCTCTTGAAGATGTTACGAAACTATGCAGAGAATTGGGTGCGTATTTTCATTCGGATACGGTTCAGACCATGGCGCATTACCGTTATGATTTGCAAAAGCTAGATATTGATTTCATTACCTGTTCCGCACACAAGTTCCATGGTCCTAAGGGAGTTGGATTTCTTTACATCAATAAAAACTTGAATGTAGATCCATTGATTCATGGAGGCTCACAAGAGCGTGAACGAAGAGGAGGTACTGAAAACCTTTATGGAATTGTTGGCTTGTCAAAAGCAATGGACGTTGCCTATGCGGACTTAGACGATCATCGTAATCATATTGAGGATTTGAAATCTCATATGATCGAAAAGCTTCAGTCGTCCATAGATGGAGTGAGCTTTAATGGCGAAAGTGCCGACATGAATAAGAGTTTGTATACCGTGCTCAGTGTTAGTTTGCCAGAGTCTCCATTAAATTCCATCTTGCTTTTTAATCTGGATATCTATGGAATTTGTGTAAGCGGAGGGAGTGCTTGTTCCAGTGGATCGAACAAGGGATCGCATGTACTGGAAGGCATAGGAGCTGATATGGATCGCCCTGCAATACGATTCAGTTTTTCGAAATACAATACGATTGAAGAGTTGGATTATGCGGTGGAGAAAATTGCTTCGATGTATGAAACGGTAGCCGTTTAATTCCGAGCTTTTTACACGTTTACTTCCTCGTAGCCAAAAAGTCCTTTTTCCTTGATCAAATCATCCACATAAGGCGGGATTAAATCTTCCCATCCTTCTTCATTATTTCGAATCATATCGAGAACATGCGGACTAAAAATCCGCAACACCTCTGGGTCATAATTCTCAATATCCTCAATACGCTTGTTGTACAGAAGGTATTTATACAATGGCTTCAAACGCGGGTGAACCTTGAGGTTCTTACTTGTGAGCACTTCTTCTTCGGATTTCTGATAGGGATACAAAAAGAGCTTTAGATCCCGATTAAAGAGTTTTCCGAAGGCTTCGAGAATTCCACCAGATAAACCTCGATAGTAGCGTTCATCAAAGATTTCAAGTAGGTTGTTTACGCCAAGAATCAATCCCATGCGCATTTTGGTAAACTGCGCGAAATATTCCACCAGCTTATAATACTCCTGATAATTAGAAATCAGTACCGTTTGTCCCATAGAACAGAGCACTTCGGCGCGATCCAAGAAATCCTGTTCATCTAACTCACCATCAGCTTTGAGGTTGTTCAGAGTGATTTCAAAAAGCACTTGTAGCTTTTCTTTATTCACTCGTTTGGTGTTCACAAACTGACGATAACCATTCTTGATCATGTCAATATTTACACGGGTTACCGGACGGAATGATCCGCGGCAAACTAAGATGTTCTTCTTGTACAATAAATCCGATGGTTGAAGATTTCGTCCATCAGGTCCAAAGATTACGGCATCGGTCATTCCAGACTTCACCAATTGAAGGCTTAGAAGCCTGTTATCCACATTGTCGAAGGCGGGACCTTCCATGTGAATCATGTCAATCTCAATCTGGTCTTTAGAGATGTTATCGTAAAGGGACTCAAGTATAAGTAGGGGATCTTCATGGTAATTGAAACCACCATAGATCAAATTCACACCCATTTCACCAACTGTCTCTTGTTGCAATCGAGCAACATCTTCCTTCAAGCGAACATGCAGAATGATGTCGCTAGGGTCCTGTTCTGGATACAATTGAAAACGCAGTCCCATCCAACCATGACCTTTAAAGGTCTTAGCGAAGTTGATGGTGGCAACGGTATCGGCGAATGAGAAGAATTTTTTATTGGGGTGGATATCGCGATTTATTCGCTGCTCCATGAGGTTGTACTCATGATCGAGCATCTTCTTAAGGCGAGAGCGCGTCACATATCGGTTATCGTGTTCAATACCGTAAATGGCATCACTGAAATCCTTGTCGTAGGCGGACATTGCCTTGGCAATGGTTCCTGAGGCCCCTCCAGCACGGAAAAAGTGACGAACAACTTCCTGACCTGCTCCGATCTCTGAAAAGTTCCCGTAGATATCCGAATCCAGGTTTATTTTCAGAGCCTTTTGTTTTGCAGGTAATATGTACCGACTCATAGAGAATGATTTGTACAACAAATTTATCATTCTCTCTTGAATCGAAGGGCCTTTCATTCGATAAATATGAAGTAAATTCAGCCCTCAATGAGCACAATGACAGTTGAGATACTAGGAAGTGGTACATCGCAAGGAGTGCCGGTAATTGCTTGTAACTGTGAGGTGTGCTCCAGCAAAGATCCCAAAGACGACCGTATGCGATCGGCTATTTGGATCCATAATACTGATACAAGTATTGTAGTAGATACTGGGCCAGATTTTAGGAGACAGATGCTGAATCATAGCGTGGATCACTTGGATGCCACAATTATTACCCATGGACATGCAGATCACACCGTTGGGATGGATGATCTGAGGACATTCAATTTTCTTCAGAATCGCCACATGAACATTTATGCCTATCCCGAAACCTTAGAGGATGTTGCAAATCGCTTTTCCTATGCTTTTGGGAAAAGTGATTATCCAGGCGTATTTCTTTTAACTCCTAAGGAAGTTGGTGTGAATCCATTCACCATAGGTTCTTTGGACATTCAACCCATTCCCGTTTTACACCGAGGAGAACGGGTTATGGGCCTTCGAATCGATGATTTTGCTTATATCACGGATGCCAATGAGATTTCTGAAGCTAGTAGAGAACAACTCAAAGGAACAAAGATTTTAGTGCTAAATGCGCTTAGAAGAGAACCCCATTACAGCCACTTCACATTGTCTGAAGCCCTTGCTATTATTGAAGAATTGAAAGTTGAACAGGCCTATTTAACGCACATAAGTCACCTTATGGGGAAGCATGCCGATGTGGAAGTGGAATTGCCTAATCATGTAGGACTTTGTTATGACGGTCAAATAATAGACCTTTAAACCCAACTACCATCTATGCGTTAGACGTATAGATAATAGACCAAATACACGTATAATGAATAAATTCCTTCTTACTCTTAGCCTTGTGCTTGGATTACTTTTTACTGTTTCCGCTTTTGAGGAGCACGATCATGAAAATCTTCGTATTGATTACGTAAATCCTGAGTACATGCTCATTAGCGATGCCATTCAGTCAGAATTGAGACAGCATCCAGTCTGGCAAAATTTCATTTCCAACCAAGGCGTTTGGTATGTTCGATTCAATCAAAGCAATGGCCTACCTCACAGAGCGATGGGTGCGCCCATTTATGTTGGTGGAGCAACGCCTACGGATAAAGCCTTGAATTTCATCAATGACAATTTCGATTTGTACAGCTTGCCTCTCAATGAAATACGTGCAGGAAAAGAAATCGAATCACCGAATTTTTACTTCGCAAACTTTTATCAAGTACATCAGGGAATGAATGTAATTGATAGCCGATTAATGGTTAAAATGACCAAAGATGGGGGAGTAATCCAATTTGGAATGGATGTGCATTCAAATATCGAATTGAGCACTGATCCGGTTATTGGATTGGATAAAGCAAAAGAAATTGCGGCAACAGATATTCACGGGAATCTGACGATCAATGCAGAAGATAATCTATCTATTTTACCCATTCCATTGCATAGAAGCTACGACTACCGAAGGGTCTACACATTGGTCGTTGAGCAATACGAAGATGGAAATGAGCATGGAAATTATTCCGTTTACGTAGATGCGGTTACCGGAGAAATTCTTTCCAGGTACAACCGAATTCAGGCTACAGGATTAACAATTAATGGAGAATCGAGTCCAGGTAGTCTTCCAAGTACACCAACCATTGAAGGCTTACCTTATTTGGATGTGACCATTGGAGGCACGCCTTATCAAACGAATATCGATGGAGTTATTAATGTACCATTTACAGGTTCTCAATCGGCAAATGTGCGATTGCAAGGTGAATGGGCAAGAGTATATAGCGGAGGAAGCACGCCATATGGCGGAGGAAGCACGCCTAGTTTTACAACGACGGTCGATGATACGGACACAGTTTTATCAACAGTTGGTGAATTTAGTGCTGAAGAGGTTACTCCATATTTGCATACCAATATCATTCATGATTATATGAAGGGTTTCTTTCCAACCTTCACCTCATTGGATGATCAAATCACCATTAATGTGGAGCAAACAGGAATGACATGTAATGCCACTTTCAGCTGGGCTGGTAATACAATGAATCATTTTGTTGAAGGCGGTGGATGTTACTCACTAGCCTTATTACCCGATGTTACTTATCACGAATACGGACATGGAATAACCGGTAATTTTTACTGGGAATATGAAACAGGTGTTCCTCCAGGAGATCAAAGACTTAATAATGGAGCTATTGGCGAAGGTTATAGCGATTTATGGGCTATTGCCATAACGGAAGACCCTATTTATGGGGAAGGTTGGCAAATTGGAGTGCCTACGAGTTCTATTCGTCGGTATGATTTGGCACCCAAGGTATATCCACAGGATTTGGTCGGACAGGTTCACAATGATGGAGAGATTATTTGTGGTGCATGGTGGGCACTTAGAGAAAACCTCAATAGCATTCCTGATATGATGGCCTTGCATACGGAGACCTATTGGGCCACCCCAGATGGACCGAATGGAACAGAAGGTGTTGTGTACACCGATATACTGGAAGAGACATTGCTTGTTGACGATGCCCCGGCCAATGGTGGTGACAACGACATAACCAATGGAACTCCTAATGATTCGCTTATCATTGATGCATTTCAGCAACATGGTATAACACTTATGGCTTTTGCCGATTTAGATCATACCCCAGTAATTGCCTCTACATTTGCAAGTCCAATTACCATATCTGCGCAAGCCGTTGTTCCGAATGCTTGGGCATTGAACAATCTTGTGATTTATTACGATGTGAATAGTGCCGGAAACTGGCAGAAAGCAGACATGACTTTGACATCTGGTATTACCTATGAAGGGGAAATTCCTGCGCAAGTCTCTCCGGGAACCATAGTTTCCTACTATATAGGACTTGAGGACATATTTGGAAATATTTCAAGTGCATTACCGGCTGGAGCAGAAAATGCAGCTGATCCTAATTTACCATACTTTGTTATGGTAGGATTCACTTCGATGGATATCGAGGATTTTGACACGCAACAAGGAAATTGGAAGACTGTAGTTCCTGGTGATAATGCCACGACTGGAACCTGGGAGATAAACCTTCCTATTGCTTCGTATGGTGATCCTACCAATCAAATTAATATATGCCAACCAGGTACACAGGTTACTTCCGGTGGATTTGCTTGTGCGGTAACTGAAAATGCCTCGAATGCTCAAACCAGTATTGGAACCAATGATGTAGATGCCGGTAAAACCACCTTGGAAACTCCTGCATTGGATCTAACGGGCTATAATGAGCCGGCAATCAGCTATTTCCGTTGGTTTGTAAACGCTCACGCCAATAGCGCAAATCCAGGTCAAGACTACTGGCAGGTGTATATCAGCAATGACAACTCCAATTGGTTGAATGTAGAAAAGACACGTACTCAGGATATTTCCTGGAGAAGAAATGTTATTAAAGTTTCGGACTATGTGACACCAAATTCAACGGTTTATCTTCGTTTTGAGGCTTCAGATAGCACCAGACTTGGTCAGAATTTGGATGGTGGAAGTTTAATTGAAGCAGCTGTTGATGATTTGGAAATTTGGGAAACCCAAACAATAGGCATAGAAGAAGAGGATACAATTTCATCCTATACCGTTCATCCAAACCCAGCAACGGATCATTTAACTGTTTCAATAGATGCCGATCATATCATGGACTATGATATTCGTTTGATGGATATCAGCGGTAAGCATCTTGGTGTTCATAAGAATGGTCAGCTCAATGTTGGAGCCAATGAAATTGAATTGAATTTTAATCTAAGTTCAGGGATTTATCTCTTGCGCATTACGTATGAAGGAAGAGAACGCACCGAACGAATAAGCATTCAATAAGTAAGGATGCATATTGTAAATGAAGAAAGCCTCGAGGAATCGGGGCTTTTATATTTATAGAGGATTAAAATAGGGTCATAATATTGTTGTTAAACAAAATATTTTGATCTAGCATGTGAGACGGTTGTTTGGGGCTAGAT
>LXNJ01000377.1_pt1 | contig 31997 bp, 30 predicted proteins | sample 809081 | NCBI WGS metagenome assembly LXNJ01 (sample SAMN04870510, study PRJNA318959) | sponge metagenome | biome: sponge; feature: marine sponge reef; material: water | host: Petrosia ficiformis | place: Greece: Milos, Mediterranean Sea | collected 2013-05-29 | depth 5-7 m | reverse complement strand
CGGGCCATCAATGTGACAGGGGGCTACAGCCCTACCCGCCGCGGCGAGCAACCAGCCCCGACACTGCCACACCGGGACCACTCAACAACGTAAAGGGGGAGGCGGCCACCCCGGCGCATTGCCCGGTGTCCGCCGGTGTGCCGTCGGATGGTCTCAGACGGTATACAGAGCGGCATGAGGATTGCGGTCCTGGTCAAACAGATCCCCGCCCCCGTCGAGTTCCGGCTGCAGGACGGGCGTTTGGTGCGAGACGGCGTGCCGCTGGAGGTCAACGCCTACTGCCGGCGGGCCAACGCCAAGGCCGTGGAGCTGGCCGGACCCGGCGGCGAGGTCGTCGTGTTCACCATGGGACCGCCCGCGGCCGCTGACGCTCTGCGGGAGATGATCGCCTGCGGTGCCCACCGGGGAGTGCACCTGTGCGATGCGGCTCTCGCCGGCGCCGACACGCTGGCGACCGCGGTGGCGCTGGCCGCGGCCATCCGGCACGAGGGGCCCTTCGATCTGGTGCTGGCCGGCCTCAACTCGCTCGATTCCGACACCGGCCAGGTGCCCGTAGAGGTCGCCGAGCTCTTGGGCCTGCCCTTCGCGGCCGGAGTGCGCGAGCTGGAGGTGACCGGCGGTGCCTTCACGGCGTCACTGGAGACCGACGACGGGTACTGCACCGTCAGCGGCGAGCTGCCCGCGGCGCTGTCCACCGCGGAGCGGCTCTGCGCGCCGTCCAAGGCGTCGCCGGAGGAATACGCCGGGGTGGCCGATGACCGCATCCTTCGGCTCACCGCATCTGATCTGGATGTGCCCGCCGAAGAGCTCGGCGCGCCGGGCTCACCCACCTCGGTGGGCCCCATCCGGGTGCTGACCGCCAGCCGGCGGGCTCTGCGGGCCACGTCGGTCGCCCACGCGGTTGACCTGCTCGAGGAGTTCGGCGCCTTCTCCGACCCGCCCGAACCGGACGACACCGGCGCACAGGACGCCGCACGGGCCAGTGCTGCCCTGCTGCACGGCGGCGCCGACGGCGACCACCCGGTGGTCGAGCGATCGGTGTGGTGCTTCTTCACCGAGCCTGGCGTGGGTGCCGAACTGCTGGGCGAGGCGGCCGAACTGGCTGCCTGGATCTCGGGGACGGTGACCGCCGTCACCACCACCACCACCGCCAACGCCCCGAACACCCTGGGGCTGGGCGCGGCGGGCGCCGACCGTCTGCTGGTGATCGAGTCGGCCTCGGAGCCCTCCGAGCAGGCCGACGCGCTGGCTGCTGCCGCAGCCCGCAGCCTGCCCTGGGCGCTTCTGGTGGAGGGAACCCGCTCGGGCCGGGTGGTGGCCTCCATCGTGGCCGCCCGCTGCGGCTGGGGGCTCACCGGCGACGCAGTGGGTCTCGAGGTGAGCCCCGACGGTCGTCTGGTCGCCTGGAAGCCCGCGTTCGGTGGCCGTCTCCAGGTGCCGATCCTGTCGCGTTCACCGGTGCAGATGGCCACCATCCGGCCCGGTGTGCTGGCCCTGCGGCCTCCCCGGGACGGCGCGGCGGACCTCACCGCCGAGATGCTCCCGGCTCCCGCACCCGCCCGGATCCGCACCGTGGCCGTCGAGCGCGACGACGCCGACACCGGCGAGTTGCGCCGGGCCCGGGCCGTGGTGGCCGTGGGCGTTGGCGTCGAACCCGACGGCTACCCGATGATCGACGAGCTGCGGGCCGCGCTCGGCGACGCCGCCCTGGGGGCCACCCGCAGGGTCACTGACCAGGGCTGGGTGCCCCGCAGCCGCCAGATCGGGGTCACCGGGCACGCGGTTTCGCCCCGGCTGCTGGTGGCGGTGGGTTCCAGCGGCCGGTTCAACCACACCGTCGGCATCCGCAACGCCGGGGTGCTCATGGCCGTCAACTCGAACCCCGACGCCGAGATCTTCGACCAGGTGGACGTCGGCCTGGTGGGAGAGTGGCAGACGGTCGTGCCCGAGCTGACGGCCGAGCTGCGGGCGCGTGGCATAGCCGACCGCCTGCGCCACGAAGAGTCGGCGGCGACCGCGGCGTGACCAGCGGATCGGCATCGAGCGATACGAGGCCGAGCGGGTAGGGAGCGATTCATGGGGACACTCGTAAGGCGGCAAGCGAGGCCGTGGCCCGAGCGGCCCGTGAGCGCAGCGAAGGTGAGCGGGAAACAACACGCCGCACCGCGAGGCGCTTGCACCTACCAGTGCGGTCTCAGAGGTCAGCGAGCGTTGAGGTCGGGGAGGTATTGACATGAGAGTCGGAATCGGGCTGCCGATTACCACCAAGGGCACCAGCGGCGAGCTGCTGCTGGCCTGGGCCCGCCGGGCCGAGGAGGCGGGGTTCGACGCTCTGACCTCCATCGACCGGATCGTGTACCCCGGTTTCGAGTCGATGACCGCCATGGCGGCGGCTGCGGCCGTCACCAGCCGAATCGGCCTGCGTACCAACGTGCTGCTGGCGCCGGCCCGCAGCGCGCCGATGGTGGCCAAGCAGGCCGCCGCGGTCGACCAGATCAGCGGGGGCCGCTTCATGCTGGGCATCGGCGTGGGCCGCCGCAGCGACGACTACGAGGCCACCGGCCGCAGCTTCGGAACCCGGGGCCGCCGCCTCGACGCCGACCTGGAGGCCATGCACGCCGAATGGCGGGGCCAGCCCGCCGACGGCCGGGACCGGCCGTCGACCCTGCCGCCCGTCCGTGACGGCGCGGTGCCCGTCTTCTTCGGCGGCAGCCTGGAGGCGGCCATTGGACGCATCGTGCGCTGCGGCGTGGGCTGGAGCGTGTCGTCGAGAGGTCCCGACGAGACCCACGCCAGCGCCGAACGGGTGCGGGCCGCGTGGAGGGAGGCGGGCCGCGAGGGATCGCCGGTCATCATGGTGATGCACTACTTCGCGCTGGGCCAGGACTCCAACGTCGACTACCTGCTGGAGTATTACGGCTACCAGGGCGAACGGGCCCGCATGTTCGCCGAGGGCGCCTACCGGCGGGCCGCCGACGTGACCTCCGCATTGCGGGACTTCGCGGCCGTCGGTGTGGACGAGTACGTGTTCGTGCCCACCATGGCCGACCTGACCCAGGTGGACCGCCTGGCCGAGGCCGTGGATGCCGCCGGTGTCTGACTCGCAGACAACCCGGCCGGCTGCCCCAGCGGACTGGCGGGCCGATCTGATCGTCGAGGGCGCGTACGTCGTGACCCTCGACCCCGACCGACCCGTGATCGTGGACGGGTCGGTGGCGGTGGTGGGGGAGGCCATTGCCGCAGTGGGTTCCGCGTCAGAGGTCGCGGCGGCCTACCCGCGGGCCGCGCAGCGCATCGACGCCTCCGGGTGCCTGATAATGCCGGGGTTGATCGACACCCACACGCACCTGTTCCAGGTGCTGGGCCGGGGACTGGGCGACGGGCTGGCCCTGATGTCGTGGCTGCGGGACTTCATGTTCCCCATGACCCTGCACATGACCTCCTCCGATGCCGCCGCCGCGGTGCGGCTCAGCTCGCTGATGGCGATTCTTGCCGGGACCACCGCCGTCGTCGACAACCACTACGCGCCCACCGACACCGCCACCACGCTGGCCGTGGCCGAGGCGGTGGAGAGCGCCGGGCTCCGCGGGGCGATCGCCCGCGGGATCTTCGGCAGCCGCGTCGAGGGCAGCGACCGCATGGGAGTCCCCGACGAGCTTCACGCCTACACCGCCGCCGAGGAGCTCGAGATCACCGGCGAGTGCATCCAGGAGCGTCCGGCCGGCTCCCGGGTCGAGGTCTGGCCCATGCCCGAGAACGTCGTCTACGTCGACCGGGACCTGATCGCGGCCTGCGCCCATCTCGCCGCCGAGCAAGACTTGCGCTGGCAGGCGCACTGCAGCGAGGCCCAGGAGGAGGTCGTGATCTTCAGCGACATCCACGGCGAGCGCCCGGTCGAGTGGCTGAGCCGGGCCGGCCTGCTCGGGCCGAGGGCCACCCTGGCCCACGCCATCTGGCTCGACGACGGCGAGGTGGCCGCCATGGGCGCCGCCGGTGCATGCGGGCTGCATCTCCCGGTGTGCAACCAGGTGGTCTCGTCGGGGGTGATGAGGCTGCGGGAGCTCGTCGACGCCGGGGCCACGGTGGGGTTGGGCACCGACGGTCTGGCTGTGAGCGGTCAGAGCATGTTCGAGGCCATGAAGTCGGCCTATGCCCTCCACCGCCTCAGCCGCATGGATCCGACCTGGCCCCCGTCGGAGGCGCTGCTGGAGTTGGTGTGCACCCACGGTGCCCGCGTCCTGGGCAAGCCCGCCGGCGTGCTCACCGACGGGGCCCTGGCCGACATGGTGGTCGTCGACACCCAGACGCCGCGCTTCGTGCCCGGGCACCGGCCGGTGGCGACGCTCACGCTGCTGGGACACGGCTGCGACGTCCGTGACGTGATCGTCGGCGGCGAGGTGGTGGTGCGCCGCGGCCAATCCACCCTCCTGGATCACGCCGAGGTGATGGCCACCGCCGCGGAGGCCGCCGAGCGGCTGGCCGGCGCGGCCGGCCTGCAGCCTCTGCGGGCCGCCTGGATCGACCGCTAGGAGGCCGAGCGCATCGGCGGGCAACGCGGGCCATACGGCACGAGGCCGTGGGCTGTGTTGCCTGGGTTCGGGCGGCCCGTGAGCGCAGCGAACAAGAGCGGGAGTGTCGCCGACGCGACGTCCATCGGGTCGTAATGGGGACGAGAATGCGGTTGAATGGAGGCATGAGGCTCCCGGTGTGGGCCCGTGTCGCACCGCTGGTGCTGATCTCGGCGGCAGTCCTGCTCGCGGCGTGCGGCCGTTCGGGGTACCAGTACGTCGAGAACGCTGAGGACACCGTCTTCCTGAAGATCCCCGAGGACTGGAGCGTGGTGTCCGAGGGGACGATCAACTTCGCCCTCACGCCCGACGACGACATCCAGCCGATCCCCGGCGAGTTCGTCCTGCCCTGGCGGGCGGAGTTCGATGCTGCCCCCGGCAGCCTCCGGGGCTCGTCCGACTACGTGCAGGGATCCGTCGAGATCCAGCCCGTCGATCGGCGCATCCAGGAGAAGCTGCCGCTCACGTTCTTCTTCCCGGAGGTGTCCGGCGAGCAGGAAGGGGTGCAGCAGTTGCTGCACCACCTGGTGACCATCGGCGATGTCTCGGGTCACCGCTTCATCTGGAAGGAGGTCACCGCGGACGGCCGCGAGCTGATGGGCGACCGGCTGGTCCTGACCGACAGCATCAACAGCGTGGTCTACAGCGTCGACCTCGGGTGCAGCGTCGGCTGCTACCGGGCCAACGCCACGTCGATCGAAGAGGTCATGAGCACCTTCACGGTGGAGGGCTGACGATGCGGCTGTGGCCCAGAGGCTCCCGATCGTCGAAGGGGTCGGCCGAGCAGGGGCTGACTCTCGGCTCGACGACGTCGCGTCCCCGCGACGCCGACCGCAGGACCCGGCGGAAGCTCGATCCCTGGGACCGCTCGAAGTACCTGATCCTGGGCTCGATCCTGTTCGCCTTCTTCTGGTGGCAGAAGCTGAACGGCAACCCCATCAAGTCGGTGGCCGACGGTTTCTGGGAGACCGTCGAGAAGCAGTCCTGGGTCTGGGTGCTGCTCGGGCTCGAGGTGCTGCGCCAGTTGCACTTCGTGGTGGCCGAGCACTGGTCGGGCTACTACCGGTTCTGGAAGTTCAAGGTCTTCGCGCCGGTCGAGCGCCGCCAGTCCCGCATGGACCCGTGGGTGCGGTTCCGGATCGGACGGGTGTTCCGGATCCTGTTCTGGCTGCTGCTGTTCGGGGTGATCATCGGCCAGTTCACCGATCAGAACCCGGTGGCGGCCCTCATCGGCCTGCCCGGCCTGTTCCACTCCTGGCTTCCGTGGGCCGGCCGGCTGATCGTCTACCCGCTGCTGCTGATCAGCCAGTTCGTCCTGTTGTTCTGGTTCCTGTCCCGGGGCGGCGTCGAGACCTACTTCCCCGACGACATCGACACCCGCTTCGAGGACGTGTGGGGCCAGGACCCGGTGAAGGAACGGGTGCGGGAGAACCTGATCTTCCTGGAGAACCCCGAGGCCATCGAGGAGGTGGGGGGCTACGCCCCCGGCGGCATCCTGCTGTACGGCCCGCCCGGCACGGGCAAGACCCTGCTGGCCGAAGCCGCCGCGGGCGAGACCGGCAAGCCCTTCGTGTTCGTCGACCCCGGCGCCTTCATCAACATGTTCATGGGCGTGGGCATCCTCAAGGTGAAGAGCCTGTTCCGCAAGCTCCGCAAGCTGGCCCTGCGCTACGGGGGCGTGGTGGTCTTCTTCGACGAGGCCGACGCGCTCGGCAACCGGGGCGCGTCGGTGGGCGGCGACGGCGGCTTCGGCTCGGAGCGGTTCGCTGCGTTCCTGCGCGACGCCACGGAGGCCGGCTCGTCGTACCCGTACCTGTCACCCGGCGCGCAGCGGGCGCTTCAGGAGGCCGCGCTGGGCGGGTTCGATCGAGCCGGCGCCCTGGGCGCCTACGGGGGCGACGACAACTGGGCCGGCCCCCGGCGGGAGTCGATCATGATGATGGGCGGCGGCGGTGGCGGCATGGGCACCCTTCAGGCTCTGCTGGCCGAGTTGTCGGGCCTCAAGAAGCCCCGCGGATTCTTCAACCGGATCATTCGCAAGATGCTCGGGATGCGGCCCAAGCCGCCCCCGAAGTACCGGATCCTGGTGATGATGGCCTCCAACCTGCCCGAGGCCCTCGATCCGGCCATGCTGCGGCCGGGCCGCATCGACCGGATCTACAAGGTCGGCTACCCCACCATGGAGGGCCGCAAGCGCACCTACGAGGGCTACCTCGACAAGGTCGAGCACGTGCTCACCGACGATGACATCGACAAGTTGGCCACCATCACCCCCTACGCGACGGGGGCAACCATCAAGGACATGGTCAATGAGGCCCTGATCACCGCCATCCGCGACGGCCGCAGGGTCATCACCTGGGCCGACATGATCAAGGCCAAGCAGCTCAAGGAGCACGGCCTGGCCGACGACTTCGACTACGTAGAGCATGAGCGCCACGCCCTGGCCATCCACGAGGCCTGCCACGCGGTTGCCCTGCACCGGGTGAGCCGGCACCGCATGATCGACATGGCCACCATCGAGCGCCGGGGCAACGTGGGCGGCTTCGTGTCGCACATCCCGCCCGAGGACCGGTTCACCCATTGGCGCACGGAGTACGAGTCGGACCTGGAGGTGTCGCTGGCGTCGCTGGCCGGGGAGCGGATGCTGTTCGGCGACGACAACTCCTCGGGGGTGGGCGGTGACCTGCGCAACGCCACCCAGCTGGCCACCATGATGGCCGGCTACTGGGGGATGGGCGACACCCTGGCCAGCCACGCGGTGCAGCGCCAGTTCGGCATCGGCGGCGGGCAGCGCAAGGGCGACGACGACGACCCCGAGCGCGCGCTGCTGCGTTCCGGGCTCGGCGACCAGATCGAGCAGCGGCTGGCCGACCGGTACGACGCCGCCATGGCCCTGCTAGAGGCCAACCGGATCGAGGTCCTGGCCGTGGCCCATGCACTGGAGACCCACAAGACGATCACCGGCGAGGACGTGAGCGCCATTGTCGACCGCAACGTCGGCCCCTTCCTGGATGGCCGGGGCTACTACACCCCCGAGGCCATCAAGGCTCTCGAGGACTATCACGCGGCGGTGCTGGAGCTGCGCCGCATAGGCGGGACGCAGCTTCCGCCGCTGCCCGAGATTGCGGGCATCACCGGCCGCCTGGTCGAGGCGGTCGCGGTCCCAGTCGGCGCCGCGGCCGGCGCCGAGTCCTCCAGCTCCAACGGCTCAGACGACCAGTCCGACTGACCCCAGCCCGCAAGGGCGTAGCCTGATAACGCGTCTACTAAGGTTGACGCGTGACGGGCGATGAGTTGCTGCGAAGACTGCTTCGATCGGGTTGTGAGATCCGGCGCCAGCGCGGATCTCACGTGAGGCTGCGCTGCGGCGACTGCATGGCAACGGTGCCCGTCCATTCGGGAAGGGATATCGCAATCGGAACGCTGCGGTCGATCGAGCGTCAACTCGAACCGTGCCTCGGGAAAGGATGGCTATCGCGGTGACGACATACCCGGTGATCTATCGGCGAGACCCAGGCGATGACGCTTGGCTCGTTGAAGTGGAAGGCATGCCTGACGTGCACACGTTCGGCCGGACCCTTGAGGAGGCCGCGGTCAACGCTCGTGAGGCGATTGCGGTGACGGTCGACGCCTCGGAGTCCGACGTGGAGTTGGACGAGTGCTTCTCTGTGGCCGATATCGACGTAGAGGAGCTCCTGAGCCTGCGCGATCGTGCCCAAGAGCTACATGAGATCTACTTGAGCCGCCAGCGGGCTGCTGCCCTGCGACTTGCTGAAGCGGGCGTCTCGCGACGGGACTCGGCCCGGATGCTGGGCGTGTCCCATCAGCGGGTCCAACAGTTGGTTGCCCGATGACCGGCTCTTGGTCCCAAGCAGCGCTCAGCACAGACGAACAGACTTGTGTACTTCGTTGATGTTGTCGATGATGCGATCGGGGGGCTCCAGGTCCGACGGGAACTGCCGGCCTCGCTGGACCCACGCGGTTCTCATCCCGAAGCGTCTGGCTCCGTCGATATCGCTTACAGGGTTGTCACCGACGAACATGATCTGCTCGGGCGAGGCGAGCCCGGTCTCATTGAAGGCATCGCGGAAGATTCGGAGGTCCGGTTTCGCGTAGCCGACCTCTCTGAGACGATGACGAAGGGTGCGATCCGGTCCAGGCCCAACGCTTGGCACTTGTGGCGCTGCATCCGGCTCGGGCCGTTGGTGACGATGCCCCAGGGCACCTGCTGGTCGTTGAGGTGGCCAAGGAGGCTGTTGACCTGTGGATCGGGTTGCATCTGCCGGTCCATCGCGCCGTCGTACCAGTTGGCCAGCGCGGCGACGTCGAGGCCCGTCTCGGGCCACTCGCGCAGCCATAGAGCGAATCGCCGTGCCTTCAGGTCGGGTACGTATTGCGTGACCGCGTGGAGGTCCTCGTCCCAGCGGATCATCATCGCCACCGCAGCAGCACGTGTGACTGAGGTCGCGGTGCTGAGGTGCTGCTCGTAGAAGTCTCCGACGACTCCGGCGAAGGCGCCCTGGAAGTCGAACAGGGTGTCGTCCAAGTCGAATACCAAGCCGTCGACGGCGAGATCCATAAGTTTGCCAGGGTACCCCCCCGCAAGTCGCAGGACCCCGGCCCGCGCCGCGGGCTAGGTTGGGCGTCGGTGCTGTCGGCCCAGCAGTCCGTACAGGTGGCGGCCGCCCCGCGCGAGGTGCTCGAGCTGGTCTGCGATCTGCGGGCCTACATGGTGTTCGACGCCAAGATCGTGAGGGTCTACGAGAACCCGCCCATCGATTCCGACGGGCACGGGTTCGTGGTCTTCCGGGGTTCGATCCGCGGCATTCCCAGCCCCAAGCAGCGCCAGTCGGTCAAGCTCGATCGGTGGTGGTCGGTCACCTTCGAGAGCGCCGGACCTTGGTGGGCGGATCGCCTTGTGTGGATGCGGGGAGGGGTCACCGCGCAGCCGTTCAGCGGCGGGTCGCTGGTCACCCACAGCTACCGGTTCCGGTTCAAGGGTCCGTTCGGACCGTTGATCGAGCGCTACGCCCGCGACTGGCTCGACCGGGACCTTCACGACGAGCTTCAACGGATCAAGACCCACTTCGACCGCCGGGCCGCGGGTCTCCCGCCGCTCGATGTGCCGCCCAGACGGTCGGCCCGCACAGCCGAGCACCGGACGCGGGCCTGGAAGGACTTCCGGTCTGATCCTGGGATAGGGGCCTAGTCGGCGCGGTCTTGATCAGGGGGTGGCGCCGGCGCGGATGAGACGTCGGCGGCTGGCGTCGATGGCTACCGCGGCCATCAGGGCGCAGGCCGCCATGGTCAGGAACCCCGCCGCGTAGGAGACGTGCTCCACCAGCAGACCGAAAGCGAACGGGCCGACCACCCCGCCGACGTTGAGTCCGCCGAAGCTCATGCCGGAGGCCGCGCCGGGGGAGTCCCGGTAGGCCCGGATCACGGAGTGCAGCATCAGACCGCTCCAGCCCCATCCGACCCCGAGGGCGAAGATCGCGCCCAGGGGCACCAGCACCGTCGAGCCGGTGGCCGCGGCCACGTATCCCGCGGTGCTGGCACCGAGTAGCAGGGACACGATCCGCAGATGACCGGATTCGAAACGATCCGCCAGGTATCCCGCCGCGATCCTGGTGGCGACGGGCGCGCTGCTGGCCACCGCCAGCAGGTTCCCGGCTGTGCCCTCCCGCAGGCCGGCGTCGATCGCGGCGGACACGAAGAACGCGGCCATCGACGTCGTTGCAGCCGAGCCGAGGCCCGCGGCCAGCCCGATCAGGTTCAACGGCCCGTAGTCGATCTCGCTCAGGCCCCGGGCCGCGCCCGCCATCTTGACATTGGGACCGGACCTGGTCCCGTACGCCGGCGCCAGCACGAATCCCGCCAACGGCATGGCGATGGCGATCCCGAAGGCCCAACGCCATCCGAGTGTGAGCCCGATCGCCGGGACGGCTAGGCCGGCCAGCACCACCGCCAGCGGCGCCGCGGCCGCCAGCACTCCGAAGCCGGCGCCGTGACGGCGGGTGGGGACGCCCTGGGCCACCATGGTCGAGCACCCGGGGCCGGCGATGGCCAGCCCGATCGCGCCGATCGCCAGCGCGGCCAGCAGCACCCAGTACGTGCTCACGACGGTGGCCAGCACCAGCAGTGCCGCGGCGCAGAGGATGTTCGCGGTCCGCAACGACCGCTGCGGCCCGAGCCGGTCGGCCAGGGCTCCGGCGTGCGGCGACATCGCCGCGGCCAGCAGGAAGAAGAAGGCCACCGCCGAGCCCAGGCCGGCCGCGCCGAAGCTCAGGTCGTCGCCCATCAGCGGCGCCAGCGCGCCCACTGCGAACGCGGGAAACAGGGCCGCCGTCTGCGACGAGACCGACGACGCGAGTGAGAGGGCCGGCCGTGCGCCCCCGCGGCGGGGTGGACGGCCGGGCGCAGCGGTCACGGGCTGCAGCCGGACCGGGGCGCCGTGATGGGAGCTGTGTCTTGCAACTGCGGACCGGCCGTCTCAGGGGTTGGCACCGGCGCGGATGAGGCGTCGGCGGCCGGCGTCGGCGGCCAGGGCGGCCAGCAGGGCGCAGGCCGCGATCGTCAGGAAGCCCGCGGTGTAGGAGACCCGGTCGGCCAGCAGGCCGAACGCGAACGGTCCGACCACCCCGCCCACGTTGAGCCCTCCCGAGGTCATGCCGGTGGCCGCGCCGGGGGAGTCCCGGTAGGCCCGGATCACCGAATGGACCATCAGGCCGCTCCAGGCCCATCCGACCCCCAGCGCGAACATCGCCCCCGCCGGGACCAGTACCTTCGAGCCGGTGGCCGCGGCCAGATAGCCGAGAGTGCTGGTGCCCAGCAGCAGTGACACGACCCGCAGGTGGCCCGACTCGAAGCGGTCGGCCAGGTATCCCGCCGCGATCCGGGTGGCGATGGGCAGCCCGCTGGCCACCGCCAGCAGGCCTCCGGCGAGGCCCTCGGCCAGGCCGGCGTCCGTGGCGGCCGACACGAAGAACGCAGCCATGGTGGTGGCCGCGGCCGAGCCCAGCGCGGCGGCCAGCCCGATCAGGTTCAACGGCCCGTAGTCGATCTTGCTCAGGCCCCGGGCCGCGCCCTCGGTCCTGACCGCGTGCCCCGGCCGGGCCCGGTACGGAGGGGCCATCAGCAGGCCGGTCAGCGGCACGGCGACCGCGAAGCCGAAGGCCCAGCGCCACCCCAGCGTGCTGCCGATGGCGGGCACGGCCAGACCGGCCAGGAACACCGACAGCGGGACCGCGGCGGCCTGGATCCCGAAGAACAGGCCGTGCCGCCGGATGTCGGTGCCCCGGGCCACCATCGTCTTGGTGCCGGGTCCGGCGATGGTGAGCCCGATGGCGCCGATTCCCAGCGCTCCGAGCAGCACCCAGTAGGACTGCACTACGAGCGCGGCTACCAGCAGCGCCGAGCAGCTGCAGAGGTTGGCCACCCGCAGGGACCGCTGCGGGCCGAGCCGGTCGGTGAGCGTTCCGGCGTGGGGGGAGGTCACCGCGGCCAGCAGGAAGAAGAAGGCCACCGCCGAGCCCAGGCCGGCCTCGGAGAACCCCAGATCGTCGCCCATCGGGAGGGCTAGAGCGCCCACCGCGAACGCCGGGAACATCGCCGCGGTCTGCGATGACACCGAGGAGACGAGCGAGGCGACCGGGCGGGTCGGTTCGCCGCCGGCTGTCTCGGTCATCGAAACGCTCGTGTCGGGGGCTGCCGGTTCTCGCCTCGCTCCAAGCCGCTCACTCAGGAGGGCCGGAGCCGAAGTTGTCCCGCAGCAGGGTCCCGGCCTCGGCGATGGCGCCCAGGTCGGTGGCGTCGTGCATGTTGAAGATCAGCCCGTCGAGCCCGGCGTCGAACAGTGCGGCCACCTGCTCGCACACGCTGTCGCGGTCGCCCTCCAGCGCGTACCCCCGGTACTTCTCCATGCTCATGTTGCGTGTCTCGCGCAGCTCCGCGCCGAGACGGGCGGCGTCGACGGCGGTGTCCGCCATGACCAGCGCGCCCAGGCGGGTCTTGGAAATCTCGGCCGGGTCGCGGCCGGCCTTCTCGCAGTGAGCCTCGAGCACGTCGAGCTTGTGGCGCACCCCGGCCGGGTCGCCGAAGATGTTGCAGGCGTCGGCGTGGCGGGCCGCGATCTGCAGGGTTCGACGCTCGCCGCCGCCGCCCACCAGGATGGGCGGCCCACCGACCGCGAGGGGTCGGGGCCGGTTCAGGGCTCCGGCCACCCGGTGGTGGGTTCCCGACATGTTGGCCGGACCGCCGTCGAACATGGCCCGGCAGATCCGTACCGTCTCCTCCAGCCGGTTCATGCGCTCGCCCACCGGGGGGAAGTCGTAGCCGTAGGCGGTGTGCTCGGCCTCGAACCAGGCTGCGCCGATGCCGAGCACGGCCCGCCCGCCCGACACGATGTCGAGTGTGGTGACGGTCTTGGCCAGCAGGGCGGGGTTGCGGTAGGTGACGCCGGTGACCAGCGCGCCCAGCCTGGCGGTCCGGGTCCACGGGGTCAGGGCCGCCAGCAGGGTGTAGGGCTCCAGCATCGGCTCGTGGTCCGAGCCCATCGCCGGTATCTGGTGGAAGTGGTCCATCACCCACAGCGAGTCGAAGCCGCTGTTCTCGGCGGTGGCCGCGGCGGCGCACACTGCGTTGAACAGGTCGGCGTCGTCGATGCCTAGGTACGTGAAACTGGGGATGTTGAAGCCGAACCGAGTAAGCGTCATGATGCCTGTATACAGCAATCCTGGACCCTTGAACGGATACGGCCCATGACCGCGGATCCGCAGACCCTCGATCAGCTCGGAACACCGAGCCTGATCGTGGAGCGCAGCCTGTTCGACGCCAACGTCGCGGCCATGGCCGCGGCGTGGCCGGGATCGTCGCTGCGGCCCCATGTGAAGGCGTTCAAGTCCACCGCCATAGCCCGCATCCTCGCCGCCGGCGGCCACGAGGGATTCTGCGGGGCCACCGTCCGGGAGCTGGAGGGTCTGGCCGCGGCCGGGCTCGGTCACGACCTGCTGTTGGCCAACGAGGTGCTGGACGCGTCGCGGCTGGGGCGTCTCGTCGATGCCGGCCATCGGGTCACGGTGGCCGTCGACTCCGACGCCACCGTCGCCGCCGCCGCGGCCGGGGGCGTGCCCGAGGTGCTGGTCGACGTGAACGTCGGTTTGATGCGCTGCGGCTGCGACCCCGATGACGCCGGGCGCCTCGCCGACGCGGCCCGGGCCGCGGGGCTGGAGGTCCGGGGCGTCATGGGTTACGAGGGCCACCTGATGATGGCCGGCGCCGCCGCCAAGGCGGCCGGGGTGCAGGCTTCGATGGAGCTGCTCGTCGAGGCTCACGCCGCGGTCGGGGGCGACGTGGTGTCGGGCGGCGGCACCGGCACCTTCGCGGTGAACCGATGGGTGACCGAGCTCCAGGCCGGCTCCTACTGCCTGCTCGACACCGACTACGCCCGCCTCGACAGCCCCTTCGAGATCGCAGTATCCGTGCTGGCCACCGTGATCTCGGTAACCGGTGGCCGGTGGGCCGTGGTCGACGCCGGCCTCAAGGCCTTCGGCATGGATCACGGCCCCCCGACCTGGCCCGGCGGCGAGGTGATGTTCGTGTCCGACGAGCACACCACCCTGCTCGATCCCGAGGGCACTCTGGCTGTCGGTGATCGGGTGAGGTTGCTGCCCGGGCATCTCGACCCGACGGTCGCCCGTCACCAGTGCTACTGGGTGGTGGACGGCGACGACGTGATCGACCGCTGGCCCGTCGACCTGCGTCACTGGTGACCGCCATGGGGATCCCACCGCTGCGCTCCACCGCCGTGTTCCGCAACTGGGCCAGAAACCAGATGTGCGTGCCCCGCGAGATCCTCAGGCCCGGCTCGCCCGAGGAGGTGGCCGCCATCGTGGGGCGGGCCGCCGCAGAGGGGCTGACCGTGAAGGCGGTCGGGGCGGGCCACTCCTTCACCGACGCGGCCTGCACCACGGGGATCCTGCTGTCGCTGGACCGCTTGGACGAGGTGGAGAGCATCGACGCTTCCAGCGGTCGGGTCACGGTGCAGGCCGGCATCCGCCTCGATGCCCTCAGCCGCCGCCTCGACGAGGTCGGGTTGGCCCTGCCCAACCTCGGTGACATCGCCCGGCAGTCCCTGGCCGGCGCCACCGCCACCGCCACCCACGGCACCGGCCTGGGCCTCGGCAATCTGGCCACCAACATCGTCGGCATGGACATCGTCGACGGCCGGGGCGAGCTGGTCCACTGCGACGAGCACGAGCGGCCCGAGCTGCTGCGGGTGGCCCGGGTCGGGATCGGCGCGCTCGGCGTCGTCACCCGGATGACCCTGCAGTGCGTCCCCGCCTTCGACCTGCACGCCACCGAGACCGTCGAGCCGCTCGACGGCCTGCTCGACGACTTCGAGCAGCACATGGCCGGCCACGACCACATGGAGTTCTTCTGGGTGCCCGGATCGCGCCACGCCCACGTCAAGCGCAACAACCGCACCGGCGAACCCCGTCGCCCCCAGCGGGCCCTGGGGCGGGCCCGGGACAAGCTCCTCTACGAGAACGTCGTGTTCGGGCTGGCCAACCGGGCCATCAGGCGCTTCCCGTCGAGCCTGCCGGCCGTGTCCAGGCTCACCAGGGGGGCCGTGGTCCAGCGTGACTTCATCGACGCCAGCCACCGGGTGTTCGTGTCGAGGCGCTTCGTGCGCTTCTACGAGATGGAGTACGCCGTCCCCCTCGAGGCGCTGGGTGAAGCCGTCCGCCGCATCGGCGCCCTCGTGCGGGGCCTGTCCACCCCGGTGACCTTCCCGGTAGAGGTCAGAGTGTCGGCCGCCGACGACATCGCGCTGTCCACCGGCTACGGCCGGGACTCGGGCTGGTTCGCCTGCCACATGTACAAGGGCACGCCGTACCTGGCCTACTTCCAGGGGGTGGAAGCCATAGCGGCCGACTACGGCGGCCGGCCCCACTGGGGCAAGCTCCACTTCCACGACCACCGGACGCTGGCCCCGCTGTATCCCGAGTGGGACCGGTTCAGGCGGGTCCGCTCCGAGCTCGACCCGGTCGGGACTTTCTCCAACAGCTACACCGATAGGGTCCTCGGGCCGGTCACCTGAGAGGCCGAGCGCAACGAGGCAGGAGTCCACCATGAACACCCCAGCCGCCAGCGAGCATCCGACCGTGGACGAGCAGTCGCTCAAGGAGTGGGTGGACTGCTTCTCCGGCCATGTGGCCAACCTCCGCTACGACGACGCTGGAGCCATGATGGACCCCGAGGTCAACAGCTTCAGCACCTGGCAGGACGTGGTGGTGGGGGTGGAGCACTTCGTCAACGCCCAGTGGCGCAACGTCTGGCCCACCATGACCGACTTCGTCCTGCTCACCGACAGGATGCGGTCCCGGGTCTCGCCGGACCGTCTGATGGCCGCGGTGATGGTCACCTGGACCTCGACGGGCTACTCGTCCGACGGCGAGCCATTCGATCGACCCGGCCGGTGCTCGTTCGTGCTGGCCCGGGACTCCCTCGACGGCTCGTGGCGGGGCGTGCAGGGCCATTTCTCGCTGATGAGGGGCGTCCCCCAGCAGTCCTTCGGCTCCCGCAGCTAGCCCCTCGATCCCTGCTGGGAGCGCTGGTGGGCCAGGGTGGCGATCACCACATCCTGGAGCGCCACCCCTTGGGACTCGAACAGCACGATGCCGCTTCCCGGCTGCGGCGGCGTGACCGTGCCCGCGACAACGTCGGCCAGGTCGGCAAGGTCGTCCCAGTCGAAGATCCCGTCGGCCGCGGCGTGGACCAGGTCGCCGGCCTCGGTGCGGGCCCCCTCGGCGCTGTCGCTCACCACGAAGCAGGCCCGCTCCACGGTGGCGCCGTCAACCTCGCGGCGGTCGGCCTTGGTGGAGCCCACCGCGCACACCAGTGCCGCCGGGTCCAGCCGGGTGCCGTCGAAGATCGGGGTGTAGCTGGAGGTCACGGTGGCCACCACCGCCGCGTCGCTGACCGCCTCGTCGGCGTCGGCGACGGCCCGGGCCGGGATGCGGTGGTCGCGGCCCCATCGGGCCACCTCCTCGGCCTTGTCCTGGCTGCGTCCCCACACCCGCAGATCCTGCAGCGGCAGCTCCTGGGCCAGCACCTCCACGTGCGGCCTGGCCTGGTGGCCGGTGCCGAGCACCGCCGCGGCGGCCGCTCCGGGGGGCGCCAGGTGGCGCACGGCCAGCCCGCTGGCCGCCGCGGTGCGGATGGCGGTGAGGCCCAGCCCGTCGAAGGTGGCCACCAGGCCCGAGTCGGGGCTGAACAGTCCCACCAGGAAGGCGAACCCGTCGGCGTGGGTGAGGTACAGCTTGCCTCCCACCACCCGGTGCCGTGGCCAAGACGCGGCCATGGCGCTGCCCATCAAGTCGCCGGCCGCGGCCCGCACCCTCAGGGTGGTGGCCGCCTCGCCTGCGCCCAGGTCGCGCCAGGCCTGTTCCAGCCAGTCGGTGACGGTGGCCAGATCGCACAGCTCGGCGATCCGCTCCTCGGTGTAATGCGGCACAGCGCTCATGGGCGGTCCTCGATGTAGTGGCGGGCCGTGTTCATGTCCCTCCTAGTCAAAATGGGGCACAGTGCTCACAGCAGCTCCTTGAGGCGGGGGAGGGCTCGGGCGTTGACCGCGGCGGCGAAGGTCTCGGTGCTGGCCGGTTCGGTGCCCGCCGGCGCCAGATCGTAGGTGAGAGGTCCGGCTTGCAGTGCTTCCGAGAGCGCTTCGGTGATCGGTGGCCCTAACTCGGCGGTCTCGGTGAACCATTCCAGCAGCGCGGCCAGCGCCAGATAGGCCCCCGACGGGTTGACCCGGCCCAGACCGGCGTGACGGGGCGCCGAGCCGTGCACCGGCTCGAACAGGCCCACGCAGCGGCCCTGTGCCGGCGGGCCCGGGTTGACGCTGGCCGAGCCGCACAGCGCGATCGAGCCGGCCCGCCCCGCGGCCAGGTCGCTGAGCATGTCGCCGAAGATGCCCTCGGTCAGCACGACCGTGTCGGCCACCACATCGTCGTGGGCCAGTTCGAAGGCCATGCGGTCCACGTAGGTGTGGCGCAGCGGCACGCCCCGGGCCTCGGCCACCCGGGTGGTGATCGAGCGCCACAACCGGCTCGTGGCCAGCAGGTTGGCCTTGTCGGCCGACACGATGCTCGAGGCCTGGCCCTGCTCGATCAGGTCGCAGGCCATCTCGGCCAGCTCGGTGATCTGGGCGGGGGTGAGGATCACCTCGTCGCAGGCAGCCTCGGACCCGTCGCTCTCAGTGCGGGTGGCGGCCGCGCCGTAGGCCCCGCCCAGCAGGTTGCGCAGCACGATCAACGGCCGGGCCGCCGCGTTGTCGCCGCCCCGGACGATGTTGCGGATGCTGACCCGCAGGTCGTAGCGCTGGCGTAGGCCGATGATGGAGTGCTCGGGGCGGTAGTCGTCCAGCGACACGCCCGGATGCTCGCCGGCCGCGCCGAAGAACATGGCGTCGCAGTCGTCGCAGGCGGCCAGGGTGGGCTCGGGCAGGCCGGTGCCGAGCTTACCGAATGCCGAGGCTCCGACGGGCCACGGCCCGGTCAGCTCGATGCGGCCCGCGGCCGCGATGGCCTCCAGCAGCTCGGTCGGCCCGGCCACCACCTCGGCCCCGACACCGTCGCCGGGCAGCACCGCGATCCGCCGGGCCTGGCCCTGGAGTCTGCTCATGCCAGCATCGCCTCCGCGCTGATCCGGGCGACCTTCTCGAGCCCGGTGTCGCCCAGGATCGGGTCGAGCCTCTCCACCCAGGCCCGGATCCCGTCTGCGATGGGCGGGTAGTCACGGTGCCCCAGGTCGCTGCCGAACACCAGCAGCTCGTGCGGGTAGGAGGCCACGAGGTCCTCGGTCCGGGGGCCGGCCTCGCTGGCCAGGATGTCGGCCAGCACCCCGATCTCCAGGTGCGCGTCCAGAGCCCGGAACTGCTCGAGGTGATCGTCGCGCCATTCCAGGAAGGCCATGCCCGGATGGTTGACCACCAGCCGCTGCACCCCCCGCTGCCGGGCGGTGTCCAGCGCCACGACGGCCTGGTCCATGGTGAGGTGGCCCGATGCCATCACCATGTCGTTGCGGGCGATCTCGTCGAAGGTGTCCAGCCACTCCGGGCGCACCTTGCCGTCGTCGACCACCGGCACCTCGCGGAACGAGATGCCCCGGTGCGGGCTCAGCTCGGGGTTGCCGCTGGCCGCGATATGGGCCGGCGACGAGATCGTCGGGAGCCACACCACCCTGGCCCCGAGGGCGGCGGCCACCGCCACCGCGTCGGGGTTGGCTCCCCCGACGGGCGAGTTGAGCACCACGCCGCCGATGGTGTCGTCACCGAGCAGCGCGGCCCGCTCGGCCGAGGATCCCTCGTGGGCCTTGAGCACGAACTTGGACACTCCTGCGGCCTTGGCCTCGACGAGTGTGTCGGGGTCGTGGCTGTGACGCGGCGCCAGGCTCGGCGCGGAGTGCACGTGGAAGTCCACGATCCCGTCGAGCACGGTCACGATCTTGCCTCCGCACGCGCTCCCAGGTCGGCTTGTTCCAGGACGGCCACGCCTCCGAGCAGCCTGCGGCGCACCTTGCCGACCCCGGAGTCGCGGGGGATGTCACCCACCCGGGCCACCGTGCTGGGGCGCATGAAGGACGGCAGGTCGGCGCTGGTGGCGAGGATCGCGTCGGTCGGAATCGACTCACCCGTCATGTAGAGCACGATCTCATCGTCGACCAGGTCGCTGTCGCGGCGCCACACGGCCACATCGTCGATGCCGTCCACCGACGCGAACCGCTGCTCCACATAGCCGATGGGCACGAACTCGCCCTTCACTCTGATGGACTCGCTGCGCCGCTCGATGAACACCAGGTTCCCGGCGCCGTCGGTGCGGCCCAGGTCTCCGGTGGCGAACCAGCCGTCCTCGTCGAAGGGTCGCAGCAGCCCGTCGGCCCGCCGGTAGCCGGAGAACAGCACCCCCGCACGGTCGGCCCGCACATGGATCTCCCCGCCGTCGTCGACCCGCCACTGCACCTCGTGGCGGGCCCGGCCGCCGTAGCGGGACATGCCCTCGGCCAGCTCCGGTCGGTCCCCCCGGCGCCACGCCCAGATGTGGCACAGCCCGCCCGCCTCGGTGGAGCCGTAGGCCGAGAAGCCCAGCGGCACCCCGAACGTCTCCAGGAAGTCGGGGTCGGCGAAGAACATCCGGCTCACCCGGTGGCCGGCTGCGTCGGCAGCGGTCGTGGCCCGCTTGAGGATCTCCACCGGGGGCGCATGCAGGATCAGTACCGTCGCCCCGGCGGCGCGCACTAGCGGCCAGAAGGCGCGGGCCGAGAAGCGCTCCAGGCCCAGCACGTCTACGCCGCCGGTCAAGCCGCCGATCACTCCGTAGCCCAGCGGGTTGATGTGGAACATCGGCAGCGGTGCCAGCACGGTGTCGGTCTCGGAGAAGCACATCGAGTCGGCGATGAACCGGCCGAGGCGCAGGAAGTACTCGTGGGTCTGCTCGCAGAACTTGGGCACGCCGGTGGTTCCCGAGGTGTGCATCCATCCGGCCACGTCGAACCGGTCCCGGGTCAGACCCGGCGCGCCGGCCAACCCGGTGAGTCCCGAACCCAGCTGAATCTCGGACCGTGGCGCAGTACCGCGTCGCAGCAGCCCGTGGGCGAGGCTGCTCCCGTCGAGGTGGACCGCGCCCGGAGCCACCTGGGTGGAAGCCTCCCGGCTCACCCACACCACGGCGTCGGGTGCGAGCTGGGCCAGCATCTCGGCGAGCAGCTCGTCGGGGTAGTCGGGGTTCACCATGGCGGTCTCCGCGCCGGCGAGCACCAGAGCGAGCCAGGCGGTCAAGTAGGAGTCCGAGGTGGTGCCGATCAGGGCCACCCGACGTCCGAAGCCGGCGCCGGCGGCTTCCAGCGCGCCCGCCGCAGCCATGGCCAGCCCGGTGGCCTGCTCGAGCGTGGGCGTCGTGTCGCCGGCCATCCCGAAGCGGGCATCGGGCCGCCGACGCATCCGGTCGCGGACCAGCTCGGCCAGGTTCTTCATGCCACAACCCCGCCGTGGGAATTGGCAGCGTTTTGCCCCCTGTGGGGCGCGTTCTGCTGCCAGTTCGGCTGGCAGACCCGGGGCCGGTCGCGAATTGGCAGCGTTTTGCCCCCTGTGGGGCGCGTTCTGCTGCCAATTCCGCTAGGAGGCGGCGGGATCAACCGAGGCCCTCGTAGTCGTCGGCTCTCAGCACCCGGCGGGCGACGTAGTTGCGCAGCACCTCCAGCGAGCCGCCTGCCACCCGCAGCACCTTCATGTCGTGCAGGATCTGGCCGTAGTCGGTGTCGGTGTACAGGCCGTGGCCGCCGGTGAGGGCGAAGGCCTCGTTGACCGCGTGCTCCGAGGCCCTGATGGCCATCTTCTTGGCCAGCGTGGTGGCCAGTGCCACGTCGCCTCCGGCGTCGTGGACGTTGGCGGCGTGGTCACGGGCCAACGACGCCCCGTACAGGTCGCTGTAGCAGTCGGCCACCGTCCACTGGATTCCCTGGAAGTCGGTCACCGTCGAGTCGCCCACCTCCCGGCCCGATCCGTAGGTGATGGCGTCAGCCAGAGCCCTCCGTCCGAAGCCGATCAGCTCTGAGGCGTTGCCCAGCCGGCTCATGTTGAACGTGGAGAAGAACGTGTCCATGCCCCGTCCGGCGTCGCCCAGCAGCGCGGAGTCCGGCACCCGAACGTCCTCCAGCCACACGTCCGCGGTGGGGATGAGGCGCAGCCCGATCGGGTCGGTGTGGCGGGTGGACACGCCGGGCAGGTCGGTGTCCACCAGGAAGGCGGTTATTCCCTCGGGAGCTATGGCGTACACCAGCGTCACCTGGCTCTCGGCTCCCAGGTTCACGTGGGTCTTGGCACCGTTGAGGATCCAGTCGTCGCCGTCGCGCACCGCGGTGGTGCGCATCAACTTCATGGACGAGCCCACGCCCGGCTCCGAGATCGACTCCGAGAAGATCAGCGTGCCCCGCGCCATGCCGGGCAGGTAGCGCTCGCGCTGTTCGGGCGTGGCCCAGTCGATCAGCCACCGCTGGCCCTGGATGGAGATCTGGGGAGACACCAGCCCCAGCCGCCCCACCTCCTCTTCGATCAGGCAGTACTCGGCCACGCCGAGCCCGCTGCCTCCCTCATCCACCGGAGTGAACGGGCCCACCCAGCCCCGGTTGCCCATCGCCGCGTAGATGTCGGCCGGGAAGCGGGCGTCGCGCTGGCAGGACCGCAGCTCGGCCCGGTGCTCCTCCGCGAACGCGGCCATGGCTGCGATGGTCGATTCGGGCCAGTCGGGATCGGCGAAGGTCAAGTTCACATACATGGCTCGTCCCAGGGGAGCGGCTTCGGACCATCTTGTATACCAACCCGCCGGCTCGAACATGAAGGCCGCGTTCGGCGACAACCCGCCACATGCACGAATCTACGAAGTCACTAGTATCGCGAGCCTGTGAGAAACGTCACTGTCAGCCTGGACGAAGAAACCGCACGCTGGGCTCGCATCGAGGCGGCATGCCACGACATGAGCCTGTCCCGCTTCGTCGGCCGTGTTCTTCGAGAGCGGATGACGACTTCCGACGACTTCGAGCGGGCCCGGCAGTCCTACCTCAGCCGCGGTGCCGTGCCTCTGGGTGCCGAGGACGTTTCCGTCCCCGGACGCGACGAGATCCACCGACGCTGAGCACTGTGAGCATCTTCGTCGACACGAACGTGCTCGTGTACGCGCGTGACCTGGCGGCGCTCCGCAGGCAGGAACGCGCCCACGAATGGATGTCCGCCCCTGTGGGCCTCGCGGCTCGGCCGCACCAGTGTCCAAGTCCTCAACGAGTACTACGTCACAGTCGCTCGCAAGCTCTCTCCGGCCCTTCCGGCGGAAGACGCCCGCACCGATGTGCGCGACCTGCGCTCGTGGGTGCCGGTGCCGGTCAGCGCCGGCCTCTTGGACTCTGCGTTCGCGGCCGAGGATCGATTCGGCCTGTCGTACTGGGACCCCCTGATCGTGGCCGCTGCTCAGGCCGTGAGCTGCGACTATCTGCTGACCGAAGACCTGCAAGACGGCCAGCGACTCGACAGCGTGACGGTAGTCGACCCATTCGCGTGCCAGCCCGAGACGCTGCTGTAGACGGCCCAAGGACAAACGTCCCCTTCACAGCTTCTGGCTATAGCGGCGCACCTCTGTGGGAATCCTTCAACCTGGGCAGCCGTTCAGCGCAGCAAAGAACTGCGTAACGGCCGATGCGGCCCTCACGACGACGACGTGCGGACGACCGCCGTAACGCCATTCCCGGGCTCGGCCGTGTACAGCATCTTCAGGAACTCGGACAGCTCGTCGTCTGTCTGCAGGATCTCGGGCTGCTGGTGTTGGGTGTACTTTATCCTGCGGGCCTCATACACCACCCGGTAAGGACGAGCGGCACCGCCTTGGCGTTCAACACTCATTTTTGCGGTTCCCTTCATCTTCAGAGCCGCTGCTCGGTGAGCGCCGCGACAGCTTCGGCCCTGATGGCTTTGACTCTCCTCGCCTGAAAGTTCTAACGCATTCAGCCTGAAAGTTCTAACATTTCTTGGCCGAAAGTTCTGTGCCGGGGCGGCTGGCCGCGAAACCTGGGTCGTTCGGCGGCCGTCGCCCGAGAGCTGCTGGAGAGCTACCTCGACGAGATGGCCCGAGTGGACCTTCCCGCCGCTTCCGGCACCCGCCACAACCCGTCGACGCCGCCGTCGAGCGCCGCGACGGTGCCTGGCTGGCCGTCGAGGTCAAGTTGAGCCCGGCAAGGGTGGACGAGGCCGCCCGCTCGGTGCTCAAGACGTGCGCCACGATCGACACCGGCGAGCGCGGCGATCCGGTCAAGAAGGTCGTGATCACCGCAACCGGGTACGGCGACGAGCGAGACGACGGCGTCTCGGTAGTGCCGATCACCGCGCTGGGATCCTGACTCCTCGCATCAGGCGAAGTCTCCGCCGCCGGGAGGTTCGCAGGTAGTCTTCGATGGCACTCACGCGCCGCCGTTGGAGTCCTCGTCGTGGCTGAGCCGAACTTCCTCAACCGGACGCTGTGGATCGGCGACAACCTGCCGGTGCTGCGCGGCGTGAACTCGGAGTGCGTCGACCTGGTGTGCCTCGACCCGCCCTTCAACTCCAAGCGCCTCTACAACGCTCCGCTCGGTTCAGACGCCGCAGGGGCGCAGTTCGACGACACGTGGACGATGGACGGCACCAAGGAGGAGTGGACAGAGTTGCAGGAGGCGGCCGATCCGGCCCTGTACCACACCGTCGTCGGCGCGGGCCTGTCGGCAGGCGACGCGATGCGGGCGTATCTGGCGTTCATGGCGCTGCGCTTGGTAGAGGTCTGGCGGGTACTGAAGCCCACTGGCAGCCTGTACCTGCACTGCGATCCCCATGCCTCGCACTATCTCAAGCAGCTCTGCGACTGCATCTTCGGGCACAACAGGTTCCGCAACGAGATCGTCTGGAAGCGCACCAGCACCAAGTCGCTGGGCACTCGGCGATATGCCCGAGACAGCGACAGGGTCTTCTACTACACCAAGTCGCCTTCCGATTTCGTCTGGAACCAGCAGTACCGGCCCCATGACCCTGCGTACGTTCGCAAGAGCTATCGCTACGACGACGAAGACGGCTTGGGCCCCTATCGACTGCAACCATTGACGGGCGGCAAAGCGGGCGGCGCACTGGCCTATGAACCGTTCAAGGGAGTGGAGCCATCGAAGGGGCGGGCGTGGTCTCCGCCGCGTCGAGACAAATTCCCCTCAGCCGCAGCTGCGAAGCTGCCGGCCGACTATGAGCAACTTGATGTGCTTGCGAAGTGCGCTGCACTCGACGATGCGGGGTTGATCTATTGGAGCAGTAAGGGAACCCCGAATCTGAAGAGTCACCTGTCCACCAAGCGCGGCAACCCCGCGAGCGACATCGTTACGCATATTTCACCTGCTTCGGGGAAGGAGGCCACCGGCTGGCCGACCCAGAAGCCGCTCGTCCTCTACGAGCACTTCATCGCTGCGTCCAGCAACCCCGGCGACCTCGTGATCGATCCGTTCTGCGGATGCGCCACCACGATGGTTGCGGCTGAGCGGCTTGGCGGCAGTGGGCCGGCATCGACATCGACGAGGTGGCCATCGGGATCACCCAGAAGCGGTTGCAGGACGAGTCTGACGCGGCGGTCCACAACGTTGATCTGGAGGGCTTCCGCGAGGGCTTGCCCTCGTTGCACCTCCCGCCGAGGCCGCCGATTCGCACCGATCCGGACCGGCCGATGCGCTCGCCGCGCATTCGGACGATCCGCTGGGCCGAGTTGGGCGACGGAGAGCGCCGTCCCTGCCCCGGCTGCCGTCGCCGCAAGTACTTTGACGATTTCGATCTCGACCACATCACGCCGCGCTCCAAGGGCGGCATCGACGCCGACGAGAACCTGCAGCTGCTGTGCTCGTCGTGCAACCGCATCAAGGGCGGACGGCTCACAATGGCCGAGCTGCGCGAACGCCTGCTGGTCGACAAGCGGCACCAGATGCAGGCCGAGACATAGTCCCGCGGCCCGTTCGCCGGACCGGCCCACGATCACCAGCAGCAGAACGATCTGAGGTGCGGCAGGCTCCACTCGCTCACGCGGCTCAGACTCGCCAGACTTGACCGGGCCAAATGAACCGACACGGACGACGCTTCATTGAACTCCGGGACTTCAAGTCCCATGCCAACGCGCTCAACGTGAAGTTCTTGAACGACGACGAACTGGAGTTCTACGAGAAACACTGCCTGCTGGTGCCACAGGTGCGCTTGCGCCGGCCATCCGCCCACCTCATCGCAGCGACCCAGAAGGGCGAGTTCTGGCCGGTGGAGAGTCCGGAGGATCTCGAACCGCCCGAGGCGTTGCGCAGTCTGCGGCGGAACCGGACGGACGGCCTCCACCCGTTCGACGCGCAGCGGGAGCACAATCCCCTCCTGCTAACGCCAGACTGCACCACGTTCGAGCCGTGGGACGCTGACGACAAAGTCACGTTCACGGCCCCGGGCGGGCTTGTCGTGCAGCTGCGGACAGTCGAGCGGTACTACTCACCGTGGCAGGTCCACGTCGTCGAGTTGCTCCGTCAGCGGAGGTACTACTACGCGCACTCGCGGTTCCTGAGACACGTCGACCCGTCTCACGACCTCTGGAGCCGGCACCGACTACCCGAGCAAACCGAGCGGACACGGTCGCTGCGAGGCATGGCCGCCGGCTTCGACGCGCTGGAGCGCTTCCTGTTCGCGGACCAAACGGCCCTCGAAGAGGCGTTCCACGGGGTGGACGGGGCAACACTCCCGAAGCTGGCGCAAGAACAGCTGCGTGCGGCCGTGCCGACTTGGGCACAACGGTCTCTGGAGTTCTCAGGTCTCGACGAGCCGACGTTCTTCCGGTTCCTCAGCGACCTGGCTCTCTTGATCGAGGACTACCGCAGTGACGAGCGCATCGCATTGGCCGAGGACGCAGAGGAGTATCTCCTCGACGCCCAGCGGCTCGCCGGGCACGCGTTCGAGTACGACTGGGATGGCTTCCTTGAAGCTGCTGAGGAGCATGTCGGCCCGGGCCTTACCTCACGGCTGCGCTGGTTGGATCCGGTCGAAGCTGCTGTGCGAGACGCCCGAGAGAACCTGCAGGGAATCCTTGGCGGGAGCCCCGTGGCGGCAATCGCCAACGGGTACGGCGATACCGGCACCGTGTCAGACGAGATTGTGCAGTTCTGCTTGGATCACGATCTCTTGGAGGTTCTCTATAGCCTCACGCGCTACTCATACACCCGCACTGACCGGCGCAGAGATCGATTCCCGGGTTTCTTCCATCGGGGACTGAGGTCGCTGGCCTTGTCGGGCGAGCAGCTCGCACGGGGCATTCTTGATGCGCCCACCGGTCTTGGACACGGGGCGTCGGGGAGTCACCACAGGAAGGGGTACCGCGAACTCGTCCAGATTCTCGGCAAGGAATCGTCCTGGCTTGCCTCGTTCAAGGACTCAAGAACATCGGACAGCGAGCAGGGAGATCTCGACCAGCGTGCTGTGCGCCTGGCCGAGGCGGCTCAGTCGAGCGGTGCTGGACGCGACGAGGTCATCGCGAGCACGCTCGCCGCTGCGGTCGCGGCCCGCAACCTCGTTAGCCACCGGCACCGGCTCCTGTCGCCCCGCGACGCGAGAACCCTTGCGGGGCCGTGTGCCGACGCGGTGGTGTTGATCTGGCTCACTGCTCGAGAGAGGGGGTTGGTGTAGCCCTATGAAACCCGCTTGGCGATATCAAGCTGCACCCGCGGGTTCTGCCGCGACGTCTTGCGGCCCAGCACCCTACCAAGAGCTCGCTTGGCGAAATCAGGCTGCACGGCTCGTCAACCTATGCTGATGAGCTATCATGACGGTAGCCTCCGCTGGTGGAGACCACGACAAGTGCTCACAAGCATGGAGTATCCATAGAAGATATGCAACATGCACTAAGGCACCACTTGTACCGCTCCTTCGAGGATGAAGCAGGATTCACGATGTACCTCGGCCCCTCGACCACCGGCGTGCTGCTTGAGGTGGGTGTTGCCGCGCGCGGCGATGAGGCGCGCATCGTGCATGCGATGCGCGCCAGGCCTGCCCTGGTGCCGAGGCATCTGAGAGCATGAGCGATCACGAGTCACTCGGGGTCCAATCGGAGGACGATTGGTGGGATCAGCGCGGGGAAGCCTTCGCGGCCTGGGCGGATCGCCTCACAGCAGCTGATCTTGAACCCGCCGACACGACCGCCCTGCACATGATTGCGAAACTGGCGGATCTGCGCGGCGAAGTCGAGGCAGCCATTCTCGAAGCGGTGAGGACCGCCCGCCGTGAGCGTCGTACGTGGGCTGAGATCAGCACTATGCTCGGCGTGACCAAGCAAGCCGCTCAGGACAAGTTCGCGCCATCCCTCGAATACAGCGAACCGGCAACTCTCCGCGAGCTTCGACGGCGAGGCGACCCGGCTCGGGCCTGACCCGGGTGCGATGTCTGCTCGCGCGGTGAGGCCGTCGAGAATTCCGCCTCGAGGGGTCAGGCGAGCCGGTTCAGCGACGGTAGTGCCGTCGTTGACGTCACAGGGTCAAGGCGGCACCGCCGGAGCGGGGATCGCTGGCGAGTTCGACTGCTGGCCGGCCCCTGTTGCTGGTGCTGTTGCCGCTCGGGCCCACGACGACCTGGAGGCCGCCGCCGACGTTGCCGGTGGGGCGCACCTCGTAGCTGGCTAGCCGGGCGTCGTCGCGCCACTCGATGCCCGGCTCCGCGAAGGCGTACCACGGCTGGCCGATCCCGGCGGGAACGCCGAAGCGGTCGCCGGTGGGGCACACGAACCAGCGCGGCCCGGCCGCGATGTCGGCCACTGGCGCGCCCCTCCGGAAGCGTTGGACGGCTTGGGCCAGCCACTGCACCTGCCGGTCGCCTCCGGGAGTTGCCAGCGTCATCCAGCCGGAGCCGTCGCGCCGTCGGACATGGGCCGCGCTCAGCGTGTGGGGCAGCACCGCCCCGCCGCGCCGGTGGCATCCCGGCAGATCCGAGCGGTCCGACAGCGCGGTTCCGACCCGGTTGCTGAAGGCCACGCCGGTGCCGTCCGCCACCCAGCCCGTGCCGAACTGCACCCCGGCCAGGCTGTGGACCACGGTTGCCGACAGTCCGTGGGGGTCCAGCGCGGTGGCCACCGCGGTGCCGGCCGGCAGGGTGGGGCCCCGGCGGCAGAACTCGGTGAGCTGTTCCTCGGTGAGCGGCGCGGTCGCTTCGGCGTACTGGCGCGACGCGGGGTCGGCGCCCGACGGTGCCGCGGCCAGCAGCGCCGGAGTAATGGCGGCCTGGCTCGGCGCCGGCGTCACCCACACCACGATGTCGTCGAGTTCGAAGCGCCAGGCCGGCTCGACGGCCGCCCGCACCGCTTGCAGGTCGTCGTGGGTGAGGGCCGCGCCGTCCTCGGCGGCCGCGGCCACGAGCCGGTCGGCCAGCTCGCCGCGGTAGAAGGCATCAGGTCCCCGCTGTGCGACGGTCTCGAGGGTGGCCGCCAGGTCCGGCATGCGGATGGTCGTGCCCTGGCCCGGGGCTGTGCCGGTTCCCAGCACCCGTTGCAGCGCTTCGGTGTGGCCCCGGTCCTGTACCCGCTGGTACACGTCAGCCATGCGCGCCGTCACCACATGACCGGCCGCGGCGGCTCCGGCACCGCTGAAGAGCTCGGCCCAGTCGAGCCTTCCATGGGCCCGCCAGGCCGCCTCAGCGCCCCGCAGCGAGCCGGGCACCACCGCGTTGTGCGGACCGCTGGTCCCGGGCCAATGCCGGTCAGCCCCGCGGCCACCGTTGGCCGATGTGTAGCTGTCGCGGCCGGCCATCGCCGGCGGGGCCAGCGGTGATCGCGACCATCCGCCGTACACCTGCACAGCCTCGCCGTCCCGGTCGCCGGTGCCCGCTACCAGGGCCACCATCTCCCCGCCCGGTCCGCTCTGGGGGGCGTTGACCACCCACTGGGTGAACGCCGCGGCCAGGGCGGCGTCGACGGCCGAACCGCCGCCGCGCAGGGCCTCGATGCCGGCCACGGTGGCGAGCCGGTGCCCGCTGGCGACCCCCGCCGACCCGTCGACCGACCCGGCGACCTGCATGGACCTCTTACAACCGGGTGATGGTGGGCAGGGCGTCGACCAGGTCGTCGAAGCCCATGTCCCGGTCCTCGAGGGCGGCCCGGCTGGCGGCCTCGCCGGCGAGCATCACGATGTCGGCCGCGCTCCATCCCCCGATGCCGTCGGCCAGCTCCGCGGCCAGGTCTGCGTCGAGTTCGAGCCCGTGGGCGCCCGCCAACGCGGCCAGCAGCTCCGCTCGCCGGCCGCTGTCCGGGCTGGCCACCTCGAGATGGATCCCGAGCCGGCCCGATCGCAGCACGGCCTCATCGATCAGTTCGGGCCGGTTGGACACACCCACCACGAACACCTGGCCGGTTGCCAGGATGTCGTCGAGCGACGCCAGCAGGGCCGACACCACCCGCTCATCGGTGCGCTCCCCGCTCTCGCCGGCCCGTACCGGGGCCAGCGCGTCGAGGTGGTCGAGCATCACCAGCGACGGCCGGGCCTCGGCCGCCCGCCGGAACAGTGCCCGCACCGCCTCCTCGGACTCGCCGAGCCACTGGTTGTAGACCTTGCTGCCCTCGATGGCCACGAAGTTCACGCCGAGCTCGGAGGCCAGGGCGTGCACCAGCGCGCTCTTGCCCGAGCCCGCCGGTCCGTGCAGCAGAACCCCCTGGCCGATGCCGGTGTCGCTGGAGCCGACGGCTCGTCTCCCCAGGTCGCGCAGGCGCGCCTTGAGTTCGGCCAGGCCCACGATGTGGTCCCAGGTGATGCGCTCGGTGCGGGTCACCACGTCGCGCAGCACGCTCGGCCGCACCGTTCTGAGCGCCGCCTCCAGGTCGCGGGGCTCCACCGCCAGGTCGGTGCCCTCCAGCGAGTCGGCCAGCTCGAAGCCCTCGCGGCCGGAGGCCAGCCGGTCGGCGGCCTCCAGACCGGCCGAGCGGGCCAGATGCATCAGGTCGGCCCCGGTGAAGCCGCCGGCCTCGCCGGCCACCGCGGCGATGGCGTCCTGGGCCTCCGCGGTGAGGGGCATCTCCCGGGTGTGGATGGCCAGGATCTCGGCTCGGGCCTCCTGGTCGGGAGGGCCCACGAAGATCTCCTCCTCGAAACGCCCGGGCCGGCGGAAGGCCGGGTCGATGGCCTGGATGCGGTTGGTGGTGGCCATCAGGATCAGGCCGTCCACCTCCTCGAGGCCGTCCATGAGGGTCAACAGCTGGCTGGCCGCCCGCACGTCGCTCTGGGAGGCCAGTCGTTCCCGGTTGGTGGCGATCACGTCGAACTCGTCGATCATCACCAGCGACGGGGCGTGGGCCAGCGCCCGCGAGAACAGCAGCCGCAGATTGGCCTCGGTCTCGCCCTGCACGCTGCCCACCAGCTCGGTGGCCGACATGCGGTAGGCGGTGACGCCGAGCTCGTTGGCCAGCGCCTTGCAGATGAGCGTCTTGCCGGTGCCGGGCGGGCCGTGCAGCAGAACCCCCTTGGGCGGGCGCACCCCCAGGCGGCGGTAGAAGGCGGGGCGCAGCAGCGGCAGCTCGACCAGCTCGCGCAGGCGCCGGATGATGGGGTCGCACCCGCCGACGTCGGCCAGGGTGATGAGCCGCTCCGAGACGCTCACGTCGGCGCGGTGCAGCTCGACCTCGGTGCGGTCGCCCATACGCGACGGCGACGGCGAGGCCATATCGACCCGCACCAGCATCCCCGCACCGCCCGGATAGATCTCGGCCAGCACCCGGTTGCCGGGGTACAGCGGTGTGCGGTCGTCGCGCAGCCGCTCCAGCAGCCGCTGGTGGAGGTTGAACGTCAGGTTGTAGGGCGGGGTGATGCGGGCGCTGCCCGCCTCGGGCAGGTCGCCGGCTGCGGCGGCTTCCAGCGGCTCGCCGGGGCGGACCGCCAGCTGGGGCCACAGCATGCGGCCGAGTCGCACCAGAGCGTCGTCGTGGTCGTGGACCCGGGCCACCGCCCAGGCGGCGTGGTCCTCGTTGCGCAGCCCGACCGCCTCCCCCTCGGTCAGGCCCAGCTGCTCCAGTCCCGCCACCGACAGGCTGGCCTCCGAAGGGCCGAGCTTCGATCCCGGGGCGGGCCGGGCCGCCCAACGCCTCAGACCCGCGGCCGGCTCACTGCTCACTGCTCACGGCTCCGTCGCCGGTCGGGTCGCGGGCTTCTCTAGCCGTGCTGGGCCTGCCACTCCGGGCACGGCTCGAGCACCTCCATGGCCACGCCGCCCTCGGGGCTTATGGCTGAGTCGAGGTTGGCCCAGGACACCAGCATCCGGGTCGGGCCCACGCCGGTGTTGAAGTGCTGGTAGGTGACGCCCGACTCCCTGATGGGGATGGCGATCACGTCGCCCTCCTCCCATTCGTGGGCCCGGCCGTCGAGCACGGTGTGGCCGCTGCCGACCAGCACGAAGTGGATGAGCCCGCCCTGGCAGTAGAGCTTGCCGCTGTTGGAGCCCTGTGGGATCTCCAGTTCGTGGAAGTACAGGGCCCTGGTGCTGGGAGTCTCCAGGTGCGGGTGCAGGTACCAGCGCATGGTTCCCATGCGGTTGAGCTCGGGCTCGCAGTCCTCGCGCCCGATCAGGTTCTTGGCCGCGGCCCGGCGGTCGCGCTCGGCCCTCGACTCCTCGAAGGTGCGGTCGTACAGGGTCGGCTCAGCCATCGCCGGCCCTTTCACCGATGATCCGGGTGACGGCCACGATCGGGTCCTCCTCGGCTCCGTCGCCGGAGCTGTCGCCGTCGTCTGCGTCGGTGTCCTTGGCCGCCATCTCCCGCCAGTTCGACTGCTCCTTCACCTGGGCCAGCATCGACCCGGTCTGGAACAGGAACGGGATGTAGATGAACGCGA
>LXNJ01000376.1_pt1 | contig 32024 bp, 34 predicted proteins | sample 809081 | NCBI WGS metagenome assembly LXNJ01 (sample SAMN04870510, study PRJNA318959) | sponge metagenome | biome: sponge; feature: marine sponge reef; material: water | host: Petrosia ficiformis | place: Greece: Milos, Mediterranean Sea | collected 2013-05-29 | depth 5-7 m | reverse complement strand
AAAAGCATACGACCAAAAAAATTAAATGACCTTGTATTGTATAGTTCTTGCTCTTTTCAACATCTTTTATGTTAATAGTATATAACTGATACACAGAACTTAGAATTTACTTATTAACATTGTTTAAATGATATGTTAATTGCGCTTACCTTTGTTAAAAAGCTGGAAAATGAAAGTCGGAATTGCCTCAGATCACGCTGGATATGATTTAAAAAAGAAAGTAATTGCTCTTTTAAAATCAAAAAATATTGATGTTCAGAATTTTGGGACCAATTCACCAGAAAGCACAGATTATCCCGATTATGCACATCTATTGGCACAGTCTGTTGAATCAGGCGATTGTGAATTAGGAATGGTTATGTGTGGCAGCGGCAACGGGATAAATATGGTAGTTAATAAATACCAAGGTATTCGTGCTGCTTTATGTTGGGAGGAAGAATTGGCTGAAATGGCGCGCAAACATAATAATGCCAATGTTCTTAGTTTACCTGCACGTTATATTGATCACGACCTCGCTTTAAAATTGGTAGATATATTTCTGTCCGCAGATTTTGAAGGTGGTAGACATCAACAAAGAGTAGATAAGATAGCTTGTAGCTAATACTTATTTTACCAGTAAAGTGGTCTGATCGGTCTTCCTAATCCTATCTTTTATAACATCTTCTTCTTCTAATACTCGAATAGCAATGAGTACGGTTGCTAATCCGATTAGAATGAACAATATTTTAACTAGCGTTTTCTTTCCCATTACTGGTCGCTCTCCTATTTATATATCCAAGTGTCCGGATCTTGTTTGTTAACACTCTTCCACACTTGAAATTGAATGGTTGTTTTTCCTTCTTCTATATCAGTACGCACTACACCTATACTTTGTTTAGTACTTACTTTATCTCCTTTTGAAACGTATACCTCTGCCAAGTTAGCATAAACCGTTCTATATTCTCCATGACGAATAAGAACGGCTTTTCCGGCTCCAGGAATGACGATAATTCCGCTGACTTCACCTTCAAAACAGGCACGAGCCATAGCTCCTTTATTGGTTGAAATTTCAATTCCATCATTGTTAACTACAATACCACGAAGTACTGGATGGGGTTGTTGCCCAAACTTTCCAACGATATAACCTTTTTCCACAGGCCATGGTAGCTTACCCTTATTGGAAGCAAAATTATCAGACAGTTCTTGAGCTTCGGGAGTTAAAGCAAAACCATCTCCACCATAAGCTTCAGCTGCTTTTCGAGCACGCTCAATTTCTTCCTCAATTATTTTTTGAATGGCTTTTTCAAGTTTGCGGGCAGCTTTCTCTTTTTCTTTTAATTGCTTCTTCAATTCTTTTTCTTGATCGGATAAAGCTTGAATGGTCTTATTCTTTTGGCTTATTTCTTCCGCTAGCTGATCCAATTCACCTTCTTTTTCGTGAATGAGTTCCTCTTTTTGGATTTTAGTCAGCTTTAACTCTTCCAGTTCCAATTCCAGTTGGGCACTTTCCTTTTCAATGTTATCTACTTGTTGTCGTCTATATGAATTGAGCTGTTTCATATACTGCAGACGCTGATAGGCCTGATTGAAATCCGTAGAGGAAAAGAGAAAGAGGAGACGGTCGTAGTCACCACGACTTTTATATGCTCCTCGGATCATTGCGGCATACTGCTCTTTTAAAGTTTCAAGTTTGAGTTCTAGACTATCGATGGTTTGCTGGGATACAATAATCTCTCTTTCCAATAACTGAACTTCATACTCCATATTCTTAATAAGATTGGATCTAATACGAATTTTTTGTTCGAGAGCTTGGAGTTGACCTACCGAATGTTCTTTATTCTTGGATGTTTCGTCTAATAACTGAGCGGTGTATGCAATATCTGCCTCCATTTTTTTCCGCTCCTCTTGTAACTCTTCTTTTGTTTGAGCATTCACAGCCGTGCTGATTACGATCAAAGCAATAAGAAGCCTAAGGCATCGGAACATATTTGGATGGTATTTTAAAAGGTATGCTTGGATTATCGTCCGTTTTCATTCCACTAAGGGTCCAATCAATTATAATGGTTTGAATGGAGTCCATAAAACTGGTTTTCGTTTCTACAGCAAGTAAACTTCCTTCAAATTCTTCGAATGCGAGGTTTCGAATATTAAGCTCTCCGCCAAGAATCAAATCCGCAATCCATTGTTGCTCTAGTTTAAAACCTTTGCTATCGTTTCTCAGTTCGATAAAGATACTATCGTCCTCACTTGGTTCTATCGGATAAACCGGATGAGTTCTCAACACGATTTGTTCATTCTCTATACCCTTAACGTAATTCTCTGTGGGCCGATATAAGGGAGCCCCATAAAAAAGGGATTGAATCATCTCAAAATCCATTTTTGTATTAAAAACGGACTCGGTTTTTTCATAACCTCCAACATAATAAGTTTTTTCAATCCTATTCAAGAGCTTGAGGCTATCCGGAGTGATCAAGGCACGAACCGCTTCAATACCCAAACCGGGACTGATGCTTACCCAAATAGCTTTATCACGAAGTATTTTGAATCGAGCACTAACATTTAACGTGCTGTATTTATCCTCATAGTGGATATGTATTTTACCGCTGTACGATGGCCAATTGGATTTGCGCTCGTTTAAAAGGTCGATGATTTGCTCCATGTTCATACTGTCATAAGCACCAATGGCAGCAAGATTTTTTTTAGATCGACAAGAAAAAGCGATGAAAAGAACGCAAAGAAAGAGGGTTAGCCGTTTCATAAACTTTTATCTATCAGCTTTTGCTTCAGCCCATCGGAACCTCCACCCAATTCATCGGCTTTCTTCCATTGAATGAGGGCATCATCTACTCTTCCCAGCTTAAAGAGAATGTCTCCATAATGTTCGACAACCGTTCCGCTCTTGGCAGAGCCATGTTCAAGGGCTTTTTCAATCCAAATTAGAGCGTCCTCATATTCACCACTCATAAACAACACCCAGGCATAGGTATCTTCGAAAGTATCATTATCTGGACTTAAGGCATTGCTTTTGGCTGACATCTCTTTTGCCTTTTCAAGTTTTTCACCACGAAGTGATAAATAGTAGGCGTAGTTGTTAAGAACTGTCTCATTTTCTGGATCTAGGGCCAGACATTTGTCATAGCTCTCATCGCTTTCTTCATGCTGATCCAATTGATGATAGGCATCACCCATGGTACTGTAAAATTGAACCATTAAGAATTTATTGCCAGCAGCGTAATCCAAGCCGGCCTTGCATCGGTCTACACATTCTTGATATTCATCTATTTGAAAGTATCCAAAGGCCGTCATTATATATGTACTTGGCTGACTAGGAAAGAGGTCAATGGCTTGATCTCCTTCACTGGCCAAGGCATCATAATCTTCGAGCTCTAGATTGAGAATGAGAATTTCACTCCAAAAAAGATAGAGGTTTCCACCTAATTCAACCGATTTTCTGAAGGCTTCACGGGCCTCGAGTTTCTTTTCTTCGCGCAGTAGATAATCACCTTTAAGCGCATAAGTCTTGGCATCCGATGGATGAGCCGATTCAATGGCCACGGCCAACGGACCTAACTTTGGTAGTAAACTTGAATCAAGATCGCTTTTACCGATCAATTCTATAAACACTTTTACCTTATGATCGAGTTCAATTTCACCGTCTGAGAAGGCCTTCTCATAATTTTCAAATGCCTGGTCAATGGAACCCGTTTTATAGTAGTAGTCGCCAAGGGCAAGGTTCACAATGCCATTATTGGGATCAACGGCAATGGCCTGATTATAGACTTCGAGGGCTTTTTCTTCCTCTCCATTGTTGGCGTACAATTCGGCTAGATATAGGTAGTAGCGGACTTCATTCGGTTTCCACTCAACGAGCTTCTCCATTTCACCAACGGCTTTATCTAACTTGTTTTGACGCAAGTAGATCAGCTTTTTTTGCAGTGAAATCTCTTCATTAATGCCAATGGATTTTTCCATTTCATCATACATCTTCAGGGCTGAACCCATGTCGTTTAACCGAAGATATACGATGGCTAAATCATACATATACTCAATCTTACCTGGTTCATTCTTGAGTAAGATTTCATATTGTTCCGCTTGCAGATCGTATTGCTGAGTAGCCTCGTAAATGGAAATCAGGTGAAGATGATACCATTTGTTTTGTGGATCCAGTTCCGCTGCCATACGGCCACTCATAATGCCAGAATTTAAATCACCAAGCTCCAAATAGGCATTTGACAACTCATAATACACGGCATCATTGGTTTCATCAGTACTTAAGCAAGCTTCTAGGGCTTTAACAACGTCTTCCCAGTTTCCCAATGCTTTTTGTTTCTGGGCTTCGAAAAACTTCTTGTCAAACCGTAGGCGTTGTGCTTCGGTTAGCTCTTTCTTTGGGCTTGGATTATTTTTAGCCAATTGTTCCTGTGTACCACAGGAAACAAGTAGAATAGATAAAAGAAAGATGTATGCTAAATGTTTCATTCGCTTGTGCAATAATCACCAATACTGATGGAACGAAAATCTCCCGATAGTCGTACGTGATTACCCACCATAGAATTGTCAATATTCAAATTATTCAATTGAGCATCTGTTTGAATGATGCTGTTTGAAATGGTACAGTCTTTTACTATAGAATCCGGTCCGATGGACACATTAGGACCCACCTTCGAATTCTTAAGAACAACATTAGGACCAATATAACAAGGACCTACGATTTCAGAATTTTCAAGAACCACCGATGAATCGATTAAATCCTCTTCAATAAAACCCAAAACACGGGAATTGGTTTCAACGGTTACATCTTTATTACCGCACTCCATCCAATCACGCACTTCGCCTGGTTTAAAGACAAGACCTTTGGACTTCATGTTTTCTAGTGCATTGGTAAGTTGATATTCGCCTTTGTCTCGAATATCGTTATCAATAAGATATTGCAGCTCGTTCCTAAGGTTTTGACCATCCTTGAAATAATAGATTCCAATAATTGCCAGATCACTAACAAACTCTTCAGGCTTCTCAATAAAAACGGTAATTGTTCCTGAATCATTGAGTTTTACCACACCAAAGGCACCGGGGTCATCAACCTGTTTCACCCAAATTGTACCATCGCTACTTCTGTCCATTTCAAAATCAGCACGGAACAAAGTGTCGGCAAAAGCAACAACCACTTCCCCCTCTAGGGCATCGGCGGCGCAGAGAATCGCATGAGCAGTTCCAAGGGGCTGGTCTTGATAAAAGATGCTCCCCTTTACTCCAAGACCTTCGGCAATCTGTACTAAATCTCGCTCAACTTCTTCACCAAAAGCACCTATTACAAAAGCGATTTCGTCAACGCTGTCTTTACTAATTGCAGTGATATCCTCTACCAAACGTTGCACAATTGGCTTTCCTGCAATCGGGATAAGAGGCTTAGGAACAGTAAGCGTATGTGGTCTTAATCGGCTTCCTCGACCAGCCATTGGTACGATAATCTTCATTCTAAATTTTATTTTGTTCCGGTGCTACCAAAACCACCTTCTCCTCGTTCACTAATTTCTAATTGATTGACTTGTTCCCATTCAATTTGCTCGGGCTTGGCAAGAACGAGCTGGGCAATACGCTCACCATTTTCAACCGTATAAACAGCATTGGAAAGGTTAACTAGAATCACTCCAATTTCGCCTCTATAATCGGCATCAATGGTGCCCGGGGAATTCAAAACGGATAAGCCATTCTTATAAGCCAAGCCCGACCTAGGGCGCACTTGTGCTTCATAGCCAATGGGAAGTTCAATGTACATTCCGGTTGGGATAAGGGCACGTTCCAAGGGCTTTAACTCTACAGCCTCTTCCAGGTTTGCACGCAAATCCATTCCTGCTGATGCAGCCGTTTTGTACTCGGGTAAGGGATGATTTGAGCGGTGAATGATCTTTACCTTCATGAAGTTGGTTTTCTTTTCAAGAAAATCAATAGGCGTTCTTTCTCTAGGAACCCTATAAGGCCAGCAAATATAAGGAATAGGATGCTGTTTATAATGAGATTCACAGAAGTCAAATAAATACCAGCTAAGGCGATTAAGATGGATATGATTAAGAGAAGGGAAAGATGCCTCACTCGATATGGAATGGCATAGACCCTTTGCCCCCAGAAATAGCTGATGAGCGTCATGCTTGCGTAAGCTAAAAGTGTGGTCCAGGCGGATCCTTCATAACCCATAATTGGTACCAATGCCAGGTTTCCAACGATGGTCAATCCTGCACCAACAATACTAATAATTGCTCCTCGGCTCGTTTTATCGGACAACTTGTACCAAATGCTCAGATGAATGTAAATACCCAAAAAGAGATTGGCCAGCAATAAGATTGGAACCACAAAAAGGCCTTCGTGAAAATCTTTATTCGGAAGAAAGATGTCGGCTAGAGGTTGTAAGAATAGATTTAGGCCCACGAAGATGACGCACATTGCCAAGACAAAATAGTTCATCACTTCGGCGTAAATCTCGCGGGCATCGGACTTGGAATACTGCGCAAAGAAAAAAGGTTCGGCCCCGTACCGAAAAGCTTGAATAAAAAGGGTCATGAAGATGGACAGTTTATAACAAGCACCATAAACACCAATCATATGAAAAGACACATCCTCAGGCATGAGGTATTTGATAATTTGACGGTCGGCCACTTCGTTTATGGCCCCAGCCAATCCTGCGATCATGAGCGGAAAGGCGTAAATAAGCTCGCGCTTAAGCAGGTTAAAATCAAATTCAATTCTTGATTTAAACAGTTGAGGAAGAACGAGAATAAGAGCTACGGCACTCGCCGCCAAGTTGGAGATGAAGATATATCCAATCCCGATTTCGGGAAGATATACCGCTTGGATAAGACCACTTAAAAGTTCTTTTTCTAACAACCAAGGGCAAAGGAGCAGGAAGAATAAGTTCAATCCAATGCTCACGCCAAGCTGCGCAAAACGAATGAAAGCGAATCGAAGGGCCTTGTTCTCTGCCCGAAGACCGGCAAAAGGAATGGCAGCTAGCGCATCCAGCGAGAGGATTCCAGCGAAGTACAGCAGATACTCTTGATGATCTTCGTAACGAAGCGTCTGTCCGAGGGATTCGAGATTAAGAAAAACAATGAATAGAAAGAGCAGGGTGGTGACCAGAATGGATATGAAGCTGGTATCAAGGACCTTCTTTCGGTTGGATTCTTTCTCTACATGGCGGAAATAGGCCGTTTCCACGCCATAGGTGAGCACAATAGCCAAGAAAACAGCTAAGGCGTAGAGGTCGGTTACTTTTCCATACTCATAGGTTGGAAAAAGGGATACGTAGAGTGGAACAAGGAGAAAATTAAGCAGCCGACCAACGATGGAACTGAGCCCATAAATGGCCGTTTGTTTAAATAACCCCTTTAATAAGCTCATATATTAGGCTTGTCTTACTTTCCAGTAAATTCCGCTTTGCGTTTGTTGATGAAAGCGTCTGTTCCCTTCTTAAAATCGTCTGTTCCAAAACAGTTTCCGAACACCTCAACTTCTTTGTCAAAGCCATCGACGCCTTCTTGGAAACAGGCATTTACACATTCAATAACGCCAGCAATGGCCACAGGAGATTTTGTGGCTATCTTCTTAAGTAACTCAAAACAAAAGCCGTGTAGTTTATCCTGATCAAGAACATAGTTGACCAAACCAAGCTGTAGTGCTTCATCGGCTTTAATGGCATCAGCGGTCATCAATAATTCCATCGCCTTTCCTTTCCCGATTAGCTGCACAAGGCGTTGAGTACCAGCATAGCCAGGAGTAAGGCCCAGGTTTACTTCGGGTTGACCGAAACGGGCATTGGTCGAAGCGACACGCATATGACAGGCCATGCTTAACTCACATCCACCACCTAGTGCAAAGCCGTTTACCGCAGCAATCACAGGTTTCGGGCAGCGCTCAATCATAAAGAAGACCTCATGACCATTTCGTGCCAAGTGCTTTCCTTGTTCCACGTCAAAATCCATAAACTCCTTAATGTCTGCACCGGCAGCAAAGGCTTTATCGCCCATTCCTGTGATAATTACTCCTTGAATGGTTTCATTCAGAGGGACGTCTTCAAAAACAGTGGCCAATTCAATGAATATTCTTTTGTTCAGAGCATTTAATGCCTGTGGCCGGTTTAGTGTAATGGTTAGAATACCATCTTCAATATCAGTAAGGATGCTTTCGAATACCATAGTAAATTAGTTGTTTGTGGTAAAAGTAAGATTAATCAGGCGTCTAATTAAGTAAGGATCAAACTTGATGCAAAGGGATTTCAACATGAAATTCAGCCCCTTCGTTAATCGCGCTTTCCACCCAAATCTTTCCTCGATTCATCTCAACAATATTTCGAACCATAGCGAGGCCCAATCCCGTACCAGAAGTTTTTGTGGTAAAACTTGGTTCGAAAATAACGGACTGCATTTCCTTCTCTATTCCAGATCCATTATCCTTGATTCGGATACGCGCAAGATTTTGTTCTTGGTCCTTCTGAATAAAGACCTCGACTTGTGGCAGTCGGTTCTTTGGAATGGCCTGCAGGGCGTTATTGATCAAATTATTGAGCACTCGAATCCAATGTTCTTTATCGGAAAAAATGAACACCTCTTCTTGAGGAAGATTGAGTAAAACGTGCGATTTGTTGTACAGGGCTACAGAACTTGCCGCAATGGAACGCAGGTCTACGACTTCGGGATTCCCCCTTGGCATTTGAGCGAAATTTGAAAAGGACCCAGCAATACTAGAGAGAGTGTCAATCTGTTCAACCATGGCCTCCGTAAACTCTGTGAGGCGCTGTTTGAAGGAGGGATCGCTAGGGTCTAGCTGCCGTTCTAACATTTGTATACTGAGCTTCATTGGTGTGAGTGGATTTTTTATTTCATGGGCCACTTGTCGGGCCATTTTCCTCCATGCCCCCTCCCTTTCTGATCGCGCCAGCAATTCAGCACTCTGTGCCAACTCATCAATCATACGATTGTACTCCCGAATCAATGATCCAATTTCATCATTATGATCCCATTCTAGTTTTTCGTTTTTCTCAGAAAGATTGATGCGTTTGATACGCTCTTTCATTTCAATGAGCGATCGGGTAATGTAGTTGGACAGGAAATAAGCGAGAATCCCCGCACCGAATAAGAGCACTAGATATATCTGAGCAAGCGTTAGTAAGAACTCCTTCAACTCTTGTTTTGGAAGCTCATCAGCCTGAAGGTATGGGATGTTAATAATAGCCAAAGCATTGCCCTGGGCGTTCCGAATATAGCTGTACGAAAGAAGAAGATGGAGGGTGTCCACTTCATGATCAAAAAGCACACGTTCCTCTCCGGCCTTTAAACGATCGATGATATTGTTCGGAATGGTTTCATCCAGGTTGTAATTGGAGAACACTTCAGGAAACGAACTAATAAGAAGGCTTCCGTTTAAACTATGGATGTTAATATCGAGCTTGTTAATATCGGCCAGCTCACAGATTTTGGAATCGAAGATTTGAACGACGGTGTCAGCGGGTAGCGCTTGCTCGGATGGATTTATAATGTAGTTGATGGAAAGCTTAATCGCCTCCTCTTTACGTTGCAAACGCTGCAAGTGGTAATTGTCGTTCTCTCGCTTGAAGAAGACTCCTGCGGCAATGACTAGCATGATGGATGACAAGACTAGAATGGCCAGCATGGACAAAAATATCCGTGCTCGTAAGCTCATATTTGGATTCCAAATTTGCTTCATCTAGTGACTAATTTCATGCCAGATTATAGTTTGAATGTTCCACGAAGATAGGTGATCGCTTTTCCTCGAATTTTAAACCGATCTCCAACCAAATCGAGCTCCAAAACCCCGCCTCTCTCCGACCATTGTTTTGCTCTAAAAGAGGCTTTTGAAAGTTTTGGCACCCAATAGGGAACCAGGGCTGTATGTGCCGAACCGGTGACAGGATTTTCCAGAACACCAACCTTCGGTCCAAAGAAACGACAGACAAAGTCAAATTCAGCATCTGGGGCGGTAACACCCCCCCTCGATAAGGCCACAGTTTTAAGCCAAAGAAATCCGGCCTCATATTTTTAATCTGATCGAAGGAAGAAAAGACCAACATTAAATCGGCTCCTCCATAGGCTTCGATGGGCATCTCACCCAGCACCTCTTCGGCATTATCGGGAATACTGAGCTTTTGCATCGGTGTTAATGGAAAATCCATTTCAAGGAAGTCGTCCATAGAACGGACGATTAATTCACCTCTTTTGGTTTTAAAAGTGATGGATTGATCTTTGGGGTGATTCAGTTCAGAACACATGACATGAGCGGTAGCTAAAGTGGCATGGCCACATAAATCCACCTCGCTTTGCGGTGTAAACCAGCGCAGTTCAAAAGAGTCTCCCGAAGGGACGAAAAAAACTGTTTCTGAAAGATTATTCTCTTGTGCTAATTGCTGCATCAAGGCATCATCAATCCAATTGTCTAGCGGAACAACGGCTGCGGGGTTTCCCGTAAATGGCTTTTCAGCAAAGGCATCTACCTGAAAAAGGGAGCAGGTCATTTAATCTTCCTGAGTTTTTCTTGGACATCAGCTACTTGAAGCTTTTGATCGTCTCTGGCACTCTCCAATTCCGAACGCTTCGCCGCCAAATCGGCTTTCCTACGTTCGAACTCTCTGATATCTTCTTCCAACCCACCGATGCTCGTGTGCATCTTTTCTTCACTTTTCTTTAGTTTTTTGAGAGAAGATTCGTGATCCTTTTGTTTTGATTTAAGTTCGGCGGTTGCTTCAGGGGTCAGGTTTGCGCCTATCAGATCTTCCTTAATGTCGATGATCTCCTTATTCAAAAGGTCTTGTTCGTTTTCCACTTGAGCAATATCATCTCTCAGATTAGAGATCTTGCGTTGGGCAGATTTGATCTCCTTAATGATGGACTCTTCTTCCTTGTTAACATCCAATTGTACTTTCTCTTTGTAAGCCGAAACAGCAAAGTCATAGACTTCGGATTCCATTTGACGTTTGGCTTGTTTGTTTTCTTCAAAAGGATAGGGTGCTCCATCCATAGCCACGGCCAATGCAATCATAACCCCACCTTCCGAGGTATAGGCCGCTGCCGTTACATCCACCGAATCGTTCTTGAACTCTTTAAGATTTATTCCAACAAAAGACCACTCAAATCCATCGGTGGTTATTTTTTTAGTAGTGATATTTGAAACCGTCTTTTTGAAGTTTTTCTCTACCAATTGTATATTGGTTTCTGGAATCAAACAAACGAAAGCCGGGTGATCGCCATTTTTGAATGCATGGTCTTTGTACTCAACCACAACTTTTTCTTGAGCCCATGATGCGCTCACCAGGAGAAGCAGGATAAAAGAGAATAAGTTTTTCATGCCGGAGGATTTAATGTAGAAAGTTACAAAAAACAGTTTCAGCGTAGGCGTTTCAGGGCTTCTCGCTCACTTAATGAGGACAAGGAGGTAGAACCAACAAAATCAAGCACTTCTACAGGGCACTTTTTTCCGTGTTCTCTAAGCGACCAGCCGATTGCCTTTCGAATAAAGAAAACAGGATGATCTTTTAATCGTTCAATAGTGCGAAATAACAGATCTTGATTTGTCCTTTCCTTGTATTTCAACTGAAATAATAGAGCGGTTCATTGCAACCACAGCTCATTGGATTCGATCCACTTCTTAGAAAGGTTCTCTTGTTTGGATTGATCGTCAATAAGAATGGTTCCAATGAGGTTAGGCACAATGTAGTCGACGCTGTCCCACCAGTAATTTTGGAGGATAAATGGTTCCAAAGAGGAAATATGTTCCAACTGCAATAAGCGTTTTCGCTTTCCTAAGAGTTCAATGGCGCAATAGTGAAGGTTGCGTTGAGGCTCATTGTAAAGTCGTTTAGCAATTGAAAAGGCGTCTGCGATTTCTGGAACACCACATTCTTGATATGTCTGGCGAAGCACTTCTTTCCTCAACGGGGAAGGAACACCAAAAAAGGAAAAATGCCCCGTCATATAGGCGGCCATTTTCACTGCGCCTTCTTCGTTGGCTTGATTGCTAAGCGTTTCAATAAGAGTGGATTCCCAACTCATAAGAATCATTCCATGCGCATGATGCTTTCCAAGAAGGCAGCATATGCTTGTTCCACCATTTGAGGATCGTCGGTTAGCTCGGAGGCCTTTGTAAAATAGTCAATCGCCATCATGAAGCACTTTTCAGAAGCACAAAATCCAACCAAGATCATATACTTCATGTCGTCCGGATAATCCAAGGCCTTTTTAAGTTCTTGAAGCCTGTTCTCGAAATCTGCCAGCTGCTCATTGCTAGAAATGGTGAAATGGAAGGGAGGATAATTTTGTGGGGGTGGATTGGTGCTTCCAACTTCCCAACGATAGGCTTTCCCAGGAACAAAAAACCCTGAATCGATAAAGAGCTCAATGGAAGTATCCTTGGTAGCAACATTCAGCATGAGATTTTCTTCTTCCAGTATCCTGAAGTAACTCAAGTCCTGGCCGGCCTTCCAAACGAAATTAATGGAATAGTCTGCCAGCAAACAGCCATCGGGAGGGAAGAACATTAACACATCGCCTCTATAAACCGAGCCCTTCACACGGGCGACGGTCGTTTCCTCGTCCGTATCCTTCATTTCCTCCCAAACATATTTGAAATAGTCGGAGGTAATGTCCCCATCGGTTTTTTGTACAGCTTGGAAATGTCCTTAGCACCATACATTCCTTGGTTGGTAATTTTGAGGTTTCGCCCTTCGGCATTCATCAATACAAGCATGGATTTATCGCCCAGATCGATGATCTTTTTGGTGAATTTTATACCTCTTTTCAGCTCTGTAGATCCGGTGCTTTCAACCAATGAAGCCGATCCTTTTATATAAAAGACCTCGAAACCGTCTTGTGCTAAGGACACCATCAAGCAAAGGGAGAGAATGAGTGTAAGCGGGGTTTTCATGTTAAAGTTCATTATCGATAAGTATGGATTTGAAGCCAAACCATTTATTGAAAGTTAGGGCGATGGACTCATAGAAATCGAGCAAATCACCAGAGAGCACGACCACGACCACGATCAAGCCAGAGTCTATTTTTAGGCCGTAGTAAGAGAAGAGCAGAAAGATCAAATAGAAGACAATGACAGATGAAACTACGGCAATGATCATGGTTAGAGGCTCAAACCAGGTTTCTACTTTTAAGCTTATGCTAATAAACAAGGCCATATGGAGGTAACAGATGATAAAAGCCAAAAGGTTGACTTTCCAACTGGCCAATACATAGATGTACTCCCCGTTGAGGATGGTGGCCATGATATTGGCATGAATTTTTGCCCCGTACATATCAGGGATAGATCGACTGGCCATTTCAGGGTTCATGGGGGTGAAATGTTTGTCGTCTAAGCCGGTTGGAGAGTTCATAGGATCACCCAAATACCCGAGGAAGACAATCTTACCCTGGATCACTTCCATTTCGGGGCCCGGAAAGATGGCATCCACCTCATCGAAGGCAAGAAAAGACTCTTCCGCATGGCCAATGTAATTGATGATCTCACTTTCATTGGCTCGATCTCTAAGAGCCTGTGCTTTGTCAGGAGCGAACAATTCTACCGCCTTCATAGAAAAGGAGGGATGCTCTTCATCTTCGAAACGCAGAGAAGGATTCCAAGACCGAACGGTTCCATTGGCTTCTCCAATGAGGTTGTCAAAGCCACACATTGAAGGGCTCCAAATTTTTTATTGCATTGAATATTCTCATCAATGCTGTCGTTTTCTGAATTGTATACGAGATGTTCGGCTACAATGACATTGGAGTAGCGACCTAAAACCTCAACGAGCATGCTGTCGCCAACGCCTCCTTTATCGGCATAAAAGAGTGTAGGGAGGGCAATTACAGCCGGACCAAACTGCTCCAGTTCTTCTATTTGTTGTGCGATGGTGTATCGGTCTCGACCAATGTTTACCAGAATAATGTCATCCGTGAAATGCTCTTCAGCCTTTTTAAAGCGATTGAAGTAGAGGACGGTATATTGAAAATCTTCGGAGGCCTCGCTAAAAGGGTCAAAGATCTCAAGGTTAATAGCAATCAAAGAAATCAGCCAAATAAACACGAAGACCAGACCGTGGCAAAGAAGTTATCTAAGTGAAAAAGGATGCGCAGAAACTTTTTCATTCCTCCACAACTTTAACGACTAAAGAATAGGTGTTGAAAGTCGAAACGGGAACGGCTCTCGTTTGTCGTTCTCCTGAAACGGCATCGTTGTATACGGCGGCGAAAGGATTTTCTCCAGCGTGTGTTGTTTTGTCTTCCGTACTTGTTGGACGCAAGTCCAAAGGGGCATCAGTAGCAACGACCTTGAAAATATCGATCCTTGCAGGGTCTGAAATCAAGAGAATTTTGTCAAAGGTGATCGATTGTCTGGGATTGAGCACACATTCTGCTGCGCTCTGCCTTTTAAAGGGAATATAAACATCCACTTCATTATCCGGACTGATATGGATGAGGTTGAAGAAGGCTCTTTTCCGACCCTTATTCGTAACTCGAATGACGAAGGTGGTGTTAATTGGAAACTCGATTTGATTTCCATCGGTGATGTAATCATCTAAGTCGAGTTCTTTGCTAACCACGTATTTACCATCCTTCTTTTCGTATTCAACAGGAACAATTTCAATTTCTAAGTCTAAATCGTTGTTGTAGAAATTTATTTCACGAAGATATTTTGCTTTGGCGTATTTGGCCACCCGATTGGTAACAACCCCAACGAGCGAATCATGATCCGAGTGGCTACTTTGGAGGAGGGGAGCATCGGACTTGGTATATAGATGCAAACCTCCTTCCGCTTGCACATCGGTTACGATTAATTCTCCTTTGTTCTTGACCACATCAATGGAAAGATAATCTTCCAACTGCTTCTTTAGTTTTTTCTCGAGACCCTTATCGGAGAGCTCTACTTCTAAGGCAACTTCAACTCCACCAAAGTTTTGTTCTTCAATGAACACCCATGATGCTTCCAAAATGACCAGGTCTGTGGCCATTTCCAATTCAACTGTAGAATAGAGCTCCGAGCTTTCTATGACCACTCCAGTTGTGATGGCCTCTACATCATCTTTCCGTGCCGTTCCAATAGGATATAATCCTATGATGGTGCCTTCATGCACCGCGGACATCTTGCCCACGCGAACAACGATGAACTTGTTGTCCTTGATGGTTTCAATCTGATAGTATTGTTCTTGTAGGCTGGCTTCACCGCCAAAAACGCTTTCGTCTATGGCGCCTTCAATCTGTGGGTCTTGGTTGGGAGCAACAACAGACATTTCTAGCTTGATTCGATCGAACCAGGCTTTGTAGCTGCTTCCGGAACTTAAGTTTTGAGCACCCCTGCACAAACTATACGAAAGAGAGCCACATGAGTTTCCATCTTTATCGAAGGCTTCGGAATTTAATTGGTCATGTCGTGAACCGCTTATAACAACCAAAGAAGCCAGCTTCTTTGATGAAGCGGCTTGCTCAAACATTCCACCTCCCGACCCACCTCTTGTGGCTTCATAGCCTTCTGGAGCACATGGTTCCCCGCTTCCTCTGAATTTTGCGGTTCGCGCTCCTCGTGAGGCTGTACCCGAGTGACAGGCGTCAATGGTGACCAAGATACTTCCATCAGGACCCAGAGCCTTCTGTAAACTCTTCAAGATCTCTCCAAACCCATCATCGCGTAGATGATTTTCACCTTCATAAACGCCTTTTTTATAACGCTTGGCGGCATCATAGGGCACCAATGCCTCATCGTAGCCATCAATTTCGTCTTTGTTCTGATCAATGACTTGTTGTCCATGGCCGCTATAATGGATGTAAACAATATCACCTTTAGAAACACGCTTTTCCAATCGGGTGAATGTTTCAGGAATACCTGCCTTACTTGCCTGCGCGTCCCGCAAGAGCCAAATGTTTGAAGGAGAGAATTCATGAATGGCCAGTATATTATTAATCAATGCAATGTCATTAGCTGAAGAAAGATCATCCCAACCACTTCCCTCCGGATAATCTCCCACCGAAATGATAATGGCGTGTTTTTCCCCTTGTGCAAAAGCGGAAGAGCATAGAAAAATTGAGAAAACCAGAAGTAGAATTCGTGGTAATTTCATTGGGTTTGAATTGGGTTAATGCAAGATAGAGTAAAAATACGTTCAGCTCAACCTGCAACTTAAGCGCCAATTGTAAATGGCTTATTTGAGATCAAGCTTTAGAATAACCGAATGGTCATATCCATCCGTTTCTAATTCTCGACGCTCTACGTAATAGGCCCAAGGACTATTAGCGATGAAGTATAGCTGGTCTCCTAGAATGAATCCCTGCGTTGGCTCGTTTAGTATTTCGTGACCGCTGAACAGGGCTTTTGACTCAGTGATTTGCGTGCCATCTTCGCTTAACTCCAGTTGAAGAATTCTTTTTGGTATTGAACCGTTTTGAATAGCGATTAGACTTCCATCATACCAATATAGCCCATCAATTCCTTTCAGAGAATGCAAATCCGTTTCCAAGCTCTGGCCTTTAAGTTCCTTGCTCGTTCGATCAAAAACCACAAGCCCTTTAATATAATCGGCAACATAGAGCAAGGCACTATCTGGGTGTAGGGCCATCCCTTGCGGACTTCGCAAGGAAGATGAAACGATGGCTGGACTCAATCCCTCTCGATTATCTAGCAGGAAGATATACGGCTGATAACTATCACTGATATAGGCCAAACCGGAAGCATCAAGTACAATCTCACCAAATACATGTTCGTTGGTGGCGTCATAGTGATCAATCTTATGAAGGAATAAGCCATCTTTCAGGTTATACACGTGAATGCTTGACTGTTCTGAGTAACCCTCTTTGAAGCCCTCCATTTCAGGCATAACTACATTGGCTACGAAGAAATGACCATTTTTATGATCGATTGCAATGGACATGACGGACCCAAGGCCTTCATCCGCAGGAGGGATGAATTCTTCCTCTTGACCCGCTTTCCATTTAATAATCTTTTGCTTTCGAACAGATCCAATGAGCCAAGATTGATCGATGGAGTCGTAGGCTATACATTCAGGATGAAAATCTTTTTCGAGCAGAACAAAGGCGGTGTCCGCGGCACCAACTTGTGCGGTCAAGGTTTTTCTGAGTGAAAAGATGTGTGACCAATAATCCGAACTCTTTAGGTGATCTAAATTGATGTCTTCTTCCAATCTATCGTCTACAACGAGCTTTGTTCGTTTCATTAGATAGAAAAAGGAGCTGTCCGCATTCCCATTCAAAGACCAGGCCTTTGCCAGTTGTAGCCAAACAGTTGGATTATTCGGAAGTGAACGATTTAACTCTTGGAATCCACTTAAATACGCTTCTAGCTTTCCTTCCTCCTTATCAGACAATGCCTGCTGATAGATTTCTTGAATGCTATTCTGACCCTCTGTAATGAATGGAAGAACTGAAAACCAAAGGCTTAATCCGGCAAGCCAGAAGATGTGGCATGTATTTCGCGTATCGTTTGTTCCTATATTCATTGAGAAGTGCATATATCGGGCCCATTTTATAATTGCTAAATTTAAGAACCTAATACCCATTAGCATGTATCGTTTCCTGTTATCAGGGATTTTATTTTTATTTTTCTTTTTTTCTTCTGCGCAGCAAGACACAACGGCTGCTCAATATTTTCATATTGCGGATTCTATTTTTGAGGCTAATGACGTAGATTCAGCTGCCACTCATTATTTAGTTCGTTGTTGGGACCGCGCTGGAGAGGAGGACATTAGTGACCCCATGTTCCTTGGTGAACTATCTGAACTTTGCGGACAGTACCTCTATAACCTTGATGAGGAAAAGTCAGCCCTTGATTTTTTGAAGATGCCTTGAGTTATTACCTCGAGGCGGACGCTCCAATGAGCATGCGTTCCAGCATGCTTCAAAAAGCGAGTAGGTGTTATTATTTGCTCGCTCGTGCCAACACTCCCGAGAATGTTCCTAAGGCAGATGAGTACTCGACCGAGGAAGTCTATTATGTTTTAACGGACGACATTAGAAGAGAAGGATTTGGAGCGGTTGCTAAGATAAATTCTGGGATTATAGACGGCCTTTACCCCGAATCAGCCGGTGTTGCCTACGGTGCCGATACCGACGATTGGGATGATCGTGACTTTACTCGCTTAGGACAAGCTTCCATCATACAATTGGACTCCAATCAGTCCTATGTGTACATCGACTTTGATGTTCCAGACGATGAATACTACGATGTATATGAATACGATTATGTTTTATTGTATTCACGTGTCCCTGTAAGAGAATATAGGAGTATCTGGATGGAATTGGCCATGCAGAACATTTTCTTTTATGACCAAAACAACAACCCCCGTGTATGATTACCGACAGCTGTTGATTTACGATGGTGAAGAAGTATCGGATGAAATCATGTATCTATTTATTCAGGATATCAAAAACACCGGTGAATGAGGATAAAACGGAGGGCTGGATTAATAACCCTGCCAAGGAATTCATCACCAAAGGAGCTAAGAGTGTGGTTGTCACTTTATGGCAGGTCGACGATGCTGCTACGGGCCAACTTATGGAGACCTTCTATTCAGGTTTAAAAGATAAAAGAGGTAAAGCCGATTGCTTACAAGAGGCTCAAAAGAATCTCATAGCATCCGAAGAATTCACGCATCCATATTATTGGAGTGCCTTTGAATTAATAGGGGAATGGAAGTAGACCATTTTAATGGCCCTCTAGATTGTTAATTCCCCAACCTTCCAGCTCTTCATCAGACCATAATTCAGGGAAGAAAATACGCTTCTGATATTTCGGATGCATATACTTCTGCCAGTCTGATCCACCCGTTGCTTTAGAGTCGCCGAGATACTTTTTCGCGGCGTTTAAATGGGTCATCACCCATCGCACATTCGCTGTATGGTCATAATGCCTCATGGATTCAATTAGCGCAGGATCTTTGCGGGCGTCTTCAGGAAGTGCGCGGTATTTCAGTAATAAATTTGAAGTGTTGTATTCCTTCATAAAAGTGATGAAATCTTCCATGTATTTGTTCTCAAAAATTTTGAGCAAGGTCGATTTATCGCCTGTGCTATAGTTTTTACCTGCAGCCTGCCAGTACAAATGTTCGTAGGCGTTTTCAAAGGGCGTTTCGCGATCAATAGTGTCTCTAAAACGTGCATCAATAAGGTTGATGAGGTCGGTGCTCGCAAATTCAATTTTACGGTATTGAGCGCTTTGAAATCCACTGGCCGGAGTTAAGGTATCCCTGAATTTCATGTACTGCTCCTTTTCCATCCCATCTCCCATGATGTTAAAGGACTCTGAGAGCATATCAAAGTAACGGCTAATGCGATCGAGGTGCACGGAAAATTTGGCTGGGGCTATTTCTTTGGCCATGGCCACCTGGTCAATTTCCCATAAAATCATTTTGAAAAGCAGCTCATTGATCTGATGATAGATGATGAAGATCATCTCATCGGGTAAGTTTGTGCGTTGGGTTTGTAAGCCTAGAAGGGCCTCAACCTGAACGTAATCCCAATAGGTCATTGGTTTTGCGTGAAGTAATCCGGAAAGATGTACATCAGCGTCTTGTCCAATGGCGGCATACTTCTCGTCGATGGCCTTGAGTAATTCTTCTCTGTTCATGGGTTTAATTTATGGACTGCTTATGCAATTCATGCAGTCGTTTGTACTTTAAGTAGTTTTCCAATGCTGACTTCTTACATATGATCCATCCATCCTTTCCGTCTAAAAAACCAAGCTTGAAGAAATAGTTTCGTAAAAACTTGAAGGCCGAACTCCAATACATTTTCAAATATCCAGCCGTCTGACCTTTTTTGAATTTTGCCTGCGCACTAATTTCAGCGAATTTTCGCAATTGAAGATCATGTTCTGAAGTATTTGTGTAGGAATAATGATGAAGATTTCCCTCAATCCATTGAACCGAAGCAGAATCTTTCATAATTACTTTATCGTGGGGGTTTTCTCCTTCCCATTTCCCCTTGTTTCTATTCCATAATCGGATTTTTCGATCGGGATACCAACCAGAGTGACGGATCCACTTTCCGCAATAGTTGTTCAGTCTATTAAAGGAGTACGCATCCACTATTACACTTTCTCTAAGCTCGGTTATTGAGCGTTTAAGTTCTGGGCTTAATTCTTCATCGGCATCCAATGAAAGAATCCACTCATGCTTGGCTTCAGCCATCGCCGCATTCTTCTGCTCGATATGACCTTCAAAAGCGCGATGTATAAATCGACAATTGTACTTCTCGCAAATTTCTTTGGTGCGGTCGGTGCTGAAGGAGTCAACGACAACGATTTCTTCAACAACTCCAATTAGAGAATTTAAACAGCGTTCGATGTTTTTCTCTTCATTGTAGGTGATGATGGCCGCTGAAATTTTCACAGTATGCTATTGAACGATAAACCGTTTGATCAGCCCTCCTTCCGCATGGACCAACTGCAGGAAGTATGTTCCAGAAGGAAGATCTATTTCTAATCGTTGAACTCTTGCCTTACTAGGCGACGCCATGGAATAGCACGAACGACCGCGGATATCGGTAATAATTATGCTTTCCGCTTTCAAGCTTTCAGGGTAGTTTAGATGAATTTCTGAATGCGCTGGATTGGGAGAAATTAGAAGGTCTGGCGAATGATATTCTGACACTCCAATGGTTGTTACGGCCATGCAATCGGTGGTATCTACACAGAGAACAGCACTGCTTAGTTCGGCGGCATAATTCCCGTTTGAGAAAGGGGTAAAGCTACTGTTTGTAGCACCCGGGATGATGGCATAACCATTATCGCAATCCAACCACTGATGGGCCACGGCCAGAGGGTCTTGTACGCTGATCTTTGTCCCGTTGCTGCTTAGAATGGGGTCAAATTCTTCAATTTCCAGGTCAACGGTGAGTATACTATTGCAGCCAAATGCATTAACTAAGGTGTCTGTATATACACCGCTTGTATCCCAAATAGTATTGCCACTAGGGCTTTGCATAGGGCCACAAGAATGCATGTTTACACTGCTATCATTGGGAAGACCGCCATTAAGACCACTTACACCATTAACCCAATTAGAGGTCGTGTCTACCAATCCAAAGTTGTTCAGTGTGCCGTTGGCTCCTGAAATAAGCTCCGGCAGGGTCGTGACAGTTGTATTGGTGTCTCCGGCAATACCTTCATTAAAATCATAGAAAGCCACCAAGCCGTTAGGCCAATTGCAAAAGGTCGAATCACCGTACTGAGCAATTTCGCTATTCGAAAGAACCACGTTCCAAATTCTAACATTATCAATGCTTCCGTCAAAGTAGTTGACATTGTCCGCCCTACGGCCAATTCGTACTGGTCCAGCAATGGTGCTTATGGATTGTGAAAGGTTTCCGGTTGTTTCTAAACTTCCATCGATATAAAGTTTGAATTTGAAGGCGGCTGAAGGCTTGTATACTACGGCCACATGATGCCATTCGCCGTCGTTAACGGCTGTGCTACCACTTAATCCTTCTCCTCCAATTTCTATTCGAATGGAATTGCTCCAAAGCAAGTTGAAGGTGAAACGAGAATCTAGAGGCGATGCAGATCCCCAGTCTACCAGTACATTTTGTTTTGTTGTTGGCCCCGGAATGGAAATAGCTGTTGTTTTAATCCAGCATTCAACGGTTCTAGCTGAGGTTCCGCTTATTCCGGTGAATGTTGTTTCAACATGATCATCGACCCCATCAATGTTCAGAGCGTTTTGTCCGAAGGCGAATAGAGGAAGTCTATAGAAAAGTATGACTATAATCCTTTTCATGATGCTTGTGCTGTAGTTTGAATTTAAAATCGCTTAGAGATACTTGCTCCAATTAATAAAATCGCACCTTCTCCAGCTGGTTCTCCCTCTGTTTTTACATTGACTTCATATCCGAAGCAAAGACTGGGAGCGAGACTCCACATGCCCTCACCTAACAGAAAGGTATAGGCTGCTTCCAAAGTAGGCTGAACAACAACAATTTCTGTGGTGCCAGAAAGATAAGGGACACTTCCTTCGCCAGAATTCCAATCGATGGTATTCCACCAAATATCGTTTCTAAGGCCCAGTGACCAGGCCGATGCCTCCTTGTTGAGGTATCTTCTATAACCTAAGGTAAAACCGTATCCACTTCCTTTTTCATCGGCTTGTACGCCTAGGTCTCTATGGTCAATGAATTGATATCCCAAACGAAGGTGAAATTCATCGGTACTATTAAAGCTTACAGCATAGCGCAATCCAGGGATGATCCCTGTAGGATATATTTGAAGCTCAAGGCCAAGGTCAGAATAGGAATCTTGTCCGTAGGAGTTGGTGGAGCATAACGTTAGAACAATCACGAAAGGAAGGAGAAGCTTTTTCATGGCTATATTTTTAGTAATTTCGCTCGTAGGTTGGTGATCATATCCTCGGCCATCTCTTCGAGCCCATAGTGATGCTCCCATCCCCAGTCTTTTCGTGCCTGGCTGTCATCTATGCTCTTTGGCCAGGTATCGGCAATGGCCTGACGGAAATCGGGAACATAGGTCATCTTAAATTCGGGAACATACTTTTGTATGACCGCAGCAACATCTTCTGGGGCAAAGCTTACACAAGCAAGATTATAGCTTGAGCGGATTTTAATATCGTCATAAGGAGCTTCCATCAATTCCACTGTGGCTCGAATGGCATCGGGCATGTAGATCATAGGAAGGGTAGAGCCTTCTTTCAAGAAACTTTCATACGATCCTGTACGCAAGCTTTCGTAGAAGGCGTGGATGGCATAATCGGTGGTTCCTCCCCCGGGCTCGGCCTTCCAACTAATTACCCCTGGGTAACGAAGGCTTCTCACGTCTACACCAAACTTTTCATTGAAATACTCGCACCATCGTTCACCAGCCAGCTTGGAAATCCCATAAACCGTATTGGGATCCATAGTGGTATCCTGGGGAGTGTCTAGCTGCGGTGTGTGCGGACCAAAGACAGCGATTGAGCTTGGCCAATATACTTTCTTCAAATGCTTTTCACGGGCCAAATCCAAGGTGATGAGCAAACTCTTCATATTGAGCCTCCATGCTGCTTCGATGTGCTTTTCGGCCGTAGCCGAAAGCATGGCCGCCAATAAATAGATTTGTGTAATTCGGTGTTTTTTAACGGTGTCGTATACCTGAGCGGCATCGAGCACATTGAGAAGTTCAAAGGGTCCGGCTTCATATATTTCGGGACCAGGTTCTCGTATGTCAGTTGCCACTACATTAGCATCGCCATACATCTCTCGAAGCCTGAGAACCAATTCGGTTCCTATTTGCCCCGAAGAACCAATCACTAAGATCTTTTCTGTCATTTGGAACGAGGTATTTGACTACCAAAAGTAATCTTTCTCGTTATTCTCGTAGATCTTTGACCATCAGAAAGTTGGTTAACATCTCACCATTTCGTTCCACTTGATTTCCCCAACGTATTTTGAATCCTCGTGCTTCAAAGTATGGACGGGCTGTTTTACTAAAGAAAGTAGTAAGGCGTTCACCACCTCGAGCAATGGCCGCAGATTCCACCGCAGCTAATAAAGCAGCTCCAACACCTCTGTTTACGTAATCAGGGTCTACGTACATCATATCTAGTAAGGTGGTTTTTTTGAGCTCAGCAAAACCTACGATTTGATCGTCCAGTCTGGCAAGGAGGACTAGATTTCCACTCATACGTGCAAATCACTTCGGTCTATCCAGGGCCTCACCTACCCATGCCTCCCGCTCAGCAGCGGTATAGTCATTAAGGGTAAGTTCCAGCACCGATCTGCGAAAGATGTAATAACAGCGTTCAACATCTTTTTCGGATCCAATGTCTATTTGAAGGGCGCTCACTCAGCGTACATTTGGAAGTCGGTATTGTCTTTCTTTGGCCAACTATTGTCCTCCACCTCAATATCGGCAATCCTTCCAGATGGGTCGATCTCAATGGATTCAATATGTTCCTTTGCAAAGGGAACACTCAATACATATTCAGGATATACCCATGGCCATGGACTCTTCACTTCCCAACGGTCGGGATTTCCTTCTGGAGATTTCTCCCCCCACATCGTCAACAAAGGAATATAATACCAGTGTTCTTCGCCGTCCATGGTCAGCACTCTTAGCTCAATGGGCATAGGTACGCGATCCTTCATCTCTAAAATAATGTTGCTGGCACTTCCTTCTGACTCAACCGCTTTTACGGCATAGTCGATGTTGTGGTCGGTTTGAAGCCAGTGGTTATAGTACCAGTCCAACTCTATTCCAGACTCTTTCTCCGCGATGCGGATAAAATCGCTCGGATCGGGATGCTTAAATTTCCATTCGTCGTAATAGCTTCTCATGGTCCGGAGGAAGGCGTCTTCTCCGATGATATAGCTCAGTTGATGCAAGAAAATATATCCCTTATAGTAAGAGTTGGAGCCGTAAGCTTTGTTGGTTGCATAATAGTCGGCAAAAACAGACATGGGTTCATGCAGCTCGGATTTTGCGTAGGATGTATAGGTCGCGTAGGTGCTTTTAGCCGTAATGTTTCTTTCACTTCCTCGTATTTCCGATTTAATTCTGCCCTGCACATATTGAGTGAATCCCTCATCCATCCATGGATGCTTTTGCTCATTTGATCCAAGTACGCCCTGGTACCAGCTGTGCACGTATTCATGGATTGTGACGCTCATTAAGGAAGGCAGACTACCTTTTCCGGAAATCAAGGTCAACATGGGATATTCCATTCCTCCATCACCTCCTTGTACCACGCTGTAATGCGGATATGGATAGACGCCATAATCACGATTCATGATCTCTGCACATTGAATCGCATAGCGGGGAAGCTTTTTCCAGTTGGAGACCGTGGCAGTATCGTTCCCTTGATAGAAGAAATGAAAGTCAGGACCATTTTCCATCTCAACGATATCATGGCGATAATCACGATCGGCCGCCCAGGCAAAATCATGAACGTTTTCTACTTTGAAGTTCCAGCGTAATCGATTATTCGAGGCGTATTTTTCCTTTTGTGTGGCGTATCCTTTTCCGATTTCCTTAGCATTTTTCAGCACTCCGGTAGCGGCAATGGTAAAGGCAGAATCCATTTCAATGGTCACATCGAAATTGCCCCAAACTGCGTGAAATTCTCTAGCGATATAGGGATCTGGATGCCAGCCCTCGTAATCGTACTCGGCCATTTTAGGATACCATTGAGCCATGGAGTAATCAATGCCTTCCTTATTGTTTCTTCCTGAACGGCGGATTTGAACAGGAACTTGCGATTTAAAGGCCATTTCAAAGACACTCTTCTTACCAGCCTTGATGGAATGATCGAGCTGTACAATGAGCACGGTTTGACGTATTTCGTAATCGACGGCTTGTCCATCTTGGGTCAAGCTGAGCACTTTATGATATCCAATTTCGTCATCTTCTAGGCCGAGGACCCGCGATCCAATGCGCGCATCGGGATCAGGAAGCATACGCTGACGAACATCCATCATGCTCATGGGTTGAAAGGCATTGAAGTAGAGATGATAATACACCTTGTCTAGATCGTCGGGGGAATTGTTGGTATAGACCAACTTCTGTGTTCCGCTAAATTGATGCTTCTCATGATTGAAATCGATGGACATCGTATAATCTACCTTCTGCTGCCAATCCGCTCTTTGAGCGAAGCCTAAAATCACCAGGACACTAAACAATCCGGTCATCCAAATCTTCATAAATCGCTTTTTTCTATTCTATCAATATTCCAGCAAATCGAATCAATTCTATTTCCGCCACTTTAGAATTGTATCGAGCTGAGTTATAGTTTAAATAAGCACGGGCCAAATTTAGTTGAGCTTTGCGAAACTGTGTCGTTGTAATCTGTCCGCGACTAAATAATTCCTCAGTTCGTTCGAAGTTTTTGATATTGGTTTGTAGGCTGGATTCCTCTACCCCAAATATGGCCAGATTATTTTGATAAAACGCCCAGGCATTGCGCACATCTCGCTCGGCAAAGGACTTGGCTCTAGCATATTCTGTGGCACTGTTTTCAATGACGAGCTGTGCGTTTTCAATGTTCGAATTGATTCGGTTTCCATTGAAGATGGTCCAACGCAAGGTAATGCCGCTGTTGATTCCTAAAGAAGAACTGCGGTCGAGTACGCTGGCATCGTTCTTATTCCAATTGTAACTGTATTCTGCACAGAGATCAATTCGAGGGTAGCGTTCACTTTGAGAAACCTTTAAATCATTTTCGCTCATCATTTGGCGATACATAGCCATGGTAATGCTGGTATTGTTTTGCTGAGTGTTTTCCAATAACTCATCCAGTACCAACCCTCATATAACTTAGAGCGGTATCAACGGCATAAAACGGTTCTATCTCAACACCCATGGCGGCATTCAAATTCCTTTGGGCATTTTCCAGATTTAAAGTTGCGCGCAGTACGCTAATGCTGTCATTGTTTAAGTTCACTTCGGCATTGAGAACATCCAAACTGGTATTGGAACCCAATTGAAAGTTGCTTCGCGCCCGCTTGTGTCGATCCCGACAGATGTCCTTTAGACCGTCAGCAATAATGAGTTCGTTTTGTAGACGGGCCACTTCGTAATAGCTGGAGTAAATCTGTGTTATAGTGAGTTCTGTTTGCAATCGAAGTTGAAGCTCGCTCATTTTTTCATTGGCCTGCAAAATCCGGTAGATGTTGAGATTTGCGAAGCCACTGAAGAGCGTATATTGTAAACCTAGCTCTCCACTATAGGCTCTGAAACGCGCGTTGTCGATCTGCTGATCGTCCGGTTGACCATTGATCCGAATACTGGAGTTGGTCAATGAGAAATTGCCCGATCCACTGGCATCTATCCAAGGAGTAAGTCCAGCATTGGCCGGGATGGCTTGATTTCCTACAATCTCCGCATTTCGGGGTGTAACCACTAAATCGTAGTTCCCTTCTAAGGCAATCTTCAGGGCATCTTCTAGGCTTAAACAGGCCTCTTGGGCGAGCGTGGTCAAGCTAAGACCAAGTATAAGTAAGACGAGTCTCTGCTTCATGATCTTGTTTTTAAATCCAATTCTTCCGCCTTTAATCCTAGGAATGCGGGTTCAACCGATTCAGCACCTGGTCTTGCTTTTCCTTTTTCCCAATTCCAAGCCCAGAAGAACCATCGCAGGAAATCGTTCTTCACGCTCAAAAGAACAGGAAGCACAATTAGCGTGAGCGAGGTGGCGACCATAATTCCGTAGGCCACAGAAATGGCCATTGGAATAAGGAATTGTGCTTGAAAGCTCTTTTCGAGGATCAATGGGGCCAATCCGGCCATGGTGGTAATGGTGGTCAGGAAGATCGCTCTAAATCGAGCCAAGCCCGCTTTGTACACCGCCTCTTGAAAGGGCATTCCTTGCTTAAGAAAGGTATTCATCTTACTAACTAAGACCAGCGAATCATTCACTATAATTCCAATAAGAGCAATGATCCCCAGGTAAGAGAAGATGCTTTGTGCTTGTCCATGAATCCAGTGTCCCCAGCTAACGCCAATGAAGGCAAAGGGGATAAGAATGATAATGGTAATGGTTTGTCCGAAGGAACGAAAGGTGAATGTTATGGTCGCTATAATGAGCAAGAGAATGACAGGAAGCACTTTCACGGCAGAACCAGTGGTTTTTCCAGCTTCCCTGTTTTGTCCTTCAAAGAGTGGAGGAACCTCGGGGTACTTCGCTAAGATTTCCGGTAGAATGTTCGTTTCCAATTCCGCCATGATCGCTGTTGGATTTACGGAGTCGTCCGATACGTCGGCTTCTACTTTGATTTCTCTCTGACCGTATAGGTGATTTATGTTTACTGTTCCGCGTTCTATGGAATAGTCAATAACTTCCTGAACCGGCACCGTTCTACCATCGTTCAGTCTTAGGCGCATATCTTCTAGCTGTCCAAGGTTTTTACGACTCTCTTCATTGTATCGGACCCATACTTTAACCTCATCTATACCTCTTTGTATACGCTGTACTTCGAAGCCGAAAAAGCCCTGTCGGATTTGACGGGTGACTTCTTGAAGATTTAATCCCATTAAATAGGCTTGATCCTTAAGCTTGATGTTTACCTCCTTGATTCCCTCAAGATCATTGTCTATTACATCGCGAAGCCCGTCCATTTCTAGCATGACGGACTTTAACTCATTTTTGGCCAGTTTCAGCTGCTCGCTATTGTTACTTAACAGACTAACGGAAACCGGTTTCCCGAAGGGTGTAAAACGTCCGAAGCTAAGATTCTCGGCCTCATAAATGGTTCCTACCTTTTGGCGAACCCTCTGGGTGATTTCACCGCTCGATACCGGCCTGCTCTCTCCATCGAGAAGGGCAACATCGATGTTTCCTTGTGAGGTTGTTGGACCCATATTTCGCACCACATACTTCACCATCTCCGCTTCCATTTCCGGATAGAGCTGTCCATAAGTTCGGCGTTCACCTCCCAAACGGCATTTTCAATGTATTCCAGCCACTCATTGGTGTTTTCTTCAGTTGTACCTGCAGGCATTTTAAGACTTACAGTGAAATTATCGCTCTCAATAAAGGGAAAGTATTGCGCCCGTATTATTCCGCCCTGGAAGGTGCCTATGGTAATTATGAAAAGGGAAACAGGAATGGCCACAGCCAATAATCTATTCTGTAAAAAGTATCGCAAACCAGGCGCGTAGACCTTGTCCCGCATCCAGTTCATAAACCGATTGGTTGAATCTTGAAGCTTCGATACTTTCTTTTCGCGACTTAAGGCATCGGAATGACTAACACGACTTGGAAGGATGATGATTACTTCGATCAGAGATACCGCCAAGGTTGCAATGACCACCACGGACATTTCAGAGAAGAAATCACCCGATCTTCCATCCAAGAAGAAGAAGGTGGAGAAAGCAATGATGGTGGTTAGTACGGCAGAAGTAACGGCGGGAAACACTTCCAATGTTCCATCGATCGCAGCACGGATGGGATTCTTACCCATTTCATAATGCTGGAAAATGTTTTCAGAAACTACAATTCCATCATCCACAAGGATTCCAACAACTACGATCATTCCGAAGAGGGAGATGACGTTGATGGTGACTCCAAAGTAGTTGGCCAAGATGAACATTCCGAAGAAGGAGATGGGGAGGGAAACCGCTACCCAAAAAGCGATCCTCCAATTAAGGAAGAGGGAAAGCAGAATGAGCACGAGGAAGATTCCAATCATTCCATTTTCGAAAAGGAGTTCCTTACGCTGATTGAGCACCACGGCCTGATCTCGAATAACTGTGGCTTCAATGATGTCGTTATCCTGGTTGAAATCATTAACGTAGGCGTTAATGATTTCCGAGGTTTCGAGAATATTCTCGCTATCAGTATTGCTTACCTGGACCACCACTGCTGGGGAGGCGTTTATTTGAACCCGCGAAGGATTGTCGGCCCATTGATCACGAACCTCGGCCACATCACCAACACGCACCAGCTTGCCACCTTCGTCGGCTCGAATGACAATATTTTCATACCCCCCGGCATAATACCGTTGTGAATTGGCCCTGATGAGCAATTCTTCTTCATCCCCTTTAATGGTACCACCTGTGCTTCGGATGTTGCTAGCGCGAATGGCCGCTGCGGCCTCATCGAAAGAGATATTATAGGATCTAAGGTCATCTTCGTGGAAGGCGATTTCAATTTCTTCATCGGGGAAACCACTCAAGGAAACTTTCGAAATTCCATCGACCTTGCGGAGGTCGTTTTCGATACCTCGTCCAATCTTTTTCAGCGTGAGCAAGTCAATATTCTCTGCACTTAAGGCAAAGTTGATGGTGAAATTGGTATTCTCCAGTTTGTACACCACCACAGGTTCCATCCCAACGGGAAAGGAATTTATTTGGTCTACCGCATTTCGGACATCATCAATAACCTGGTCAGCATTGTATCCGCGAAGAACATCAACCGTTATGGTTCCGGAATTCTCACTGGAGACGGAGGTAACACGCTCTACTCCGGTGACACCTTTAAGATTGTCTTCAATTTTAATAATTACCCCTTCTTTAATCTCCTCGGGCGAAGCTCCAGGATACACCGCTTGAATGTTAATGGTGCGGCTCTCAAAAATCAGGAAGAAGGTGGAGGACAATTCTTTATATCCGAACCATCCAAAAATGAAGAACATGGCCATCAAAACATTGACGGCAACCGGATATTTTATAAAAAAGCCTACTAAGTTCTTCATCTTATCCGGCTAATCGTACTTGTAATCCTTCGTATCCGCCTACAACGGGCTTCTCTGGAACGAGCGTTCCGTTTTCCAATCCTCGAATAACCGCCGTTTCTTTGGTGAAACGAACAACTTCAATATCGGCAGTTTTTAAGGTACGATCTTCAATCACAAAGATCTTAGCCCCACTCATAATTAGACGGCGATCCACTTCAAAGGCATTTTCAATTTCATCCACCTGAAGAGTCGCAGAAAAGAATAGTCCTTCCTTGAGTTTTTCACCTTTCACATCGATGAAAACACTGATGGTTTGAGTAGTGGGATCAATTCTGTTGTTTATGCGAATCACTTTCCCAGACCAATGGGCCTCACCTTCTTGATCACTTAAATCAATTTCATCGCCAATTTGAACGAACTCGCCATCAGAGGCACTGAGAGCGACTTCGAGTTCATAATTTGTTGTACTTATGAATTCACCCCGTTTTTGTCCGGCGCGGACCAAAGTTCCAGGCTTGATTAATGCTTGATTGATCATTCCATTGAATGGGGCGCGGATCATGAATTTTGATAATCGGGTCTCTGCAGATCGGATGTTATAAAAATTGGTATAGACGTTTCGTGAGGTGAGAAAAAGACGCTCTTTTTCCGAATTCACTTTTGGTAATTCTTGAAGTTCTTTTTCTACGTCAAAGCTCAGTAGATAGGACTCATGTTTTTCAAACTCTTCCGGGAAATCGAATTTTATATCGGCGACAGTAGCAGTAAGATTGCTCAGGAAGGAACTTTTTTGGGCGATGAGGTTGGCTCGTGCTTCTGTATCATCCATGGAAATGAGTAGCTCACCTTTCGAAAAGCGATTTCCTTCTCTAAACCGATCGGATGTAGGGAGGAGGCTACCACTAACCTCGGCATAAATTTCAACCTTATCACGAGCGCTGAGCCTACCGGTAAAGGGAATACGTACCTGAACAGAGCCATTCATAACTTCCACTTCATTCACTTGCATTTCTCTTTGCGCGGAACTTCTTGCAGGTTCTTCTTTTGCATTGCTCAAAACATTTTTGAGTACGAGTCCAAGGACAATCACCACTACGGCTAAAAGAACACCTAATCGACCTTTGTTCATGTTTATATTAAGTTGTTGTCCAACATCACTTTGTACTTCAGAATGGCTGCCACGCTTAGGCTGTCAATTATCTCGCCCGAAAGAACCATTTCATAGAGTGCATTGAAAGAAACCTTTTTAAGGCTAATCTGTTCATCCTCGTCCGGTTCAGGAGCAACAAATTCTAAATCTCGTGCAAGATAGAGGATGGCATGTTCATCGGTAGCGGAATTGCTGAGATCCATTCGTTGAATTTCCCGCCAGTCATTGGCAATGATTCCGGCCTCTTCACGCAGTTCACGCTTGGCTGATTCCAATGGATCTACACCGAGCTTTCCTCCACCTTCGGGAATCTCCCAAGTAAATCTTTCAAGCGGTAGGCGGTACTGACCAACAATCCAGCTGTTTCCTTCGCTATCAACAGGTAGAATCCCAATGGCCAGATGCTTGAAATGAACGATGCCATATTCACCGGGATTACCCGCTGGATTTAGCACATCGTGCTTGGTCACCCTGATCCAGAGGTTGTCATACTTCAGGTCGGACACCACAATGGTCCAAGGATTTTCTTCTTTTTTCATAAAGGGGAGTAAAGGTAATTAAGTTGGTAGGTAATTAGGTAATTGAGTAGACAGGTCACGATGAATTCACTCGGGAGTGTTCACTAAAGTGTGTCATTGGTTAAAAAGCTATCTTCAAAATAGTCACATAAATCCCTGCGGACATTAGACCAACCGAACATGGTTCCATTCCACCTTGTTTGAGCATTTATTGTAGCCAAATATATT
>LXNJ01000375.1_pt1 | contig 32047 bp, 30 predicted proteins | sample 809081 | NCBI WGS metagenome assembly LXNJ01 (sample SAMN04870510, study PRJNA318959) | sponge metagenome | biome: sponge; feature: marine sponge reef; material: water | host: Petrosia ficiformis | place: Greece: Milos, Mediterranean Sea | collected 2013-05-29 | depth 5-7 m | reverse complement strand
ACCGGGAGGCGGGCCTGCCACTGCCGGCGGGCGAAGGGATGGAGCTCAGCCTGCACGCGGGAATGGTCACCGCCGCGAGCGGATTCTACGACACCGAGGGCGCGGCCGTGGTCAACCTTGGAATCACGGCCGGCAAGGAACTGCAGATCACGGAATCCTTCGCGCTTCCGATGAGCGTGTCGTACGTCATCAATCCCGACCAGGATCGCGCGTTCCTGGTATTCGGGATCAGCCTGGCGCCGTAGGCAGACCGGTCGTCCGGGCGTGGCCGGCTGGCCGGGGAGCGGTCCCGCCAGTTCGCGCGTTTGCCGGGCGAGAACGGGCAGCTTTCCCTCATCGGTCCCCGTTGAGAGCTGTCAGGCCGGGATCCGATATCGGTGGATCTCCTCGCGGTCGAGCGCGTCGCGCACAACGCCGATTACCCAATCCGGTCCCCACCGCTTCACGTCGAGAGCGCCCGGGATTTCGATCGCGTTGACGGCCCCGCCCGGATCCACCGTGATCCAGACTCGCGGCGAGGTCGTGTCCAGCGTGAACTCGCCGATGGCCACACCACCCCCGGTCGTGCCTCGGATCACACCGAAGCTCGGCGCGGTCGTGTGCCGGGCAATGTCACGCTGGTCACGCTTCAGATCCTCCAGGGTGGGGACCTGGGCGGCATGCCGGTACCTCGCGCTGATCCACGCCTCGAGGAGCTGGTCGGTCACCGCCGCGGGACTGGCGGAAGACCGGACAATCATGCCTGGAACGCCTCGGCCGGAGTACTTGCGCAACTGCCACCGTTCGTCGTCGCCGATCCAGACACCGTCCCGCCCGGTCACGACGTGGAGCCGCCGACCAAGCGGGGGCTGGGTAACCTGCAGCAGCCCGTCCTGGCGGAAGAGGGCGAGTTCCTCACCGGGCCACGTCCCCAACGTGTGCACGGTGTCGCCCGTGGATGCCGCCACGATCTCGACCGCCGGACGCACGACGCCCTCCACCGCAGGAGGGCTGCCGTAGAACGCGCCGACCGCAGAGCCGTCCGCGAGCATGCCCAAGGGCACGGGAGGAACGGAGCGGGTGGTCGGGTCGACGCCATTCGCGATCGCGAAGCTTCGGGCGAATCCCCCCTCGGAATCGAGGATGGTAACACGCCTTAGACCGCGGTCACCCGCCGCAAGGGAGTCCGAGGGCAAGGAGGCCAGCCATTCGAGGTACCGAAACTCCCCGGGCCCGTCCCCGGCCCCGCCCCACGTGGCAACGTGCTCGCCGGCGGCGTCGAACACCAGGATGTCGTTTCCGCCACCGTTGATCACTGCGATACGGCCGCCCGACAGCACTTCCACATCCCGTACATCCGAGAGCACGATGGCGCCGTCGTCCTCGTTACTCCGAATGACCAGGTCGGGCTCGCCTGCCAGGGCGCGATGCTCCACCGATGCCAGCGGCGCGGGGCCGAGATCGACGACCCTCACGCCAAGGCTGTCGAAGACGGTTGCCGTCGCGGCCGAAGGGGGCGACTCGCAGCCCACAGCGGCGAGCGCGAGCAGAAGGGCCGGCATGCGCATCGTTTCAGTCACTCCTCAAGCAGCAGGCCCGACTTTAGCGCCAGATCGACCCAGTCCGACCGGTCGTGCAACCCGAGTTTCTCCTTCAGGCGAGCCCGGTAGTTCTCGATCGTCTTGGGTGCCAGGTGCAGCTTGTCCGCAATCTGCCTCGCCGTGTAGCCCCGAGCCGTGAGCCTCAGAACCTTGCGTTCGCGATCACTCAGTCGGGACACCGGAGTTTCCGGCTGGGAGTCGAATTCCTGCCGTCTCCGCATGTAGAGTCGGGTGGCCTCGCGGGGCATCGTTGTCCGTCCGGCAGCGATCAGATCCACGGCCCGGACCAGATCTTCCGGCCCCCGGCTCTTTCTGATGAAGCCCATCGCGCCGGCGGACATGATGGGTTCAAGATACTCCTTGTGGTCGTGCCTGGTCAGGATAAGCACACCCGCGCCGAGCTCGAGCGCGCTGATTCGGCGGGTTGCCTCGATGCCGTCCAGGCGAGGCATGTCGATATCCATCAATATAACGTCCGGCTTGAGCTGCTTCGCCAGTCGAATCGCCTCTTCGCCGTCGGCCGCCTCGGCGACCACCTCCATTCGACCGGTGCCTTCGATGATCGCTCGAAGACCGGCGCGAACCATCTCATGATCGTCGACGATGAGCGCCCTCGTGTCCCGGCTCACAGCGCTTCCTCCGCCCCGGCCCGCTCGGCAACCGGAACGCGAACCCGGAGCTCCGTGCCCTCGCCGTGGCTGCTGCGCACCTCGAAGATTCCGCCGATCATGGCGGCACGCTCGCTCATTCCGAGGAGCCCGATGCCCGTCTTCGACGAAGCGACGGCGGCGGTATCGAAACCGACGCCGGTGTCCCTCACTTCGACTTGCACCCAGCCGGAATCCCGGGTCAGGGTCACGAAGGCCTCGTCGACTCCCGAGTGCTCACGTGCGTTGGAAAGGGACTCCTGGACGATCCGAAACAGGGCCAACGCCTTGGCAGGATCAAGTTCACGCCCCACATCAACGAGATTGCCATGGACCCTGAATCCGGCTTCGGAATGCTCGCGGAACAGAATCCTCAAGGCCAGGGTCAGTCCGAAATGCTTGAGTTCCAAGGGTGTAAGGCCTCGGCAGATCCGCTCTATCGACGCGATCGCATGATCAACGGCCGAGCTCAGCTCGAGCAGACTGCCGTCGCCGCCGGCCAGACCCTCAGTATTCCGGAAGGTTGTGAAGCGGTGCTTGATGAACACCATCCGCTGGACGATGTCGTCGTGCAGCTCGCTGGCGATTCGGGTCCGCTCCGCCTCGGCCGCTTCCACCTTCGCCATGGACATGCTTCGCCAACGGTCGAACAGGGACAGGTCGCGCACCGTGCACACGACCATCGGTCCGTCGCCGGCAGGTTGCCAGGGACTGAGGGCGATTTCCACGGGAAACTGACTTCCATCCCTTCGTTCCCCATGCAGGAGCACGCCGCTTCCCATTGGCCGGGCACGAGGTTGGCGCGCGTACTCCGTCCGAAGTTCCGCGTGGCGTGCGCGCTGTTGGAAGGGTACCAGGAGGTCGACATTCCGCCCCACCAGTTCCCGATGGTCCCAGCCGAACATCACGATAGCGCGCACGTTGACATCCCGGATCACGCCCCCGTCATCCACAACCAGGATGGCGTCCGGCGACGCATTCAGGACTTCTCTGAGCAGGTTGTCCGGGAGCATGACGCATTGTAGCAACCCAGCCCGGAGCGAGCCACAGCGAAGGCCTTCGCGTGCGACAGTCCATTACCGTGGCCTCACGACTATGTGAAGGGGGGCGGAGCGCGACGCGGCTCCGAAGTAGCCGAAAATGCCCTCGTCGCCGATGAGCCCGAAGCTGGGCCACGGCCGGATCACCAGGCGGTCGTACCGGAGCCGGGCGAAGCGGGCGAAGTTCTCGTCGAAGCCGACGAGGTGGAGGTCCAAGCGGAATTCGGGAGGCCGCCAGACATTCCGGGGCGAACTCGAGTCGTACCCCCATACCATGATGCGGGCGCGCTCGGCCGCCGGGTTCAACTCCCTGGGGACGAGATACTTGATCCATCCGGGCTCCTCGCTCGCGATGCCCGCGCTGTCGACGACGACCTGCACGACATTGGCGGCCTCCGCTACGATGAATTCCACCCCCGCGGGAGTCTCGTATCGCAGGTGCACACCGAAGGTGTCGGCGGCCGGTGTGGCCACGAACTCCACCGAGGGGTCGACGATCACGGGCGCATGGGGGACAACGGCGGTTCCCGAAAGGCTGCCCAACTCCGTAACGCCCGACAGGGTGTACCGGACGCCCGCCTCGATGGGCCGGGGGAGCCGGGCGCGCAGGCAGGATGCAGGCCCCTTCCAGGCCACCGACTCCGATTTCAGGTTGCACGCCTGCAGACTCTCCGGCGCGTGCGAGTCAGGATCCTGGCTAAAGCTGGCCGTCCAGCCCGGGCCTGACAGATGCGCATCAACGACCGGTGGATTCGCAGACTGGTCGCGATGCGGGTATGTGGCAAGCAGCGTGGCCGTTTCGAACCCGGCGCTGATCACGGCGGAGATGGCGATGACGTCCTCGTCGGGGACGAACACGTCTGTCGGGTGCGTATAGTCGCAGCCGCTCGCGACCAAGGCACCCATTGCCGCCAACGGAGTGACGCGGCAAGTCGAGCCGGGCCTGCGCACTTTCGTCCGATGGGCCGCACGTCTTTCGTTCGTGGTGTCATGCATCATCGCCTCCTAGAACCGGAACTCCAGACCCAGGAACGGGACCATGGGAAGCTGTGGCGCGTACACGCGCTCGGTTGCCCCGTCCGGGCGCTGCTCCGGCGCGACGCCAACCACGTTGGGAAGGCTGAAGAGATTGGCGATGGAGAAGAAGGGCGTCAGGGTTCCGCCGCCGAACCAGTCCACATCGTTCGAGCCCCGCCAGCCCACATCGATCCGCAGGTAGGGAGGCAGCGTGGCGGAGTTGTAATCCCCGGCGAAGTTCAGGACATCGTCGTAGAGACCGCCCACCCTCGCGTCAGGGGACAGGTAGGCGACGAACGGCAGGAAGGCCACGACGGGCGTCGTCGGCTGTCCGCTGCGCGCCGAAAAGCGCACCGACCAGCTCGACCCGCCACGTTGCAGGCTCGCGCTCAACTCTCCTTCGTGATCTCTGTGAAACCGCGGCGTATAGGTTCGGCCGCCGACAGTTCGGGTCACCCTTGCCCAGCGGTAGCTGCCGACCACGGTCGCCCCGCCACCGGCCGGAGACCAGCTCCAGGCAGACTCCAGCCCCCTGGCCGCGCCGCTCCCCAGCTCGCGCCTGGACGGCTCGACGAGCATGAGTGACTCGATGGGGTTCGCTCCAAGAACGGGAAGGCGGAGGTTGTCCATCCTTCGGGCGAAGGCTTCCACGCGAAGGCGCACGCCTCGCGCGCCGCCCTCCCAGCCGACGGCCACCTCCGAATTGCGCAGCAACGGACCCTGTTCCACGGGCGCCAGGAGGTCGTAGGCCAGATAGCTCGACGACACCGGCTCTTCGCTGCGGATCGACGACAGCGCCTGGTGCGTCCTCCCGGCGGTGAGCCAGACCTTCCAGCGGCGCCGTTGGTACGCGACCTCCGCGAAGGGCGACAGCGCCCCCTCGACGCCGAAGAAGTGGTCGGCCCGAAGGCCCCCTCCGATAGCGAACCCCCCGCCCAGGGTTGCCTTCGCGCTCCCGAACGCGGCGACCCTCGTCGTCGCGGGCGAAAGATCGAACGCCTCGAAGAGGTCGCCCGGGTCGCTGCCGTCCCACTCCCTGCCGACCGCGCTGTGCGCCGCCTCGAAACGGGTCGCCTGCACGCCTCCGTCGAGTGTCAGGTGGCTGGACTGTCGCCGGAGCCGCACTTCGGTCCGGTATTCGCCCATCATGCCGCGGACGGTCGAGGAGGTGTCGGCGTCCAGGGCCTTGCCCCGAAACACCGTGTAGTCGCCGGAAAACCGGCTGTGACCGACACTCAGGTCGACCAGGATGGCCGGGCCAAGCCGGTCCCGATAGTGCGCGGCCAGCGCCATGTTCCCCCAGGTCGCCCTTGAGGCCCGGCCGAGCGCCGCGTCCCCCTCGGGAACGTCTTGGGGCCTCGAATCGAGGCCTTCGTCGTTCCAGTAGCCCGTCAGCGAGAGTCGGCGAATGCCTCCGAGGTCCGTCGTGAACTTTCCATGAACGTCGCCGAAGGAATACGGCACCGTGGGGTTGTCCAGAATCGTGGCCAGCCCTGCCGTGAGGAGGTCGATGTAGGAGCGCCTGGCGTCCACCAGGAACGACGAGGACCCGCCCACGGGCCCCTCGGCGGCCATGCGCAGCGAAGCGATCCCCAATGACCCGCTCGAGCGGAAACCGTCCCGCGCTCCGTCCCTGGTGGCCACGTCAATGGCGCCCGAGAGCGACCCTACCGCCAGCGCTTCGCTCGACGATCCCGTGAGCAGCGTCACGCGATTGACGGCCTCTGCATTGAGCGCCGCCACGAATCCCCCCACATGGAACGGGTTGAAGATCCGCACGCCGTCCAGGAACACCCGGCGTGCCCTCGCTTGCCCCGCCCCGAATGAACGGCGCGGCCACCCAGTCGGACGCAGGCGACGCGGCCGGGGACAGGGCTGTGGCGCGCAACACGTCCGTCTCCAGCACCACGGGTTGTGCGCGCACGAGTTCCCGGTCGACCACGAAGGCTCCGGGAGACGACGACAGAGGGTCCGCCGCCCGGCGTGCATCGACGCGAATCTCCTCGAGCGCGATCGGTTGCGGCCGCAGCAGGACCGTGACTTCACCGTCCAGAGCCTGTGCCACTTCCATTTGCCAGGGCGCATATCCAAAAGCATCCACAGTGACGATGCCGACGGCATCGCCAGCATCGAGTCCCGCTATCGCAAAGGCACCGAATCTGTCGGTGACCGTTTCCCTTGACGGAGCTTCCGGGATCTCGACCGTCACGCGAGCGAAGGCGACGGGCTCCAGATCCGTGCTGTCGCGGACCACCCCGGTCACCGCTGCCTGCTGCACGGCAGCCGCCATCACGATCGCGGTTGCACTGGTTATCATCGTCTCCTTCCTTCCAGAGGTCGGAGCAGGAATGGGGGCTCGCTCCACATCGGGACCCGCCCGTTTCCTGGGGGTTGTCATCGTGGCCGCGCGAGCGCCTCAGTCGTCTGACGACACAAAGTTCGGCTATTGCCGCAGAGCCGAATAGAGTACCGGACACTCCACCTGATGGGGATTTTTCCCCACTCTCATGGGGGATTTTCGGAAGTCCGGGGAGCTGCTGGACCACTATCCGGGAGGTCCTGGCCTGGCCGGTATTGCCCTGCGCCGTACGCGACACCGAGCCGGTATGCTCTGCGTATTGTAGTATCCGCTACTACCGCGTGACATGCGGGGGCCAGTGGTCTTACGCCAACAGGGAGCGTCGGCAAATGAGGAACGTTCACGCAACCGAGCGCGCGAGGCGGTCCACCAATCCCGGGGCCGAGATCGTGCGGCCAGCACGGCTAATCCGGTCGACTCGTTATGCGTGGGCCGTCATCGCGGCGGTCTGTGTCCCTGCCTGCGGCGATTCGCGCGCCGGGGGCACGAGCACGGACGATTACGTACAACCCGAATCGCTCGGCCCGCCCGACGCGGTCTTTCCCGACGACTTCGGCTACGTGCATTCCGCCGTCGAACTTTCCGGCGGTCAAGTCCTTGTGGCTAACCCGCTGGGGAAGGCGCTCTACCGCGTCGACATGGACGACGCTACGCGCGCCGTCGTCGGGAGTATCGGCCAGGGGCCGGGCGAATACCGGCAACCCGATGCGGTCTGGCCTTTCCGGGGCGACTCCATCCTCCTCGTGGATCTGGGCAATGCGCGACTGGTGCGTATCGGGCCGGATCTCGTGTTCGGCGGGAGCCGCCCAATCGCCACGTTCGCCGGGGACGATGCGCCCGTAATGGTGCTGCCCGACGCCGTGGATGAGGAAGGCAACGCCTTTGTCTCCGTGTTGGGAGGCTATCCGCCACCGGACAGCGGCGCGATTCTGAGGATCGGCCTGACGACCGTGGACACCGTAGCCAGATACAAGCTACGCGAGTACGAGGTCACCGAGACCGACGACGGCACTTACGTCATTCCGATTCGACTGTCGCCCCAGGACGCCTGGGGTGTAGCCGCCGACGGATCGGTGGTCATTGTCCGTGCCGGTCATTACGGCGTGAACTGGTACGCGCCGAACGGTGCCGTGACCCACGGCGACACCATCCCGCACGCACCGGTTCCCGTCACCCGGGAAGACATTGCGGAGGACCTGCGGGCCGCGCAACGGCACGGCGGGATTTCCATAGATGTCGGAGTGCGCGAGGACGGCACCAGGTCCACCAACTTCTCGCGCGGGGGATTCGGGCCATCGGACGAAGAAGTCGACTACGACGACTACACCTGGCACGACGTGAAGCCGGCCTTTCACAACGCGCCAGTGCGCGTGGATCCGCTCGGCCGGGCCTGGGTGCGCCGGCACCTGCCGGCGGACAGCGGTACCCGTTACGACCTTTTCAACCGCCGGGGGCAACTGGTGAGGGCGCTGACTCTTGAGGGCGACCGGATCGTGGCGGGGTTCGGCCGTGCGCACGTCTACATCGTCGCCTTCGACGACGTGGATCTGGCGTATCTGGAGCGGTATCGGCTGCCGTAGCCAGGGGCGATCGGATGTCCGGGCCGGCCGCTCAGGAGTCATTCAGCGGAGCGTTCAGCCATTCTGACCAGGCGTACGGATCCGCTCCGAAGTCCTCACCGCTTACGATCTTCAAGAGATCAATTGCGGCTTCTCGCGTTTCCTCGTGCTTGGCACCAACGTACGCCAGCAGAAGGTCCGGCGCTTCTCGAACAAGTCGCCTCCCGAATTCCTGCTCGATCTCGGTTGCGGCCAAGACCTTCAGCACCGTCGGGGAAGCGAACAGGTTTGTACCGTCGAGCAGGGCAGCGAGAGGCTCCTGGGCCGGAGCCCAACGGACTGGACGGACTTCCTTGGTCTGCACAAACCCCTTCAGAACGGCTTCGGCCGCACTCTGAACCCGTCCATCGGGATCTGTCAACGTCAACACCAGGTCGTGCCACACAGCGTCGTGTCTGCCAAAGTTGGCGAGGACACTCGCTGCTGTGGCCCGAGAGGACCACGACGAGTCTCTGGAGAGTACTTCATGGGCGAGGAGACGATCCTTCTCACCATCCAGGACCTCAATCATCGCCCAAATGGGATCGAATAGCGTCGCGTCGATGCCGTAGGGCTCAAGGCGTTTCCGTATGCCTTCACGATCGTGCCGAGAGCGGAACATTTCCGTAGCCAGGGCCAGGGTCCCAAAGTCCTCCTCCGCTATGGACTTCAGGGCCTCCCAAGGCGCAGGCAGGTTGATGGTCCCGCTTCCGGCAGTTCGGAACCGCACTCGCGCGCTGTCTTCTACACCGACGATGACGGTGTATAACTCGACATCTCCAGACATGACGAGCTCGGGGGATTCGGCGTCAAAGTGGCCGAAGACAGCAGCATCGGCGAAACCGAGTTCACTCTTCATGGTGACCGCGCAAGCGGCCAGCGGCTTGTCAGGAGCAAGCCGCCGGATGGCCTCCAGGAGTTCCTTTGCATCCCAACGCTCCAGGCCGATGAACTCAACGGGTCCCATCTGCCCCTCAAGTACTTGCCCGATGCCATTTGCTGGTGTCCCAGCGACGAGAACCGCCACGCAGAGGAATGATCGCAGGTTCGCCATTATTGCCCGTTCGCTTCCGTTGGAGAGTCGGTGGTAACCGTCCAGGTGGCTACGTCGCGATACGGTCGTCGACCAATCGGTCGCAGAGCTTGTCGTGCGTGGCCCGCTACTTGACTTGTCGCACTACGACTAGCCAGGTACCGCAGTTTCGAGTGGTCGCGCGGATGACCCCCCGCGCTCCTGTCGGATCATGGGTCTCGCACAGCAGACGCTGGCTGGCAAGTACAGCAATCACCTGACGCCGGATCCGACCTCGTGGGCGTCAGCGGACGACGGCCGGGCATCGTGGAGGTCGTCCGCTCACCCGCCCCAGTAGATAATCACGCTGGCGGACTCCACGTAACTACAGTCTTGGCCCGGTCGCCGTCGTTGTTCAACCGTCCGTCCGCGTCCACGCAGTAGACCGCCATCACCACGGGTTCGGGTTCAACGGGGACGGCGGGGACCGATGCCGACGCCGACGCGCCAGCCGCTAACGACAGGTTGGCCCCGAGCATTAGTAGCGTAGCCACCGCGATCCGTTGTTTCCACGCCCGCAGCTTCCGCACTCCGACGACGCTGCCGACAACCCAAATCACGGCTGCGCCAGCAAACCCGGCTTCCACGCCCACGCTGAACGCGCCGACCATGATAGCGGCAAACATCAGTACCGCCGTGGGGATAGCGTAGCGGGCGACCCGCTTCCAAGTCTCCAATATCTGATTGTCCGTCATTTTGAAGCCCCTTTCCGTCTCGCCTCAAACTCCCCGATTCGTTCTTGTGGATCTTCAATCGGGGCGGCCGGATTCGAACCGGCGACCTCCTGCTCCCAAAGCAGGCGCGCTACCGAGCTGCGCCACGCCCCGTATCCGGGCAAGTTGTAGGAAGATGGCCCAATGGGCGCGTCCGGGGTAGATGAGGGCAGGTCCGGGCCATGGTACCGCCGGGTCCCGGCCACAGGGCCGTGCCGCGACCGCCGCTTGACCCCCTTGCGGCCTCTGAACGATGTTCTCCGGAGAGTGTGGAAGCCCCGTTGTGACGAGTGGAGGAAGCCGGCTCAGGTGAAAAAGGTGCGCGCGGCATGCCGGAAGGCATCTCCCTGGTTTACATCGGCTGTTCTCCCGGCACTCCTCGCGTCCGTTGCACTCGTCGCCCCCACCTCCCCGGCGGCAGGCCTGCAGGACCCGACGGAGGCCGACGCAGCCACGAACGATGTCGTGCCGGGGTCCTCGCTGTCAGTGCATTTGCTCACGGTGGAGCCCGGAGACGCGGTCTGGGAGCTGTTCGGGCACAACGCGCTGGTGGTCAGCGACCTGGATACGGGGTATTCGCAGGCGTTCAACTACGGACTCTACGACCGCTACTCGGAGGGGTTCTATTTCGAGTTTCTGAAGGGTCGAATGATGTACGTCGTCGGGGCGGTGCCTACGGATCGGCTGATTGCGGGCTACCGGGCGCAGAATCGTCGGGTTTGGGCCCAGGAGCTCGATCTGGAGCCCGGCCGGAAGGCCGAGCTGCTTCGGCTGCTGCAAACGGCAGTTCTCCCGGAAAACATGCGGTACCGATACGAGTACTACCTCAACAACTGCTCGACGAAGCTCCGGGACATCCTCGACACCGTGCTGGACGGCCAACTGAGACAGGCGACCGACGGGTCGCCAACGGGCACGAACTGGCGGGAGCAGACCCGCCGGCTGACCGCTCCGGACCTGTTGGGATACGTCGGCATCGACCTCCTGCTGGGCCCCAAGGGGGACGAGCCGACGAACCGCTGGCAGGAGATGTGGATCCCCATGAAGCTCCGGGATACGGTCGGGGCCTTGTGGGTGAGCCGGAGCGACGGGAGCCGGGTAAGACTGGTTCGCTCCGAGGCGCTTCTGGTGACATCCGACAGGAGTCACGAAGCCGCTGCGGCACCCTCATTCGTACTTCTGTTCCTGTTGTGCGGCATGCTGGCGGGATTGCTCATGCTGCTCGTCGGGCGCGCGGCCTCACGCGGGACGCTTCTTGCGCGGCTGGGACTCGGCTTCTTCGGCGGACTGTGGGGGACCTTCTGCTTTGTCGCGGGAGCGATTCTTGTCGCCGTCCACTGGACAGACCACGAGTTCATGTACTGGAACCAGAACGTCCTGCTCTTCAGCCCGCTGGGAGCCGGCGTCGCGTTCGGCCTGGTTCGCGTATCCGCGCGAGGGTGTACCAGCATCTGGGGACGCAGATTCGCGCTCGCCACGCTCGGGCTGGCTTGTGTCGCGCTGCTGCTGAACCTGATCCCGGCACTGGCAACGGGAAACCGTGAGCTGATCGCCTTGACTGTGCCGGTACACCTGGCCGTGTGCTGGGTATTGCTACGCGTTTACCCCGCTGACCGCGCGCTCCTGTACGGTCACGGCGGGGGTCCGGGGGACACCAGGTACGCCGTGTAGGTGGGGCCCTGCCGGATCAGGCCCGCAGATGGGCCGCCAGTGCCCGAAATGCCTGTCCCCGGTGGCTCCGCTCGTGCTTTTCGTCCGACGTAAGCTGGGCGTAGGTCCTGTTGGTGTCCACGTCCAGGAAGAGGGGATCGTAGCCGAACCCACCCCTGCCTCGCGGTCTGACAACGATGCGGCCGGGGGCCTCGCCCCGGAAGTGGATCATGTCTTCCGTCCGCGGATCGACGTAGCAGGCCACGCAGACGTAACGCGCCCCCCGCCCCGCCGGCGCGACCCCGCGAAGGCATTCCAGCAAATGACTGTTGTTGGCATCGTCGCGTTCAAGACCCGGGTAGCGCTCGAGCGGAGCGAAGCGCCTGGTTCTGACGCCGGGCCGGCCATCCAGCGCCATGACTTCCAGGCCGGAGTCGTCCGCCACCGTCGGGAGTCCCGTCAGACCGGCGAAGTAGCGCGCCTTGGAGGCCGCGTTTTCCTCGAACGTCTCGAAGGGCTCCAGGGACTCCTCCGCCGCCGACCACGGCACGGACTCGTCCTCCAGCGTGACGACGCGGGGTCCGCCCCCGGGTGCCGTCTCGAAGATGCGAACCACCTCCGCGGCCTTGTGACTGCTCCGCGTGGCAAGCAGGAGCTTCACGTTTGTCCCTTCCCCTTCAGACGCCGGACGAGACCGCTGGTCGAGTGGCCCGCCACGCGCGGCACGATCACGACCCGGCCTCCCCGATCCCTCACGGCCGCGGCTCCGGCCACCTCGGTTTCGGCGTAGTCGCCGCCCTTGACGAGCACATCGGGTTCGAGTTCGGCGATCAGGGCCTCCGGCGTGTCCTCATGAAACGAGGTGACCCAGTCCACGCACTCCAGCGCCGCCAGCACCATCGCTCGATCCGCCTCGGTCACCAGCGGACGGTCTCGACCCTTGCCCAGCCTCCCGGCCGACGCGTCCGTGTTGATGGCCACCAGCAGCGCGTCACCCTGCTCCCGCGCCCGAACCAGACACTCCACGTGGCCACGGTGCAAAAGGTCGAAGCAGCCGTTCGTGAACACCAGCCGAAACGATCGTCCCGGACCAGCCTCCCTGATCGCCTCGGCACGGCTGAGGACCTTCTCCGCCGGCGACCTGAGCGGCCCGGACACCCTCACGGCCGCCCCACTCCCCTGCCCACCCCGCGCACCGCGCACCCGCCCGGTCAGAGGAGCTCCAGGAGCAGGAACGCGGCCAGGATGATCGACACCCACAGCACCATGCTTCCCGCGGGCCACGTTCGCGCGAGAATGCCCCGCGGTCCGTGCGACCTGAACGCGCCGCGCAGCACCCCGCGCACGGTGCCGACCACCGCGCTACGAACCGCCGCGTCGGCAGCACCTACCGCGGCGCCCGTAGACCGCACCACGCGGGCCGCGGCCCTCCGGTAGACCCAGTCCGCGTCGAGGTTCACCGACGGAATCTCCGCAGGGTAGATCTTCCAGAGGTGAAAGGCCGCAACGGCCCCGATCGCGAACGCCAGCAACTGCAGCTGGGTCAGGACGTGCGTCGCGGTGTACGGCTCGTAGTCGACGGCGTAGGGCAGGATGCCATACAGCAGATCGGGCCGCCAGCCGATCAGCATGCACGCGGCCGCGCCGACCGCCATCGCCACCAGCATGTTCCAGGGCGGCTCCCGGGTTCGTATCCCCGAGTCGTGGGCGAAGAAGGCGAAGAACGGGATCTTGATGCCCGCGTGCTCGACCACCCCCGCGGACGCGAAGAGCATCACCGGCCAGATCCAGTTGAAATGCTCCTCCAGCAGCGCCGACATGATCATGCTCTTGGACACGAAGGCATTGAACAGGGGCACCGCGGAAATCGACAGCGCGCCAATGATGCAGAGCGTGGCGGTCCACGGCATCGTCTTGTAGAGCCCCCCGAGATCGGACGCCTTCGTCTTTCCGGTCATGTGCATGACCGCCCCCATCGACATGAACAGCAGCCCCTTGAAGAGCACGTCGTTGAACGCGTGCGACACCGCGCCGTTGATCGCGAGCTGCGTCCCCACCCCGATTCCGCAGACCATGAACCCGATCTGGTTGATCATCGAGTAGCCGAGCGTGCGCCGCAGGTCGTTCTCGATGACCGCGTAGAAGATGGGGAAGCACGCCATGACCGCGCCGACATAGATCAGGGCGTCCGTCCCGGCGTAGCCGCGCGCCAGCGCGTACACGGCCACCTTCGTGGTGAAGGCGCTGAGGAAGACGGTGCCCGTGGGGGTCCCCTCCGGATACGCATCAATCAGCCAGCTGTGCAGGAGCGGGAATGCGGCCTTCACGCCAAAGCCGAGCAGCACCAGCCAGCCCGCAAGGCCCTCCAGTCCCATGGGTCCGAATTCGAGGCTTCCCGTGTTGTGGGCATGCACCATCGCCCCGGCGAGCAACGTGACCCCGGACATGATGTGAACCAGCAGGTACCGCATGCCGGCCGACACCGCGCGTGGCGTCTTCCGGGTCCAGATCAGGAACACGGAACTGACGGCCAGCAGTTCCCAGAAGATGAACAGCGTGATGAAGTCTCCGGCGAACACCGCGCCGAGCGCGCTCCCCGCATACACCACGGCCGAAGTGTGCTGCACCGTCGCGTGATCGCCCTTCTTCAGGTGCAGCGAGTAGACGATCGCGATGAACGCACCCAGATGGAACAGGTGGCCGAACATGATCGCGAGCCTGTCCGCCCGCACCAGCGTCAGCGTATAGCCGAGAAGCTCGTATTGCAGCTGGTACCCTTCCTCGATCCCCATCGCGTTGAGCGCGCCAACCACGGGAATCAGCACGAGCCACAGCATGCGCACGCGCGGCACCCGGCCCAGCAGCGGGACCACCAGGGCCCCGACGAGGAAGATCAGGAACGGAGGGACGCTACTCGGCATCGTAGTAGTCCTCCCTCCTCATGACGAGCCGGCGCAGCACCTTCGACACCAGGATCAGGCAGGAAATCCCGACGAATCCGAACAGGGGATAGAAGACGGTCCAGCCCTCCAGCGGATGCTCCAAGTACCGATCGACCACGAAGTCGAGCACCACCAGAATGGCACACACCACCGCAAACACGATGAGGATAATCCCCGCCCAGGGAGGCGGCACGCTGTTCGGCTTGTGGTCGCTCATGGTCCCGCCACCATGGTCATGAGCCGGTAGAAGGGCTCCGGGTACAGGAAGAGGGCCAGACAGGCCACCGCGGTCGTCACGATCGCGACCAGCGACCACTTGGGCCCCTCGTGGATTCCCTCGTGGTGAGGCGGCTCGTCCGGCTTGTGGAAGAAGCCCTTGAGCGGGATCTCCATCAGGTAGGCGAGCGAGAGCAGCGAGCTGACCATGAGCACCGCCATCAGGCCGACCTGACCCGCCTCGAGCGATCCCACGCCCAGGAACCACTTGCTCCACGACCCACCGGTGGGCGGCAGTCCCACGATCGACAGGGTCCCGATGAAGAACGCGCCGAAGGTCACCGGCATCGTGCGTCCCAGGCCCTTGAGCTGGCTGACTTCGGACTTGTGCGCGGCCACCATGATCGCCCCTGCGCAGAAGAACAGCGTGATCTTGCCGAAGGCGTGCATCAGGATGTGCAGGCCGCTGCCGATAACGCCCCAGCTGTTGGCCAGCATGGCCCCCAGCACGACGTACGACAGCTGGCTCACCGTCGAGTAGGCGAGGCGCGCCTTCAGATTGTCCTTCGTGAACGCGACGAGGGATCCGAGGATGATGGTCGCCGCGGCCACCCACATCAGCCAGATCGACGCCCCGGCGGCCGCGAGAAAGTCGATGCCGAACACGTATACCGAGATCTTCAACACCGAGAAGACGCCCGCCTTGACCACCGCGACGGCGTGCAGCAGGGCGCTCACGGGGGTTGGTGCCACCATGGCGGCCGGCAGCCACCGGTGGAACGGCATCACCGCGGCCTTGCCGATCCCGAAGACGAACAGGCCCAGGAGTACGGGGACCGCGATCCCGGCCAGCCGTCCATCGAGGATGCCCCCGGTGCGGAAGTCCAGGGTGCCCGCAACCGAGTACGTCCACACGATGGCCAGAAGCTGGAACGCGATGGACGTGCCGAAGAGGATCCCCAGGTAGACGCGTCCGGCCCGTCTTGCGGCGTCGGTGCCCGCGTGCGTGACCAGGGGGAAGGTCGTGAGCGACAGGACCTCGTAGAACAGGAAGAGGGTGAACAGGTTGCCCGCAAACGCCACCCCCATCACCGAGGCGATCGCGAATGCGAAGAACACGTAGAAGCGGGTCTGGTTCTTCTCGTGGTGCCCCCTCATGTACCCGATCGAGTACATCGTGGTGACGATCCAGAGGAATGAAGCGATCAGCGCGAAGAGCACGCCGAGCGGCTCGGCCTCGAGCGCGATCGGGATTCCCCGGATCGGTTCGGCCAGCACCACCGCTGGACGCTCGCCGGAGCTCACGACGCCGTAGATGCGCAGCACGATTGCGAACAGCGCGCCCGCCGTGACCAGGCTTGCCGCCTCGCGGGCGTTGGGGCTCCGGCGCAGGAGCAGGATCAGGAGTGTGCCCGCAGCGGGGACCGCCAGCGACAGCGCCAACAGCAGCTCGATGCTCATCGCAAGGCCCCGTTCATGATCCGATTCCGGCCATCAGCACCTCGGCGGCCTGCCGCGCCACTCCCGCGGTCCTGACCGCGTCGATCCCGAAGTACAGGTTGGCTGCCACCAGGACCCAGGTGGGGGCCAGGAGGCTCAGCGGTGCCTCGCGTGTTCCCTCGTCGCCCGAGAATTCCCTCATGTAGGCGGACTCGACCACGCGCCACACGTACACCAGCGCCATGACCGAAGTCACCAGCACGAGCACGGCCACCGCGATCCACGGTCCTCCCTTCTCGAGAGCCCCCAGAATCAGGTACCACTTGCTGATGAAGCCCACCGTGAGCGGCACGCCCACCAGGCTGAGTCCCCCCACCACGAAGGCGGCCATGGTCCACGGCATTCGCTTGCCCAGTCCGGCCATGGCGTCGATATGCACCGACCCGATCCGGTAGACCACGCACCCGAGCGCCATGAAGAGGGCGCCTTTCATGAGCGCGTGGTTGAAGAGGTGCAGAAGCGTCGCCGTGAGTCCCGTGACCGAGGCGAATGAGAGACCGAGGATCATGTACCCGATCTGCGCGACCGAGGAATAGGCGAGCAACCGCTTGACATCGACCTGGAAGATCGCCACAAGAGACATGCTGACCACCGCGACCAGTGCCAGGGGCAGGAGTATCCGGTCGAGCGCCATGACTTCGAACGAGAACGCCGCGCCAAAGATCGAGAGGAAGAACCTGAGCAGCATGTAGACGGCGACCTTGGTGGCGGTCGACGCCATGAAGGCGGTGACGGGTGAAGGCGCGAAGGCATACGCGTTGGGCAGCCAGAGGTGGAGGGGGAAGAGCGCCAGCTTCAGGCAGATCCCGACACCCAGAAAGCCGTATGCCACCTTGACCGTTCGGGAATCCCACACGCCGGGCAGCAGTTCCGCCAGGTCCGCCATGTTCAGGGACCCCGTCATGACGTACAGCAGCCCGATGCCGATGACGATGAACGTGGCCCCGACGGACCCCATGATCAGGTAGCGGTAGGCCGCGGTCAGCGCGCGGCGGGGTCGGCCGAGCGAGATCAGGGCGTAGGCGGAGAGCGACGAGATCTCGAGGAAGACGAACACGTTGAAGACGTCACCGGTGATCGCAATGCCCAGGAGCCCCGAAAGAGAGAGGAGATAGGCCGCGTAGAAGAGCGGAATCCGCCTGGACGCGATCTCGTGTTCGACGCTGGCAATCGAATAGGGGGCCACGACCGCACCGATCGAGGCGACGATCACCAGCACCCACGCGTTGACGATGTCGACCCTGTACTCGATTCCGATGGGGGGCACCCAGTCGCCGATATGATAGGAGATGACGCCGCCCGCCATGACCTGACCCAGCAGGGCCAGCGCGATGCCGAACACCGACCAGCTCGCCAGCACGGCCAGCCACGCAGCCGCCCGGCCGCGGCGCAACACCGCGCAGATCGGCGCCAGCAGCAGCGGCACGATGACCTGGAGGATGGGGAGATGGGCGGTCACGCGGCCGACTCCTTCACCCATCCCGACCGCCTGCAAGCGCGCCGGTCGGTCGAGGGCCCGAAATTCATTCCGACGCCTCCACCTGCGCCTCGATGCGGTTGATCTCGTCCTCCTCGAGCGTGCCGTACGCCTCCTTGATGCGCACCGCCAGCGCGAGCCCGACGGACGTGGTCGCGATGCCCACGACGATCGCCGTGAGAATCAGCACGTGCGGCAGGGGGTTCGAGTAGACCACGTGCCCCGCCGCTTCGCCGCCGTGCGCGTCGCCGATCAGGATGGGGGGCGTCCCGCCGGTGATCTTCCCCATGCTGATGTATAACATGAATACGGAGGTCTGAAATACATTGAGACCAATGATTTTCTTGATCAGATTCCCGCGCGAGATGAGGATGTAGAAGCCCACCATCATCAGGAAGATCACGACCCAGTAGTTGTAGTGCGAGACGAAGAAATCGAGGCTCACGAGTCCCTCCTTCCCCGCCCTGCAAAGAGATAGAACACCGATGCCATGACCCCGAAAACCGTGACGAGCACCCCCAGCTCAACCAGGAGGATGCCGTAGTGCTGGCCGTGTTCGGGGTCGTGGGCCAGCGCGTTGTAGCCCAGGTAGTTGTGGCCCAGCAACATCGTCACCACGCCGACTCCGCCGTAGATCACGACTCCGAGCGCTGCGCACATGCGCGTGAACCACGGCGGCAGCACGCGCTGCACCGCGGCGAGTCCGTACACGAGCGCGAGCAGCGCGAACGCGGCAGCCAGGATCACTCCCGCCTGGAACCCGCCGCCGGGGCTGTAGTCGCCGTGGAAATGCACATAGAGCGCGAACATGATGATGAAGGGAGTCAGGATCTTGGCTCCCACCCGGACGATGATCTCTTCTCTCATCGGTGCCCCGCCCCGCCTTCTTCGCCGTCGTCGCCCGCCGCCGCACGTGGGCGCCTGCGCCCCGCGAGCAACAGCATCACCGCCACCGCCGCCGCGAAGACCACCGTGGTTTCGCCCATGGTGTCGTATCCCCGGTAGGAGGCCAACACGGCCGTCACGACGTTGGGGATGCCGATCTCGTGCGGGCTCTCCTCCAGGTAGTGGTCAGCCACATGGTGGTGCACAGGGTTGTCCGCGCCTCCGAACCCGGGCATGTCGACGGTGCCGTAGACCAGCGCCAGTCCCGTCACGCCGACGACGACCAGCGGCAGCAGGGGCGTGTGGCCGGGCCTGTTCTCGTGGTGTCCGGCCAGGGCCAGCGCCGCCAGGAAGAGCACGGTCGAAATGCCGGCGCCCACCGCCGCCTCCGTAAAGGCGACGTCCACCGCGTCCATCACGGTGAACAGCCCCGCCGACAGCAGCGAGTAGATCCCGGCGAGCATGACCACCGCGAACAGATTGCGGATCCTCAGTAGCGCGATGCCCGTCGCCGCCAGCAGGGTGAGGAGCACGATGTCGACGACCGTACTCATCGTGTATCCCCTCCCCCACGCTCGCCGTCACCGGTGCGGTCATCCACTTCGCCCCCCGCCTCGGCGCCTCGCACCGTGTAGGGCGTGGTGCCTCCCGACAGCGCGGCCTTGGCGACGGCATGCGTCGCGATCGGGCTGGTGAACCACAGGAACGCGAGGACTAGCACGAGGCGGACCGCAACCAGATTGGCGCCATCGTGGAGGCTGTAGACGCACAGTCCCGCCAGGGTCAGTCCGGCACCCATGGTGTCGACCATTCCCGCCGCGTGCATGCGGGTGAATACGTCCGGCAGCCGCACCATTCCCAGCGACCCCGTCACGAGGAAAAACGCGCCCGACAGCAGCAGCACCCAGACGACGACGGAAACGATGTCGCCCATCACTCGGTGCCCGTCTCGCGGGGGGTGCCCACCCCGAGATCGCCGTACTCGATGTACTTGAGCACGGCGATGGTGCCGATGAAGTTGATCAGCGCGTACGCCAGGGCGAGGTCGAGAAAGTCGGGACGACCATTGACGAACCCGAGCACCGCGATGAGCACCACGGTCTTGGTGCCGATGTTGTTGAGCGCGAGAACCCGGTCGTAGGCCGTCGGCCCCAACGCCGCGCGCACCATCGCGAGCACCATGCTCACAAGCACCGCCGCGGCGGCTACCGCGAACACGTTACGCGACCTCTCCCTCGAGCCGGGCCACGCGCCGGTTCATGATGTTCTCCTCCGTACCGTCGATCTCTTCCTGCACGATGGCGTGCACCTCGAAATCGTCGCCCACGATTCCGGTGGTGACGGTGCCGGGGGTCAGCGTGATGGAATTGGCGTAGATGAAGCGCCCCACATCGGTGCGCTGGGAGGCCCGGAAGTGCACGATCGACGGATCGACGCGGATCCTGGGCGACAGGATGATCCTCGCCACCCGCACGTTGGACTTGAAGATCTCCCAAACCAGCCAGGGGATGTACGTGGCGGCCCGCCAGACCAGGTGCACCGGGAGGGACTCGCCGTCCACGATGGCCATCCGCATCGTCACGAAAACCGCGATCGAGCAGGTCACCACACCGAAAAACAGGAAAAGCGGGGTGAAATGCCACGACAGAACGAGCCACAGGGCGAACAGGATCGCCCAGAGCCACGGCGCGTGCTTCAAGTCATCGATCTCCCGGCTACCGGTCAGGTCGTCACAAGTGCCGCGGGCGAATCTACCAGTTGGATTGTGCTCCGTCCACTATCTCCTGCACGAGCAGTTCGATCGCCTCCGTCCTTCCGTTCTCTTCCGTCTCGCTGGCATCCAGGTACTGCCCCACCACCCTCAGACGGGAATCGTCCCAAAGAATGGTGTAGGCTTCGCGATCGAGCACCTCGACATGCACCGTCAGCACGACTTCGCGCTGCAGAACCTGAACGCTTTCCGTCTGGTCGCCCCGACGATAGAGTGGAGCGGTAAGCTCGTAACTGAGGATGCTCCCGCTGACGACAGCGTCGGCCGCCCCCTCTCCCGCAGGATTGAGGCCCAGGGCGCGCGGCAGCTGGCGCAGAAGCGCCTCGTGGATCTCCTGCGTGAGCTCGAATCGGGCGGTCTCGTTGTCGAACGGCAGGACGGCGATGGTGCGAATGTGTTCCGGGAAACCGGCGCCCGCGATGAAGGAATAGTTACAGCCGGCCCCCGAGAGAAGCAGGATCGCGACGGCTGCCGCGATGGCCCGGATTCCAGATGTCGGGGGGAAACGAATCCACATGTTCGAAGGTCTCCAGTCGCAGCCTGAGTTCACGGTATTCCCGAAGGTTACGGTAGGTCGCTTCCGCGGGGTAGTCCGACCCCGGCTCGCGATCGGAGGCGTCGACACGCTCCGCGACCGCGCCGCCGTCCAGGACCATCGCATCCACCACCGAGTGGCCGCGCAGACGGAAGCGGACGCGGTCTCCCATGGGAAGTCGATACTCCAACTCCATCGTACCGTTGTCTTCGCGGCCGGCGAGCAGCATCGCGCCACTACCTGGTCGAAACACGCCCAGCGCGGCCCAGAACAGGGCCGGCGGCGGCACCAGCTCGCTGGGCAGTTCCGCCGGGATCCGCAGCTCGTCCCCCACAAGTGCCGCGATGGCCGCGACCTCTCCGTTGTCCAGAAACAGGTCCAGCCGCGCCCGGTCGGGTGGCTCGACGCGGGCCACGCCCGTACCCTCACCCCGGAAATCGGGCTCCTGCGCCCTCCAGGCGAAGACCAGGCGGGCCGCCCTGGCAATCCGCGTCGCCTGCTCGGCCCTGATCGCCTCGGCGGCTACGGTCGGCGGCGGCTCCCGGGGTTGAAACGCCTGGTCCACGCTTCGCCCCGGCGCGCAAGCGCAGATAAGGCAGAGGCCGAGCGCCCGGCTCACTACCGCTCTTTTCGGTCTCGTCGTACTTTCGGCGGTCATGCCCTCCAAACCCGTCTTCCTTGTATCCGACATCCACCTCGGCGCGGTTCCCCGGGAAACCGAGGAGGCTTTCCGGAGATGGCTTCTGCACGTAAGGGAAGCCGGCAGCTTCCTGATCATCAACGGGGACCTCTTCGATTTCTGGTTCGAATATCGCAGGGTGATCCTGGCCGAGCACGTGCGGGTGCTGGCGCTCCTCGCGGACCTCGTCGAGTCGGGGGTGCGGGTGCTTGCGATGGGCGGCAACCACGACTGGTGGGGCGGAGACTTCCTGCGCGACCGCATCGGCATCGAATTCCGACAGGACCCGGTTCGACTCGAGATCGGCAACGCGTCCGTTCTGGTCGCCCACGGGGATGGCCTTGGGTCGGGTGACCTGGGGTACCGGACCGTCCGCCTGGTGCTGCGCGCGCGCCTGACGCGCTGGCTCTTCCGCTGGCTGCACCCGGACCTGGGGATCCCGATTGCCGACCGGGTCTCCGGGACGCGCCAGCATCTGGAGTCCCCTGCCTCGCGGCCCGACGATGGCAGGGCGAGGTTCCTGGCGAAGTGGGCCGCGGAACAAATCGAGCGCGACGCATCGATCGACATCGTGGCCCTCGGCCACGCGCATCAGCCGGTCGTGAGCGAGGTCGCACCGGGGCGCTTCTACGTCAACACGGGGGACTGGGTCGTGCACCGCTCGTACGTGACCATCGGACCGTCCGGGACGCCCGAACTGCACGAGTGGGAGCGCGGGTAGCGCCAGCGGTCCGTGGGCAAGGCCGCCCGAGCGGCGGGGCGCCGGGCCCCGGCCAGGCTCATCCGACGGGGATCCGGACCGCGACCTCGACGCCCCCTCCGACGGGGTCGCCCTCCACTGTCAGCGGCTCGGGAAAGTTCTGGAGGTGGGTCGACACGAAGGCATCGACTCCGGACAGCAGGAGCGTGAAGATCGCCACCGCAAACCAGTCCTCCCGCTGCTCTTCGCGCGCGTCCACGAGTCCGCGAAAGCGGGACACCTGCTCGTGCTCGCCCAGAAGAGTCTCGATCTCCATCGGATCGGTCACGCCCTCAATCATGATCTGAGCCGTGACACGCTCCTCCCAGATACGGGCCTGTTCGCGCGCCACGCCCAGTCGGCGCGCGGTCTTGTAGAGCATCCACCCCGCGAGAGACTCGGCCCCGAAGTAGAAGGCACCGCGCGTAAGCGACCCCGAGGCCGCGTGTCCCCATCCGGGGATGAGCGAACCGCGCAGGAACGCGCCCGAGGGACTGGGTCCGGCGGCCGCCGTATCCAGCGCCAGGGCGTCGGCTACCTGGGCGGTGTCCGCAGCCGCGCCCCCCGTCTCCTGCGCAACGAGGCGCCCGGATTCGATCGCCAGCAGGCAGAGCGGCAACAGGAATGTCACCTGCCACAGTCTCCCGTGTCTCATTCTATTGATCATCGGACACCAGTACCGGGAATGCTCCCGGAATCACCTCGACCCGCAGTTCCTGCGCGGGCTCCGGGGCGAGCTCGCCATCGAGTTCGAACCAAATCGGTTCGCCGTCGGGGTGACGGATGACGGCGCGATCCAGCCGCCGCATCGTCACCAGCGGAGAGCCTGCGTGCCTGCCTCGCACTACCTTCGGCACGAGCCGCAGGACCGGGACCACACCGGGGGCGCCGATGTGACAGAGGTCCAGCCGGCCATCCGATCCTTCCGCATCCGGGTTGATCATGAACCCGCCCCCGATTGAAGGTCCCACGGTGATAACCGATAGAGTCGTCTTGCCGCGAATACGTTGCCGCCCGGAGCCCGCCGCATCCTCGGGTCCCGCCGCGTGTTCGGATCCCGCCACCTCGATGTCGACGTCCTGCGGCCGGAACCGCGCCAGCGCGTGCAGGAACGAAGCCAGGTACTGCGGAAGCCCGGGCAGGCGCGAGTACAGCGCCCGACACCGCAGGACCTCCACGTCCACGCCCACACCCAGAAGGTTGACGAAGACACGCTCTCCGTTCTCCCAGCGCACCCTTCCGACATCGAAGCGCTTGACCGCGCCTTCGTGCAGCAGCCTGGGAAGTTCCCTCGGGCCACGCCGCGGCGAGACCATCCGGTAGAAGTCGTTTCCCGTGCCCACCGGGCTGATCGCGACCGTCGGCACGCGATCGGCGCCGCTGTCCAGCAACCCGCCGGCGACCTCGTGGATCGTACCGTCGCCTCCGACCACGACCATCCGGTCGACCCCCTCCAGGGCCGCCTGGGCCGCGAGTCGCGAGGCGTGTCCGGGTGCCTCGGTGTATCTGGCGTCGCACGGCACGCCCTGGCCGTCCAGCTCCCGAAGCAGCGCTTGTGCGGCCCTGTCGCCGCGGCCGTTCGAGGCGGCCGGGTTCACGATCACACGGAGCGGTGCGGTGGACATGGTGGAAGATAAGGCAACGGCCCCGGTGGCGGGGGCGTGTGGGAATCGAACCCACCCACCCGGGTCTTAGCCGGGCACACTGGTTTTGAAGACCAGACGGAACACCAGTCCCGATCCGCCCCCCCTACTCCTCCGGGCGTACCGACCCTCGGGCCGACACGTTGTCAGGATCCGGCGGCAAGGGCAACTCCTCGCTCCCCCAGCGCTCCTCCAGCTGTCGAAACGCGGCAGCCAGTTCGGCCCGCATCCGGGCGAAGCGCTCGCGCACGTCAGGCCGGCCCTGCAGCCGCAGGAACAGTGCCGCGTCCTCCCGCACCTCCCGGGCCAGTTCCACCCACTGAAGCGCCAGGTAGCCACAAAACGGGGCCGCGGCCAGGACAATGCCCGCGAGGACGATGCCTCCCAGGAGGAAGGCCAGCGTCGCCCACAGTGCCCACGCCACCACAACACCCCCGATGAGCGCCAGGATCTTGTGGGTGGCGGTAACCTCGTAATCCGGGCGAGTCCGCTTGAGCACGACCCCCGGGAGCCGTGTCACGGGCGCCCACAGCACCGCCCCCGCGACGGCGACCGGCAGCCCCAGCAGCAGGAGCGTACCGCGAACGGCGATGTAGCGCGCGACCGGGACCAGGCCGAACCGGGGCGGCACGTCTCCCTCCCCCGCCCCGACTCGCTCATTCAGCGCGGCGTAGCGCTCCACCTTGCGGCGTAGCGCGCGGTGCTCCTCCGGCGCCTCCCGGCGAATCCACTCCAGACCCGCCGCAAAGCGCTGCAAGCGCGGGAAACGGACGCCCAGCTGCTCCCTGGCGCGCCAGGGCACCCATCGGAATTCCCGCACATACAGCTGCTCCGCCACTTCCACCAGCTCCCGGTCCCCGTGGTGCACGAAGTTCAGCGTCTGCCTGCGAATGCCCGCCTCGATCCGCCCGGTCAGGATTCGCGCGGCCTCCACCGGATCTCGCCGATACGCGTCCTCCAGGTCCGCGAAGCGAAAGGCCCGCCCGTAGCGAACGGTCACCGGGGTCCGCGCCCGCTCCTTGCGCGAATAGGTGATGCCGACCGGAACGATCGAGAGCCCCAGTCTCCAGCCGGCGGCCGCTTCCGCCTGCAGCGCGATGCGCGCGGCCCCGGTCCGGAGCTCGGCGATCTGCGCCCCGGAGTGACTCTTGCCTTCCGGGAAGATCTGAATCGCGCCGCCCTCGCGGAGTGCCTGGACCGCAGCCCGAAACATGTGCTCGTTGAGGTGCATCGCGTCGGGATCGTCCTGTCGCCGGTAGACCGGGATCGCCCCGAGTGACCGAAGCACCGGACCCAGCAGCGGCTGGTCGAAGAGCGGCGCCCGCCCCAGAGCCCGGACGTAGCGCGCGCTGCAGCGCATGATCAGCACGGGGTCGAGCAGGCTGTTCGGATGGTTTGCCGCAACCAGCACGGGTCCCGCGGGAAGCGGCGGTCCGTGCCTGTCGACGCGGTAGAAGATTCCGGCCGCAGTCCCTACCACTCGGGTGATCACGGCCGCGATCCGGCTCGGCGGTCCTTCCAACGCTCCACCCCCTGAAGGCTTCGAATCTGTGACGCGGACAGGTTATCTTGGGCATCACGGCAACAGCTCGCCACCTTGACGGAACGGATGGTCGTGCCCGATCCAGCGACAACGGTCGAATACAGCCCGGGGGGTCACCAGGCCGCGGCTGCCGGCTTCCCCCGCAACCCCGGCATCCCGCTCGACCTCAAGGCGGTACGCGGTGTGCGCGTCAACCGCTTCGCCGCCGACCACCGGGCCGGCACCCTGACCAAACGGCGCTCGGTCAAGCGCGACTGGCAGGCCGGCTGGCTGCTCCGCGCGGTGACGATGATCGACCTGACGACGCTGGCGGGTGACGACACGGCCGGGCGCGTACGGCGCCTCTGCGGAAAGGCCAGACGCCCGGTCCGCGCCGACCTCCTGGCCGATCTGGGTGTTCCCCCGGCCGAAATCAGGGCCGCGGCCGTGTGCGTCTACCACGCGCTCGTCCCCACCGCCTGCGCGGCGCTCACCGGAAGCGGCGTCCCCGTTGCCGCGGTCTCGACCGGCTTCCCCGCCGGCTTGTCGCCCTTTGCGACCCGGATCGCCGAAATCCGTGAATCCGTTGCCGCGGGAGCCGAGGAGGTCGACGTGGTGATCACCCGCGGGTCGGTCCTCGGCGGGGGCTGGGAACGGCTCTACGACGAGGTCGCGGGCTTCCGCGAGGCCTGCGGCGAAGCGCACGTCAAGGTGATTCTCGCGACCGGCGAGCTCGGGACGCTCGCAAACGTGAAGCGGGCTGCGACCGTCGCCATGATGGCCGGGGCGGACTTCGTAAAGACGTCCACCGGCAAGGAACCCGTGAACGCCACCCTGCCGGTGGGCATCGTGCTGGCGCGCGCAATCCGCGAGTACCACCGTGCGACCGGCATCCGGGTCGGGCTGAAGGCGGCCGGTGGGCTCAAGACGGCCAGGGACGCGCTCGCCTGGCTCATCCTGGTCAAGGAGGAGCTGGGAGACGCCTGGATGGACCCGCGCCTCTTTCGCATCGGCGCCAGCTCGCTCCTCGCGGACATCGAACGGCAGCTCGAGCATCACGTCACCGGTCGCTACTCGGCGTTCCACCGCCATCCCCTGGGGTAGAGGAGCAACATCGACATGACCCGCCAGGGCGCCACGACACGAGACGGCACCAACGCCCCGCCAGCGGCCGGAAGCGCTTCGGCTTCCCGCGTCCACGAGGCCTTTCGGCATCTCGGGTACGGACCGGCGCCCGAGGGCGATCGGACGGCCAGGGAATGGCTGGAGGAAGGCGAGCGGGTCTTCGGGCACTACGTCGGAGGAAGCTGGATCGACGGCGCGGGCGACATCCGACCGACACATTGCCCGGCGGACGGTCGTCTCCTGGCCGGCTTCCGCGACGGCACGGGCGACGATGTCGACCGGGCGGTGTCGGCGGCCGCGGACGCGCTCGCCTCCTGGCAGGAGATCGGCGGCCACGCCCGGGCGCGGCACCTGTACCGGCTGGCCCGACAGCTGCAGAAGCGGTCCCGCCTGTTCGCCGTGGTGGAGTCGCTGGACAACGGCAAGCCCGTGCGGGAGTCGCGCGACCTCGACATCCCGCTCGCGATCCGGCACTTCTACCACCATGCCGGGTGGGCCCAGCTCGCTCCGTCGGAGTTTCCGGGATACGAGCCCCTGGGCGTTGTGGGGCAGATCATCCCCTGGAACTTTCCGCTGCTCATGCTGGCCTGGAAGGTCGCGCCGGCATTGGCCGCGGGCTGCACGGTCGTCCTCAAGCCCGCCGAATACACGCCGCTCTCGGCGCTGCTCTTCGCCGAGGTCGCGCACGAGGCCGGGCTGCCGCCGGGCGTTCTCAACGTCGTGACCGGGGGTGGAGCGACCGGCGCCGCCGTGGTCCGTCATCCGGAGACCCGCAAGATCGCGTTCACGGGATCCACCGAGGTGGGGCGCGAGATCAGGCGGGTGACCGCCGGTACGGGCAAGCACCTCTCCCTGGAACTGGGCGGCAAGTCGCCGTTCGTCGTATTCGACAGCGCCGATCTGGACGCGGCCGTAGAGGGTGTGGTGGACGGCGTCTGGTTCAACCAGGGCCAGGTGTGCTGCGCCGGGTCGCGCCTGCTCGTGCAGGAAAGCGTCGAAGCGGAGATGCTGGACCGCCTGCGGGCCCGCATGGAGACCATTCGGGTCGGGCATCCGCTGGACAAGGCGATCGACATGGGCGCGATCGTGGACCGCGTACAGATGGAGCGCGTGGAGGGTTACCTGGAGGCCGGCAGGGCAGACGGCGCGGAGATCTGGCAACCCGACCGGCCCCTGCCGAAGGACGGGCTGTTTCTCCCGCCGACGCTGTGCACCGGCGCCCCTCCCTCGAGCACGATCGTCACCGAGGAGATCTTCGGACCCGTGCTGGTGAGCCTCACCTTCCGGACTCCCGCCGAAGCGGTCGCGCTGGCGAACGACACGCGCTACGGCCTGGCGGCCAGCATCTGGACGGAGGACATGAGCCTGGCTCTTGACGTGGCCCCGGGGATCAAGGCGGGCACGGTGTGGGTCAACTGCACGAACATGTTCGACGCCGCCTCCGGGTTCGGCGGCTACCGCGAGTCGGGGTTCGGCCGCGAGGGCGGCCGGGAGGGAATGTGGGAGTACCTGAAGCCCGTGCCGCCAGCGCGCGGCGGGCGGGCGGCGAGCGTACCCGGGCCCGCGTCGGCCGACGCCGCACCCGCCGCCGATGATGGGGTCGACCGGACCCGCAAGCTGTGGATCGGCGGGAAGCAGACGCGTCCGGACGGCGGCTACTCGCTTCCGGTCGTCGACACCGCCGGCGCCGTCTACGCCGAGGCGCCGCGCGGGAACCGCAAGGACGTCCGCAACGCGGTCGAGGCGGCGGCGAAGGCGCGCACAAGCTGGGCGGGGCAGAGCGGACATCTGCGGGCCCAGATCCTGTACTACCTGGCGGAGAACCTCGCGGTGCGGCAAGAGGAGTTCGCGCACCAGCTCCGTCGCGCGACCGGTGCCGACGCGCAATCCGCACGGGGCGAGGTCGATGTCGCCGTACAGTCCCTCTTCACCTTCGCGGCGTGGGCCGACAAGCACGACGGCAGCGTGCACTCGACCCCGTTCCGCAACGTCACCTTCGCCATGAACGAGCCCGTGGGCACGGTCGGGATCAGGTGCGGCGACCACGCGCCCCTCGCCGGCGTGATCGGACCCGTGGCGGCCGCGCTGTCCCAGGGCAACGTGGTGGCGCTGGTGGTCCCGGAGCGCTTCCCCATCCCGGCACTCGACCTGGTGCAGGTCATGGAGACCTCGGACGTGCCCCCCGGCACGGTGAACATGCTGTCGGGGATCCACGGCGAAGTCGTACCCACCCTGGCCTCGCACGATGACGTCGATCAGCTGTGGGACTTCGTGGCCGATGACCTTTCCGGGGACTCGGAGCGCCTGTCCGCAGGCAATCTCAAGAGGGTCTGGGTGGACCGGGAAGGCGCGGTGGACTGGCTGGAGCCGACCGGGCGCGACACCGCGATGCTCCTGCGCAAGGCCACTCGGGTCAAGAACATCTGGGTGCCGTACGGAGTCTGATCTGGCCAGATTATCCGGCCGGATTCACGGTACTCCGGTGCCGGCCTGCCCTCCCGGACGTTCTAGCGCCGCAGCAGAGAGCGGTACAGCGGGTTCGTAATCGTGAGGTACACCGTGTCGCCCGGCCCCACCGAAATCCGGTTGGTGAGGATGTCGTCACCCGCCAGCAGGTCGATCCGGATTCGCAGGTCGTCGACCGTGGGCCACGCGACCGTGAAGCTCTCCCGTCCGTTGCCCGGCACGATTCCGAGACGGCGCTCCGTCCGCGCCACGGCGCGCAGCGTCGCCTCGTTGAAGTTGTTGTTGATGACGTTGATCCGTATGCTGCGCGACGCCGCACCGCCTTCAAAGGGATTAGGCGGCTCGACCGAACCGGCGCATCCCGCCAGGGCCATGGCCGTCACGGCCATCGCCAGGTACTTCACTCGCCGAGTCATCCGAGCCTCCTCGCCTCTTGGTGGAGTCCCCTCGGACTCCTGTCTCCCGGCCGCTCGACGAGCGTCTAGCTCACGAGCCGTCTGTCCTCTATCGGTTCCAGACCCTCCCGGATCAACAGTTCGTTCAGACGGCCCAGATCCCGCTGGATCACGATCTCCATCTGTGACATCTGTTCGTCCAGCAGCGCCGACAGGTGCTGGAACACCTCGTGCGACTGGTCGGTCGGGCGGTCTTCCGCACTCTCGACCACCCCCAGCAGCGCGGCCAGCTTGTTGTTCAGCTTGATCGGGAAGTTGAGCGGATCCTGGTTGCTCTGGTTGCGGACCTGGTAGATCTCCGCCTCGACCACGCTCAGGTTGTCGTCCACGACGACCGCCTGGGCCTCCACTTCGTCGTCGTCCGTATCCTCGAGCCGCTCGTCGATCTGGCCCTTGATGTCGCGGACCTTGATCACCGCCTCGTTGGCCTCCGTCACGCGGTCCCGGATCTCGATCGCCAGCTCGAAGCGGGCCCGCAGGTCGGCCACGGTCACGCCCTCGAGATTCGGGTTGATCCCGATTTCGAAGTCGCGCGTCAGCGGGGCGCCGCCGTTCACCGTCATCCGCACCGTGTAGCTCCCGGGCACGGCGGTCGGGCCCATCGGCCGCGCCGCCCACATGATCCGGCCCTCGAAGTCCGTCCACGCGGGATACCGCATGTCCCAGCGGAAGGAGTGGGCCCCCTGCTCCACCGCCGGCCGCCCACCACCGCCGCCACCGAAGAACGCGGCGAAGGGGTTCGGGGCCTCCTCCTCTTCCTCTTCATCTGCCACCGCTTCGTAGGTGCGGATGACCTCTCCCGCGGCATCGAGAACCTCGAAGGTGACGCTTTCGGCGTCCTCCGCGAGGTAATACTGGAATTCGGCCCCGAAATCGAGCCCGCGGATGGGGTCGATGGGATCGAATAGCCATGCATCCGCGGCGGCGATCTCATCCGTCAGCTGGCGCAGCGGCCCGATGTTCTCGAGCACCCAGAAGGAGCGGCCGTGGGTGGCGATCACCAGGTCGTTCTCTTCGACGACCAGATCGGACACCTGGACCACGGGAAGGTTGAGCGACAGGGGCTGCCACATTCCGCCATCGTCGAACGACACGTACACCGTGCGCTCCGACGCCGCGTACAGCAGGCCCGGGCGCTGCGGATCCTCGCGCGTCGCACGGATGAAGTCGTCGGCCGGCAGTCCCCCGACGATCTTCGTCCACGTCTGCCCGTAGTCGTCCGTCTTCCAGATGTAGGGTGCGCGGTCGTCGTCCACGAGGTAGCGGATGCCCGACACGTATGCCTTGCCCGGTGTGGTCGGCGACGCCTCGACGGTGTTGATCCGCACGAAGTCCGGCGCGTCCGGCGGCGTCACGTTCGACCAGTTCAGGCCCGCGTCGCGGGTGACGTGTACCAGCCCGTCGTCCGAACCCGCCCAGATCACCTCGGCGTCGTGGTAGGACGGCGCGATCGCAAAGACCGTTGCGTACGTCTCCACGCCCGTCTGGTCCTTCGTGATGGGGCCGCCCGAGGGACCCATCGTCATTGCGTCGGCACGGGTCAGGTCCGGGCTGATCTGCTCCCAGTTCTGACCCTCGGTCGTGGTCTTCCAGACCTTCTGCGTACCCGTGTAGAGCACGTCGGGGTCGTGGTGGGAGAATACGATGGGGAACGTCCACTGCACCCTTTCGATCAGGTCCTCCGAAGACTGCCCCATGGGGTTTTCGGGCCAGACGTTGACCGCGCGGGTGGCGCCCGTGGCCATGTCGAAGCGCGACAGTGCGCCCCCGTAGCAGCCCGCATAGAACACGTCGAGGTCAATCGGGTTCGGAGCCACGTAACCGCTCTCGCAGCCGCCCACGGCGTAGTACCACGCCCGGCTCCCGGGCCCGCGGGCCGCCATCTGGTTCCAGCCTCGCACCGGGATGCACGCCGTCGAGTTGTCCTGCTGGCCGCCGCAGATGTGGTACGGGGTGTGCTCGGTCGTGATCACCCGGTAGAACTGAGCGGTCGAATAGTCCTGGTCGGTCCAGCTCTGGCCGCCGTTGAACGTCACATTGGCGCCGCCGTCGTTGGCGTTGACCATGCGGTCCGAGTCGCCGGGGGCGATCCACAGGTCGTGGTTGTCGCCGTGCGGCACCTGAATCCCGCGGGGGAAGGTCTCCCCGCCGTCCCGCGAGCGGTACAGTCCCGTGTTGAGGGCGTACATGACGTCCTCGTCATTGGGATCGGCGTACACGCGCGTGTAGTAGAAGGCGCGCTGCCTCAGCTTGCGCTCGTCGTTCACGCGCTCCCAGGTGGCCCCGGCGTCGTCCGAACGCCACACGCCTCCGTCGGGCTCGTGTTCGATCAGCGCCCACACCCGATCCGGGTTCGCGGGCGACACCGCCACGCCGATCTTCCCGACCGGTCCCGCCGCCAGCCCGATATTGGCGG
>LXNJ01000374.1_pt1 | contig 32048 bp, 31 predicted proteins | sample 809081 | NCBI WGS metagenome assembly LXNJ01 (sample SAMN04870510, study PRJNA318959) | sponge metagenome | biome: sponge; feature: marine sponge reef; material: water | host: Petrosia ficiformis | place: Greece: Milos, Mediterranean Sea | collected 2013-05-29 | depth 5-7 m | reverse complement strand
AGGACAGACCATTTCATGCGGGTGTCCATCGCGCTTCTCGCAGAGAGGGGAAACTGAGATGGGGGAGGTGTTACTCGAAGACCTCACCAAGGATTTCGGCGAGGTGATAGCGGTCAAGGAGGTGAACCTCACAATCCACGACGGGGAGTTCGTGGTGCTCCTGGGGCCTTCGGGGTGCGGCAAGACCACGACGCTTCGGATGATAGCGGGTCTCGAGGAGATAACGAGCGGGCGCATCCTCCTCGACGGACGCGTGCTGAACGACGTGCACCCGCGCGACCGCGACATCGCCATGGTGTTCCAGAACTACGCGCTCTACCCCCACATGAGCGTCTACAAGAACATGGCCTTCGGACTGAAGATGCGAAAGGTCGCCAGGGACGAGATCGACCGCAGGGTCAAGAGCGCCGCCGGCATCCTGGGGATCGAGACCCTGCTCGGGCGCTACCCGGGCAAGCTCTCCGGAGGCCAGCGTCAGCGGGTGGCGCTGGGGCGCGCCATCGTTCGCGACCCGCGCGTCTTTCTCTTCGACGAGCCGCTCTCCAACCTCGACGCCAAGCTGCGGGTCCAGACCCGGGTGGAAATCCTCAAGCTCCACCAGCACCTCGCCGCCACCTCGGTCTACGTCACCCACGATCAGGTCGAGGCCATGACCATGGGAGATCGAATCGTGGTCATGCACAACGGGACCATCCAGCAGGTCGGCTCCCCGATGGATATCTACCAGAGCCCGGCGAACCACTTCGTGGCGGGCTTCATCGGGAGTCCCTCGATGAACTTCCTGCCCGCCACGGTGCGCGCCGAGGGGGGGCGGACGATCCTGGAAGGCGGCGGCTTCCGGGTTTCCCTGCCCGCGGAGCGCGCGGGCGGGCTCGAGGGACGCGAGGGCGGGGAGGTCGTATTCGGGATCCGTCCCGAAGACATGCGCATGGGCAGCGAAGGCGAAATCGAGGGCGCGGTCGAGATCATCGAGCCGGTGGGCTCGGACATCTTTCTCGACCTGAGCGTGGGGGGCGAGTCCCTCACCGTGCGGGTGGAGCCAAGCGTCCGGGTGAGCCAGGGCGAGCGCATCCGCCTCCGCCCCGACCCGGCGCGCGTCCACGCTTTCGACCCCGGTACGGGCGCGACGTTGATCTGAAGCGTGGCGTAAGGCTACTATTACTTCTGTTGCATAGGTGTCCTGAATCCAGTGGATTACCTGCCTTTCACACTTTCATAGCCGCCATCGATGAACTTCACATGGGCGACCCCACTCACCGGCTGACGAAAGCAGCGTAGTCGACGCCGGTTTGCGTTTGGGACAGACGATACGGATGAGTGGTTATTTCTGGGTCGAACCACAACAAATTGGAGACATATCATGAAACGGACCATGCTATTGGTAGCCGCCGTGTTTTTACTCTGCGCTCACACCGCAGGCGCACAGAAGCTCGAGAAGGCGATATTCGCGGGTGGCTGCTTCTGGTGCGTGGAGTCTGATTTCGACAAGGTGCCGGGCGTGGTCTCGACGACTTCGGGCTATACCGGCGGCAAGACCAAGAACCCGACCTACAAGCAAGTCACCTATGGCGACACGGGTCACTACGAGGCGGTCGAGATCACCTACGATCCGGCGAAGGTAAGCTACGATGCGCTGCTCACCGCCTTCTGGCATTCGGTCGACCCGACCGATGACGGCGGCCAGTTCTGCGACCGGGGCGATTCCTACAAAACAGCCGTGTTCGCCCTGAACGAGAAGCAGCGCAAGGCGGCCGAGGTTTCGAAGAAGACGGCGCAAAAGTTGCTCGACAAACCGATCGTCACCCCGATACTCGCCGCCGCCACGTTCTACCCCGCCGAGTATTATCACCAGAACTATTATCAGAATAACTCGGTCCGCTACCGCTACTATCGCTTCAGGTGCGGCCGCGACAAGAGGCTAAAGAACCTCTGGGGCAAACATGCCTTCAAAGGCATCCCCAAAAACTAATGATGACTCGCCGCCCCGGCCCACGAGGGCCGGGGCGTACGGGGGGCGGTTTCCGCTAGATGCCGGTTTTGTCGACCTACTTCAGTTTAAATGTCTTGTTGAGCAAGTTGGCGCACGCTTCCGCCACATTGTTGTCCGGCTTTGCTCCGCCCGGTGAAGTTGCCCAGCCGGCTTTCAGCAAATGATTGCCCCGTTCCCATGAATCGACCGCTGCGAGTTTAGGAACCAAACCGTTATCGGTATTAACCGCCCGCTCAAACTTATCGGCGCAGATGGGCGCCAAAGCCGCGACCATGGCTGTTTCGGTTGCTGTATCCACCATTTTCTCAGCAGCGCTGCCGAGTACCCATCCGCCCCAACCAAAGCCGATGATCACCGTGCAAATTACACCTGCCGCAAAACCTTGTAACAGTCTTTTCAAAGAGTTTCCTTCAACCAGGGGAGCCAAAAACGAAGGCGTTTTCATGAGGGATCCTTTTTCCTCTGAGGAAGGAGAATTCCTTCCTGCTACACCCATCGTAGCATAGGTGTCCCGCCTCCGATATGCGGGAAAAAATGCGCTCCTGATAAAGAGACGGGAAGAGGGATTCCAACGAGCCTGATTGATTGTAATTCTCTGCCTGGATCAGGGAAATCCGTTCATCGGCTCGATGGCATGCGTAGTGGCGTAGCACCTGAAATTCGGACCAGAGCACTCTTTATCCATATGGACTAAGTGATGTTCATCCCGGGTATTTCATGAAGGCGGGCGCTTGCCATGGAAACGAGAACCAGGCGCCTTCCATCTCGACGGGCTTGCCGATTTGTCTTGCGGGAAATATTCTAGGTGGCCTGGTTGCGCTCCAGCATGTCCAGCACGTCTTCGGTTTTCGTCACCCAGCCGAATTTTGATTCGAAGTTGAAGAGCGTTGCCTCTCGCGTGAAGTCCGGCCCGGTGTGATCCATCGCATCCTCGATGAGAATGGGCCAGAATTCGCGGAAAAAGGCCTCGCGCGCCGTGCTCTCCACGCAGACGTTCGTGGCCACGCCGGTGAAGAGAATGTGGCGGATGTCGAGGCCGTTGAGCTGGTTTTCCAGCGTCGTGCCCGCAAATCCGCTGTAGCGGGCTTTCTTCACCACCAGGTCGTCCGGTTCGGGCTTGAGCTCGTCGATAATCTCCCACCCCCACGTTCCCTCGATGATGAGCTTCTCGCGGTCCGCCGGGCGTTCCTTGATCATCCGGATGGCCATCTGCTTGCGGATGTTGGGCGACTGCGGTCCGCCCGCGTCGCTCAAGTCGGGCTGGTACCCGAACTGGAGATAGAATACCTGCACGCCGGCCGCGCGCGCCGCGGTGAGCAGGCGCTGGTTGGCCGCGATGACGGGGTTCGTGCGCGATTCGTCGATGCCCGCGCCCAGGTCGAGCATTCCGCCCTTCTTGGCATAGGCGTTCTGCATGTCCACCACGATGAAAGCGGTTCGCCCTAAGTCGATTTCCACCTCCTGGGGCCGTGCCTTGAGGATTGCCATGCGTCATCTCCATGAATGTCAGGTTAAATTCGTCTCCGCGCGCATTCTCTCAGAACCACGCCTCCACCTCCAGCCTGCGTGGGGTAAGTTCCAACGGATTCGTATATTCTTCTCGAATGAACCGAGGTTACAAGAAAGTAGGGACAGGCCCCCGTGCCTGTCCGAGGTCGCTGATGTTGGGGCTGTCCGGGAACCGCCGGTCCCCACTCTGTTCAACGGTGCTCGATTCCCGTTCCTTGCAACGGGCGCTCGGTTTCATTGAAGAATATGAGAGAAGGGCAGGTGAAGTTGTGCTACCATCATCTCGGCGTCCCGGCGCGGGTTCGGGAGATTCGCCCCGGCGTCGGGGTCGCCTCCCCGAATCGTATCCTCATCAGGTATGGAGCGCGCATATGAGCATTGAAAAGAGGCTGGAAGAACTCGGCATCGAACTTCCCGAAGTCCCGCCCGCCGTGGCGAACTACATCCCCGGCGTGGCGGTGGGCGAGGTGCTTTTCCTCGCGGGCACCATCGGCCAGTACAACGGAGAGATTCCCATCCGGGGGAAGCTCGGCGACGGAGTCACCGTCGAAGAGGGCTACCAGTCGGCGCGCCTGTGCGGTCTGAACCACTTCGCCATGGCGAAACATTGCCTGGGGGGTGATCTCGACCGCATCGTCCGGGCCGTGCGCCTCGAAGGCTACGTGAACAGCGCGCCCGGTTTCCAGGAGGCGCCCTGGGTGGTGAACGGGGAGAGCGACCTCCTCGTCGAGGTCCTCGGTGAGGAGCGGGGGAAGCACGCGCGCGCGGCCTTGAACATCAACGAACTCACCTACGACGCGCCGGTGGAGACCATCCTCACCCTGCAGATTCGTCCCTAGCCCTCCCGGCGCGGGTTTCCCGTCGGCGTCGCGCCGCTCATTCGCGCAGGAGCGACATGAGCTCGGCGCCGAGGGCGAGGTCTTCCACTCCGCCGAACTTCTGTTTGCGCAGGCGCCCCTCCCGATCGATGAGGAGCATGGTCGGCGTACCTTGCATGGCGTAGCGGGCCATCGTTTTCGGCGGACCCGCGCCGTCCGATGGCGCATCGATGCCCACCGGGAACGCGATCCTGTATTCATGGAGGAATGCGGCCAGCGCCTCGCGGGTTCCCTGCGCGGCATGGTGCTCGAACACCGTATGCAAACCGATCACGGCGACATCGTCTGCGCTGAACGTCTGCCGCACGCGCATCGCCTGGGGCAAGGCGTGGGAGACGCACCCCGGGCAAAGCATCTGGAAGGCCTCAACCAGCACAATCTTGCCGCGCAACGCTTCAAGCGTGACGGGGTTGTCGGTGTTGAGCCAGTCGGTGGTTTGCAATTCGTGCGCGATTTCGGGTGGCATCTACTATCCCTCCTGCTTTCGCGGCGGCCTGCCTGTCCTGGTTATCTCCCTGTCACGCCGCACCGAACTTCTCGACCTTGATTTCGTCGACGTGGACGCGCGCCTGCTATAGATCGTAAGCCATCTGAAGGCCGAGCCAGGTTTCCGGTGTCGAGCCGAACGCCTTGGAGAGCCGGATTGCCATCTCTATAGAAACCCCTGTGCGTTCGTTGAGCAGTTCCGACAAGGTCTGGCGTGCGACGCCTATGGCCTCGGCGGCCTTCGTTACGGACAATCCGAGCGGTTCGAGACATTGCCGCCTCACGATTCCGCCCGGATGCGGCGGATTTTTCATCGCCATCGCTTTACCCTCGTCAGTGGCAGTCGCGGTAATCCACGTCGACTACGTCTCCTTCTTCGAACCGAAAGGTCACCCGCCGGTTCCCGATCAAGCCTAATGTGTCAGGCGCCGCCCATCAACCGACGGAATAACGCCGCAAGGCGGGACGGGGGCGAGCCGGTGGAAATTGCCTTGCGCACGCCATTGATTTTCATCTTGCACCTTTCATCTTGCACCGGCCGTTCATGGTGTGATATTTTCGTTTTATATTCGTTTGAGTGGGCTATGCGACACACAACCAAACCGAAGCGGCTCTATATCGATTTCGACGGTTTTTTCGCCTCCTGCGAGGAGCAGGCGGACCCGGGCCTGCACGGCCGCCCCGTCGGAGTCATACCCTTTGCGGGGGCCCGCAACAGCTGCGTCATCGCCGCCAACGCCGCGGCCAAGAAGTTCGGCGTCAAGACCGGGACTCCGATCGCGCAAGCGCACCGGTTGTGCCCCCGGATAACCTTCACCCCGCAGCGGCCGGACCTCTACGTCCGCATCCACCACCGGATCATCGCCGCGGTGCTCTCCGTGCTGCCGGTCGACGTCGTCTGCTCGATAGATGAACTCGCCGCCGTTCTGGGGGAGCGGGACCGCCCCGAGGAGGTCGCCAGGAGGATCAAGTGCCGCATCCGCGCGGCCGTCGGGGAGCGCATCACCTGCTCCATCGGCTGCGCGCCCAACAGGTGGCTCGCCAAGATCGCCGCCGGCCTGGATAAGCCCGACGGACTGAAGGTGCTGCTCCCCGGCGATCTGCCGGGCCCTCTGCTCCACCTCGGGCTGGATGCGCTGCCCGGCGTGGGGGAGCGCATGCGCGCGCGGTTGAAGCGTAGCGGGATGTTGAGCGTCGAGGACATCTGGAAAACGGATCCCGGACGGCTCAACTCGATTTGGGGCAACGTGAACGGCGCGCGTTTCTGGTACGCCCTCCACGGCTACGCCGTGGAGCCGCCGGTGACGAAGCGCGGCTCGGTGGGCCACGGCCGGGTCCTGCCTCCGGGGGAGCGCAGCGTGAAGGCCGCCCGGCCGATGGCCAGGCAACTGGTGGTGAAGGCGGCCCGACGCCTGCGCCGGGAGGGGTTCCTCGCCCGCAGGCTCGGCCTCTCGGCCGAGTGTCTCGATGCGCCCGCCTGGACGGCCTCGACGATCGTCGCGAGAGCGAACGACGATCTCACCTGCCTGGGCGCCCTCTCGGAGCTGTGGGCCGCGCTCGCCAGGGCGCGGGGCCGGGCCGCCCTGTTCCGGATCGCTGTCTCGTTCGACAGGTTCATCCCCTCGGATGAGATGCAGCTCGAACTGCCTCTCGGCGAGCTGGACGAAAGGCCCAGGCTGATGAGGCTGAACGCCGCCGTCGACTCGATCAATAGCCGCTACGCGCGCACCCTCGTCGGCTATGGCGGGTGCGCCCCTCCGGGCGGCTACGCAGGGGCCAAGATCGCCTACGGCCGCATTCCCCGGCTGGAGGATTTCCAGTAATGACGCTTCTTTTAGGCGATTACGCCGAGGGAGACTGGTATTTCATCGTGGTGTGCGAGGCCTGCAGCCGGGAGAAGATTCTGGAGCCCGCTGAACTCCTCGCCAAGCCGGGGACGGAAAAAGTGCACCGCGGCATGCGCGCGAAAGATATCGAACCCCTCCTGCGCTGCCGGGAATGCCGCTCCAAAAGAGTGCGCCTCGAGCCGGTCGCCAGAACCCGCAAGCAAGGTTTCGTCGGCGGGATGATCTGAAGGGCGGGGCGAAATTCGAGGTTGGCGGCAGCTTTCCACTGCCCGGGTGACGCGAGTGGGAGAATGAGAGGGCTGGCCGCCGTTATTGATCCACACAAGGCGCTTTTGGCGAGTTTCGCAAGGGCAGTGACTTCGGACTGGCGTTCTCGTCTTGCCGCCGGGCTTGGCCTGACCCTCAAGCGGGAGTGATTCCAGAAATCACATCGACTGGGCGGGCGCAGGAGCCTGCCATGACCCATTTTCGGGTTCACCCTACGGGACGGTTTACGCGTTTCTCTCGTATAAAAGCGCCTTTCATTGCGGCTCACGCCTCCTTGCCCCTACAATGTCAGACCCGACAGAGAAGGGGCTGTTGAAAAACCCTGTTTCGGAAACCCCGAAGAAGGGAGAGTTTGTCGGTTCGCTCACCACCCTGAATGGGGCGCCTATCCCTCACCCTGAGTAGCCGCTGAAGGCGGCGTATCGAAGGGCGAGGGGGAGTCGAACGCCTCGCGCTGAGCGAGAGGGCATCCTTCGATACGCGGTTTCACCGCTACTCAGGATGAGGCGGAGAGAACTTTTTCAACAACCCCGAGAAAGGAGGGTTTGCGCGTTCAAAGCGCGGCGGTTTGATCTACTTGTCTTGGCTCGGGAATGTTTTCGTGATGGAAGTCGATTTCGACCCAAGAGGGAGGAATGGAACGCTTGAGGGGGGCAGGTTCGTGGCCAACATTGCGACGCTGAAAGAAGGCGAGCGGTTCGACGCTTTTTTCAAAATCCGGGAATACGAGGCGCGCCAGAGCCGCGCGGGCCGGGAGTATCTCGATCTGACGCTCGAAGACGCCACGGGTGAGGTTCCCGCCAAGGTCTGGGAGCCGGCCACTCAGGTGCAAGGTGAAATTCAGGCGGGCGACTTCATCAAGGTGCGCGCCGCCGCCGAAAATTACCAGGGTCGTCTGCAGCTTCGGGTCGATCGCGTCCGCCGGGTGAACGAGCAGGATTATGAGAGCGGCTTCAAGCCCGAGGACTGCGTGCAGCGAACGCCGTATGACATCGACGTCATGTGGGAGGAGGCGAAGCGTATCGCGGGGGGCTGCCACCCGCTCGTGGCGGCGTATCTGACCGCCATCCTGAATGAGTATGAAGAGAAATTCCGCGAGTGGCCCGCCGCCCAGCGCATTCACCATCCCTACCTGGGCGGCCTGCTGGAGCACACCCTCTCAGTCACGAAGACGTGCCTGTATCTGGCGGATAAATACGACGTCTCGAAGGATTTACTCGTCGCGGGCGCGCTCCTGCACGACATCGGTAAACTGGAGGAACTCTCCACCGAGGGCGCCACGCACTACACCGCTGCCGGCCGCCTCCTCGGCCACATCGTGCTGGGGCGAGACATCGCCCGCGAGTGGGCGGAACGCGAGGGCGTATTCCAAGAAGGCGAGGCGCTGCCCGGGGATTTCCTGCTGCATCTGGAGCACCTCATCCTCTCGCATCAGGGCCAGCCCGACTGGGGTACGGTGAAGGTCCCCATGTCGGCGGAGGCGCTCCTGCTCCACTACGCGGACGACATGGATGCAAAGTTCAACATCCTGAAGCGCGCGGTGGCCGAAGACACAGGGGATGAGGATTTCACGGCAAGAAATCACACCATGGCGCGCGTCTTCTACAAGGGCGGCCCGCCGCTCCCGCCGGAGAATGCACCGGATGTATGAGTATCAAGTGACTCTCGCCCGTTCCATCTTTTTCAGCGCGGCTCGTCCCGCCGGAGAGCCATAAAATGTCTGACCATGTGAAAATCATGAACGAGAAGACGGGGCGCATCGTCATGCTGGCGGTGGACCACGGCTATTTCCAGGGCCCGACCTCGGGCCTCGAAGAACCGGGGAAGACGGTCGAACCTTTGCTTCCCTGGTGTGACGCGGTCAGTCCTACGAAGGGCGTCTTCCTGCGCTGCATGCCGCCGGAGTGCAAGACGCCGGTGATCCTGAGAGCATCGGGCGGGAACGCCATCGTCTATTCAGACCCCGTGGAACTCGAACGCGAACTGAGCATCCGGTCGGCGGGCCTTGCGGATGAGACGGCGCGCGAGGCGCTGAGAGGGCAAATCGCCGATGAAATCGTGAACCGCGAACTCTCGAACGAGTCCATCACCGTCTCGGCGGCGGAGGCGGCGCGCCTGGGCGTGGCGGGCGTTTCGGTGTCGGTCTACGTGGGCGCGCGCTACCAGAAAGAATCCATCCTGAACCTGGCGCGCATGAGCGATGAGGGCCGCCGGGAGGGTCTGATCGTCTTGGGCATCACGGCGGTGGGCAAGGAGATGACGCGCGACGCCCGCTATCTGGGTCTTGCGACGCGCATCGCGGCCGAGCACGGGGCGGACGTCGTGAAGACCTATTACTGCGAGGGCTTCGAGCGGGTGGTACGCGGTTGTTTCGCGCCCATCGTCATCGCGGGGGGCAAGAAGGTGCCCGAGCGCGAGGCGCTCGCGTTCTGCCGCCGGGCGATTGATGAGGGAGCGGTGGGCGTGGACATGGGCCGGAACATCTTCCAGAGCGCGCATCCGGTCGCCATGATCCGGGCGGTGCGCGCCGTCGTGCATGAAGACATGAGCCCGGATGCCGCCTATGAGATGTTCGAGGATTTGAGCGTTGCGCCCCTCACGGATTGAAGCCTGCGCGTAACCCGGGAAGCATTATCATGCCTGACACCATGCGAGCGGCGGTGTATTACCGAAACGACGATGTGCGGATCGAGGAGGTGGAAAAACCCCGCGCCGGAGCGGGCGAGCTTCTGGTCGAGACGCGCGTGAGTGGCATCTGCGGCAGCGACGTCATGGAGTGGTACAGGGTCAAGGGTGCGCCGCGTGTGCTGGGCCACGAGGTGACGGGCGTCGTCGCCCAAGTGGGTGAGGGCGTGGAGGGCTTCCGCACGGGCGATCGCGTCTGCGTCACCCACCACGTGCCGTGCAACCGCTGCGCGCTGTGTCTGCGCGGAAACCACACCGCCTGCGCGACGCTCAAGCGCACGAATTTCGACCCGGGCGGTTTCGCCGAGTTCATCCGTCTGCCGGCCATCAACGTGGAGCGGGGCGCGTTCCGCCTGCCCGATGACGTGTCCGACGATGCGGGCGTGTTCATTGAGCCGCTGGGTTGCGTACTGCGCGGCTGGCGGCGCTTCCGGATGATGCCGGGCCTGAGCGTCCTCGTGGTGGGGAGCGGCATGTCCGGCCTTCTGCACGTGCAGGCGGCGCGTCTCCTGGGGGCGGGAGCCGTTTTCGCAATGGACGTGCATCCTTACCGCCTGAAAGCCGCCGGGCGTTTCGGCGCACAGGCGCTTCCTCCGTGTGAGGATATGGCCGAGGCCTTGCGGGAGGCGAACGAAGGTCGTCTGGCGGATCGCGTCGTCCTGTGCGCCGGCGCGTCAGAGGCCTTGGAGACAGCCCTGGCAAGCGTGGCGACGTGCGGCGTCCTGCAACTTTTCGCTCCCACGCCGCCGGGCTACCGCCCCGCGATGGATCTGAACCGGATATGGAGCGAGCAGATCGCCGTCACCACCACATACGGCGCGGCTCCGCTCGATCTCGAAGAAGCGCTCGCGCTCATCCGCGCCGGACGCATCGATGCCGAGGAGATGATCACCCACAGGCTCCCGCTCGATCGGGCGCAGGAGGGCTTCCGCCTCGTCGCCGAAGCGGGGGAGTCGCTTAAGGTGGTGCTGAGACCCTGAGCACAAGCCCGTATCTTGCGGGAGGGTGCGAAAGAGAATATTATTTTATCCAGGATTGCGGGCCATGGAGCGCGAGGCTATGGCGTTCCGCAGGGAAAAAACTATGGACCCGAGAGGAAGATGAAATGACGACATTTCAAATCGCAACGCTCGGGTTCTACGCCATACAGTCCCTCATCGGCCTCGCGCAGTGCCTGCTCATCTTGATGGGCTTGAGGCAGATGAGCCGCTCCTCGGAGTTGAGGGAAAGAGAGGGCGCGAGGCGGCATGAGGAGGCCATGAATAATCATGCCGAAAAACATGCCGAGTCGATGACGGCGCTCAAGGCGCTCATCGAGAGAACAGCGAAGTAGCCTCCGCATCCCAACACCTATCCAGCCCCGTCCTCCGGGACGGGGTCTTTTTGTTGCGTCAAACCTCCGCTACTCATTCACGGGGTGGTAGGTCAAATCGTTATCACTAAAAGTCCGAATCTTGCGGTTGAGCGCGATAGGGGATAGTGTTTTACCCAGGGTTGCGGGCCATGGGATGCGAGGCCATGGAATTCGCCGGGTGATGACAAGAGACCCGTGAGGAAAATGAAATGACGACATTTCAAATCGGAACGCTCGGGTTCTACGCCGTGCAGTCCCTCATCGGCCTCGCGCAGTGCCTGCTCATCTTGATGGGCTTGAAGCAGATGAGCCGCGCCTCGGAATTGAGAGAAAAAGATAGCGCAAGGCGGCATGAGGAGGTCATGAAAAATCACGAAGAGTCCATGACAGCGCTCAAGACGCTCATCGAACGAACGGCGAAGTAACCCTCGCCTACCACCAGCCATTTCGCTCCTGTCCTCCGGGACGGGAGCTTTTCTTTTGCTCTACAAATTGACGCTACTCATCCGCGGGGAGGTAGGTCAATTCGTTATCACACAGTCCGAATCTTGCGGGAGAACGTAAAAGAGACTAGTATTTTGTCTGAGAATGTGGGCCATGGAACGCGAGGCCGTGACGTTTCGCAGGGTGAAAACAACGGACCCGAGAGGAAGAGGAAATGACGACTTTTCAAATCGCGTCGCTCGGGTTCTACGCTATCCAGTCCTTGATCGGCCTCGCTCAGTGCGGACTCATCTTGATGGGCTTGAGGCAGATGAGCCGCGCCTCAGAATTGAGGGAAAGAGAGAGCGCGAGACGCCATGAGGAGTCGATGACCGCGCTCAAGGCGCTCATCGAACGAACGGCGAAGTAGCCTCCGCATCCCAACATCTACCCAGCCCCTGTCCTTCGGGACGGGCATTTCTAATTCGTCTATTTTCTGCGAGTTGTCTACGGCGTGGCGAGTCGGTTCTTTGCCGCACGGCAAGCCCGAATCTTGCGGGAGGGTGCGAAAGAGGGTAGGGTTTTGGTCAGGTTTGCGGGCCATGGAACGCGAGGCCATGGTGTCCGCAGAGTGAGAACAACGGACCCGCGAGGAAGAAGCAATGACGACGTTTCAAATCGCAACGCTCGGGTTCTACGCCGTGCAGTCCCTCATCGGCCTCGCGCAGTGCGCCCTCATCTTGATGGGCTTGAAGCAGATGAGCCGCGCCTCGGAATTGAGGGAAAGAGAAAGCGCGAGACGCCATGAGGAGGTCATGAGAAATCATGCCGAAAACATGAGAAAGCACGACGAAAACATGAAGAAGCACGAAGAAAACATGAAGAAGCATGAAGGGTCCATGATCGCCCTCAAGACCCTCATCGAACGGACGGGGAATTAACGCCCTTTGTCCGGCGGCTATCCAGCCCCTGTCCTCCGGGACGGGGGCTTTTTTGTGTCGGTTTCCGCTACTCATCCACGGGGTGGTAGGTCAGTTCGTCATCGGATGAGGGGTCCCCGCCGCCCTCGGTCGCTTCATCCTCATAGAGGGAATCGGGCGGGGCGTCTTCGGTGAATTGCGCCTCATCGGCTTCTGCCTCCTGCGGGGCAGGAGAGGGCTCCCTGAGGAGCGGGGCGAGTTTCGCCTCGCGGCGGATTCTTTCGGGTAAACCGCTCCAACGTCTTCTCACGCGCGCGTTTCCTATCGCGATGCCGAGCGCTTTTTTCGAGCCGACGAACACCGCGAGGCGCTTGGCGCGCGTGAGCGCGGTGTAGACGAGGTTTCTCTGCAGCATCGGAAAATGCTGGGTGTGGAGCGGAATGACGACGGCGGGGTATTCGCTGCCCTGGCTCTTGTGGACGGTGATGGCGTAGGCGTGCATCACCTCATCGAGCGCGCTGCGCGTGTATTCGACGACGTTCGAATCGAAGCCCACGCGAATGCTGCCCTCCTCGGTCTTGACGCTTCGCACGACGCCGATGTCGCCGTTGAACACGTCCTTGTCGTAGTTGTTCCGCACCTGGATGAGCTTGTCGCCTGTGCGGAAAATGCGACCTCCGCTCTGGAGTGCGGGTGCGTTTCCGGCAGGGTTGAGCGCTTCCTGTAAGCGGGCGTTCAGGCTCTGCACGCCGAGCACGCCGCGCTGCATGGGGCAGATGACCTGGAGATCGGCGATGGCGTCGACGCCGAATCGCTCGGGAATGCGCTCGCGGCACAGTTCGATGATGAGGTCAGCGCCCCGCTCCGCCTCGCTTTCCTCGATGAAGTAGTAATCGAGCGGCGCGTCTTCTTTTTCCCCCTTGCCGTTTCGGGGCATTTCGCCGCGGTTCACGCGGTGGGCGTTCTCGACGATCAGACTCTCCTGCGCCTGGCGGAATACCTCGGTGAGCCGCGCGACGGGCAGGGTCTCCGAGGTGATGACGTCGCTCAGGACGTTGCCGGGCCCCACGGAGGGGAGCTGGTCCACGTCGCCCACCAGGACGAGCGTTGCCGGGTCGGGCACCGCGCGCAGCAGATGAGCCGTAAGGTGCACGTCGAGCATCGATGCCTCGTCGATGATCACGATGTCGCCCGTGAGCGGGTTTTCCGCGTCGCGGGTGAAGCCGCCCGAGTGCCAGCTGTATTCGAGCAATCTGTGGATGGTGGCCGCCTCGTGGCCGGTGACTTCCGAGAGGCGCTTGGCCGCCCGGCCCGTGGGCGCGCCCAAGATGACCTGGAGGCCCAGTTTCGTATAGAGGTTCGTGACGGCGCTCACGATGGTCGTCTTTCCTGTGCCGGGGCCTCCCGTGACGATGAGTACCTTCTGCGTGAGCGCGCCCTCGATGGCCGCCCCCTGGTCCTTGGTCGCCATGCCGCCCTCGAGCGCACGCCGGGCGAGGTGGCCTAGGCGCTCTTTCGTCGTGGCGCCGGGCGCCCCCTGTCCCCGCATGGCGGCCTCGAGGCGCGCCTCGTCGCGCGCCGTGCGGATGAGCGCGGCGAGACGGCGGGCGACCTCGCATTCCGCGGCATAGAGCGGGCGTGCGTAGACGCGCTTGCCCTCGGGCGAAGCGAGATTCTCGGCCATGTTCGCTGATTCGATCACCACCGAGCTGCCCTGGCCCAGGCTCTCGAGGACGGGTGTCAAGGCATCGGCTTCCGTCTCGAGCATTTCGGCTGCTGTCTCGATCAGATCGCCATAGGGGAGAAAGCAGTGACCCTCGCGCTCGGCGAGTTGGTTGAGCACGTATACGGCCCCTGCAGCCAGGCGTTTGGGAGAGTCTGCCGGGATGCCCAGTTTCTGCGCGATGCGGTCCGCGCTCTTGAAGCCCACGCCGTGAATCTCCGACGCCAGCCGGTAGGGGTCTTCGCGCAGTATCCGTATGGACGCCTCGCCGTAGGTTCTCAAGATTTTTTCCGACAGATGGAGCGGGACGTCGTATTGCCGCAGGAAGAGCATGATTTCCTTGACTTCGCTCTGGCTTTTCCAGCTCTCCACGATCGTTTCGAGCTTCTTTGCGCCCAGACCGGCGACTTCCGTGAGGCGCTCGGGGTGGCTGTCCAGAATATCGAGGGATTTCTCCCCGAAACGCGCCACGATTCTCCTGGCGAGTGCGGGGCCGATGTTCTTCACGATGCCTGAGGCCAGGTACTTTTCGATTCCCTCGATCGTCGTAGGCTCCAAAGGACGGGCGAGATCGGCGTGGAACTGGCGGCCGAACCTGGGGTGGTCCTTCCAGCCGCCCTCGAAGCGCACGCGCTCGCCCTCGCGGATGGAGGAGAGATAGCCCACAACGGCCACGCGCGGGAAATCCTCGTTGTCCGGCTGGACGAGCAAAACTGTGTAGCCGGTGTCATCCGCGCGGAAGCGAATCCGCTCCACCGCGCCGGTCAGTTCGGTGCCGTCTTGCGGAAAAAGGCCCGCCTGGGGAGGTGGGGTCCCTCTTCTGGGGCGGGTAGTTTGGGGTTTTCGCGTCATCGGTAGTTCCTGGCGGCTTCCGGGCGGGCGGTGCGGTGCGTCACCGGGTGCGCGTGTCCTGGGTGCGGGCGAGAGTCAGTTCAGCCCTCGCTCCTTCCGGCTTTTTTCGCTTCACTCCAGAGCGCTTCGAGTTCTTCGAGCGATACGTCCTCGGGCGAGAGTCCCCGGGCGCGCAGCGTCTTTTCCATGTAGTGAAAACGCGCCGTGAAGCGCCCAATGCAGGTGCGGGCCGCCCCCTCGGCGTTCACGCCGAGCTTTCGGGAGAGATTCACGGCGGCGAAGAGAAAATCGCCCATCTCCTCCTCAAGCGCCTCGCGGTCACCTTCTCGCATCGCCTCTTTGAGTTCCGTCCATTCTTCTTCCAGCTTCTCCGCCGCTCCGGCCGGGTCCGGCCAGTCGAAGCCCACGCGCGAGGCCTTTCCCTGAAGCCTCTGGGCGCGCTGGAGCGCGGGCATGGCGGCGGGTACGCCGTCGAGAATGGAGGCCGCGCCGTTTTCATCTCCCGTGCGGGCCTTTCTCTTGCTGATCTCCCAGTTCCTGAGCACCTCGCCGCTGGTCTCGGCCAGCGTGTCCTCGAACACGTGGGGGTGGCGGTCTATCATCTTTTGCGCGAGGGCGCGGGCGGTCTCCTCGGCGTCGAAGAGACCCTTCTCCTCGGCGAGCCGGCAGTGGAAGAGCACCTGGAGCAGGAGGTCGCCCAATTCTTCCTTGAGCATCTTGGGATCACCCGCCTCGATGGCCTCCATCACTTCGTAGGCTTCCTCTACGAGGTAGGGCTTGAGACTCTGGTGGTCCTGCTCCTTGTCCCAGGGGCAGCCGTCCGGCGCTCTGAGACGGGCCATGACCTCCACAGCGCGCTCGAAACCGCTTTTATTCTCGCTCAAGATCTTGGCCTCACGAAGGTGGAATTCCGACGCCCGCAGTATACGCGCAACCCCGGAAAACAAGCAATTATGCTCCGGTTTCGTATAGCGCATGGTGCGGGAGAGTCATAAGTTCGCAGGCGCAATATGTCGTGATGGGATGTGACGCCCGGAGGACCGGACTTACGCAGGAGGGAATGCCCGTCGCCGTGCTTGGCGAGGAAAGAGGGGTTGTTGATAAAGTTTCCCAAAGTGGTTGCTGATCTCCCCCAATCGAGAGTGCTCACCGTCATTCCGGCGAAAGCCGGAATCCATTTTTACGCCTTTTGCCTTCCGCTCAGAGTTCCCGCGCATCGGAGGGGAATGAAACGCCGCCGTGTATTCACCCGCACCCGCAAATGGATTCCGGCTTTCGCGGGAATGACGATCAAAAGCAAGGAGCAAAACCACCTTCCCGCATTGGGCGGCACTCTTTGGGACATCGTTTCCCCTTGGCGGACTTTTTCAACAACCCCTGACAAGGGGGGTAGGGGGGGCTGCCAACGAGGGAGGTCGGGGGTTCGCGCGAAAGCGGCCTTCCCGCTAAAGGCGATGTCCCCCGACGAGGATTTTTTCAACAGCCCCCGTAAGGACAGGTCGCGGCCCGTGGGACGACTCCGAGGAAAAATTCGTGCCCGGGGATGAGTTGCGACCAATGTTTTCCTCGTCCACGCGTGCCAGGGCAACCCGGCTGCAATATACCCACCATATGGCGTAATCATGCACTTAAAGACACAAAATGTTGTGGTTATAGCTTGACATGGATTTCGATTTCGGAGAAAGTATGCTTTAGACCCGTACACGAGGACCCCGATGAGAAAACAATCCCGCATCCGCATACTCCCGGAATCGCTCGCGAACCAGATTGCCGCGGGCGAGGTGGTGCAGCGCCCCGCCTCCGCCCTCAAGGAGTTGGTGGAGAACAGCATCGACGCCGGCGCCTCGCGGGTGGAAATCGACTTGGCATCAGGCGGCGCCGCGCGCGTGCAGGTCGTCGACGACGGCCACGGCATGAGCGAGGACGATGCGCTCTTGAGTCTCGAGCGCCACGCGACGAGCAAGATTGCCTCGGATTGGGACTTGGGCCGCGTCGCCACCCTGGGTTTCAGGGGTGAGGCGCTGCCGAGCGTCGCCGCGGTGTCGAAGATGACCATCACCACCAGAAGGTCGGAGGACGCCTTGGGTACGGAGGTGCGCATAGAGGGCGGTAAGCTCCAGCGCGTCACCGAAATGGGAGCCGCGCCCGGCACGAGGGTCGAGGTGCGTTCGTTGTTCTTCAACGTGCCGGCGAGGCGCAAATTCCTCAAAAGAAGAGAGACCGAACTCGCCCGCTGCCTGGAAGTGGCGAATCAGGCGGCCATGGCGAACCCGAACGTCTCGTTCGTCCTGCGCCACGGGAAGAGGACGCTGCTCGACCTCGACGCCTCGGGAGGACTTCAGGCGCGCGCAGCCCAACTAGTGGGCGAGGCGGCGGCCTCTCAACTGCTTAAGATTCCCCGCGCCGCCTCGGAGAACATGACGTTCAGCGGATGGGCGGGCGCGCCCGGGCTCAACCGCTCCACGCGCGACGCGCAGTATCTGTTCGTGAACGGACGCCCCATCCGGGATCGCCTTTTCGTCCACGCGGCGTATGCGGCCTACCGCAGCTTCATGCCGGTGAAGCGCCACCCCGTCTTCATCCTCTTTTTGGACATGCCGCCCGAGGACGTGGACGTGAACGTCCACCCCGCCAAGCAGGAGGTGCGCTTCCGCTTCGCATCGAACGTCTACGATCTCGTGCGCGAGAGCGTCGCCGCCGTGCTGGGCGCGCGGCCCGAGAGAGTGCGGCGCGATTTCGCCCATCAGGAAGTGAGCCACGCGGCTCCGGGCGCCGCCGCAGAGGAGAGCGCCGCGCCCGCCTTGTTGGGCGGCGGCGGATACTTTGGAAACGCTGACGCCGCCGGGGATTACGGCGCCTCTGAGGAAGGAGGCTCCCTCGCCGCCTCTCCACTTGCACCCGACGCCGAGGCGGCGGATACCGACCTGCCTGCGCCGGCGGGTTCCCCATCCGGATCGGCGGCTCCCTCGCCGCTCGAACGCACCCTCGAGCCGCCCCATCCGTCCGATCCGGTCGTTCTGTCGGAATGCCGCTATCTCGGACAGTGGGAGGAGTGCTTCTTGCTGTTCGCCTCGCCACAGGGGCTTGTGCTCGTCGATCAGCACGCAGCGCATGAGCGCGTGCTCTACAACCGGTTCCGCGACCAGTTCAGGGAGGGCCGCGTGGACAGCCAGGCGTGCCTGGTGCCCGAGGAGATTCGGCTCAGGCCCGAGGAGGCGCTGGGCATCGAGGCGCATCGCGACGATCTGCTGCGCTCGGGCTTCGAACTCGAATGCGCGGGTCCCGGCGATTACCGGATTCGGGCCGTGCCCGCGCTTCTGGCGGACCGTGATCCCGCAGGCGCGGTGCGCCAGATCGTGGAAGGTCTGGCGGATCTCGAGCAACCCGTGAGTTTCGCAGACCTCATCGATGGCATCATCACGAGGATGAGTTGCAGGGGCGCGGTGAAGGCGGCGCAGGCCATGCGCCCCGAAGAGGTGGCTGCTCTCGTCGAGGAACTCGAGAAAACACCGGGCCGATGGACCTGCCCGCATGGGCGGCCCGTCATGCTCGTGATGAGCCCGGCCCCGGTGAGGAGGCGCTTTCTGCGGAGTTGAGCCGATTTTTCGGCCCGCGATGGCGGTGAAGCTCTTGACACCCGCGCCCGCGCGGAACAGAATGGCGAGGCAAGAAAAGGAGGGCCATCGGGGGAGGCCTTTGATGCCGTATCCTTTTGAAGCAGCCTTTCGGTCCCTGTTTCTTGCGCAGGCCATCGGTCGCCGATGGCGAAGGAGGTTTTCCGTTACGCCCGCTCACTTTTGGCCTTTTCGGCGCAATGGTGGCGGGCGTTCTTTTATCTGCACCGTAGAACCGCAGGGGCGTTCTCCGTTTTCTCTCATTCAAGGGAGTGGCGCATAAAGATGCTCAACACCCCGATAGAAGCAGCCTATACCTTCGACGATGTGATGCTGCTGCCGGCTCACTCGGAGGTGCTGCCGAAGGATGTGGATCTTTCCACATTCTTATGCGAGGAGATCGAACTCGGCATTCCCCTCCTGAGTGCGGCTATGGATACCGTAACGGAATCGGACCTGGCGATCGCGCTCGCCCAGCAGGGCGGTTTGGGCGTGGTGCACCGCAGCATGACCATCGAGCGCCAGGCGGCCGAGGTGGACCGCGTCAAGCGCTCGGAGAGCGGCATGGTCACCCAGCCCATCACGATGCGGCCCAGGCAGCAGATACGCGAAGCTCTGGAGGTCATGCAGACCTACCACATCTCCGGTGTGCCCATCACCGAGGAGGGACGCCTCGTCGGCATCCTCACGAACAGGGACGTGCGCTTCGAGACGAACCTCGACAAGCCGGTCGCCGAGTTGATGACCCGCGATAAGCTGGTCACCGTGCCGGAGGGGACGACGCTCGACGACAGCAAGGGAATCCTGCACCGCCACCGCATCGAGAAGCTCCTCGTCGTGGACGAGGATTTCAACCTCAAGGGCCTTATCACGCTCAAGGACATCGAGAAAGTTCGCCGCTATCCCAAATCGGCCAAGGACGGGTTCGGCCGCCTGCGCGTGGCGGCGGCGGTGGGCGTGGCCGCGGATATGCGCGAACGTGTCTCCGCGCTCCATGAGGCGGGGGCGGACCTCCTCGTCATCGATAGCGCCCATGCCCACTCCGAGCGGGTGCTGGGGGCGGTGGAGGAGATTAAAAACGGCTGGCCGGACGTGAGGGTGCTCGCCGGAAACGTGGCCACCGCCGAGGGCACGCAGGCGCTCATCTCCCGGGGCGCGGACATGATAAAAGTGGGTATCGGGCCGGGTTCCATCTGCACGACGCGCGTCGTGGCGGGCGTGGGCGTGCCCCAGTTGAGCGCGGTGGCGAACTGTGCAGCGGCGGCGGAGCCCCACGGTGTGAAAATCATCTCCGACGGCGGCATCAAGTATTCGGGCGATATCGTCAAGGCGCTCGCAGCGGGCGCGCATGGCGTGATGGTCGGCAGCCTGCTCGCGGGGGTGGAGGAGAGCCCTGGTGAGCGAGTCCTGTATCAAGGGAGAAGCTACAAGGTGTATCGCGGCATGGGTTCGGTCGGCGCGATGAGCAACGGCAAGAGCCGGGACCGCTATTTCCAAGACGTGCAAAACGGCTATCCGGGTGAAGAGGAACACGCCTTCAGCGATTCGAAGCTCGTGCCCGAGGGCGTAGAGGGCCGTGTTCCCTACAAGGGGCCGCTATCTTCCACCGTCTACCAGTTGATGGGGGGCGTGGCCGCCGGAATGGGGTATACCGGCTGCCGCGACCTGAAAGAGTTGAGGGAGAAGGCGAAGTTCGTACGCATCACGTCGGCGGGCCTCACGGAAAGCCATGTGCACGATGTCTTCATCACGCGCGAGTCGCCCAACTACCAGCGCGATTGATAGAGAATAGTCCGATGCGGCGCCCGACCGCGTCGCCATGAGCGTGTGCGCACGGAAGAGCGCTTCGCCCGCCAGGACGAAAGCGCCGAATATGGAGGGATGTGGGGTCCCGATTCAACCGGTGTACGAGATGCCGGCCGATGGTCCGGCTTGAGAGTTGGCCTGAGTGTGGAGGGGAAGAGGCGGTTCGTATCGCTTTGTCCTGAAATGTAGATGCGCGATCAGATAGTCATTCTCGATTTCGGCTCGCAGTATACGCAACTCATCGCCCGGCGCGTGCGGGAGTTGAACGTCTATTGCGAAATTCAGCCTTGCACCCGTGACTGGCGCGAGATTACGGGTCCGCACACGAAGGGCGTCATCCTCTCGGGCGGGCCGAGCAGCGTGTACGAGAACGGCTCTCCCTCGGTCGACCCCGCGCTGTTCGAGAGCGACTTCCCCATTCTGGGGATTTGTTACGGGATGCAGCTCATGACCCACCTTCTCGGTGGGAAAGTCGGCCCTTACGCCAAACGGGAATTCGGGCGCGCGGAAGTGGAGGTCGAAGAGCCCGTCGGCATCTTTCTCGGTTCCCCGGGCGCCGAAACCGTCTGGATGAGCCATGGGGACACGATAGAAGAGCCGCCGCCCGGCTATCGGCCGCTCGCGCGATCGGAAGGCTCCCCCGTGGCGGCGATGATGTCCGAAGACGGGCGTCGCTACGGTATTCAGTTTCACCCCGAAGTGGCGCACACCCCGCGCGGCAAGGAGATTCTCCACAACTTCGTGCACAGGATTTGCGGTTGCGCGGGCGATTGGACCATGCGCTCCTTCATCGAGGAGGCGGTCGAGCGCATCAGGGAGCAAGTCGGGGACAAGCGCGTGGTGTGCGGCCTCTCGGGCGGCGTGGATTCCTCCGTCACAGCGATGCTCGTCAAGGAGGCGATAGGCGATCGGCTCACGTGCATCTTCGTGGACAACGGCCTGCTCAGAATGAACGAGGCCGAACAGGTTGTGGAGACATTCGGCGACAGGCTCAAACTCGTGCACGTGGACGCGAGCGGTGATTTTCTGAGCGCGCTTCGCGGCGTCACGCACCCCGAAGCCAAGAGAAAGAGAATCGGCGAGATATTCATCCGCGTGTTCGAGCGCGAGGCGAATAGGCTGGGCGACGTGAAGTTCCTGGCCCAGGGGACGCTCTACCCCGACGTCATCGAGAGCGTTTCCTTCAAGGGGCCTTCAGCGACCATTAAAAGCCACCACAACGTGGGCGGTCTGCCCAAGTGGATGCGGCTCGCGCTCATCGAGCCCTTGCGCGAGTTGTTCAAGGACGAGGTGCGCGAGGCGGGCGAGGAGTTGGGACTGCCCCGCGAGATGCTCTGGCGGCATCCGTTCCCGGGACCCGGCCTCGCCGTGCGCGTCCTGGGCGAGGTGACGGAGAAGCGCGTGCAGACCCTCCAGGAGGCGGACGCCATTTTCATCGAAACGCTCCACAAGCACGATTATTACTACAAAGTCTGGCAGGCGTTCACCGTCTTGTTGCCCGTCAACACCGTGGGCGTGATGGGCGACGCGAGGACGTATGAGAACGCTCTCGCGCTCAGGGCCGTCACCAGCCAGGACGGGATGACGGCGGACTGGGCCCGGCTGCCGGGGGATCTGCTGGCCGAGGCCTCCTCGCGCATCATCAACGAGGTGCGCGGCGTGAACCGCGTGGTCTACGACGTCTCCTCCAAGCCGCCGGGCACGATCGAGTGGGAGTGAGTGGAAAAGCAAGAAAGTCAAAGGTTTAAGCAGGAATTACTTTTTCTTCTTGACCAACCTGATTTTGTCGAAGTCTACAATGGAGATTCTCTCACCGGTCGCCCTCTCGTCGCCGGGCCTGTATATCCCGAGTTTGAAATGCGGCTCTCCGCATGACTTCACAACAAAAAACGCCTTGTCTAATATCTTTTCGTCATTGAAATAGAGGTTGTAATTTGATTCTGTAAAATTAACCTCCAGCTTTACGTCTATCCATTTCCCGATGACTTCATTGATGTGTACCTTCCTCGTAAAACGCTCGTTCCAGATTTTGCTTATCAAGCGGCCGTTCGAAAATTTGAACATCAACGCAGGGCCGACCCTGCAACCCTGAACACCCTGGTGCATTTGAAAAAAGTCTTCTCTTTCGTAGGTAAATCCCTTCACGAACCGGACCCTGAAGGTGAGCGTATAGTCCGTATCTTTTTTCAAAGAGGTAGTCTGTTTTATTTCCGTCCGCTCCCAGTATGGCGCGCCGTGCCTTTGTATGCCGTCGGTGTTGCATCCTCCCACCTGCTTGTTCTTCAGTGTGAATCGCAGAAACGTCTCTTTTCCTTCCGTTACCCATCGTACCGAAGAGGATTCCGGGAGGCCGCAGTTGTCGTAAAACTCGACGTTCCAGTCCTTGTCCTGATATGTTGTTCTGCCGCTCGTATCGAAATACCCGGCGGAGGAAATCCCGCCGGATGCAGTTTTACATCCCGCCAAAAAGAGGATAATAATCAGGAGAAGAAATTTGCGCATTTTTTCTCCTTTTTCATCGAGTATCTGTAAAGCGACACTGTCCGGAATATTAGATGTTTTCGATGAAAAAGCAAGAAAAAAAGATAGAGTATTTTCAGGTTTAATGATTTAAGAATCAATAGGTTACAACAAATCAGCCCGTTCTTTTCATTGTCTTGCACGTCGTCGCTTCTGAAGTATTCCTGAGGAGCCGAATACATGTATCGTATATTGAAGACCTTGCTTGCCCTGGCGCCGCTCTTTTTCCTGGTTTCGCTTCTCGCTGGAGCGCTCGCCCATGCCCATGAGGCGAATTATCCCCACTTGCACACCGCTCAGGCTCATCACGGCAAAAAGGGGCGCGGGCATCAGATGAAAAAAGCAATTGGGATGAAGCATTCCGTCAAAATGATTCCCGCCGGCTACAAGAACCCCCCGAGCGTGAAGATACGCCTGGAGAAGGACGCCCACTCCAGGGGGGCGCTCAATCTGTTTCTGGACATCGAGAACTTCCGCTTCGCGCCCGATGAGGTCAACAAGACTTCGAAAATCAACGAGGGCCACGCGCATTTGTACCTGAACGGCAAGAAGCTGACGAGACTGTACGGCGCTTCCTATTTCATGGATAAACTGCCGAAGGGGAATCTCGAAATCAGGGTCACGCTGAACACGAACATGCACGAAGACCTGAGCTACAAGGGAAAATTCGTTCAGGACGTGGTGGTATTCAAGGATTTCAACAACTAGGCTCAGGAGACCGGCTCCTTGCTGATTTGGACGCATTTCATTCTGGCGGTGCTGGCGATCGGACTCGGTCTCGTCAACCTGGCCTCTGCGAAGGGAACGCGCAGACACCGCATCATCGGCTGGTGCTGGATGGTCGTGATGACCTACGTTACGGTCTCGTCCTTCTGGATACGAGAGCTCAACCATGGCGCGTTCAGCTGGATTCACCTGCTGACGGTCTGGACGATGTTTTGCATGGTGATGGCCGTGGTCTCGATACGGCGGGGAAACGTGCGGAGGCACGCGGCGTTCATGACGGGCACGATGATAGGCGCCTTCATCGCGGGCGGGTTCGCCATGTTGCCCGGCCGGTTCATCAGCAAGATTTTCGGATACGGCGGATGATTCGCCGCTTGCGGAAAAGTGTCGCCTTCCAGCAAAAAAAGATGACGGCGGCAGGCTCTAAGCGGTAAACTAAAAGCGCCGCACCGGCTACACGGGCTACAAAAAAAGCAGTGACCTGACAGAATACGCCCCTGTTAAATTCCGCCCACGGGGAATAAAAATGTCGTCTCCATTCGTTCATCTGCATCTACACTCCCAGTACAGTCTTTTGGACGGCACCACGCGGATCGACGATCTCGTGCAGCGCGCCGCCGAACTCGGGCAGCCCGCCGTGGCGCTCACCGACCACGGGAACATGTTCGGCGCGGTGAAGTTCTACGAGGCGGCGCGAAGGGCGGGCGTTAAGCCCGTCATCGGCTGCGAGGTGTATGTCGCCCCCGGCAGCCGGTTCGACAAGGGCGCTACGAACGGCGGGGGCCGCGCCTACCATATGCTGCTGCTCGCGCAGAACCAGACGGGCTACAACAATCTGTGTGAACTGGTCACCCGCGGTTTCACCGAGGGCATGTACTATTTCCCGAGAATTGACCGCGAACTCCTCGAACAGCACGCCGAGGGCCTCATCTGCACGTCCGCCTGCCTGCGCGGGGAGGTGAACGACCATCTCCTGCACGGCCGCACGGAGGCCGCACGCGAGGCGGCCGGGTTCTACAAGGATCTTTTTCCGGGGCGCTACTACCTCGAACTCCAGGATCACGGCATGGAGGAGGACAAGCAGGTCATCCCGAGAGTCATCGCCCTCTCGAAGGAGATGGGGCTGCCGCTTGTCGCCACCAACGACGTGCACTATCTGGATAAGGGGGACCACAGCGCACAAGAGGTGCTCATCTGCATCCAGACGGGCAAGACCCTGAACGATCCCAACCGCATGACAATCAAGAGCGAGGAGTTTTATCTCAAAACCGCCGCAGAGATGGAGGCGCTTTTCGCAGAAGTGCCCGAATCCCTCGCAAACACCCTCGCCATCGCCGAGCAATGCGATTTCGAGTTCACCTTCGGTGCAGCCCATTATCCGGATTTCGATACTCCCGATGGAGCCGACAAGAAAGAATACCTGAGGCGCACTGCCGAGGAGGGTCTTGCGCGCAAGCTCGCGCAGTTCGGGATCGAGGGCGCCGAGGCCGGGCGCTACCGTGATCGGCTCAAGATGGAACTCGAAGTCATCAACAGCCAGAATTACGAGGGCTATTTCCTCATCGTGTCCGACTTCATCCGATACGCCAAGGAGCAGGGCATTCCCGTGGGTCCGGGCCGGGGTTCGGCGGCGGGTAGCCTGGCCGCCTACTCGCTGGGCATCACGGGCATCGATCCGCTCAAGTATTCCCTGCTCTTCGAGCGCTTCCTGAACCCCGAGCGCATCAGCCCGCCCGACGTGGACATCGACTTCTGCATGGACCGCCGCGATGAAGTCATCCGCTACGTGCAGGAAAAATACGGGCGCGAGAACGTGTGCCAGATCATCACCTTCGGGAGCATGCTGGCGAAGGGCGTCTTGCGCGACGTGGGCCGCGTGATGGACATGCCCTACGGCGAGGTGGACCGCATCGCCAAGCTGGTGCCCAACGAACTCAAGATCACCCTCGATGACGCGATGAAGAAAGAGCCGCGCCTGCGTGACACCGTGGAGCGCGACCCGAAAGTGGGCGGGTTGATGAGTACGGCCAGAAAGCTCGAGGGCAACATCCGCCATGCGGGAACCCACGCGGCCGGCGTGGTCATCGCGCCGTCCAGGCTCACCGACTTCGTGCCGCTCTACAAGGCCTCGGGCGGTGAGATAATGACCCAGTTCGACATGAAGGACATCGAGGAGATCGGCCTTCTCAAGATGGATTTCCTGGGACTCAAGACGCTCACGGTGCTTGAGCGCGCCGTGAACCTCGTGCGCGACGGAGGCGGGGAACTGGACCTGGAGACGCTGACCCTCGATGATGCGGAGACCTACCGCCTGCTCGCCGAGGGCAAGACGACCGGCATTTTCCAGCTCGAGAGCCGGGGTATCCGCGAGTACCTCAGAAAGCTCATCCCCACGACGTTCGAGGATCTGATCGCCATGGTGGCGCTCTACCGGCCCGGCCCGCTGGAAAGCGGCATGGTAGATGCGTTCATCGCGAGAAAGCACGGGCGTGAGGAAATCGATTATTTCTTCGCTGAACTCGAGTCCATCCTAGAGGGCACTTACGGCGTCATGGTGTATCAGGAACAGGTTATGCAAATCTCGAATGCCCTCGCTGGTTTCTCCCTTGCGCGTGCGGACGTGCTGCGCAAGGCGATGGGCAAGAAGAGCCAGAAACTCATGGCGGAGCAGCAGGCCGATTTCGTAGACGGTGCCGTCGCGCGGGGCCACGAAAAGAAAAAGGCGCAGTCCTTGTGGGAGCAGATTGAGAAGTTCGCCGGCTACGGCTTCAACAAGAGCCACAGCGCGGCCTACGCCCTCATCGCCTACCGCACGGCGTACATGAAGACGCACCATCCGCGCGAGTTCATGTCGGCGCTTCTCACGTGTGACAGGGAGAACGCCGATAAGGTCATCAACGACATCGCCGAGTGCCGGAGCATGCAGATTCCCGTGCTCCCGCCGGACGTGAACGCGAGCCAGAAGGATTTCACGGTCGAACGGGAGGCCATCCGCTTCGGTCTGGCGGCCGTGAAGAACGTGGGCGAGGGCTTGGTGGACGCCATCTTGGCCAGCCGGAACGATGAGGGGCCGTTCAGTGACCTGGGTGATTTTTGCAGGCGCGTGGAGCACCGGCACCTGAACCGGCGGGCGTTGGAGAGCCTCATCAAGGCGGCCGCCTTTGATTCTCTGGGAGTTGGGCGGGCGCAGGCGACGGCGTCACTCGACATCGTTCTCGAAGCCGCGGTCCGCGAGCAAAAAAGCGTCGCCGTGGGGCAGGGCTCCCTCTTCGGGGGGGATGAAGCCGCCAGGGGCGCGCTGCATTTGCCCGAGGTGGCCGAATGGGAGGATGACGAGCGTCTGACGAACGAGCGCGAGGTGCTGGGTTTCTACGTTTCAGGACACCCGCTCGATGATCACAAGGAGGTCATCGAGCGTTTCGCCAACATCGACACGCTGCGCCTCTCCGAAGTCACGAGCGCGCGCAAGCTCAAGATGGCGGGCCTCATCCGCTCCTCGCGGTTGCGCACGACGCGCGCGGGCCGGCGCATGGCGAACTTCGTGCTTGAGGATCAGGTCGGCACGGCGGAGATGACGCTGTTTCCCGACGTGTTCGAAAGTTGCCATGAAATCCTGGAGAGCGATGAATCTGTTCTCATCGAAGGGGTGGCCGAGGTCTCGGACGACGGGGTTCAGGTCGTGGTGCGCGCCATCGAACCGTTGTCCGAAGTGGAGGTGAACCGTGCGAGCAGGGTTCTGGTCGATCTGGAGTTCGAATGCCGCACGCCGAATCGCCTGCAATCCATCCGCGAGGTGTTGGCCAGGCACCCGGGCAACTGCGCCGTGCTCTTCACGCTCAGGTTCCCCGACCGGGAGGTCCGCATCGAGGCGGGCCAGGAATTCGTAGTGGCGCCTACGGCGGAACTGACCGAAGAACTCGGGGATCTGGTAGGCGCGGGAGCCGTTCAATTTGAATAAACCATCCATCAGGGCGGCCTTCCTGGGGCGAGTGGCCTTCAACGAAGCCTGGGATTTGCAAAAGCGCCTGTGGGTCGAGCGCGCCGAGGGCCGCCTCGGGGAGGATGTTTTCCTTTTTCTGGAACATGATCCAGTCATGACGCTGGGCAAAGGGGGAAACGAGGCGAACGTGCTTCTCAGTCGTTCGCCCGTCGACGGCGCTGAGGTTCCTCTCGTGCGGATCAACCGGGGCGGCGAAGTGACCTTTCACGGCCCGGGCCAGTTGATGCTCTACGCCATTTGCGATCTTCGCGAGAGGGAGCGCGACGTGCACCTCCACTGCAGAAGGCTTGAGGAGGTCTTTCTGCGCTACCTCGAGAAGAAAGGGTTTCGCGTCGAGAGAAAAGAGGGGAATCCGGGCCTTTGGGTGGGTGGTGAGAAAATCCTCGCCTTGGGCGTTGGCGCGAGACGCTGGGTGACGATGCACGGCGTTTCGTTCAACGCATCGCCCGATCTGAGATATTTCGAGATGATGCACCCCTGCGGCGAGGTAGGCGGACGCACGACTTCCCTCTTAAAACTCCTGGGGGATTCGCCGCCGCTGCCGGAACTCACGCAGGATGTAATCCCCATTTGCGCGGATGTTTTCGATGCGCACGTTGTGATGGAAACCGACCCGGCGCGGGTCGCAGGAGTTCTTCCAAGTGTTTCGTGAACTGATATCTTCAAGAAGCAAGAAGTGGTTCCTCGCTGCGAGTCTGGCGGGCGTTTTCGTTTTGCTCGCTGCAGAGCAGGCGTTCGCAGCTTCGAGCTTTACCGAATGGGGCTTTACGACCAGGGTTTGGGAGCTTCTGAAGAAGGGGGGCTACACGATGATCCCTCTGGGGCTTTGCTCGGTCGTCGCGCTCATGGTGACGCTTGAGCGGCTCATTTCTCTCAGGCGAAAGAAAGTCCTGCCCCATGCTCTGGTGAACGCTTCTGAGAGATATTGGCGCAGCGGTGATTTCGAGGGTGCCTCCAGTGTTTGCGAGCGGTTCGACTCACCGCTGGCGCGCGTGCTTCAGGCGGGGTTGTCGAGGCGGAGGTTGGGACTCGGCGAGATGGAACGCGCCATGGTCGGAGCGGGCCAGCACGAATCGACCGTTTTGTCTCGCAACCTCCGTGGTTTGGGGGTCATCGCGAATCTGGCGCCCATGCTGGGCCTGTTCGGCACCGTCGTAGGTATGATTCGCGCGTTCGACGTCATCAGCCGCGCCGGGACCGGGAACCCGAATCTCGTGGCGGAGGGGATATCCGAAGCGCTTTTGACGACCGCGGCGGGTCTTTTAATAGGCATTCCCGCCCTTGCGGCGTATCACTTTTTCCGCTCTCGCAGCGGTCGTCTCCTGTTCGAGATGGAATCCATCGCACTGGCGCTTTTGCAGAACCTGGCGGCGCAATCCGGTGAACCCGGTAAGAACCCCGAAGTTGCGCTCCACGACGAGGCGCAGGGCTTGGAGAGCTTGAGTCCGCAGCGTGAGGATTCGTAATGCGCTTTCAGGGCGATTCGGAGGAAGACTACAGCCTCCAGCTCACATCACTCATTGATGTCGTCTTTTTGCTCCTGATCTTTTTCATGGTCTCTACCTCTTTTGTGGATTTCACCCGCAGACTCGACATCGAACTTCCAGAAGCCAAATCGAGCGCCGAAGTGGTGGAGAAAAAATCGTTTCTCATCGAAGTCGGCGCGGAGAAGCGAATCTCGCTGAACGGTAAGACGGTGCTGCTCGATGATCTCGAAAGCCGGTTGAAAGCTGACCTCGAAAGTGGAAAATTCAAGCCATCTCTCACAATAAAGGCGGACAAGCGTCTCGATTACGGCTATGTGATCAAGGTGATGGGCCTCATCTCGGAAGCGGGCGTTCGGGACATTTCATTGGCCACGAAATAGCGCTGAAACGGGCTTTGGGCGCGAGGAAAGGATTCTCGCGGCTGATTTCAGGTTGGAGAAAAAAGCGTGAATCAAAGGCGGGCCGATTCCACGGTTTCCATGCCGCGCAAGGCCGAATCGACTACGCGCGTACTTCTGCTCAGGCACGGCGCGGCGGAGGGCTCGAAAGAGGGGTTTTTCTACGGCAGCACCGACGCGCCGCTTCTCGCCGAGGGAGAGGCGCAGGTTCGTGAAGCGGCGGCGCGCGTCAAGGGCTGGCTCATGGAGAGTGAAACGGCCCTTTACGCCAGTTCGCTCGCCCGCTCAGTTAGAACGGCGGATATTCTATCCGAAGCAATGGGGTTGGACCTCAAGCCCGTGAGCGTTCCCGATATTTCAGAGCTTCACCTGGGCGATTGGGAAGGGGAGACGCACGCAAGCCTCAGCAACAAGGAACCAGAGCGTTTGGCCGAACATTACAGGAATTTCGTCAACTCCAAGCCACCCGGTGGCGGGGAATCCGTGGCCGAACTCGCCGGGCGCGTCTTGCCCGCTTTTCGCGATATCTGTGACCGGGAGAAAGATAAGAACGTCATCGTCTGCGCGCATGCGGCGGTGAACCGGGTGATCCTGTGCGATGCGCTGGGCGCTCCGCTCGAGAGCTTTTTCCGGCTGGAGCAGGACTTCGCGGCCTTGAACGTGATCGACCTGCACGAGAACGCGCCCCTCGTCCGCTCGATGAACATTTAGCGCGCCGCGTGCCTTCGGTGAGGTAATCCTCAAAGACGCTCCTGATTTTCCAATACCCTTGAAAGAGCCGATGTGTCGATGACCATCACGCGGGCAGGCCGCTCTCGTCATACCCGATGATCTCATCGTTGTTTCGCTCGTCACGTCTCGGCAACCTGGCGCAATACAGGGCGATGCGATCCAGTTCATCGGCAAGCGGGGTCCCGCCCCGCATTTTCTCCACCTGGGCCAGCTTCTCCTGTATGGCGCGCTTGACGGCCTTGGCCATGGATTCGCCGGTCAGGCTCGCGAGCCTTTTCGCCAGTGCGTGGGTGTCGTCGTCTTTGATATTGAGCGGCATCTTTTATTCCTCCATTAAGTAATTATCGGAGGAATGGAGGAAAAAGCCAATCCTGATTCATAATTCATTTTGAAGGTCAGATCCTCTCACAGAAGGAAGTTCTCGGACCCCTACTTCCCTCTGTAGGCTTTGATGATCGAGGCGCCCTCGGCGCCTGCGGCCTTGGTCCATTCGGCGGACATGGTTTCGCCGATTTTGGCCAGATCGGCGGCGAGCCGCTTCCCAGGCCTCTGCACGCTCATGCCATTGGCGGCGAGTTGTTTGAGATAAAAGCCGGTCAACTCGCGCGCCCGCGCCGTTCCTGCCGCTTCGGCCAGCAGTGCTGAGGAGCGCAGGCAGTTTTGGGCATGGGCATCGAGCGCTTCGAAAGCGCGCTTGTTTGCGAACACGTAGTTGCGGGGCAGCCAGGCTTGGGTGTCATAAAAATGGCTCACGTGTTTCCACTGCTTGAGTTCGTAGCCGGTTGCGCTTGATGAGATATAGGCTTCCACCTTACCGCTCGCAAGCGCTTGGTCGAGGTCCACGAGTTCAATGTGCACCGAGGGCATTCCGGCGAGAGCAGCGAAACGCGCCGTCGCGGCGTTGTAGGCTCGGAACTTGATTCCGCGCATGTCGGCGACGCCGCCGATCGCGCGCTTGAAATACATCCCTTGCGGAGGCCAGGGGACGGAGTAGAGCAATACGAGGTTCTGCGCGGCGAGAATCTTCGTCAACCGATCCTTCGCAGCACGCCAGAGCTTCTCGGATGCTTCGAATGAAGTGGCCAGAAGCGGCACGGAGTCGAACCCGAAGACGGGGCTTTCGGCCTGGTGCGCGCTCAGCAGGCGCTCGCCGATGGGAGCCTTCCCGTTTTGTACGGTGCGCTTTATATCGCCTCCCTTGATGAGAGAACCGCCTCCATGCACCACGATCTCGAGTTTCTCCCCGGTGCATACGCCCATCGCCTTGGCGAACAGCCTGGCATTTTGCGTGTGGTAGTTGGCGTTTCCGTATGCCGTCGGCATGTTCCATTTTTCCGCCGCATGGGCCGCGCCCGCCCAAAGAAGCAGGCCCGCGGCCAGTCCCGTCAACCATTTCATGCTCGAATCCCCCGTGTCTGAGCGCCGTGATGGACGTCGATTGAAATAAACGATGTTCGGAAATACGTTGATATTCTATACTACAATCGTTCTCAGAGGACCCTCATTTTTCTCTCTCGGAGGGTCCCGTGCTACTCATCGAGAAAATCAGGCAAAAACGGATTCTTGCATGCGTGATGGGTTTGGGGTACGTCGGGCTCCCGCTCGCGCTGGAATTCGTTCGCGCGGGCTACCGGGTTATCGGGCTGGACACGGACCCCTGGCTCGTTCGCGATCTGCGAGTGGCGAAGAGTCATATTCTGGATGTTTCTTCTGAATCACTGGCCGCGGCATTGGGGACGAATCGGCTCGAGTTCACCTGCGGTCACCGGATCCTTACGGAAGTGGACACCATCAGCATTTGCGTTCCCACGCCGTTAGGCAAGACCGGAGA
>LXNJ01000373.1_pt1 | contig 32115 bp, 40 predicted proteins | sample 809081 | NCBI WGS metagenome assembly LXNJ01 (sample SAMN04870510, study PRJNA318959) | sponge metagenome | biome: sponge; feature: marine sponge reef; material: water | host: Petrosia ficiformis | place: Greece: Milos, Mediterranean Sea | collected 2013-05-29 | depth 5-7 m | reverse complement strand
CTGCGCTTTTCTCAAAAGAAGGCCGCTCGTGTTTTCATAAAAACTCTTCAATCAGCCATTGCCAACGCCACAGATACGCAGAACGTTGACCCTGACACGTTGTATGTGAAGCAGGCCACCGTAAACGGGGGAGCAACTTTTCGGCGCTTTACCCCACGTGCGCATGGACGTGCCACACCGATTCGGAAGCGCACGAGTCATTTTACCATTGTTGTAGACGAGAAATAGACGAAAGAAGAATAGGATGGGGCAGAAAGTACATCCAAAAGGGTTCCGGGTTGGCGTGCTTGAGGGGTGGGAGTCTCGCTGGTTTGCAGAAAGAGACTACGCCACGTTACTGCACGATGATATCCGCATCCGGGAGTTCATTAAAAAGCGTCTCTATCATGCCGGGATTGCAAAAATTGAGGTGGAGCGCGCTGCGAATAAGGCAAAGATCAATATTTATACCGCTCGTCCCGGCATTGTGATTGGGAAAAAAGGGGTAGAGATAGAAAAGCTGAAGGCCGACCTCGTCCAGCGGACAGACCGGGAAGTCTATCTGAATATTCACGAAGTCCGGCGTCCTGACCTGGACGCGCAACTCGTCTCTGAAAATGTCGCACTTCAGCTTGAGCGACGGGTGGCCTTTCGGCGTGCGATGAAGGAGAGTGTGACGCGGGCCATTCGTATGGGCGCACAAGGAGTGAAGGTGCGTTGTTCGGGGCGGCTCGGTGGGGCGGAGATCGCCCGGACCGAGTGGTACCGAGAAGGACGGGTTCCGCTGCATACCTTGCGGGCCGATATTAGTTATGGTGTGGCAGAATCCCGAACCACGTATGGTGTGATTGGGGTAAAGGTGTGGATCTTCCGAGGCGAGGTCCTCACCAAAGATGAAGAGCAGCATCGCTCACCCGTGAGCGCATAAAGGATGCCGGATATGCTCTCGCCCAGGAAAACGAAATTCCGAAAACAGCAACGGAGACGCATATACGGTAACGCCCAACGTGGCGCGGCGCTCTCGTTCGGCGACTGTGGCCTGCAAACGCTTGAGCGTGGCTGGGTGACCGCTCGACAGATAGAAGCCGCCCGGATTGCGTTGACCCGCCATGTCCGACGCGGAGGGCGTATTTGGATCCGGATCTTCCCCGATAAGCCAGTAACCAAAAAGCCAACGGAAACACGCATGGGGAAGGGCAAGGCATCGCCCGAATTTTGGGTTGCGGTTGTCAAGCCGGGACGGATGCTCTTCGAAATTGAAGGCGTCCCGCGCGAAACCGCCCGCGAGGCGCTCCGGCTGGCTGCCAATAAACTGCCGGTCAGGACGCAGATACGAGAGCGACTAGGAGCGACATATGCGGGCGAGTGAAGTCCGAGAGTTGACCGACGAAGAAATACGGGGAAAAGCGCAAGAGCTGGGTGAAGAACTCTTTCGTCTCCGTTTGAGGAGAGGGACAGGGCAAATTGAAGACGCCATGCGAATCCGAAAAATTCGTCGAGATATTGCTCGGGTAAAGACCATACAACACGAACGTATTCGCACCGCGAGTAAAGAACGGAGCTAGGTGTGCCTGGAAACCGGAAAGTCAGACAAGGGGTCGTCGTCAGTGATAAGATGGATAAAACTGTCACGGTCCAAATTGAGCGGCTTGTCCGTCATCCGATGTACAAGAAGTATGTTCGCCAACGGAAAAAATATAAGGTGCATGACCCCGCCAACGAATGCCGGACTGGAGATCTTGTCACCATTACGGAAACGAGACCCCTCAGCCGAGATAAACGCTGGCGCGTACGAGCGGTATTGAAGTCGGAGACATCGGGGACGGTAGAGTAAAGAGGTAGGCGTATGATTCAGGTGGAATCCGTTCTTGACGTTGCCGATAACTCGGGGGCACGACGCGTCCGGTGTATTCGTGTCCTCGGTGGGACACGTCGGAGGTATGCATCGGTTGGTGATGAAGTTGTTGTTTCGGTCCGGGAAGCCATTCCCAATGCGAAAGTGAAAAAAGGCGATGTCATGCGCGCCGTCGTTGTCCGAACGGCTAAGGAACTCGGCCGTCCAGATGGCTCGTATATTCGTTTTGATACCAATTCCGCCGTGCTGCTCGATAATCAGCGTGAGCCGCTTGGAACACGTATTTTCGGACCCGTGGCGCGCGAGCTCCGGGCGAAGCGTTTTATGAAAATTATTTCCCTCGCCCCAGAGGTGCTGTAGGACAGGCCATGGCTGCACGCATTAAAAAAAATGATTCTGTGATGATTATCGCCGGAAAAGAGCGAGGAAAAATCGGAAAGGTCATCCGGGTACAGCCGCAACAGGAGCGAGCCGTTGTTGAACGCCTCAATATGGTCAAGCGCCACGTCAAGCCGCGTGGGCCACAGGACTCTGGCGGGATATTGGAAAAAGAGGCCTCCATTCATCTCTCAAATCTGATGCTGGTCGATCCTCAAGACGGGCGTCCGACTCGGGTCGGGTTCCGGGTCGTTGATGGGCGGAAGCTGCGGGTGAGTCGACGAACCGGGAATGTGTTGGACTGATACTTATGGCTCGAATTAAAGACCTCTACTATAGACAACTACTTCCCGCTCTGAAGCAAGAGTTGGGGTGTGCCAACGTGATGCAGGTCCCGCGTCTGTCAAAGATCGTTGTCAACATGGGGCTGGGAGAAGGAGCCACAAACGCCAAATTGCTCGAAAGTAGTGTCGAGGAAATTGGACTGATTGTGGGACAGAAGCCAGTGGTCACTCGGGCTCACAAATCGATTGCGAATTTTAAACTCCGGGAAGGCATGACGATCGGTTGCGCGGTCACGCTACGCGGAGAGCGCATGTATGAATTTTTTGACCGCTTGGTCAATGTCGCGCTTCCCCGCGTGAGAGACTTTCGAGGCATATCCGATAGTTCTTTTGACGGTCGCGGGAATTACTCTCTCGGGGTTCGGGAACATACCATCTTCCCTGAAATAAACTTAGATAAGGTTGATCAAATAAAGGGATTTACCGTCTCTATGGTAACGACGGCAAAAACGGATATCGAGGGGCGTGCGTTACTGCGGGCCCTGGGTATGCCTTTTCGGAGTTAAGAGCTATGGCACGAACATGTTTGCGCGTAAAGGCACAACGGAAGCCTAAATTTCGCGTTCGGGAATATAATCGCTGTCCGCTGTGCGGCCGCTCTCGTGGTTTCTATCGTCGCTTCCGCATGTGTCGTATCTGCCTACGGACCTATGCCCTGAAGGGCCAGATTCCCGGCATGACCAAGGCAAGTTGGTAGGGAAGAGGATCATGCAAACTGACCCGATTGCCGATTTGCTGACGAGCATCCGCAACGCCTTACGCGCGCGGAAAAAGACCGTCTCGGTGCCGCGCTCCCGTATCAAGGAAGCCATTGTCCAAATCCTTGTCAGTGAAGGCTTCATCCAGAATTATCGCAGCGTTGAGGATAACGGATTTCCCTGTCTCATCATTGAGCTCAAGTATGATGACGCCGGACGCCCAGCACTCCACGGGGTGCAGCGCGTGAGTAAGCCGAGCCTGCGAAGCTATGTCCGGGCAGATGCTATCCCCGCCGTGCGAAACGGACTCGGAGTGAATGTCCTGTCGACCTCTCGTGGGGTTATCGTTGACCGGGAGGCCCGTGCGCTTCGCGTCGGCGGGGAAGTCCTGTGTAGTGCGTGGTAAAGGGGAAAGAGGGCCATAACGTATGTCTGGTGTTGGGCACAAGCCGGTCCTGCTGCCGGATGGGGTAAAAGTTTCATGTGACCAGGGAACGCTGACGGCTGAAGGGCCAAAGGGGATCCTGCAGGTGCCGGTTGACGCCGCGCTCTCGGTCGAAATTACGACATCCAGCGTGCTGTTGATCCGGGCGGATGATGCTCGCCGCTCTAAAGCGCTGCAGGGGCTCACTCGGAAGCTTGTCGCCAATGCCGTTCAAGGGGTCTCGACCGGGTTTTCAAAGGTGCTGGAAATTAATGGGGTTGGATACCGGGCCGACGCGGTGAAGGACATCCTCCAGCTGAACCTCGGGTTTTCTCATCCTATTTTCTTCCAACTGCCTACGGGGGTCAGTGCCAAGGTTGATCGCCAGACGCAGATTACAATCGAGGGGGTCGATAAACAATTGGTCGGAGAAGTTGCAGCATCAATCCGTCGGCTCCGGCCACCCGAGCCCTATAAGGGAAAAGGGATTAAATACGTAGATGAGCAGGTGCGGAGAAAGGCTGGAAAGACCGCTGTTGCTGCTGGAGGATAGGAATGGCCGGGACGAACCCTCGTGAACGGAGCCGCCTGCTCCGTCGAAAGCGGATCAGACGGAAAGTGCGTGGAACGGACAGCCGGCCACGCTTATGCATCTACCGCAGCAATAAGCATCTCTACGCCCAAGTGATCTCTGATGAGAGTGGTCGGTCTTTCGCGTCCGTCTCAACCCTTTCGGCAGACCTCAAGGAACGGATGCAGCAAAAAGCGGCGACGGTCTCTGCAGCAAAGGAAGTGGGACAGCTCATTGCGAAAAAGTGTCAAGAGCAGGGGATACAGACCGTCGTTTTTGATCGGAACGGATTCCTCTTTCATGGACAGGTCCGCGCGGTCGCCGATGCGGCGCGCGAGGCTGGCCTACAACTCTAGGGAGTATGCCTGTGGCGACTGACGATGATCGGATTAATCCTGACGAGCTCGATATTCAAGAGAAGGTCGTTCATATCAATCGTGTGAGTAAAGTGGTCAAGGGTGGACGCCGTTTCAGTTTCAGCGCTGTTGTTGTGGCTGGGGATAGTGCGGGACATGTTGGCTACGGCTTGGGGAAGGCTCACGAAGTCCCAGAAGCCATCCGGAAAGGCGTTGAGCACGCGAAGAAGTCTTTGATTCGCGTGCCCCTCGTCGAAGATACCTTGCCCTACGCGGTTATTGGCCGGCACGGTGCGGGCAAGGTGTTGCTCAAACCCGCCGCGGCCGGTACCGGCCTCATCGCGGGTGGCGGCGTACGTATCGTTATGGAATTGGCTGGTGTCCGGAACGCGCTGACAAAATGTCTCGGATCGACGAACCCGCATAACTCCGTAAAGGCTACACTGGCTGCCCTGGAGAGCCTGGAGGGTCCGGAGCAGGTTGCCGAGCGGAGGGGGAAACCCGCGCTGAGTATGAAAGGATAGGGCATGACCGACGCAGGAAAAGGGCAGGTCTTAGCCATCACCCTGAAGCGGAGTGCTATTGGGGGCACGCGGCGCCAGCGCGAGACCCTGCGCGGCCTTGGCCTCACCCGCGTTGGGAAGACCGTGCTGCGAAACGATTCGCCCTCACTCCAAGGGATGGTGAGTCGAGTCTCTCATCTTATCGAGGTGCGTGAGAATGGATCTTAGTCACTTACGGCCCGCCCCCGGGTCGATGAAAAAACGAAAGCGGGTCGGCCGCGGTCCGGGCTCCGGGCTCGGCAAAACAGCCGGCCGCGGGCATAAAGGAAGCGGTGCGCGCTCCGGTGGCAATATTCCACCTGGCTATGAAGGCGGACAAATGCCGCTCTCCCGCAGGTTACCCAAACGAGGATTCCACAATCCATTTCGACAGGAGTATACCATCATTAACATTGGGAGTCTGGAGCGCTTTGAGGCCGGGAGCGTCGTTGACCTTGAGGTGTTTCGCCAGTCTGGTCTCGTGAGCGGTCGTAAGTGTCAAGTCAAAATATTGGCAAAGGGGGAACTGACAAAGGCCCTGACGGTAAGAGCCCATGCCTTTAGCGCGCAAGCGCGTGAAAAAATTACGGCGCTGGGGGGGACAGCCGAGGTCGGGTAGTCATGTTCGAAGGCTTACAAAACGCAACCAAGATATCAGACCTGCGCCGCCGGCTCCTCTTTACCTTTGCCTTGCTCGCCGTCTACCGCATCGGCGTGGCAATCCCCACTCCAGGTATTGATGGAGAGGCGCTTGCAGCGTTCTTCGAGCAAGCGGCCAGCACTGTTTTTGGCTTAGTGAACCTCTTTTCTGGTGGTGCCCTGGAGCGTTTCTCTATCTTTGCCCTGGGCATTATGCCCTATATCAGTGCCTCCATTATCTTCCAACTCCTCACCGTTGTGGTCCCAACCCTTGAGCGTTTGTCAAAAGAAGGGGAGCAAGGCCGGCGTAAGATCACCCAGTACACCCGCTACAGCACGGTCGGTTTAGCTCTTCTTCAGGGGCTGTTTATCAGCATCGGACTCGAACAGATTCAGGCACCTGGCGGGAGCTTAGTGGTTTTTAATCCAGGCTGGGGATTTCGTCTCATGACGATGCTTACGCTGGCCGCCGGTACTGCTTTTATCATGTGGTTAGGCGAACAGATTACCGAGCGTGGCGTTGGCAATGGCATTTCTCTCATCATATTCGCCGGTATTGTCGCCAGTATTCCCTCAGCGGTGACCGCAACGACGGAGTTTGTTCGAGAGGGTGAATTAAGCATCCTTTTATTACTGCTCCTGTTAGTCGGCATGGTCGCCATCGTCGCCGCAGTGATTTTCATGGAGCGCGGGCAGCGCCGCATTCCGGTGCAGTATGCAAAACGGGTTATAGGTCGAAGAGTCTATGGGGGGCAAAGTTCTCATCTGCCACTGAAAGTGAACACCGCTGGAGTGATCCCCCCGATTTTCGCCTCCTCGGTCTTGATTTTTCCGGCGACCATCGCCGGCTTTGCCGACCATCCGTGGGCCCAAACCGTTGCGAATGTTTTGACGCCGGGCGGGTCGATCTATAACGTCAGTTATGTCGCGATGATTATCTTCTTCTGTTATTTTTATACTGCGGTTGTCTTCAACCCTACTGATGTTGCCGACAATATGAAAAAGAATGGCGGATTTATTCCTGGTATCCGTCCTGGGCAACGCACAGCGGACTATATCGATCGGGTCTTAAGTCGGATAACGTTGACGGGAGCAATTTATGTCTCCATCGTCTGTGTTTTGCCTAATCTTCTGGTGGGGTCTTTTAATGTGCCATTTTTCTTTGGGGGAACGGCGCTGCTTATTGTCGTTGGCGTCGCTCTGGACACAGTAGCGCAGATTGAAACACAGCTCATCATGAGAAACTATGAAGGCTTCATGAAGCGCGGGCGCATCAGAGGGCGACGAGGGTAGAGGACGCTGTCCGATTTTCTCACCGATGATTTTTCTGAAATCCCTTGAAGAGATAGAGACAATGCGGACCGCGAATCGCATTGTTGCAGAAATCTTGAGCGAACTACGGCAGCGTGTTCGGCCAGGTATCTCAACCGGAGAGCTTGATGGTGTCGCGGAAGAATGGATTGCAAAAAAGAAGGCTCAAACCGCATTTAAAGGGTATACGATTCGGAACGGTTCTGTTCCGTTCCCGGCCCATATTTGTATCTCTTTGAATAACGAAGTCGTCCACGGTATCCCCTCTCAGCAGCGGATCATTCAAGACGGGGATATTGTCAGCCTGGATTTTGGTGTAGTGTATGATGAATTTTATGGTGACGCCGCAGTATCTTTTGCGGTCGGAGAGGTCGGTCAGTCTGTTCGGCAGCTTTTAGAGACGACTGCCGTCGCCCTTGAAGCAGGCATAGGCCACGCCTGTATTGGCAACCGTCTTGGCGATATATCTGCCGCAGTTCAGGAGCGTGTCGAGCGAGATGGCTTCTCCGTTGTGCGAGAATTTGTTGGACATGGGGTGGGGCGCAGGCTGCATGAAGACCCGCCTGTCCCCAATTATGGTATGCGGAACCGGGGTGTCCGCTTGCGCGAAGGAATGGTCATCGCGATTGAGCCCATGGTGAACATGGGCGCTCCGGAGGTCGCCATGCTAGAGGATGGGTGGACTGCGGTGACAAAAGACGGCAGTCTCTCAGCGCACTTCGAGCATTCGGTTGCGATCCTGGCAGATGGACCAGTGGTGCTCAGTAGCATGTAAGAGAAAAGTATTCATACACGGAACCGTTTTCAGGTAAGCATGGAAATGAGGTTGGCATGAAAGTTCGGGCTTCTGTGAAACCAATGTGTCGAAAGTGTAAGGTGATTAAACGCAGGGGCATTATACGGGTCATCTGTGAAAACCCGCGACACAAGCAACGACAGGGCTAGGTGTTTTCCCGACGCGGGCGCAAGCAAGAGTGGAGAAGGCGTATGGCACGGATTGCAGGTATCGAATTACCCCGGAACAAGAAAATCGGTATCGGTCTCACCTATATCTATGGGATCGGACGGGTCACCGCCCTCAAAATTCTGGCCGAGGCGGGAGTTGACCCAGACGCCAATTCCGACGCGTTGGCGGATGATGAGATCGTAAATATCCGGCGGGCTATCGATCAAGACCACCGTGTCGAGGGAGACCTCAGGCGCGATGTTGCGAGTCATATTAAACATTATATTGACATTGGGGCCTACCGGGGCCTTCGACACCGCCGAAATCTGCCGGCCCGCGGTCAAAAGACAAAAAATAATTCTCGGACGCGTAAGGGACCGAGACGGACCGTTGCCGGGAAAAAAGTCGCGCCTACTCCTAAATAGTGGACGGCGTGAGGAGAGGGGCACTGTATGGCAAAAGCGGCGAGGCGGTCTGTCTCACGGAAGAAGAAAATCCGGAAAAATATTCCAGAAGGTGTGGTGAATATCTACTCGACCTTCAACAATACTATTGTGACCATTGCCGACCCGCAAGGAAATACTGTGGCCTGGGCGAGCGCGGGGAGCGTGGGCTTGAAGGGGTCACGGAAGGGCACGCCGTTTGCCGCCCAGATGGCGGCGGAGAGCGCGGCGCGTAAAGCGGCCGATGCCGGTATGCGCTCGGTTCAGGTGCACGTGAAGGGGCCCGGTGCCGGGAGAGAATCTGCGCTGCGAGCACTCCAGTCCGCCGGGTTTGCGGTGAGTCTTATCCGGGACGTCACGCCTATCCCTCACAATGGCTGTCGTCCGCCCAAGCGTCGCAGAGTCTAAGAGACCGCGTGTGCGAGCTGGGAGCTGAACAGATCAGGAGGTTTTTTGTGGCACGCTATCGAGGCCCATCCTGCCGTCTCTGCCGTCGAGAAGGGTTGAAACTCTTTCTGAAAGGCGAACGGTGTTACACGGATAAATGTGCAATTGAGAGAAGAAGCTACCCGCCGGGACAGCACGGTCAAGGGAGAGGAAGAAAGGCGACCGAGTACAGCGTTCAGTTGCGAGAGAAACAAAAGCTGAAACGTATCTATGGGACGCTTGAGGGGCCGTTTCGTCGTCTTTTCGAGCGGGCCGAGCGCCAACGTGGCATCACCGGAGAAAATCTTTTGATTCTGCTCGAGAGTCGTCTCGATAATATGGTGTACCGGATGGGATTTGCAACCTCACGCTCAGAGGCTCGCCAGTTGATACGCCATGGCCATTTTCACGTCAACGGACGAAGAGTGACGATTCCATCGTACGGTGTCAAGGCCGGAGACGAGGTGCAGGTACACGAGGCGAGCCGAAAAATTACCCGTATCCAAGAATCCGTCGAGCTTGCCCAGCGACGCGGAGTGCCAGAATGGCTTGAGGTCCAAACGGATTCTTTTTCTGGAAAAGTCCGTGCCCTACCGGCTCGGTCGGAGATCACCTTGCCTATCAACGAACAGCTTATTGTTGAGCTGTACTCGAAAGTCTAGCGTAACGGATTGGCGTGGCGGATCGTATTAGGCATGGATGCAGGACGAAAGAGGGAGCAGCATGCAGGAGAGTGATCTCATCAAGCCCAAGACACTCGATGTTGAAGACAAAACCTTAACCCCCACCTATGGCCGCTTTATCGGCGAGCCGTTTGAGCGTGGATTCGGGACAACATTGGGCAATGCCCTGAGGCGCATTCTTCTCTCCTCCCTGCCTGGGGCGGCTATCACCAAGGTCAGGATTCAAGATGTTGTGCATGAATTCTCGACGATTCCTGGTGTCACGGAAGATGTCACAGATATCCTTCTGAACCTCAAAGAAGTTCGATTCCGTCTCCACGACAGCGATATGGAAACGGCCACCCTGCGGGTCAATGGTGCGAAGAGTGTGAGCGCTGGGGATTTGGTCGTGGGTCCTCAGGTTGACATTCTCAATCCAGAGGCCCATGTTGCGAAACTGAGTCAAGACGGAAAGCTCGAAGTGGAAGCCGAGATTCGCACAGGGCGCGGGTATATGGCGGCTGACCGGAATCAGTCTGAAGAGAGCCCCGTTGGCACAATTCCCCTTGATGCGGTGTTTTCCCCGGTTCGAAAGGTCAATGTCACCGTCACCAACGCGCGTGTTGGTCAGCGGACGGACTACGAAAGACTGGCGCTTGAAATATGGACCGATGGCAGCATTGAGCCGAAAGAAGCGGTAGCCGCGGCCGCACTGATCGCTCAAGATCAGCTCTCGATTTTTTCTGGTACGACAGAAGGGATCGACAGCCAAGAAGAGCGCCCGGGACAGGAAGACCAGTCACCGACGAATGAAAATCTTTTTCGACCTATTGAAGAATTGGCGCTTTCGGTTCGTTCTGCCAATTGCCTCCAAAGCGCAGATATCCGCTATGTGGGTGAACTCGTTGTCAAGGCCGAGCCCGAACTGCTCAAAACGAAGAATTTCGGACGGAAATCACTCAACGAGATTAAAGAATTACTGCATGAGATGGGATTAGAGCTTGGAATGCATCTGGAAGCATTTCCCCCTCGGGAAGAGTTGGATCGAATGCGAGTCTCCCGTGAAGGCAATCTGGCCTAGCCAGAGTCTCGGAGCAGCAGGGAAGCGAGGACGATGCGACATCTGAAAGCCGGGCGAAAACTGAACCGTACGGCAGCGCACAGAAAGGCGCTGCTGCGGAACTTATTGAAGGCGTTGGTGCTGCGTGAACAAGTCCGAACGACTGACGCGAAGGCCAAAGAACTCCGCCGCTGGGCGGACCGTCTGGTGACCCTTGGAAAAAAGAATTCGGTCCATACACGCCGTCTTGCCTTCTCGTATCTTGGGAGCCGAAAACTGGTCCAACGTTTGTTTGATGAGGTTGCTCCACGCTTTCAGGGTCGGGCGGGTGGATATACACGGGTGCTGAAGATAGGTCCTCGCCGTGGAGATGCCGCTCCAGTCTCACTTGTCGAGTTTACGGAACGGGCAAGCGCTCCCTCAACCGGAGGAGGCGCTGGGAGCGTATAGAAGCCAGGTCGGGGAGTCGAGGCGCCAGCCGGGGTGGTCGAGAATCTGAACAGTTCCTCGAAACGCGCACCCCAGTGGACGAGTCGGGAAGGGGGAGCGTTGTTCCCCCTTTGTCATTCTCTCGGATAAGTCAGGTGTATATGAGGAAATAGGAGGAAGGACTCGCCATGGCTGTTCGGCAGTATGCCTTTCACGTTAATCTCCCCGAGGGGTGTATCGTATGCGGGAGTGTCGTGGTGAGCTTTCTTCTTGTCTTTGCTTTTGGGATCTATATCGGAAAAGAAGTGCAGGTGTATAAAACCGCCCGGGAGACGCGGACCGTACGCTTTCCGGTTGAGCCTGCTGACCACAACGTGTCTGTGAGTCCTGCGCCCCAGACCTTTCCGCTGACTTCAAAGAGGATCTCAGAGAAGAAGATTCAGAACGGCCAGCCGCAGACGATGTCTTCAGCTCCACCCGTTGGAGAGGGTGTTTCTGTAAACCCAGCGCAGGCGTCGCAAAACAAAAAGCGAGAGATCGCACTGACCGCGCCCACTCCAAGCAAAGGTAAAGCGCAAGACCAAAAAAAGCCGCAGGTTCCGGGTGGGTGGAGCATTCAGGTGCATGTCACAAAGAGCCCAAGTACGGCGCGCCAACTTGCCGCGGAACTCCGTAGACGAGGCTATACCGCCTCCGTCAACAGGCTGACAAAGAACGGAGAAACATTGTACCGTTTGCGCGTCGGAACATTTCCCCAAGACGAGGCCCAGCGTGTGGCTGCGCGCTTTCGACGTGAAGAGAAATTCGCCCAGGCCTACCTGGTCTCAGATTAACCCTTCGTGCTGTATCCATGACGGTCAAAGATGCCATCGCCCACGTGGTTGCCGGCGCAGATCTGACGGAAGAAGAGATGTATGCCGTCATCACCGATTTGATGGATGGGCAGGCCACTCCGGCTCAGATTGGCGCCCTATTGACCGCGCTTCACATCAAGGGTGAGACCGTCGCCGAGATCTCTGGGGCGGCTGGGGCTATGCGCGCTATGGCGACACCAGTTCGTCCGGAGCGCGCGGTTATTGATACCTGCGGCACTGGGGGAGACGGCTGCCATACGTTTAATATTTCGACCTGTGCCGCTTTTGTGGTTGCCGCCGCGGGTTTATGTGTGGCAAAACATGGCAATCGGGCAATGTCTGGAACGGTTGGCGGTGCTGATGTCTTAGAAACCCTCGGCGCGCGTATTGAGCTGTCGCCACAGCAGGTGGCATATTGCATGCGAGAAGTCGGCTTCGGATTCTTGCTTGCCCCAGCCTTCCATCGAGCTATGCGCCATGCGGTTGGCCCACGTCGGGAAGTCGGGATACGGACCATCTTCAATATCCTTGGGCCTCTCACGAATCCGGCGGGAGCGCAATATCAACTCATTGGTGTCTTTGACCGGCGTTGGGTTGAGCCGCTAGCCGTGGCACTCGGACGATTGGGCTGTCAGCACGGCTTGGTCGTGCATGGAGAGGATGGACTGGATGAGGTGTCGCTGAGCGGGCCGACGCAAGTTGCTGAGTGGGGGCTACAGGGCGTTCGGACGTATAACATCAATCCGACGGATTACGGTTTTCCGTGTCGTCCGTTAACCGCCCTCCAGGTCTCAAGTGCCCAGGAATCGGCAGATATCATCCGGTCGGTCTTAGCTGGAACCCCAGGTCCCCACCGGGACGTTGTCTTGCTCAATGCTGGAGCAGCCCTCTATGCTGGGAACGCAGCTGCGTCACTAGCAGATGGAATTGCGCTTGCCAGGACAACGGTTGACAGTGGAGCCGCGGCCCAGACACTGGAAGGATTTATCCCGCTGACCCACAGGGAAACGGTATGATTCTTGACGACATCGTGGACTATAAACGCGAGGAAGTCGCACTCCAAAAACGGCAGGTATCGCTCGGCCAGCTTCAAGATATGCCGCTGTTCCACTCTCAGCCGCCCGGTCTTTTCCAGACCTTGTCTACCTGGAATGGGCGGACGATTATTGCCGAGATAAAAAAGGCATCTCCCTCCAAGGGCGTGATCCGGCAAGACTTTGATCCCCTCGCTCTCGCCCGTATCTATGAATCCTCGGGAGCCGCGGCCATCTCTGTGCTTACGGAAAAGAAGTTTTTTCAGGGTAGCCTCGAATATCTCAAACAGATTCGCCAGCAGGTTGCGCTCCCCCTCCTCAGAAAAGATTTCATCTCTGATGACTACCAAGTGTACGAAGCTCGTGCCTACGGAGCGAGTGCTATTCTCTTGATTGTCGCGATTCTCGAAGACGCCCAGCTGCAAGACCTGATACATCTGGCGCAAACACTGGGGATCGACTGTCTGGTCGAAGTGCATGATGAAGCAGAATGCGAGCGCGCCCTGGCCCAGGACGCGTCCTTGCTGGGTATCAACAACCGGGATCTGCGTACCTTTCATACGACGATTGAGACGACTGAACGTCTGGTGCAAAGTCTGCCCTCCGACGTACTGGTGGTATCTGAGAGCGGACTGTCAACCCGGCATCAATTAAACCGACTCGAGGCTCAGGGGGTGCGGGCGTTCTTAATCGGTGAGACCTTTATGGCGGCGCCAGACCCTGGAGAGCCGCTCCGCTCGCTGTTAGGATATTCCTCGTAGTCTCCCTATGTCCGTCCGCGTCAAAATCTGTGGTATTACGACGGTCGCTGATGCCCGGCTTGCCGTGCGGGCCGGCGCCGATCTGATTGGCCTGAACTTTTATCCGCCCAGCCCACGCTGTGTTTCTGGGTCAACTGCCAAAGCGATCCGGAGCATTCTTCCTCAGCATATTCGCTGTGTTGGTGTTTTCGTTAACGCGGAGCGGGGGCGTATCGCTGCCTATATTCGGTCTCTCTCGCTTGACGCGGTCCAGTTCCACGGTGATGAGGACGCTGCTGCCCTGACGGACTGGTCGGTTGCGACCATCAAGGCGATTCGGGTCGGCTCGGAGACTTCTCTCCCTGAGCAACTCGAAGGGATTCAGGCTGATTACCTCCTCCTTGACACGTATAGTTCTCGCGGATACGGAGGGACGGGCGAGACCTTTGCCTGGGGGTATGCTGCGACTCTTCCTCGGCTGATCCTGGACCGGACGATTTTGGCGGGGGGGCTCAATGCAGAGAATGTGGCCACTGCGGTTGCGGCCGTGCGGCCGTGGGCCGTCGATGTCGCCAGTGGTGTTGAGTCAGTTCCCGGACAGAAAGATGCTGAAAAACTGTACGCGTTCATCAACAATGCCAAAGCTGCCTGATAAACATGGACATTTTGGTCTCTATGGTGGCCGCTATGTAGCGGAGACCCTGATGCCGGCCTTGCTTGAGCTCGAAGAGGTCTATTGCCAATGCCGCAGAGACTCGACGTTTAAGCGAGAACTTCGCGCACTCCAGCGTGACTATATTGGCCGACCGACACCGCTCACCTTTGCCGCCCGTTTGACTGAGCGACTTGGAGGAGCAAAGATCTATCTCAAGCGCGAAGATCTGTGTCATACCGGTGCGCATAAGATCAATAACACCATCGGTCAGGCCTTATTGGCAAAACGTATGGGGAAAGAGCGACTTATTGCCGAAACCGGGGCTGGTCAACACGGGGTTGCAACGGCGACCGTTGCGGCCCTCCTCGGGTTCTCGTGCGAGGTCTTTATGGGCCGCGAAGATACTGTGCGCCAAGCGCCCAATGTTTTCCGGATGCGACTCTTGGGAGCAACGCTGCGGGAGGTCATTTCTGGGAGTCAGACCCTGAAAGACGCGATGAATGAAGCCTTGCGTGACTGGATTACGCATGTGGCGCATACCTTTTATGTTATCGGAACAGTCGCCGGTCCGCATCCGTATCCGATGTTGGTCCGTGACTTTCAGTCCGTTATTGGACGCGAGACCAAGAAGCAGATCGTGCGGCACGAAGGTCGTTTGCCGGACTACCTCATTGCTTGTGTTGGGGGTGGCAGCAATGCGCTGGGCCTCTTTGCTCCCTTTCTCCTCGAAACCGCAGTCCACATGGTTGCGGTTGAGGCCGGGGGGCTCGGTGCGGGTCGGAACGCGGCCTCAATGGCAAACGGGTACGCCGGCGTGTTGCACGGCAGCAAGACGTATGTGCTCCAGGACGAGACCGGCCAGATTTCCGCAACGCACTCGCTTGCGCCGGGGTTGGACTATCCAGGCGTTGGACCAGAATTGAGCTATTGGAATGACCAGCAGCGCATTCGCTGTGTAACGGTCCAGGATGCGCACGCAGTCGAGGGGATGCGGCTCTTGGCTGAGACAGAAGGGATTATTCCTGCCTTGGAGAGTGCGCATGCCGTCGCCTATGCTGCAACTCTCGTCCCGCAACTTCCAGCCACGGCTATTGTGGTGATCAATGTTTCTGGCCGAGGGGATAAAGACCTCCAAAGCGTGGCCAGCTTTCTTGGTGAAAACGCTCTATGACGCGCATTGCCGACACCTTTACCCAGTTGCGGGCTCGCGGAGAGGTCGGCCTCATCCCATTCATCACCGCCGGGGACCCCGATATCGAGACGACCTTCGCTCTCGTCCATGAAATGGTCCGACAAGGGGCCGACATCATCGAACTCGGCGTTCCGTTTTCCGACCCCATGGCCGATGGGCCGACGCTGCAGCGCGCTGCGGAACGGGCCTTGCAGCACGGCACGTCGTTGGCGCACGTATTCGAGTTGGTGCGTCGTGTACGACAGTCGCTCACGGTCCCCATCCTGCTCTTTGGTTATTATAATCCGATCTGGCGTTACGGTCGGGAGCGCTTTGCCGCCGATGCGCGCCAGGCCGGTGTTGACGGCGTGCTGTGCGTTGATTTACCGCCCGAAGAGGCGGAGGAGTTGAAACGAGAGACGGACCGCCACGATTTGGATATGATCTTTCTCCTCGCCCCGACCAGCTCGCTTGACCGCGCCCAGCGGGTGCTGACGCGGGCACGTGGATTTATTTATTATGTCGCGGTGACGGGGGTGACGGGGGTACGGGCGGCTCTCCCGGCGGATTTGAGCGCTATGGTTCGACGCATCCGCGCCATTTCTCCTGTGCCTGTTGGGGTCGGGTTCGGCATCTCCTCGGCGGAACATGTCGTGCAGGTCGCGGGGGTGGCGGATGCCGCTATTGTCGGCAGCGCCATTTCACAGGTCATTGAGCAATCGCTGGGACAACCGGATATGGTGCCGCGCGTGGGCGCACTTATTGCCGAGCTCAAAACCGCCCTGCGCGGTCTCGCGACCGCCGCACGAAACGATACCGGGACGGCCAGCGCCCTACCCCGGTCCTGACGACGGGCGAAGAGTACTGAAGGAAGAGCGGAGTATGGCACAGCCGGCAGTCACGCTGAGTCAAGAGGGAGGGGAGGCGATTTGGCTCAAATGTGCGACGTGTCAAGAAATTCTGTTTCGGAAGGAAGTCGAGCGTCGCCTTTTTATTTGTCCCAAATGTGGTGCTCACCTCCGACTGACCGCCGAACAACGACTGCTCACCATCGTTGATCGTGGTTCGTTCCTTGAGCATGCGCCGCACCTGTCCTCCACCGACCCGCTGGCCTTCACTGATCGGAAACCGTACGCCCAACGCTTAGCCGAGGCGCGCGGCCGGTCGGGACGAGCCGAAGCCGTTGTCTGCGGGGTGGCAAGCCTTGACGGGCGTCGTATTGCGCTCGGCTGTTTCGACTTCTCTTTTCTCGGTGGCAGTATGGGGACCGCTGTGGGGGAAAAACTGACGCGGATTATCGAGCACGCCCGCGCAGAACACCTGCCGGTTATTTTCTTCTCCGCCTCCGGTGGTGCCAGGATGCAGGAAGGCGTGCTCTCGCTAATGCAGATGGCAAAGATCACGATGGCGCTGGGTCGTTTGCGAGAAGCCGGCCTGCCGTATATCTCGGTGATGACTGATCCCACGACGGGTGGCGTCGCCGCCTCGCTGGGGATGCTGGGAGACATCAATATTGCTGAGCCAGGGGCCTTGATTGGCTTTGCCGGACAACGCGTGATCGAACAGACGATCCGGGAAAAACTTCCCCCGGGTTTTCAACGAGCGGAATTTTTATTGGAACACGGGATGGTAGACCTGGTTGTTGAGCGTAAGGATTTACGCGGGGTGTTAAGCCAGTTACTCGGCCTCTTATGCCAGCCAGCCGCCACTGCTGACTCGACCCCCAAAGCGTCCCACCCTCCCCCATAACGCCCTATCCTGTAAGCGGCTATTCAGAAAGACAGGATGTCTGACTACTCGGATACACTGGCCTGGCTGTATGAACTCGAAGTCGAGCGTATGGACCTCAAGCTTGAGCGGACCAAGCTCGCGCTCCGTTTGGGTGATGACCCGCAGCGCCAATTCCCCAGCGTTCACATAGCAGGCACGAACGGAAAAGGCTCCACCGCGGCCATGCTGCACGCCATCCTCGGCGCTGCGGGATACCGGGTGGGCTTGTTTACGTCGCCACACCTGATCGACTTTTGTGAGCGGATTCGGATCGGCTCGCGCCGAGTCTCTCCACGCGAGGTGGTGGATAGCGTGGCGGCAATCAGGTCCGACCTTGAGCCGGCGGGTATTCGGTTGACGCCGTTCGAGATGATGACCGTGTTGGCTTTCCATATTTTTGCCCAGGCCCGGGTGGATATTGCCATTGTGGAGGTTGGTTTAGGCGGAAGACTGGATGCCACCAACGTCCTCACTCCGCGGGTATCCATCATCACCAGTATCGGGCTTGACCACCAGCAATATCTGGGGGCAACGCTGGCCGATATTGCGCGGGAAAAGGGCGGGATTATTAAGCCCGCGGTGCCGGTCGTGCTCGGGCAGCTCGACCGGGAGAGCCGCGACGTTTTAGACCGGAGGGCTCGGGATCAAGGCAGCCCGATGCTGTCGTATGGCCGGGATTTCACTCTTGAGCAAGACGCGTCCGGCCGGTATTGCTACGCCGGAAAGCGCTATCAATATGAGGATCTCCAGCTCTCTCTCAACGGAAAATTCCAGCTGCACAACGCTGCGGTTGCTCTGGCGAGTCTGGAATATCTCCAAGACTCTTTCCCGGTCACGGCCGCTCAACTGCGTACCGGATTACGGTTGGTGCACTGGCCGGGCAGGTTGGATATTGTCTCGACGCACCCCCTGGTCATACTTGACGGGGCGCATAATATCCAGGCCCTTCAAGCCCTACTGGCCGAACTGCCCGACCTCGCTCCGCAGCGTCGTCCTGTTTTTCTTTTTGGGGTCATGCAGGATAAGGAGTGGCGTCCGATGGTCGCCGCCCTGGAACAGGTCGCCGCCAAGGTTGTTGTGACGGCGGTCGCGCAACCACGGGCCGAAGATCCGTATACGGTCCAAAGGGCTTTTTCTGCCAACTGCTGCGTGCGCAGCGTTGAGGGAGCCGCGGCAGCCTGTCGCCAACTGCTCCATCGAGTCGGGCCTCAAGAGGTTCTTGTGGTGTGCGGCTCGTTGTTTCTGGTTGGGGAAGTGCTGTCGCTCTTTCCCGCAGCCGGGGTTGCCCCTCCACTCTCCCAGTCCGCAGGGTCGCCGGCCTGAGAGAATAGAGGTGGTCATGCAAAGAATTTTCGGTTTTCTCCTCGTGCTCAGGCTCTCCGGCCTCATCGGGGTGGGGGCCGTCTCCGCGCAAGAAGCCGTGGAGGTGAACGCCGACACGCTGAGCTATGAAGAGGACGGGGAAACGGTAGCGGCGCAAGGCAACGTCGTTGTCACCAAGGGGCAAACGACGCTCAGCGCGGATACGGTGAGCGTCAGCCGGACCAGGAACGAACTGCAGGCCCGTGGCAATGTCGTGCTACAGGGTCCGCAAGGGGACATTCAGGCCGAGGCCTTACGCCTGGAACTCACGGATGAAACCGGCGAAATTGAAAATGGCATCATTCGCCTGCCCCAGCGTCAATATACGATTACCGGCAGGAAACTCCAAAAATCGTATGGTCAGACCTACCATATTGAAGAGGGATCTGTAACAACCTGTGAGTGTGATGGCCCCGAACGGGCGGATTGGCGGCTGGATGTCTCCGAGTTTGATATGACGCTGGGCGGAACAGGAAAAATTCGTGGCGGGCTCTTGCGGGCGCGGGACATCCCGCTCCTATATGTGCCCTACGGTGTCGTGCCCGTTCGCAAGGCACGCCAGAGTGGCGCGCTCGCGCCCCGGTCCAGCTTTTCGAGTAAGCGCGGCTTCCAGTGGGAACAGCCCTTTTATTGGGCCATCAGTAAGAGTCAGGACCTCACGCTCACGGCCGATATTGAAACCTCCGCTCGGGTCGGCCTCCTGGGCGAATACCGCTATGCGCCCAGTGAGCGGATAGAGGGCGAGTTCTCCGCCTCCTATTTTAACGAACAGATTCGGGGACCGGCTTCGACGACCTCGCCGGTTGATCGCTGGAGCGTCACGGGAGCGCACCGGCAGCGTCTGGCCGACACGCTGGAGGTATATAGCGATCTCTTTTTTGTGAGTGACGACTTCTTCTTGCGCGAACTCAATATCTCCTTCCATCCGGGGCTGGAAGATCATCAGCTCCGTTCACGGCGGTTTACCGCCTCCCGCGTCGGCGGTCTGAAAACCTGGAAGAACGCGCAGCTTCGTTCCGAGGCGCGCTATTATCAAGATTTGCGGAATGATCAGAATGATGTCTTTCAGGTGCTACCGCAGGTCAGTTTTCAGGGCCAGCACCGTTTCTGGAACGACCGTCTGGAGGCCGGAGTGACGATACAGGCCAGCCATTTTTTTCGGAATCGTGGTTACCACGGTCAACGCTTTGATCTCGCTCCCTGGGTATCCATCCCTTTCTCCCTGGGCGGATACGTCTATGGCTCGGTGACGGCGACCGGACGGGAGACAGTCTACCATACGAGTTCTCGCGCGCGTGGGCGACCGGTCGTGCCTGGTGCCGGACGCCTGAAAAATATGCGGACCAGAGAGACGGTCCAGCTTCAGGCTGAGTTTGGCACACGCCTGTCCCGGGTTTTCGATGTGGGTTGGGGACGGGTGAGCAAACTCCAACACGTTATCGAGCCGCAGGTCTCGTTCTCCTACGTTCCTCGGGTTGGTCAGGATGACCTGCCGCTGTATGATGCGCTCGACCGGATGAACCGCCGCAGCCTCTTTGTGTATGGTGTTGCAAACCGACTCCTTGGGAAATTTGACCCGCTGCCAGGTGCGGCTAATCGGCAAGCCCGCGTCCGTGAACTGCTCCGTTTATCGGTGACCCAGGCCTACGACCCAAGCCGGCGGCTGCGCGAAGAGGGCGAGCGATTTGGCCTGAGCGAGACGGACCAGCATTTTTCCGACGTGGATATCAGCGCGCATATCCGCCCGTTCTCACTCTTTACCCTGGCGGCGGAGACGACCTATGATGTTGATCAGGGAGATATGATTGCCGCCCGTATTGGCGGGTATCTGCGCGACCCACGCCCGCTCCCCGAGACGAGCCCCTTGCTGCGCCATCTGCAGCGCCGGACGAGCCTTGGGGTTTCGTATCGGACCATTGCCGACCGGCTGCTGAAAGAGCTCAATTCCCGGGTTGTCCTGCGCCTGAACGAATATCTGACGCTCGCCTATTTCACGCGCTATGATCTGAATGATCAGGCGTTTATCGGGTCGCGCTACTTCTTTCGTGTCTTCTCTCCGCAGAAGTGTTGGACGTTTGATTTCGGGATTGTTGAGAAAGTCAACCCTGATGAGACTGAGTTTCGGTTTTCCTTGTCTCTGGTTGGCATTACCTCAGCCGGAAAGAGCGCGTTTTGAGGGCAGTCTGGGACCGGTTGCTCGGGGAGAGTCTGATCGAGACGACTGCATTGGACCGCTATGCAAAAGATCTTTTCTGAAGAACGGCTGGCGGAGCGGCTGGCGCGACTCCGCCGTCGGGGTAAACGCATCGTTTTTACCAACGGCTGTTTTGACCTGCTGCACAGCGGCCATGTCTATACGCTGGCTCAGGCGAAGACGTTTGGCGATATCCTGGTGGTTGGTATAAACACCGACGCTTCGGTCAAACGGCTGAAAGGCGACAGGCGGCCCATTCTGGATCAAGTCAGTCGCTTGACCCTGCTGGCTGCCCTTGAAGTCGTTGACTATGTCACCACGTTTGAAGAAGATACGCCGCTGACCCTGATTCGTCGGCTCCAACCGCACATCCTGGTCAAAGGGGGGGACTGGAGCCCCGAGGCTATTGTGGGAAAAGAAGGTGTTGAACACGCCGGTGGACGGGTCGTTGCGGTTCGTCATCAGGCCGGCTTTTCAACCACAAATCTGATTGAACGTATTCTTGTCGCCTATCGGGAATAGCGGCTCGGCTTCCCCGTGTTGCGCGAGTGTCACGCCTGTGGTATACGCAGGTGCTTTCAGGAGGATGGCTGTGGCCCAGAGATGCGAAATTTGTGGAAAAGGCCCCGCGGTGGGCAATAATGTGAGTCACGCAAATAACAAGACGAAGCGTCGCTGGTTACCGAACCTGCAACGCGTGCGGGCAAGCGTCGCCGGTTCGGTGAAACGCCTGCGCGTCTGCACGCGCTGTATCCGGTCTGGAAAAATTGTGAAGGCGGCTTAAAACCACCCGGGCCGCTCGCTTTGTCCCCATAAACCGTGCGTCTGCCGCCCCTCTTTTCAGACCGATCACCAAGGGGAAGAGCGTGGCTGCAAGCCTCCCTAGGGGGTCACGCGTGACACTTTGACCACCCCTCTCACCCGCTCCAAACTGCGCATGACACGCTGAAGATCGTCGGCGCTCGGGATGAGGACTTCAAAGACGTTGAGGGCGCGCTTGTCCGACAGGGTCCGGACATCGGCACTAAAGATATTGAGGCCCACTGTGCTGATCGCTTTACTCATATTGGTCAGGAGGCCGGGCCGGTCCGCGGACAGGACTTCGATTTTCACGAGACGCGCATAATCTGCGGCGGGGTCCCAACTGACGGCAATATGTCGTTGGGGGTCACTTTCCAGCAGGCGCTGACAGGCGATCGTATGAACGGTGACGCCTTTGCCTCGCGTGATAACGCCCACAATGCGCTCCCCAGGCAGGGGGTTACAACAGCGTCCAAACCGAATCAGGACATTCCCGATCCCACCGACCTTTACTCCACTTGCATCCTCTGACGGGGGTTTCTGGCGGCTTTTTTCAGGCTCGATGCTCTTCGTTGTTGGCTCGAGGGTCCCGCTGGATTGGGGCAGGAGGTGGCTGAGCACCTGGCCGGCCGTCACTTGCCCATAACCCAGCGCGGCAAAAAGTGTTTCTTCGTCGCTGAGTCCCAGCGCCTCCAGCGTTGGTCTGATGCGGCGTTGTTTGCGCACCGCGGTCAGCGAGCTATGACTGCGGGCTAACTCCCGCTCAAGGAGCTCTTGCCCAAGGGCAATGCTGCGTTCGCGCTGCTCTTCCTTGAGCCAGTGTCGAATCCGTGCTTTGGCCTTCGGCGTTTTGACAATTTTCAGCCAGTCTTTGCTGGGCGATTGTTGGCTGGTTGTGACGATTTCGACCACATCGCCGTTTTGGAGTTGATAGCGCAACGGGACTTGGCGTCCACTTACCCTGGCGCCGGTGCAACGATTACCGACTTCTGAATGAATGCGGTAGGCAAAGTCGATAACCGACGCGCCCCGCGGAAAACTGTTGAGATCGCCTTGTGGGGTGAAGGCGTACACTTCTTCGGTAAAGAGATCTTCTTTGATGGTATGGAGAAATTCTTGAGGGTCCTGGACGTGCTGTTGCAACTCAACCAGTTGGCGCAGCCAGGCGAAACGCTGCGCTTCCTCTTGTCCTTGGCCATCTTTATAGGTCCAGTGGGCGGCGATGCCTTCCTCTGCGACCCGGTGCATCTCGCGCGTCCGAATCTGAACCTCCATCCGTTCCCCGTGCGGTCCAATGACGGTGGTATGAAGCGACTGATACATATTCGCTTTGGGCAGGGCAATATAATCCTTAAAGCGGCCAGGAACGGGGCGCCAGTGACTGTGGACTATGCCCAACGCCTGATAACATTCGCGCATGGATTGCACGATAATGCGGAAGCCGACCAAGTCATAAACCTGGCTGAAGACCAGATTCTGAGACCGCATTTTTTGATAGATCGAATAGAAGTGTTTCGGACGGCCGGAGACTTGGGCCGTAATATCAGCCTCGACCAACGTCTTTTCAAGGATGTCCATGACTTCGGTAATATATTGCTTCCGCTCGCTCTTCTTCTTGATAATATTCCGCTTCAACTCGGAGTAGACCTTTGGATGTAGATAGCGGAGCGCGTTATCCTCGAGTTCGCTCTTCATCCAATAGATACCCAAACGATGGGCGAGCGGGGCGTAAATTTCGAGCGTCTCCGACGAAATCTCCCGCTGTTTATCCTCACTCAGATAGGAGAGCGTTCGCATATTATGGGTGCGGTCGGCGAGCTTCACCAAGATCACGCGGATATCCTGGGCCATGGCAAAAATCATTTTCCGGAAATTTTCGGCCTGACGCTCTTCACGAGTGGTGAAGTGAATTTTGCTGATCTTTGTCACCCCGTCGACCAGGGCGGCGACCTCGTTACCGAAATGCTGTTCGATCTGACCGAGGGTGGTTAAGGTATCCTCCACCGTATCGTGCAGCAGGCTGGTGACGACGCTCGGCACATCGAGCTTCATATCGGTAATAATTTCCGCCACCCCAACCGGATGAATAAAGTAGGGCTCGCCAGAGTGGCGCTTCTGACCCTGGTGCATCTGCTCCGAAAACGCGTACGCGTCCGTGATCAGGCCAACCTTCGCCTCAGGATGGTAGGACTGGACTTTCGTAATAATTTTGTCCAAGTCGCGGTGCTGGTTCATTCGGTCCCTACGGGCGGTGCATCACACCTTGAGTGCGCAGAATTGATATAGAAGGGAGAGAGGTCCAGGCGTGAGACGCGAGTTCTTTCTGCACAGAGAATGGCGTGTAACGCCGCGACGCTGGCCTCGAGTTGGTCGTTGATGACGCAATAGTCATAACGGGCTAACGCTCGGGTCTCTTCCTGCGCACGCCGAATGCGTTGTGTAATAGCCTCTTCCTCGTCGGTCTCCCGCGCGCGTAAGCGATCTTCCAGTTTTTGCCACGTAGGCGGCAGGATAAAGACGAGCACAGCCTCTGGATAACACAGCTTGAGCTGTTCAGCCCCCTGGACATCAATGTCCAATAGGAGGTCTTGACCCGTGTTGAGCGTACTCTCAATAGTCGTGCGCGTCGTACCGTAGTAGGCTCTGTGGACCCGAGCCCATTCGGCAAAGGCCTCCTGATCCCGAAGCGAAAGAAAAGTCTCCTCACTCACAAAGTGATAGTCTTTGCCGTCTATTTCCCCCGCCCGGCGAGGTCGAGTGGTATGAGAAATTGACCAGCCGAGATTAGATGTTTTTGCAATCAGTTCATGCGCCAGGGTGGTTTTCCCAGCTCCAGAGGGGGCTGACAAGATTAGAAGAATCCCACGCCGAGAGAAGCGCAAGCATTGATCTGCGTCATCCAGCATACGTTATTCTATATTCTGCACTTGTTCGCGAATTTTTTCCACCTCTTCCTTGGCCTGGACGACGAGATGGCGGATAGACGTATCATCGGCCTTTGCACCGATCGTGTTGATCTCCCGTTGCATCTCTTGCAGGAGAAAGTCCATTCGTTTTCCAACGGGCTCGGCCAGTCGGAGGAGATCAGAGAACGCGCCGAAGTGGCTTTGGAGCCGGACGCATTCCTCAGTGATATCGCTCTTTTGGGCCAGACTCGCCACATCTTGGAGAACGCGCCGTCGTTCAGCGTCGAGATGGGGCAAGAGCGCGGTGACCTTGTCTGCCAATTTCTGGCGCGTGGCCTGTTGAGTGCGCGCGCTGCGCCGCCCGACATCCCGACGTATTTTTTCAAGAGTGGCAATCCGCTTCTGGAGATCCCGTTGCAAAAATTTCCCTTCACGTCGACGGTGTCGCTCCAGTGCAGTGAGGGCATGTTGCAGCGCTTTCTTTGACGCCTCAATTTCGGCGTTGGAAGGCTGGTGCGCTTCGGCGACCTGGAATACTTCTGGCCGGGACATAAAAAACTGGATAGTAAGATCTCCACCGAGGTCGAACACATCCTTGAGTTCCTTCGCAGCCTGTAGATACGCTCGCGCGAGCTTAATATTGGGAACAACTGAATACGAGCGCGCTGCCTGTCCTGAGAGGGTGAGGAAGACTTCAATCCGCCCACGCTTCACCTGGGCGGCAACTAGGGCTCGCAATTCATCCTCAAGTGCCAGAAAGCCGCGGGGCAGGTGGAGTTTGATTTCGAGAAAACGGTGATTGACCGCACGGATATCAACCGTCGCCCGTCCGCCCGAAAAGGCGAGACTCCTGTTCCCAAATCCGGTCATACTTTTCATGACAGGGGTGCCCTTAATGCGGCTTTCAATTCTTCCCTATTGACAGTCGCCGTACCGACTTTGCCGACCACAATGCCAGCCGCGTGGTTGGCGAGAATGGTGGTGGCCTCGAGTCCAGCACCGGTTCCGAGGGCGAGCGCGCACACGGCAACGACCGTGTCACCTGCCCCTGTGACATCAAAGACCTCACGGGCGGTGGTTGAGAAATGGGTCGCGCGACGATCCGGTTGAAATAAGCTCATGCCTTCTTCCCCGCGAGAAACAAGCACGGCCTCCGCGTCCCAGAGATCGAGAAGCTGAGCACCGGCCTGCTGCAAGGTTGCGTCATTCACAATGTCGAGCTGAGTGGCTTGTCCCGCTTCTTCTTTGTTCGGCTTCATGAGACTCGCGCCGCGATAATGAACGAAATTCTGACGTTTCGGATCGATCACGTAGACAAAGTCCAGTTGCGTTCGTAGTGTGGCCAGCAGGTCAAGCAGGTCGGCCTCAATCAGCCCTTTGCCGTAGTCCGACACCACACAGACATCAAAGTCGTGGATATGGCGCTGGATAAAGGTCCGCAGTCGCGCTCGTACGCGCGCACTCGGGCTATCGGTCGGGTCGCGGTCAAGTCGGACGACCTGCTGGCTGTGAGCAATGATACGGGTTTTGCTAATCGTCTCATACGGACTGCTGGTTACCAGACCCCCGACGTTTGCGCCCTGTCTCAGTAATGCTCTTCGCAGGAGTCGGCCCGCCTGATCCTTGCCTACAACGCCGCAGACCGTCACACTGCCACCCAAGGCACGGATATTGGTCACCACATTTCCGGCTCCTCCGGCGTGCAGGCTCTCACGTGTGACACGCACGACAGGAACAGGTGCTTCAGGGGAGATACGGTTGACTTGGCCCCAAATGTAACGATCGAGCATGAGGTCGCCAATGACCAGTACCCGAACGCGCGAGAAGCGCGGGAGGAGGGCGGCGAGGTTACCGAACGACTGACGGCGGCGAGAAGACGGAGGCTTCATGGCGATCCTCTCTGTCGCTCACGGCGCTGCCGCCAAGAGTTCGTAATAGAGGGCTTCATTCGCACGTGCGGTTGTCTCGATATCAAAATGGGTACGGACCCTGGCTTGTCCATGGGCGCCCAAAGTCTTTGCCCAGTCAGGAGAGCGCACGCATTGGAGGAGCGCGTTGCACAAGGCTGAGGGGTCTTGCGCTGGTATGAGGAGGCCTGTTTCTCTATCGGTGATGAGCTCAGTTAGACCGCCCACCCGACTTGCCACCACTGGGAGACCCGCCGCCAGCGCTTCAATAACGGCGACGCCCAAACCTTCCCAAACGGGAGTGTGAACAAAAATATCTGCGGCGGCTAAATGCGCAGATACGTCTCGACAAAATCCGGCAAAGTGAAACACGGAAGCTAGGCCAAGCGCACGCACACGGGCTTCTAATTCCGGCCGGAGTGGCCCATCTCCACAGATGAGGTAACGGAGGGATAGCGTCCGGCCGGTCTGCCCAGCGTGCTGACCCTGCTGACAGTCGGAGTGGAGTTTGGCTGCTGCTTCGATTAGTGTGTGGGGAGATTTGCGCTTCGTCAGCGTACCGGCCATGAGAATCACTGTGGTATCCTCACTGAATCCGTATTGGTGTCGAATAGCCATGCGTTGGGAGGCTGTGGGCAGAAACTGCTTGGTATCAATACCACTCGGGATAATGCGAATAGTCCTATCGGAAATATGTGCAGTTCCCAGTGCGGCCGCCACGCCTGAGGAGATCGCGACGATCATGTCAACCTGCCTGCCATACAGAAACCGACTCAACCAGCCTACCTTGATTGGGTAATCCATCCGACGCGTGACTAGGCGGCGGACTGGCAGGGCGTGGAGCCACGGACTGAGTGCATGTGCTCTGGCCGTATGAAAATGCACCAGGTCGTAGCGTTCTCTACGGACCAGACGACGCAGCCGCCATCCTGCCAGACCATCAAGATGATTACGGACCGAGAGAGGCTGAACGGCGAGGTTATCGTGTTGGAGGCGCTGAGCCAAGGCGCCGTGCAGCGGAGTTGCAACATGGGAGATATGGCCCGCTCGATGAAGATAGCGGGTCAGGCCCAACACTTGAGTCTCTCCGCCTCCCCAATGCCGTTCTGGGTCAACGTGCAGGATCCGTAACCGGCGTGTCATGAGAAGTGTTTCGGGACGAGCTCTGCGCAGCATCTGATGCCTGCTCCCACAGCTTGGCATATTTCAGGAAAACGTAGAATGCCGAGGTCGCAGCAACAAAAAGGCCGGGAATCCCATCTCTGATACAGCCTCGGAAAAAATAAAATCTCAGAAAGCGCCACAACGGGCGCAACAACACGTCGCTCAGATACTTCCGGCGCTGCCGCAACATCAGCTCGCGGGACGAGATATCTGTCAGGCTGTTCACGGTGCGAAGATGGTCACTGATATCGGTGTAGGTATAGTGATGGAAGTTGCCGCTCAGATGCTCGGAGCGGCCATGCAGGAGCACTTTTTCATGGGGGTCGACACCGCCCCACCTGACCTTGTGTTTCCGGAAGAGCCGGAGCCGATAGCTGGGGTACCAGCCGTGCCACCACCAGCGTCCTAAATAGTGGACGAGGCGTGGGATATAGAATCCGTCGACCGCGGGGTCATCCTGTTGCAGCACAACCTGAATCTCGTTCTGAAGGAGCGGGCTGACTTCTTCATCCGCATCAATATTGAGGATCCACTCATGGCTTGCCTGAGCGAGCGCAAAACGTTTTTGCTCAACATAGCCCGGCCACGCACGCTGAATGATATGGGCTGAATACTCTTGACAGATCTCTATAGTCTTATCGGTGGAAAAGGAGTCAACCACGACGATCTCATCGCACCACTTGACGCTTTCCAGACAGCGCCGAATAGCGTGCTCCTCATTAAGGCAGACAATACAGCACGAGATAGGACGCCGAGGAACGACACCAAGAGATGGGCCGAGAACGGGCGCACCGGGTGTCTGCGCGCTGGCTACAGATGGCGCGCGACGCCGTTTTCGCCTGGCGTACTCGCGGTCTTTCCGGCGACGCACGGATAGCAACGTTTTGAGCAAGGAGCGGCGCTGCTTGGATGGCGGCAGAGGAGGGCCAAGATAGGCATCCAAAAAGAACAGGCGCTCAGTCCGCCGGGTTCGACGGCCTAGAGTCCGGTCGAGCTGCACCAGATTTTTAACGCGCCGCCGCAGCGTCAGGCTCGGACAGTGTTTGAGGCGATCAAGATCAACCAGGCAAAATCGCCACCTCGGTCCATGCTGCGCTTCGCATTCTTCCACGAGCAGGTTCGCGTCTCTCAGATCTCCGCTATACAGACCAGCCGCGTGAAAAGATCGCACGAAGAGGGCCAGTTCGCGGAGAAAAAGGCGCCGCCGTACCACAGACCAGCGCGACGCAGACTCCCGCCAATAGTCCGAAAGTGAAGGATACGGCAGTGCTTGGCTGATATAGACACTTTCCTGCACCAGACCGGCTCTCCGTTTTTCCACAACGGCCAGAGGTTGAGGAACGGGAAAGCCGTGTGTCTGTAATAATTGCGCTCCACGCCACGCCCGGCGAGCTGGAGAGCCGTGGATCAAGGCATCCGCCCGGCGACGCCAATGGGTCAATTTGTGGCGCTTGACAACGACGGACTGGGTCGAGTCGGACATCAGCGTTACTGTCGTGCCGACGTCCTGTTTGAAAATGCGGATGCGCCGCCAGTGTTTTGGCTGCGAGGAAACGAGATCTGTGACTCGCGCAGCATCCAAGTGTGAATGGACAATGGCGGGCACGGTCGTGCTGACGGAACTCGTAACGCTCACAACAACGGGCTTCCCTACATCTCGTAACGCTCACAACAACGGGCTTCCCTACATCTCGTAACGCTCACAACAACGGGCTTCCCTACATATAGCCGAGATCGGTCAGACGTTTTTCAAGATCGGCCTTTTCCGTCTCTGACATAACAAACTCTGGCGTTGCGACACGCGATCCGTGTCGTATGTCCTCAATCCGGCGCTGAAGCAGCTCAGCCATATCTTGGCGTTGGTGGACGAGGTTGTACCGTTCCGAAGGATCGTTCGGAAGGTGATACAGCTCTGCGGGAATACGCGGATTATTGGGGGCATAGATGTATTTCCACTCGGACGTACGCCAACCGACCCGCTGATCGCGCGGATCTGAACGGACGCGCAAAAACGCTTCTATATAAGCCTCCAGGCCGAGCGGGGTATCATCCAGCAGGGCCGGCTTGATACTCGTCCCATGAATCCCATGCGGAACCGGAGCCCCGACGAGATCCAGCAGGGTTGGTAGGGCATCGATCTGGCGGACGAGCTGAGGGGCGAGTTTGCCCGCTGGCAGGCGGAGAGAGTCTGTCCCAGCTCCCGACATCGAAAAGACCAGCGGCACACGGACGAGATCCTCGGAGACGTCCATCTCATGCCCTTCTCGCTTGATCGTTTTCCGTCCGGACAGATCGCGCACCAAGCGATACCAGCGGTATTGGAGGTCTGTCTGGACGACATGTTCGCCATGGTCACCATGAACCACGACGAGAGTATTCTCGGGCAGCACGGTGAGGAGTCTGTCCAACTCGGCGTCCAGACATGATAATGCACGCTCGTAGCGATTCCGGCCGTAGGTCTGGCCTCGGAAGGCTGGCAGGATATGCCGCCGATGATGCAGTTCCCATAAATGTAAAAAGCCGAACCACGGCTGCTGCACCGGTAGGCTTTGCAGGCGCCGCCGAAAATCTGTGCCCCAATGTGTGGACAGGTAGGCTGACCCCTCTCGACAGTGGTAGACGTCAAACCCGCGGTCCAGATCGGTCTCAGGAAAGAGGGGGCCACTCACTTCCGCCCAGGTATGGTAGCCATACGCCCGGAAGGCGTCGACCAAGGATGGGACTGCCGGGTTTAGTTTCAGCCCGAAAATCGAACGAATGCCGTGTACGAAGGAGTAGCTGCCGGTCAGCAGGCTGGCCACACAGGGCGTTGTTGACGAAGCCGAGGCAATGGCCTGCGTACAGGCCACGCCGGAACGAGCGAGGCGATCCAGGGTCGGCGTCTGTGCGCCCCGGTCCTCGCCGACAACAGCATCGGCACGTAAACAGTCAATGAGGAGAAAAAGGATATTCGGACGATTCATACAGATATGCCGGTTGGACCCTGATTCCTGGGCCATGCTTATGTCGTCTGGACACGATTGAGGACGTGCCGCGCCTTATCAAGGACCTGCTCTGGGGTAATGCGCTGCATACAGGCACGCTGAATTTTACAGTCCCGCGTATAACACGGACTGCACGCCGCTGAGCCGCACAGAACAAGATCTTCCGAGCCCCACGGTGCCGAGCGGATAGGGCTTGTGGCGCCCCACAGAGAAATCACGGGCGCTCCCACTGCCGCGGCAATATGCATGGGGCCTGAATCTGGTCCAATGCCGAGCCGGGTACGCGAAAAAATACCAATCAGATCACGCAGGCTAGTTTTCCCACTCAAATCGGTTGCTTTCGCCTCCCCCAGCGCGATGCTGACTTGACTCGCAAACATCACCTCTCCCGGCCCCCCAATCAACACTGTGCCCATATCATACTCCTGCTGGAGGGTTCGTGCCACCTGAGCGGTTGCCGTTGGAAACCAGAACCGACTTGGCCAGCGCGAGCCAAGAAAAAAGGTCACATAAGGACGCGAGGTATCGGCGAGTAAGGTGTCGATATATGGCTCTTCTTCCTTCCGCAGCTGGAGGTCAAATGCTACTCCGTCGTCGGGCAGACCCAGAGCGTCCGCAAAACGCAAATATTGTCGAAGTTTGAGAGAAAAGTCTGGAATGGGATCGATCGTATGTGTATTACACAGCCAATTGCCTTCTTTAGTGTTCTGACGATGAAACCCCAGCCGAACCGGTGCCCGCGACCAGAGGCTGACCAGGCCACTCTTGGCATGGCGCTGCAGGTCGAGGATCAAATCAAACTGTTTAGACCGAATCATTTGGAGAAAGGGCCAAAACTGCCGCGGCCCTTGAGACCGGTTATAGAGCAATATCTCGTTGAGGGCAGGGTGCGCTTCAAGCAAAGGAGCTGACGCTGGTTCTACCGCCCAGGCAATATGCGCCTGTGGATAGCCCCGCCGGACTCGAGTGAGTAAGGGCAGCGCCCGGGTCACATCCCCAATTGCTCCAAAGAGAAGGATGAGAATGCGAGCGGGTTGGATGGCAACAGTGGGTCGCGTCACACTCTGGATGGTATAATAAATGTGTTTCTCCGTCTCCTGGCTCTGGGCGAGAAGCTGAAATTCGGGTCCGTGAGAGGCCGACCCTTCTCACGGTAGATAGACCAAGCGAGCGCATCATTCTTGACCCCGGCGGAATATGCCGTGCAGCCCTTTCTTATCCATCAAGAGTTGGTCCTTGCTCACGCAACCGCTCCTCGGCGTCAAATTTCTCCATTGATCGCCGCAGGCGAGCAAGGTTTCGTTTGCGATGGGAAGAGGGGAGGGGCGTGGGAAAGATGCGTGCCCGGTCGAAGTCGATAATGAGCAGCTCGTGCTGATCAGAGTCATTCCGAACGAGAATATTCGTGAGGTTGAGGTCCGCATGAGAGATGCCACTCTCGTGCATGGTGTTGATCGTCTGTAAGACGCTGTCAGTAACAACCCGCCGTTCCTCAACAGGCGGTTTGGTT